>Ga0315282_10011470_pt1 | contig 13725 bp, 8 predicted proteins | sample YL17G07_20_MG_FD_203693 | JGI IMG/M metagenome (GOLD analysis project Ga0315282, IMG submission 203693) | Sediment microbial communities from Yellowstone Lake, YNP, Wyoming, USA - YL17G07_20 | ecosystem: Environmental > Aquatic > Freshwater > Lake > Sediment | place: USA: Wyoming | collected... | reverse complement strand
TGTCTCGACCCTCCCTCGAATCTCAGTGTGTTAGCTCGATGAACGATGGGCACCGTGGCGTGCGTAATGTTGCATTTCGTCGATTCGGCCAGCATGATCAGAGGCTATACCTCCACGGCGAACGACAGGCTCCCTGTCAGAACGCACGCAGCCTTCCTGGACGCGCGGCCAAGTGTGGCAACTTCGGTGGGAACGATCCAACGTTGTGTAAGGGTGTATCAAAGGGGTGCAATCCAGGTATCCAAAACCAATTGATCTCTCGCATCGAGCCGCAGCCGATTCGACCTGTGTCAAAAGATGTGGTTTGAGACGTCGAATAGGCCGCAACGCTGCATGCCGACCAATTTCCTGCATTGCCTCGTATATGAAGGGGCACAGACGGCTCGTTGATATTCAGTATTCTCGGTGGTATCTTGGGCGGCAGGTTTATGCCGGAGGAACTCCAGAGAATACGCCAGTTCATGATGACCGCTGAATTCATTCGGGCGGCCATCAAGCTCCCCGCGGCGGAAGGTCGCAAGGTCTGGAATACACTCGATTTGCTCGCACGTGACCCACATGGTCATGGACTCAACGTGGAGAATCTTGCAGGTGCTTCTGGACTTCGATCTGCACGTGTCAGCGACAGGCTACGGATAATCCTTTCCGGTGGTACGCCCCCAGTCTTGGAGTTCGTCGGTGGACACGACGAGGCTTACAGGTTTGCTGAGAGACTGACAGCGGCAGCGCCCGGCCAAGATCTGCGCAGGGGCCCCATCCGCTTCGCCCTAGCGCGACAATATCCAGTCGACCTTCTGGAATTGCCCGAACAGCGGATGCAGGTCGTGGACAGAGAGGCCCCCTCCCCTGAAGTTCGTGAAATTTCCCGACCCATCCGATCCAGCACGGTCAAAGAGCTCCTTACTCGCAGTAAGAAGTACCTCCCTTTTATGCGTCACCTGCTCTCAGGTTGCCGTGGGCATGACTCTCTCGTGCTCGATTTCATTTCCATTGAGCAGGTGATTGGCGCGACACTCCCAATGTCCGCACGGGCACATCGAGCTTGGTGGGCGAACGACTCGACCCATGTTCAAGCGACGGCTTGGCTTGCCGCCGGGTGGCAAACTACAGAAGTCGACATGCGAAAGCAGAAAGTGAAGTTTGTGCGAAGTACAACTTGATCTCCCGCCCGGCATCTACAATCTGAGCCACGACGCGCACAACGCTGTGCAGGGGAGCTGCTCTGGAAGTCCAAGGCCAGCCTCTTCTTCGTGATGGGGCTGAGGCCGGTGTTACCTCGTTTCGGTCATTTGAGACTTCCAGACCGAGATTCCTTCGCGGGTTTAGTGTACGTTCGGAGTTGTTGCTAAAGTACCGCTGTGGTAAATATCCGGTGCAGCCGATATACTCTGTGGTTCTCACAGTCCGTTCAAGCTCTGGCCGGACCCATTACCAGAGTCGGGGTCTAGGAGGGCAGACGTGAACAGTCGGAAACACTCCTCACAACGATGCGTGCTCCAGATGGCATTTCTCTCAACTTTGCCAGGGACTTCATGGGCAGGAACTCGCTTTCGGCGCAGTGCGAAACTGACTGACGGGGTTATTGACAGGAGTTTTCGATGGGTATCTTGACTGGATGCAAGCCACGTAAGGACGTTCTAAAAGGGGACCTCGATGACGCAATCTTCGCGGCCGACTTCGGCGACTTGATCGCCGGAAAGGCGCCGGTTGTCTATGGCGACGCGAAGACCTTCTTTCAAAACACCCACCCTGCACAGCAGCTCTGCAAAGTAGTCCAAGCCGTGTTCGGCCGCCTCGCAAATCCCAAGGAGGGGGGAGCGACGATCCGCCTGAGCACAGGCTTTGGAGGCGGCAAGACACATACGTTAATGGCTCTGTGGCATCTGGCCCAGCACATCGATGACCCGGCAATGGGCACGGATCTCTTGCCAGCAGCCGGGCGCCCCAAGACGGTGACCGTTGCTGCCGTGGACGCCAGCAAGGCCGGCGAGACCTTCGCTAGACACGGCAAGATTGTGGTGAAGAGTCTTTGGGGAGAACTGGCATACAGGCTAGGAGGAGAGAAGGCCTGGAGGTCCTTCAGTTCAGTGGACGACCCCGAGCGGCAGCCTGACGAAGCGCTCGTCGAGAAGCTCTTCCCGGCCGGTCCCGTCCTGGTACTCCTGGACGAGCTAGTGATCTACATGGCCACGCTCTCAGATCGCGGTCAGGGGAATCTTCTGGCCTTTCTCAAGAAGCTGGCTGCCGTCGTGAGCAAACGGCATCAGACGGTGCTGGTCGTGACTGATCCAGCGGGTCAGGTCGCCTATGCCCGGCATGCGGCTCATCTTGGCGACGCGCTTTCCTCCGCTGCTCAGAAGCTGGACGAGATATTTGACCGTACCATGACTGACTTTGACCCGATCGGAGGCGAGGCCGCGCGAGTCATCGTGCGCCGACTCTTGGAGAATGTTGACCGCGCCATAGCTCAAGCAGCATCGGCGACTTATCACAGTCTTTATCAGCGGGTTTCTCAGGACTCACCGGGCCTTCTGCCATCCCACACCTCAAGCGCCGATTACTCAAAGCGCGTTGTCGAATGCTACCCATTCCACCCAAGGTTGCTCGATACAGCCCAGGATCGCTTTGGAGCGCTCCAAGATTTTCAGAAAAGTCGCGGCGTTCTGCGCCTCTTCGCGCGAATCCTGCGTGACGCTTGGGAGGCGAAGCAGGACCTTGAGCTCATCTCAGCTGGCGAAATCAATTGGTCGAGTCCGCGAATCCAAGCCGATCTACTCCAACGGCTTAATCGGGACAACTTCAAAGCGGCCATCTCGGCCGATATTGAAAAGCATGCCCGGGAGCTGGACGGCGACAACCCTCGGGGGATTCACATTCGCGTCGCTTCTGCCTTGCTCCTGGAGAGCGTCCCTCTTCAGCCCAACGCCGGGTTAGACCCAGCGGACGCAACGCTCGCTGTTCTTCGTCCCGAAGAAGCAGGCCCTGAGCCGTCAGAGGCCCTGGACCGGCTTATGGGTGTGTGTTGGCACACCTATCCCATGCCAGGCGGCCGCGGGTCTCAGTTCCGATATGAACCGAACATCATCCGGCAGATTGACGAGCGGAAGGCAGACATCCCCATAGAAGACGCCAAGGGTCGTGTCTTGGCCGAGGTTCAAACCTACTACTCTGGGCCGTTTTTCAAACTGGCCTCTTGGCCTGCCAATGCCCGGCAGGTGCCGGATTCTGCCGACCTGCAGCTCGCTTTGTGCGAAGACGAGCGAATCGCAAAGTCAGTCTGCGCCTGCGCTGATGATACTGACCCCAAGGCTCCTCTGCCCCGACGCTTTCAGAATGCGATTGTCGCAGTAACGGCGACCGAGTCGGCTCTTGGAAACGCTGTTGACCGTGCGCGGCGTTTACTGGCCGCTGAGGCCATCGAGCGCGACCACAAGACCGGAGAATCGGCAAAACTCGTCCGCGAGCAACTTCAGCGGATCAAGCCCGACTTGCAAAAGCAGTTCCGAGTTCAAACTTGTCGGGCATTCGACCGCCTCGTGTTGGCAGGAGGTGTCGCTCATTCAATTGAAGAGAGATTCCAGGTTTCTGAAGAGCAAATGCTGCAGCGCCCTCAAGGCCAGGCATGCCTGCGGAAATTCCTGGAAGAGAAAAACCTGATCTATCAGGCCGGTGACGCTGTGGACGTAGACCGATTCCTCAAAGACATCCTTCTAGGCACAACGCCGTTGGCTGACAAGCCAGAAGTTTACACTGCCAAGGCTGTCCACGAACGCTTCCTGGGCAAATCCGGACTCCGCCTGATTCCAGACGGTGGTGTAGTTCGTCAAACCGTCCTTCGCGCTGTTGCTGCCGGCAAGCTCGTGGTTCGCTTGTCGGATGGGAGAGCGTACGACTCCAAGGGCTGTGTGGCCGGCTCAGAGGGAATGCGCCGGCGCGTCGATGGCACTCTGACAACTTTTCCTCTCGATGATCAGGTGCAAATCACCCGTGCTGATTCACCCTCTGGGAAACTCTGGACGAGGGAAGATCCCTTGCAAGAACGGCCTCGCCCAACCCCGCCCGGCGGTGAAATACCGCTGCCTCCCCTTCCTCCGCCCCCGGCGGCGCAGGTCATGGCGACAGACTGGGAGAGAATACTCGAATACGCGGCGGACCGCCCGCTACTGCAACTGCGGTTGGTCGCTCGTACACCTGCCGATGCGGCGAGGCTGATCAATCTCGCCCAGCCATTGGGAGCTGAGACACTTGCTCTGTCGGTGAGTGCTGGTGGTAATCTGCGCGATGGTGGAGCGATGAACTTCGCGGCAAACAACCTGAAGCCCTCACATCCGATAAAGCCCCTCTCCATTGCCCAGACGATCTTCAATGCAGTGGGTGAGGGCTGTTCTTACGAGGCAGCGATGGACCTGACATTCGGCGCGACCGGGCGATTCGGTATGCAGGCAGGTCTTCAACAGGCGGCGACGGACACGCCGGAGGGCGTAACAGTCCAAGCCCTATTTGACAAGCCGGAGAAGAAGCCGTGATGAAGGTGCGTCAAGCATCATTCGCGCTGCGCGTGGTTCGCCGCCACAGCGGCGACGCTGCGATTCTCTATCGTCGGAGCCTCACGCGCGAGCAGCGAGAACGCTTGACTAAAGTGAGTTCGATTTCCCCTCTGGCCTTCTCGGCAGGAGCGGCCCTGTTGAGAGCGGCTGTACGGGCCACGGCCGGCCCTGCCGCTCGACTGGCGACGGGGCCGTTTCACCCGTTGGATGCGGATTGGGGAGCACGCGTGGCTTGCTACGCCCTAGTTGCCGCGGGTCTTCGGAATGTGGAACGTCTGCACCGAGCAGCAGCAAACCTTCATCATGCGGACGGAACAGAGGCTGCCTGGTGGTTCGGCTTGATGACCAACACCAAGGGAAGGCGCGCCGTGAGGGCTCTTAGAATCCTCGTCGAGGCGGTGAAATGAAAGGCCTTGACAAAGCGAAGGGGTTGGGTAGAATAAGATTGAACTTGCCCCCCGCTCGACATGCCGAAAGGCCTCGGGCGGGGTTATTTGTTTTGGGGAAAGAGCGCCTCAACGTTCCGGCTTGCCTCTCGTAACCGAACTGGATACAATCGTACCCAGAATGAGTACACTAGTTCAGAGATCCAGCTTGTCCAGTGTGCTGTTTGGTCAGACACGCCGCGCGATTCTGGGTCTGCTCTATGGGCATCCCGATGAAGCGTATTATCTGCGTCAACTGGTTCGTTTAGCCGGGGTGGGCCTGGGAGCGGCCCAGCGAGAGGTCAAGCGGCTTGCAGAGGCGGGAATCATCCGGCGCACGGTCCGAGGACGCCAGGTCTATTACCAGGCCAACTCGGAGTGTCCGCTATTTAGAGAGCTGAAAGGTGTGGTGGTAAAGACGTCCGGAGCTGGCGACGTCCTGCACGATGCGCTTGCACCCCTGGTGGGACGCATCAAAGCAGCCTTCATTTACGGTTCCGTCGCGAGGCTCGAAGAGAAAAGTGATAGTGACCTCGATTTCATCGTGATAGGTGACGTGAGCTTCGCCGATGTCGTCTCTGCTCTGGGAGCGGCACAGAAAACTCTCAGCCGCGAGATTAACCCCACGGTTTATTCGCCAACGGAGTTCAAGTCCAAGCTGAAGGCGCGTCACCACTTTCTGTCTAGTGTGCTGAGAAATGAAAAAGTGTTTGTGATTGGCGATGAGCATGAGCTTGCGAGAATGGGTCCAATACGGGTGGCTCAGCGAGCACAAAAGTAGCCGCGAAGAGATCAAAAACCTCTTGGGCCTTGTGGACCGCGACCTTCGTGCCTGCCAAGCCGAAGGGTTGGACGCGGATTGGAGCTTCACCATCGCTTGCAATGCTGCGCTGCAAGCCGCCACCGCCGCCCTCGCGGCTGCGGGCTATCGCGCCACCCGTGACTCACACCACTACCGCGTGCTCCAGTCGCTCGAACACACCATCAATGCCGAAACAAAGCTGATTCATCGCTTGGACGCGTTTCGGAAGAAAAGGAACCTTTCAAGTTACGAGATGGGCGGCACGGTTTCCGACAAGGAAGCCGAAGAAATGGCCACATTGGCCAGGGAGTTGCGCGCCGAGGTGGAAGGATGGATTCGGGCCGAACATCCAGAGCTGTGGTAGAGAACTCGGCCATGAAGCTGGAACAAACCGCGAAACCGCCGCGTGTTCTGATTGAAGAATGGCTGCCGGCAGCGGCGATTGGCGTCGAGTGCATGCGCGAGCGCGGCAGTGCCAGCGCCTTAGCCCCGCACACCTTTCTGCATGTCTGGTGGGCGCGGCGGCCGTTGACCGTTTCTCGCGCCGCCGTCCTCGGTTCCCTCCTGCCCGCGGACTTTCCCCGCGAGGTCTTCGAGCGGCTGCTGGGATTCGGGCGCCGCTCTGAGGAGATACTCCTCATCCGGCGCATGCTTGATGCCAAAGAGCCGGGAACTCGGATCGAAGTGGGCTTCGACTATCCGCGGGCCTTCAAACACCCGCTGCGACATGGGGATATGGATCGGGCCCGACATGCAGCAAGTTCACTTTGGGGAGACGACGTAACCGTACTAGACCCCATGGCCGGGGGCGGATCCATCCCGCTGGAGTCGGCGCGGCTAGGTTTCCACACGCTCGCGAACGAGTATAACCCCGTCGCATGCTCCGTTCTCGAAGCCACGGTCAATTATCCGTTTCGCTTCGGTGAAGCTCTGGCTAGAGCCGGTCGCAAGTGGGCCAAGATACTGGAAGCGCGCGTGTGCCACCGAATCTCGCGCTTTTACTGCGAGAGACCTCACGAGGCGGTCAGGGATTATGTCCTCGCGCGCACCGTCCCTTGTCCGGACACGCAGCATCCCACACCGCTGGTGCCCGACTGGCATTTGCTGAAACCCAAGAACCACAGCGGGTGCGGCCACGATTGCACCTTTGCCGTGCCCGTCGTGGACAAGGCCAGGGGAAAGTGGCGGGTCGAGTTTCGCCAGGGGGGGCGTGGCGCGGGGAGACAAAGCGAGGCGCCGAAGCCGACCTACGGCGACGGCAAGGGGATTTCGCTCTTCACGAACCTGCAAATCCCGGCGGATTACATTAAGGCCAAGGCGCAGGCGCGCGAAATGAAGAGCGCGCTCTACGCCGTGGTTCTGAAGACTCCGCAAGGGTTCAAGTTCGAGCCTCCTTCGCCCGAAGACCTGAAGGCCCTCGAAGAAGCCGAAAAGGAGCTAGCCAAACTACGCCCAGGCTGGGAGAAGAATAACGTCATCCCGACGGAACTTTACCCCGAGATTTCGAGTGACGAGCGCCCGCGAATATATGGCATGCCCCGCTGGGCGGACATGTTCTCGCCGCGCCAGCTTCTTTGCATGGCCGTCCTGATCGAAGAACTGCGCAAGCTCCGCCCGGAAATCCTCAAGGCCGAAGGCCGCGAGCTGGGCGAAGCCGTGGTCCACCTGCTGGCCTTCATCGCAGACAAGTTCGCTAATCACAACTGCTCTTTCACCCGCTGGGAAAACACGCGCGGCGTTATGAAGGGCAAGATGGATCGGCACGATTTCCAATTCAAGCCCGCCTACGGTGAATTGGCTCCGTGCGGTAGCGGAGTCGGCCTGGCATGGGCCATCGACAACGTGCTCGAAGCCTATGAGGACATCAGCAAACTTCCAAGGCACGAGTCCGCGCGGCCGGCGGAGCTAACCCTCGGGTCAGCAACCAACCTTCCCCAGATCGCCGACAAGAGCATCACGGCGGTCGTGGTTGATCCGCCTTATGCCGACAATGTTCAGTACTCAGAACTTGCTGACTTCTTCTACGTCTGGCTGAAGCGCACGCAAGGCCACCGGCGCCCGGAGTGGTTCTCAACCTATCTTTGCGAGCACGACCAAGAAGCCGTCGTCAACATCAGCCGCCATCGCCACGACGAAGAACCGGTTAAGCAAGCCCGCGCACGTGCACACGAGTTCTACCAGCAGCTAATGGCCGACACGTTCCGAGAGTGCAAGCGCATTCTGCGCGACGACGGCGTCCTGACGGTGATGTTCACCCACAAGAAGCAGGAAGCCTGGGAGGCGCTCTTCACCTCGCTGATTCAAGCCGGGTTCACGATTACAGCCACCTGGCCAGTGAAGACGGAAAGCGAGCATAGCCTCCACCAAGCCAAGAAGAACGCCGCGCAAAGCACGGTGCTTCTGGTTGCCCGGAAGCGCCCCGTGGGGGCTGGCGTGGGGTACTTCGACAGCAAAATGCAGGGAGACATCCGCGAGCGGGCGCGCCAGACCGCAGACCGCCTTCAGCAAGAAGGCCTGAATCCCGTTGATCAACTTGTGGGCTCGTTCGGCCCAGCCATGGAGGTTTACAGCCGCTATGACGAGGTGCGCACGGACACCGGAAACCCGGTCGGCGTGGACAAAGCCATCGATGAGGCCTCGGATGCAGTCAGCAAATGGCGGGTCGAGCAGTTAGCCGCGAAAGGGCTGGACGATGTGGAGCCGGAAGGCCGCTTCGCTCTGCTTTGCTGGGATGTGCTGGGCGCCGCCGAGTTCCGCTTCAACGAAGCCAAGCTCCTGGGCCATGCCGTAGGGATGGATGTGGACCAGCTCGTCGTGGCCGGCCTCGTGACCAAGTCGGGCGACAAGATCCAGATGCTCTCGGCCAAAGAACGCCGCCGGGAGCGGGCGCTCGAACCCGAGGAAGCAATGGAGACCCTCTTTGGGTCAGTGAGCGTCCCGAAACGGCGGACCAAAAAACAGGTGCTCAAGGTTCACCCGAACGACCCGCAGTTCCGCACCGCGCTCGACGCCTGCCATGCGCTGGCACTGCGCTACCTTGAAGCCGGAGGCGGCACAGCAGGGACGGGCTTTGCCAAGGCACTGATTCGCCAGCAGAATTGGGCGAAAGATTCGGCGGTCGTGCGGCTGATGGAAGCGTTGGTGCGCGCGGCCCCTGAAGCGCTGCGCCGCGAAAAGGGGAAGGGTTCGGCCGCCAGCAAATTCCCTGAGTTCCGCGCTTGGCACGCGCTTCTGAAGTCTCTCTTCGGAATCGAACCCCCGGACTGGACGGAGAAGCCGCCCCCTCAGAGTGCCTTCACTTTCCAATTAGCAAGTCAGGGAGAAGCTGAAGAAGGTGAGGAACCTGAGGACGAAGACAGCGAAGAAGAATAGCCATGTCTACCCCCAACAGCGCAAACCTGGCTAAGTCGGTTGAACCCGGAAGCCTCCGAAGACGGAAATGGGACCGCTTCCTGCGAGGCCCTGACACCGAGCTTCTCGAAAAGCTGTACGTCCCGGCTCTCAGCGAGGCGCGTCGGTACGACCGTTGTTGCTCCTACTTCTCGAGCAGCGTCCTGGCCGCTGCCGCACGTGGCTTTGCCGGACTCATTCAACGGCTCATCGCCCTCGGTGACCGCGCGCCTCGCCCCTCGGTTCGATTGGTGGTGAACGAGGAGCTGGCTGTCGAGGACGTTCAGGCCATGACGGAGACCGGCGATCTCTCCCAGCTCGAAGAACACCTGCTGCGCCGGTTCAAGAATCCCAAGGAGGCGCTTGAGAAAGATCGACTTGGGATGCTTGCCTGGCTGGTCAAACAAGGGCTTCTCGAAGTGCGCGTGGGGGTGATGCGGAGCGGCGGCGGGATCGTTCACGCGAAATTCGGGATGATGACGGACGAGGCCGGCGACGCCGTTGTTTTCAGCGGGAGCGGGAATGAGTCCGCTCAAGGATTGCTTGCGAACTACGAACAGTTGGAAGTCTCGACTTCCTGGGAGGATTCGGAGCGGCATCAGGAATACACTCAGGAATTCGAGTCCCTCTGGAAAAACACCCACTCTGACGTTTACACCGTCACCTTGCCGGAAGCCCTTCGGCTGAAACTACTGAAGTTCGCGCCGCGGGAGGCCCCGGTCGTCGAACCTTCGACGGCATTGGCGCGTCAGAAGGCCGCGATGATCTGGAAGTTCATCGTCGAGGCACCCTACTTACCGAACGGGGCGGCAGCTTGCGATGCCACGGCGATGGTGGACCTGTGGCCGCACCAGCGCCGAGTGGTGGAAGAAATCGCCGAAGCCTGGCCGGAGGGTCGCCTCCTTTGCGACGAAGTCGGTATGGGGAAGACCATCGAGGCGATCTTGATCCTGAGGCGGCTGATGGCGGGTCGTGGCGTGCGGCGAGTTCTAATCCTCCTGCCTGCCGGGCTCCTCAAGCAATGGCAGGCGGAGCTGCGTGAGAAAGGAGGAATGATCTTCCCCCGTCTGGAGGGGATCACGCAATTAGTGTGGCCTGACGAGCGGGCCGAGAAGGTCGAGAGCCTGCTAGAAGCGCTAAAGCAAGACGCTTTGCTTATGAGCCGGGAGACTGCCCGGACTGAGAACAACATGCCCTACCTGCTCGCGGCAGAGCCTTGGGACCTCGTTCTGATGGATGAGGCGCACGCCGCCCGGCGCCGCAAGCAGGAAGAGGGCGAGTTCAACACCCCGACTCTCCTACTGCGGCTGCTCCGTGAACTACAGCTCCGCCAGAAAGGGCGAGGGATACTTCTCCTTAGTGCTACACCGATGCAGACCCATCCCTGGGAGCCGTGGGATCTCCTCCAGGTTTTGGGAGAAGGCGGGGCGTGGCTGGCAGACTTCTCGAGGGTGCGCCACTTCTATGAAGCTGTCGCTGGTGTGCAACAAGGCTCGTGCGATCTTGAAACGGCACGCAAAGCCGCCGCCTTAGTTGCTGCCGATCCGCACTTCCCGTCCTTCCCTGGTGATCCCGCAATTCCTTCGGACGGTGAGTCTCTTGCCAATCGATTGGCTTTCGCCGCTCCGACCCAGCGGGACAACCTGGCGCATTGGCTCCGGCAAGGCTCCCCGTTAGCGAGACGAATGCACCGCAGTACACGCCGGACTCTTCGACGATACTTCGAGTTGGGAATGCTCTCAGGCACCCCACCCCGCCGGGACGTTGAGGACATACTCTTCGATTACGAGGACATCGCAGAACGGAAAGTCTACAACTCCATCGGCCAGTACATCGAGAGACGGTTTGAGGAACTGGAGAGAGAAAGGCCCGGGAAGGGCTTCGTCATGACGATCTATAGGCGCCGGGCCTCAAGTTCGCCGCTCGCTCTTGAGCGAAGCCTCCAGCGGCGACGAGACGGCCTGGTCAGGGTAGCGGAACAGAGAGCGTTTGATGTAGACCTGTCGCGGAACGACGAGCCCGAAGCCCTCGACCCAGATGAACTTCCAGAGGTGGACGCCGTTGAAAGGGTCTCGGCTGCATTGCCTTCTGACCCTGAGACCGCACGAAAAGAACTTCTCGAGGTCGAGCGAATACTTGAGGGCTTGCGAGGTTTAGGAGGCCGCGACAGCAAACGGGGCCGCTTCTTCGACATCTTCAGACAAGTCACCGAAGACGGGCGGCCTGTGTTGGTCTTTACAGAGTATGCCGACACGATGGAGTACATCCGCGACAACTTGCGCCCTTACTACGACAGGAGCATCGGATGCTATAGCGGAGAAGGCGGTAGGCTTTGGGATGGAGAGCGGTGGAAATCCGTCACGAAGGACGTTATCACCGACGCCCTGCGCAAAGGTGATCTGCGGGCTCTGATCTGCACAGATGCGGCAAGCGAAGGCCTCAACCTTCAGGCCGCAGGGGCGGTGATCAACTACGATCTACCGTGGAACCCGAGCAGGATTGAACAGCGGATCGGCCGCATTGACCGAATCGGACAGAAGTATCTCGAAGTGCGCGTGGTCAACCTCTTCCTGAAGGACAGCGTTGACGATCGTGTTTACAGCGTGCTGCGAAACCGATGTGGTCTATTCGAGCAATTCGTGGGTGCAATGCAGCCTGTGTTGGCACGCGCGCGTCGAATGCTGTTGGGACAGGAGGCTCCGAGCGCCGACGCCCTTCAAGTAGCCACCTCCCAAGTCGAACGCGACCCGCTAGCCAATGAGATCTATATCGAGAGCCCGGCTGAGACGCAGCAAGTGGGCTCCCCACCAATTACACGTGGCCAGGTTGAAGCTGCCCTTGCATACCTGAATGGGGACTTTGGCTTCAGGGCAAAGCTGCACGGCGGCCCAGGGGAGCACGTCATCTCCGGCCCCGGAATGCACCGGACTAGCTTCTCCTCTGGAGTCGCGGCCTTGGAGCGCGATCGCACCGTTCTGCCGCTGTCGCCCCTTGAGCCCACGTTGCGCGACGTGGCTGGCGCGCTGTCTCGCCCTGGTGAGCGTCTGCCCTTGGTGCTGGGCTCATATCAGTCCGGGGCATTCCGAGCCTCAGTGGCCTTTTGGGTGACGGGGGAAAGCATGACACCCGTCGATTCCTTTGAAGAGTTGGAAAGGCTGATGGAGGCTTGGGACAGATCCTACCCAACCCCCGAGGGCTGGCAGGCCGCCGACGTCAAAGCTCGGGAGGCCGCTGCGCAACGAGTCCGACTGATGCAACAGCAAGCTTCCGGCCGGGCAAATGAAATGATCCGGCGACAGATGGAGGCGGCTCGACTGAGGCTCCGGCGAGAGCTTGGTCTCTATCTCGTGTGCCTGGGCAACGGTGCCCAAGAGCTGAACGCGGTGCTTCACCATCAAATGTCCCGCGACATCGCCAGCGCCCAGCGCCTCCGACTATGCCTTGAACGGCTGGGCGGCTATCCTGAATGGCCCGCAGGACTTCTCCGTGAGCTTGAAAGTCACGTTCAGGATCTCTCCGAGAACCAGCGCCGCGCACGTCTCTTAGGATCCGAGATTGACGCCGCTCTCCAAGATCCGCGCTGGACCGCTGAAGGAGTGCCGCCTTAGTCTCCGGTGCATGGGACTGAATTCTGTCGGTTGCCCAAATCGTGAGTCGGGATAGTAAGTAAGGAAGTAAATCGACCTGAGGCCGAGGTATCACCAATAGCCTCGTCTTCCGGCGACCCAATGCCACCGACATCTCGGTGACCTCAGCAACTAGCCGCTGCGAGGCCCTTCCACCCGGACCTAGCGCCACCCAAACCTGACCCGCTCGGCGAAAAGGCTGCGTTCCACAGCAGGATGGTGGTCCACCGTTTCTAACTGAACACAAAGAAATCCTTTGCTACTAGCCGAAATTGGCTACGCCGAGCTCGATGTCTCAACGGATTACGAGGCCCTGCTGCGAAACCATTTGGTACACCTTCAAAGGACACGAACATTGGGTGCCCGCGTGCCGTGCGGGTCGCAACAGAAGACCCCTTCTGTTGCATTTCCAGATCGCCGGTTCCACCGTTCTCATGGACTTAGCCGCGACGGCTGTTACAGCATTCGACGCATAATGTTGCATTTTGGGCTGACGCGAAAGCTGTCCTACTGCAGGACACCTGATACAATTATGAGCGACGTATGCAGGCGAGGAAGAGGAGGTACATGAGTCCAAAGAGAAAAACCCCTTTGGGTGCCAAGCCCAGAAAGTGTCCCGTATGTCATCAAGCATTTCGGCCCATGACTGACGCTCAATGGCGCCAAGTCTGGCAGCTCCACGAAAAGCTCTCAGTGCGCCACCGGCAGGCCATTGGTACAAGGTCTTAACGGGGCCGTGCCAGCTTCCTTGCAGGGTCTAGCAGGACTGCTCGGTCTAGCTCGGGCACCTTAGCTATTGCACGTCTCAGCTTCTCCAGGTATTGCGGGTCGATCTTTTCCTCTGCCTGTTCCGCTTCCGCCATCCTGGGCAGAACCATGCGCGGCGCTTTCTTCCTGACATAGAAGAACCGGTACAGGGGAAGCTCCAGAGCGGC
>Ga0315282_10011469_pt1 | contig 13725 bp, 7 predicted proteins | sample YL17G07_20_MG_FD_203693 | JGI IMG/M metagenome (GOLD analysis project Ga0315282, IMG submission 203693) | Sediment microbial communities from Yellowstone Lake, YNP, Wyoming, USA - YL17G07_20 | ecosystem: Environmental > Aquatic > Freshwater > Lake > Sediment | place: USA: Wyoming | collected... | reverse complement strand
TTGTTTGGTATGGGTATGTTGGTAACGAGCGCAGAACCGACAGCGGGCGCGACAGGCAGAAGGGTTCGTATTTGGGACCAGAGTACTCTGACGAGTATATAGAACGTTTCCTCGAGAACAATAACATCAAGCACCGGAAAATTCCGCAGAGCGAAATACCCTGCACTGTTGCCAAGCTGATTGCCGAAGAGAATGTCATTGGATGGTTTCAGGGTCGAATGGAATTTGGTCCGAGGGCCTTGGGGGCACGCAGCATTATTGGAGACGCGCGTTCCAAAAACATGCAAGCAGTCATGAATTTGAAAAAACAGTTTCAACCACTTTACCTTCTGATGAAACCCGATTTCCAGCTATCAGAAGAAACGTGGGAAGTGCATCCAGGTATGAGAGCCCAGGGGATGAAAACATGCTAGTGAACAGTTGGCAATCGAGATCGAATTCAGATCATTGAGCCCTTCAAGGCGGACGTAAGACAGAATGAAAAGAGTGTTCTTGGTACTATTACTCATCTTAGGCTGCAGCTCACTGCATGATCAGTCACAAGCACCGACGAGTCCATCGAACATGGTATATACTGCTTACTACCCTGTGTTTTCACAAAGTTATCTTGGGTCGCAGTGGCAAGGTTCCTATTTGGGGTTGCCTATCAAGGATATCCCCTGGACTGGCATTACCTATCTTGTTCACTTTGCAGCTAATGAAACTGTCACGCAAACCCCACCATACACCAATGTGACTGTTGATCCCAATGGCGTTGCCAATTCGCAGAGGGCTATTGAACTTGAGTACGGTGCTCTGGATATTAACAATGCGACAGACACAACTTGTGGTTACAATCACAGTCCTCCTCGTCCCTGTCGCAATTGGACAAACTGGCAACGTAGCTTGATCGATAGCGCCCACGCACACGGAGTAAAAGTCTTGTACGATGTCCATGCTGTGGGTTCAGGCGGAAATACTGCATTGGATTATGTTACGTCAGACCAGGGCCGAACAGATGTTTTTGTCAATGCAGTGGTAAGCTATGTCAATCTGAGAGGCTACGACGGCGTTCAGGTTGATTGGGAGTTCTGGAGTGATTGGAGTAAAGGCCCTAAGGAACGAGTGTCGAGACTTACACGCACCTTTAGGACGGCTCTTGGGCCTGACAAAGTCTTCATTTACGCTCCGGGCCCTTTCGACTGGACCCGTTATGACCCTGCATTGGATTCCATGGTGGATCAATACTGTCTACAGACCTATGCTTACAATCCCGCATGGTATGGTGGCTCTGTAAACTCCAATGCCGTGTGGTATGATTCACCCTTGCACAAAGGAACGGTTCCCACAGACTTCGGGGGAGATGCTTTCGATACAAGAGGTGCACCGAACTGGGTAGCTACAGGTCACGATCCAAAGAAAATCAGTTTGGGTATCTATTCAGGCTCTCATGTTTTCAAAGACGTAAATGCCTTGTACCAACCGTATGCTAACGGTGCTATGGGAGAAGGCCAATACAAGGATGCGTGGCAGCTGCTCAGCAACGGTGGCACGCTGGGATGGGATGACGTGCGGAAAGTTCCCTACATCTACGGGACAGCGATAAACAATCAGGGGAATACTTGGTGGGGACAACCAGGTGTAACTGCAGGTAAAAAATTCTTTGCTTCCTTTGAGGATTCTATAAGTATTAAGAACAAGATTGACTGGATAAGCCAGCAAGGTCTCGGGGGCCTGATGGTCTACAACCTTACCTCTGACATATTAGACCTCAGATACGGTTCAAATCCGATAGCAGGAAAGACGAATCCTGTGCATCATTGGACTACCGCTGCTTTAGGGTCATATAACTATCCAACCGGTTATTTCACTGCGAGTCCCACCGTCTTTCAAGTCGGTGGCGGAACCACCACTCTCACGTGGACTTCAAACAACGCCACCTCTGCAAGCATAGATCAAGGAATCGGCTCAGTAGCTCTCAACGGCTCTCAGAACGTATTTGTTGACAACACGAAAATCTTCACCCTAACCCTTACCAATTCTTACGGCAGCCGAACCTACCGGGTCACGGTTTCAGTCAGCAGTGGAACGCCCATAATCAGCGGAGTAACCAGTTCCAACATTACCCTCAACTCTGCTACTATTCAGTGGACTACCAATGTCCCTTCTAACTCTCAGGTAGAGTATGGGTTGACAAAAAGTTACGGTAACACAACACCAGTGGATGTCAATCTCGTCACTTCACATTCGGCGACTATAGAAAACTTGACGCCGAACACTCTGTACCATTATCGTGTTAAATCGACAGAGATTGCCGGGTATCAGGCGGTTTCATCAGACCAAACCTTTACCACTGCTCCACATCCGCCAGCTTCAACTATTAGATCAGATGACTTCAACTCCTCCAACTTGAATACCTCGATTTGGACTTCCATCGATCCACTTGGAGATGCCTCCTTAAGAATAATTTACAAGAACATAAGGAATGGCTTGCTCTCCATCAAGGTGCCCGCCGGAAAACCTCATGATATATGGACAAAAGGAAACAACGCTCCAAGAATTATGCAACCTGCAAATGACACGGACTTCCAGATTGAGTTGAAATTCGGATCTGCGGTTACAATGAAATACCAAATCCAGGGTGTGATCATTGAGGAAGATAGCCGGAACTACCTCCGGCTTGACTTCTATTCAGATGGCTCGGCGACCAGGGTTTTTGCAGCTAGTTTTATCAATGGGACCCCAACGGCGCGGGCTAATCGCATCATAGCAGGCAATGGAGTCGTTCCGCTTTATATGAAAGTGAAACGACAAGGAATCCTCTGGACCCAGTTGTACTCCTTCGATGGAAAAACGTGGACAGTCGCAGACACCTTTAGTCATGCACTAAAAGTGACTAAGGTAGGCACCTTCATTGGTAATGAAGGCAACCCCGCTCCAGCATTCACAGGACTGATTGACTATTTCTTTAACACCACTTCTCCGATTGTATCTGACGTCAATCGTACCGAATAGCTTTGAGTTCGCAAAGAGCTAACAGAATGCGGTGGTCCAGTTGAACCGCCCGTCACCATTCCTTTGCCATGGGGAAAATCGAGAGCCTCCGGAATTCTGTCAACTCTCCCAATTGGGAAGGACGCCTCGCAGCCTGGATCCCTCTGGATTTCCAAGGTACGGAGCGGAAAAATCTACAAACAACTCTTCTCCATCGGTAAAAATTTCCAACGGTAACCATCCTGCCCAGCCCTCCAACTGAACTGTGCACAATATTCGCAAACTGCTGCGGTCTGGTCGGATTCCCATCATAGGTTCTCTGGCATACCAATTGCGAAATACGTGTATGGTTCTTAACGCACAGTGCCTTCCACTCGAACCGGTAAGTGCTTGTTTCAGAATGCGACACGGATTTCTGAGCACGGCGAAGGAGGCATGCAATCAAGGGCATCGGTCCGTGATGATGGATGGAGTAGGTTGGAGGATTTGGAGAGGCGGGTTCCGTGGCAGTTATTGGCTCAGTAGCCTCGTTGCTAGCAGTTCTGTATTTGGGTGTGGTGTGTCGCTGATGAAAGGCGGGGAGGTGCATGATTCAGCGGGGTCTTCTGGGGGAGAATGAGATAGTTCTGGTGTTGCGGCGTGTGGGGTTGGGTTTTGGCGAAGACCAGTTGAATTTCAGTGGCGGTTTTCATATATTGCCATCTAAGCATTTTGTTGCGTTCGTTTCTGTCACAGTAATTAGATTCCAAGGAAAAAAAGTGGGGTTCCGCCTAACCTGTTCTGATCTTACTATTTCCTTGGTTGAGACTATACAGACCTACCCTATCTTTGATTCCCAGCTATTCCTACTGATGGACCCAGTGATTCTTGGGTCTCACGTCTTCATAGCGATCAGAAGAAACGTGGGAAGTGCATCTAGATATGAGAACCCGGGGAATGAGAACACACGAGTGAACAGTTGGCAATCGAGATCGAATTCGGACCATCGAGCCCTTCAAGGGGGAGGTAAGACGGCGTGAAAAGAGCGCTCTTAGTACCACTATTCATTTTAGGCTACAGCTTATTGCATGATCGGTCACAAGCACAGACGCCTCCGTCGCAGATGGTATATACTGCCTACTACCCTTCGTTTTCACAAAATTATCTTGGGGCATCCTATCAGGGGTTCGTCTTGGGGCTGCCCGTAGAGAACATCCCGTGGAATAGAATCACGTATCTTGTTCATTTTGCGAGCAACGAGACGGTAACTCAGACATCTCCATATACAGCAATCACAGTTGATGGGAATGGGATTGTTCAGGGGTCTGTAGGGATTGATCTTGAATATAGCCAGTGGGACATTAACACTGCTCCTCCTGGTTATGGTTACACGGTGTCCCCTCCAGTGGCTTATCCAGGTTGGCAAAGGTATCAAAAGGTTCTCATCGACAGTGCACATGCACATGGGGTGAAGGTTTTATATGACATTCACGCGGTAGGATCGGGTGGAAACACTGCTTTAGACTACATTACTCAAGATCAAGGCAGAACCAACACTTTTGTCAATGCAGTAGTAAGCTATGTCAATCTGAGAGGCTATGATGGTGTTCAGATTGATTGGGAGTTTTGGACTAATTGGAATTTAGGGCCGCCAACTCAGACAGCTCGACTTATTAGCACGCTCAGATCAGCTCTCGGATCAAGCAAGATTTTGATTCTCTCGCCTGGGCCTTATGATTGGGGACACTACGATCCGGCATCGGATGCTTATCTGGATCAAATCTGTTTGCAGACCTATGCCTACAATCCGGCCTACTACGGAAGCCCAGTAAATGCTAATGCGGTATGGTATGATTCGCCGCTTCACAAAGGAACGATTCCGGCAAATTTCGGTGGAGAAGCATTCGATACGAGAGGCGCTCCGAACTGGGTTGCAGCAGGCCACGATCCCCAAAAAATCAGTCTTGGAATTTATTCCGGCGCTCATGTTGCTCAAAACGCGGACGCCTTATATGAAGCGTATTTGAACGGTGCCATGGGAGAGGGGCAATACAAAGATGGGATACAACTCCTGAGTAATGGCGGAACATTGGGATGGGATGCCGCAAGGGTGGTTCCCTACATCTACGGAACCGCTATAAACGCTCAAGGAAACACCTGGTATGGACAACCAGGAGTTACAGCGGGGCAGAAATTCTTCGCTACATTTGAGGATTCTATTAGTATTAAGAGCAAGATTGACTGGATAGGCCAGCAAGGTTATGGTGGATTAATGGTCTACAACCTTACCTCTGACATATTAGACCTCAGATATGGTTCAAATCCGATAGCGGGAAAGACGAATCCAATACATAAGTGGGTCACCGCCGCCATGGGATCTGCCAATTTACCAACCGGATACATCAGTGCAAGTCCCGCTGTTTTTAACGTCGGCGGGGGAACCACTACTCTTACATGGACTTCAAACAACGCCACCTCTGCAAGCATAGATCAAGGAATTGGATCAGTGAATCTCAACGGTTCACTTAACGTCAACGTCACGAGCACCAAGACATTCACACTTACGCTCACCAACTCTTATGGTAGTCAGACATATTCTGTGATAGTTTCTGTTAGTTTGGGAACACCAGTAATCAGCGCAGTAAACGCTTCTAATATTACTTATTACGGTGCTACAATTCAGTGGACTACCAATGTGGCATCCAATTCTCAGGTGGAATATGGGTTGACGACAAGTTACGGCAACACAACATCAGTAGACCCCAATTTCGTCACCTCACATTCTGTGATACTCAGCAATCTAACAGCAAGCACCCTATATCATTATCGTGTTAAATCTACCGAAGCTGCCGGCTACCAAACAGTCTCGTCAGACTACACTTTTACCACTGCTGCACCTCCGCCGCCCTCGACAATCGTATCAGATGACTTCAACTCCTCCAGCTTGAATACCTCGGTTTGGACTTTTGTTAATCCATTAAGTGATGCGACTCTGAGTTTAATAGGGACAGGCACGCAGGATGCACTCCTTTCAATCGCAATTCCTGCGGGCCAAGAACACGATGTTTGGACTGGAGGTAATTTCGCCCCAAGGATTATGCAACAAGCTAACAACACAGACTTTGAAGTCGAGGCGAAGTTTCAATCTGTGTTGAATTCAGGGTATCAGCTACAAGGCATAATCGTTGAGCAGGACGCTTCAAATTATATTCGTTTTGATTTTGTGCGTACCGAGTCTAACTTAACTATTTTCGCCGCAACTATCATCAGTGGGACAGCCACCTCAAAGGGGCAAACAGTCATCACAGCTAATAATCCCCTGTATCTTCGCGTCAAACGTCAAGGCGACCAATGGACACAAACGTATTCTTATAATGGAAGCACCTGGACATCAGCCGCAACTTTTAGCCAGAGTTTAACGGTAAGCAAGGTTGGGGTTTTTATTGGCAACGCTGTCTACGCAAACAACGCACCTGCCTTTACAGGCCTGATTGATTATTTCTTCAACACCGCCTCTTCGATTGTGCCAGAAGATACAAATACGGGAACGCCTTCGACGCCAACGCTCTCCTCTCCCGCAAACGGTGCAACAGGAGTCGCCACTAACCCGACACTTAGCTGGAATGCCTCCAGCGGTGCAACATCCTACGGACTTCAAGTCTCCTCAAGTTCAAGCTTCTCCACCACAGTCGTGAATCAGACGGGCATTACCACTACTTCCTATGCTGTCACTGGTCTGGCCAACAACACCACCTACTACTGGCGCGTCAATGCTACGAACGCTGGTGGGACAAGTGCATACTCAACCGCCTGGAGCTTTACAACCATTGTTGCTGCACTGTCAGCACCAACGCTGTCGTCACCTTCAAATGGAGCGACGGGTGTCTCGATTGACCCGACACTCAGCTGGAATGCTTCTACCGGGGCGGCTTCCTATCAGCTACAGGTGTCGACAAGTTCCAGCTTTACGACAACTGTAGTGAACCAAAGTGGGATCACTGCAACCTCCTATACTCTCAGCGGCTTGACCAATAACACCACTTACTACTGGCGGGCCAATGCGACCAACGCTGGTGGGACAAGCGCATACTCACCCGCCTGGAGTTTTACAACCAGCATGTCGCACGGTATTATCCTGCTACAGGGCTGGAACATGATTTCAAGCGTCGTACAGCCGCTCGATTCGACGTTGAATACACTACTTGCTAAGATTATTCCGCACATAGATTTGATGAAGAATGGCGCAGGGCAAGTTTTCTGGCCAGGCCTCAGCATTAACACAATTGGCACGTGGAATTATCATCAAGGCTATCAGATCCATATGCTGTCGCCAGACACACTCACCATTATTGGTAAAGAGATCGTGCCGGAGGCAACACCTATTCCACTAGTTCAGGGTGTGAATTTGGTCCCATATTTGCGTCACTCTCCCATGCGGGCCGATTCTGCACTTATCAGTCTCCAGAACAGCCTTGTAATAGCAAAGGACAACGCAGGAGAAGTCTATTGGCCCGCTTTTGGTATTAACTCGATAGGATCGATGAAGCCAGGACAAGGGTACCAAGTGCAGATCACCCAAGCATCTACGCTAACCTATCCAGCAAATACTACTCCAGCTCCAACATCCATTTTGGCCAAACAGTCGGGCATCGTAAGCTGTTCAGACGTTCCATCACCGCTCCATTACCGCCCCTCGGTGTCAAATACCGGAACGAATGCAATCCTCCTGGTGGAAGCACCCGAACTTAACGAAGGTGATGAGATTGCCGTCTGGACAACAAGCAAAATGCTCGTAGGAAGCGGTGTGATCAGTCAAGGGAAAGCACTCATTACCATCTGGGGAGATAACGCAGCAACGCAGGACGTCACCGATGGGGCCGTAGGGGGAGAACCCCTCTCAATGACAGCGTGGTTTGTCACAGAACAAAACGAGGGATCACTAACTGTCTCGTCTCTTTCCGATGCTTTGACCGGAACAAAGTCAACAAACTCATTACGCTACAAGACTGATGCCGTTTGGATTGCAGGGGTAACGCTGGTCAGAGAGATTCCACAGACATTCACTCTTTCACAGAACTATCCAAATCCGTTTAATCCTTCTTCGGTCATCCCGTACGGGTTACCTCATGATGCAATGGTAACTTTGGAGGTATTCAATATCCTTGGACAACGGGTTGCTTTGATTGTCAACGAAGAGCAGAAGGCGGGTAACCATGAGGTGGTTTTTCAGAACCCTGCATTGGGGAGCGGGGTATATTTCTATCGGCTGGCTGCGGGCAACTTTACAGAGACGAGGAAGATGATTATCATTCGATAAGTAGGAGCTTCACAAAGTATCTGGGGGGATACTATGAAACGATGCAAGCTATTCTTAAGGGGATTCTATCTCGTTATACTCTCGAGCGCTGTAGGAATTGCCCAGGTTCACTTCACATTCACCTCACCCACCTCGAATAACGCTACAGTAGGAATCCCAACCAGTGCCAACCCCAATATCAGCGGGACGCCACTCGCAAACGGTGATGAGATCGGAGCCTTCACACCTGCAGGTCTTTGTGTTGGTGCGGTGGTGTGGTCAAGCACTAATACCGCCCTCGCCGTCTGGGGGTGCGACAGTAGCGTAACGCCAGTAATGCCTGGAGTCCAAGCCGGTCAACAGATTTCCTACCGTGTCTGGCGTCAATCAACAAACGCTGAGTACGCAACCGTAAACGTAACGTATTCACAGGGCAATGGAATCTATGCAGGCAATGGAATATTTGTGCTCTCTTCGCTTAGTGCTATCGCACCGCCGTCTACACCAACGCTGACGTCACCCTCAAACAGTGCAACGGGCATCGCCATAAGTCCAACACTCAGCTGGAATGCCTCCACCGGGGCAACCTCATATGGAGTCCAAGCCTCTACCAGTTCCAGCTTCTCCTCAACCGTTGTAAACCAGACTGGCATCACCACCATCTCCTATGCTGTCCGTGGTCTGGCCAATAGCACCATCTATTACTGGCGAGTTAATGCTACCAATGCCAGCGGAACGAGTGCTTATTCAGCTACCTGGAGTTTCACTACCGCTACAGCGGTAAGTTCGCCATCTGTACCAACGCTGACGTCACCCTCAAATGGGGCAACGGGCATCAGCACAAGCCCAACTGTGAAATGGAACGCCTGCGCGGGGGCGACTTCATACCAACTCCAGGTCTCTGCCTCTTCTAGCTTCTCCAAAACCGTGGTGAACCAGAGCGGGATCACCACCATCTCTTCTGCTGTCAGTGGTTTGACCAATAACACCACCTATTACTGGCGGGTCAATGCAAGGAACACTAATGGGGCGAGTGCCTACTCTTCTGCGTGGGCGTTTAGAACCACTAGGAAGGCGGTGAGGCGCCTGGGAGTGCTATCTTCCGAGGAAGCGGGGGAGCTTCCTGGTGAGTTTACGCTGAGCGAGAACCATCCGAACCCGTTCAATCCGAGTACAATTATTGAGTTCTCCGTCCCGCGGCCAAGCTTTGTAACGCTGAAGGTGTTCAACATTTTAGGACAGGAAGTAGCAACATTAGTGGATGGAGAAACAGAGACGGGCACTTACAAGATTACTTTTGATGCATCCGCAGTCTCCACGTCTTCCACTCTGCGAACTGAACTTGGAAGCGGTGTATACTTTTATCGACTGACTGCGGGGGACTTTACAGCGACGAAAAAGATGCTGCTCATCCGATAAGTAAACGCTGTACAAAGTGTCTGGGGGGACACTATGAAACCATACAAGCTCATCTTAGCTGGACTCTATCTCGTTATACTGTCCGGCGCTGTGGCCATTGCCCAGGTTCACTTTGCGTTCACCGCAAACACCGGGAATAACGCCACGGTAGCAGTCCCGACGAGTGCCAATCCCAATATCAGCGGGACACCACTTGCTAACGGTGATGAGATCGGAGCCTTCACACCTGCAGGTCTCTGTATTGGTGCAGTGGTGTGGTCAGGCACTAATGCTGCCCTCACCGTCTGGGGGTGCGACAGCAGCTTAACACCGCCAATACCTGGAATCCAAGTTGGTCAACAGATCTACTACCGTGTCTGGGATCAATCGACAAACACTGAGTACGCGACTGTAAACGTGACGTATTCACAGGGCAACGGAATCTATGCAACCAATGGAATATTTGTGCTCTCTTCGCTTAGTGCTATTGCACCGCCGTCTGCACCAACGCTGGCGTCACCCTCAAACAGTGCAACGGGCATCGCCATAAGTCCAACACTCAGCTGGAATGCCTCCACCGGGGCAACCTCATATGGAGTCCAAGTCTCTACCAGCGCCAGCTTCTCCTCAACCGTTGTGAACCAGACTGGCATTACCACTACCTCCTGTGCTGTCAGCGGTTTGACCAACAACACCACCTACTACTGGCGGGTCAATGCCACAAACGCTGGAGGGTCGAGTGCATACTCAACCGCCCGGAGCTTTACAACCATTGTTGCTGCACCGTCGGCACCAACGCTGGCGTCACCCTCAAACAGTGCAACGGGCATCGCCATAAGTCCAACACTCAGCTGGAATGCCTCCACCGGGGCAACTTCCTATCAACTCCAGGTATCGACAAGTTCCAGCTTCACGACAACTGTTGTGAACCAGAGTGGAATCACTGCAACCTCCTATGCCGTCAGTGGCCTGACCAATAACACTGTCTACTACTGGCGAGTTAATGCGACGAACGCTGGCGGAACAAGCGCGTACTCAACTGCCTGGAGCTTTACAACCATTGTTGCTGCACCGTCGGCACCAACGCTGGCGTCACCCTCAAACAGTGCAACGGGTATCGCCATAAGTCCAACACTCAGCTGGAATGCCTCCACCGGGGCAACCTCATATGGAGTCCAAGTCTCTACCAGTTCCAGCTTCTCCTCAACCGTTGTGAACCAGACTGGCATTACCACTACCTCCTGTGCTGTCAGCGGTTTGACCAATAATACCACCTACTACTGGCGGGTCAATGCCACAAACGCTGGAGGGTCGAGTGCATACTCAACCGCCTGGAGCTTTACAACAAGTATGTCTCATAGTATCGTCTTACCACAAGGCTGGGACATGATTTCGAGTGTTGCACAGCCACTCGATTCAACATTAAATACACTGCTTGCCAAGGTCATTCCACATATGGTACTAATGAAGAACGGCCTAGGGCAGGTTTTCTGGCCGGCAGACAGCATCAACACGATGGGCACATGGAACTACCATCAGGGTTATCAGATCTATATGCTGTCAGCAGACACGCTCGCGGTCACGGGAAGCGAGATTGTACCAGAGGCAACGCCCATTCCCCTGGTTCAGGGTGTGACTTTGGTCCCATATTTGCGCCACTCTCCCATGCGGGCTGATTCTGCGCTTGCAGGCGTCTCAAGCAACCTGGTTATCGCAAAGAACAACGCAGGACAAGTATACTGGCCTGCTTATGGGATCAACACCATCGGCTCGCTCAAACCCGGACAAGGCTACCAGGTGCAGGTGACCCTAGCGGGTATCCTCACTTATCCTGCAAACACCAGCCCATCACCTCCATCTCTTCTGACCAAATCACAGGCAATTGTCCATGTGATGGATCTTCCTGTGCCACAGCATTACGGCCCCTCAGTGTCAAATACCGGGGCAAATGCAATCCTCTTGGTGGAAGCACCTGATCTTAATGAAGGTGATGAGGTTGCCACCTGGACAGCAGGCAAATTGCTTGTAGGAAGCGGTGTAATCAGTCAAGGGAAAGCACTCATTACCATCTGGGGAGATAACGGAGCAACGCAGGACGTCACCGATGGGGCCGTAGGGGGAGAATCCCTCTCACTGACAGTGTGGTCCGTTGCAGAGGGTACCGCGCGATCACTTGCTCTTTCTTCTGTCTCTGATGCCTTGGTTGGAACAACATCAGCACCCCCATTACGCTATAAGACCGATGCCGTGTGGGTTGCACGGGTAATGCAACTCACGGAGATTCCGCAGACATTCACTCTTTCGCAGAACTATCCAAATCCGTTTAACCCTTCTTCGGTCATTCGGTACGGATTACCTCACGATGGAATGGTAACTTTGGAAGTATTTAATATCCTTGGGCAACGGGTTGCATTGGTTGTCAACGAAGAACAAAAGGCTGGTTACCATGAGGTGCTTTTCCGGAACCCTGCATTGGGGAGCGGGGTGTACTTCTACCGGCTAAGTTCCGCCGGCTTTAGTGAAACAAAGAAAATGATGGTCGTGCGATAGAGTTACCAAAAACCCCTTAAAGAACTCATTCATCTTTCACTCAAAAACCTTATGTCAGTTCAAAGGTCATTCTTCATATTACTCATCCTTGCTCTGTTGACGGGCGCCCGTGCATTGGCACAAGTCCATTTCACATTCACTGCATACACAGGGAACAATGCAATAGTAGCGATCCAAACGAGTGCCAATCCCAATATCAGCGGGACGCCACTTGCAAACGGTGATGAGATCGGAGCTTTCACACCTGCGGGGCTTTGCGTTGGCGCGCGCATCTGGTCAGGCACCAATACTGCGCTCACTGTCTGGGGAGATAATGACCTGACGCCGACAATTGATGGAATACGTGCAGGTGAGCAAATCTCTTATCGTGTCTGGCGTCAGTCAACGAACACCGAGTACACAAATGTAAATGCGAGTTATTCACAGGGGAATGGAATCTATGCAGTCAACGGAACATACGTCTTGTCTTCCCTAACTGCAATTGGTCTACCATTAACACCAACGCTGACTTCACCGTCAAATAGTGCAACGGGTATCGGCACAAACCCAACACTCAGCTGGAATGCCTCCACGGGTGCGACTTCATATCAGCTACAAGTATCAACGAGTTCCAGCTTTACGACAACTGTCGTGAACCAGAGTGGAATCACTGCAACCTCCTATGCCGTCAGTGGTCTGACCAATAGCACTGTCTACTACTGGCGAGTCAATGCCACGAATGCGAGTGGAACAAGTGCATACTCAAGCATCTGGAGTTTCACGACAAGCTCGGGGGGAAGTCCACCAGCACCGACCCTTCTCTCACCGTCAAACAGTGCAACGGGTGTCTCGATCACTCCAACACTCAGCTGGAATGCCTCCACTGGTGCAACTTCGTACCAGCTACAGGTATCAACAAGTTCCAGCTTCACGACGACTGTCGTGAACCAGAGTGGAATCACTGCAACCTCCTATGCCGTCAGTGGTCTGACCAATAACACTGTCTACTACTGGCGGGTCAATGCCACGAATGCTGGCGGGACAAGCGCGTACTCAACTGCCCGGAGCTTTACAACCATTGTTGCTGCACCGTCTGCACCAACGCTGTCGTCTCCCTCAAATGGAGCAACGGGTGTCTCTACAAGCCCAACAGTGTCGTGGAATGCCTCCACCGGCGCAACTTCGTATCAGCTACAGGTATCAACGAGTTCCAGCTTTACGACAACTGTTGTGAACCAGAGTGGCATTGCCACGACTTCCTATGCAGTCAGTGGACTGGCCAATAACACTATCTACTACTGGCGGGTCAATGCGACGAATGCCGGCGGGACAAGTGCATACTCAACTGCTTGGAGTTTTACAACGATTGTCGCGGCACCATCTGCACCAACGCTGAGTTCACCCTCAAACAGTGCAACAGGTGTTGCTACTAATCCGACACTCAGCTGGAATGCCTCTACCGGTGCAACTTCGTATCAGCTGCAGGTATCGACAAGTTCCAGCTTTACCACAACCGTCGTGAACCAGAGTGGGATTACTACCACTTCCTA
>Ga0315282_10011468_pt1 | contig 13726 bp, 18 predicted proteins | sample YL17G07_20_MG_FD_203693 | JGI IMG/M metagenome (GOLD analysis project Ga0315282, IMG submission 203693) | Sediment microbial communities from Yellowstone Lake, YNP, Wyoming, USA - YL17G07_20 | ecosystem: Environmental > Aquatic > Freshwater > Lake > Sediment | place: USA: Wyoming | collected... | reverse complement strand
GAGGTCATCATCCGGAACGAAAAGCGCATGCTCCAGCAGGCCGTGGACGCCCTCTTCGACAACGGCCGCTGCAAGCGCCCGGTCCTGGGAAGCAGCAACCGTCCCCTGAAGAGCCTCACCGACATGATCAAGGGGAAGCAGGGGCGTTTCCGGGCCAACCTCCTCGGCAAGCGCGTCGACTACTCGGCCCGCTCCGTCATCGTCGTCGGTCCGGAGTTGCGGCTCCACCAGTGTGGGCTCCCCAAGAAGATCGCCCTGGAGCTCTTCCAGCCCTTCATCATCCGCCGGCTCAAGGAACTCAACTACGCCGACACCATCAAGAGCGCCCGCAAGATGCTGGAGCGCAAGGACGAGGAGGTCTGGGACATCCTCGAGGAAGTCATCCACAACCACCCGGTGCTCCTCAACCGCGCCCCCACGCTCCACCGCGTCGGCATCCAGGCCTTCCAGCCGGTGCTGGTGGAGGGGAACGCCATCAAGATTCACCCGCTGGTCTGCGAGGGGTTCAACGCCGACTTCGACGGTGACACCATGAGTGTCCACCTGCCCCTCTCCATCGAGGCCCAGGTCGAGGCCCGGACGCTGATGCTCGCCACCCACAACATCTTCCTCCCGGCCCACGGGAAGCCCGTCATCCGCCCGACCCAGGACATCGTCCTCGGCTGCTGCTACCTCACCACCGAGGTGCCGGGGGAGCCGGGCGAGGGGAAGGCCCTCACCGACACGGCCGAGGTGCTCATGGCCCTCACGGAGCGGAAACTCGGCCTCCACGCCCCCTTCCGCCTCCGCCGGCCGAAGGGGCGCGAGATCCTGGGGCTGGAGGGGCCGCAGGAGTGGCCCGGAAGCACCTTCGAGACCACCGCCGGCCGCGTCCTCCTGAACGACCTCCTCGCCGAGGGCATGCCCTACTACAACTACGAGTTGAGCCGCAAAGGCGTCAGCCGCATCGTCGCCGACTGCCATCGGCTCCTCGGCCGGGAAGCCACCATCGAACTCCTCGATAACCTGAAGAACCTCGGCTTCCACCAGGCCACCCTCGCCGGGCTCAGTTTCTCCACCGAGGACCTCCGGGTGCCGCCCGAGAAGAAAGAAATCCTGGCCCAGGCGGAAAAGGAGGTCGACCGCATCGACCGCCTCTACCGCCGCGGGGTCATCACCGACGGTGAGCGCTACAACCAGGTCATCGAAGTCTGGACCCACGCCCGCGAACTGGTGGGCGAGGCCATGATGGAGGAACTGAAGAAGGACCGCCGGGAGGATGGCAAGCCCTTCGTCAACCCCGTCTACCTGATGCTGGCGAGCGAGGCCCGGGGCTCCGTGGAGCAGATCCGCCAGATTGCCGGCATGCGCGGGCTCATGGCCAAGCCCTCCGGCCGCATCATCGAGACCCCCATCAAGAGCAACTTCCGCGAAGGCCTGGGGGTGCTGGAGTACTTCAGTTCCACCCACGGCGCCCGCAAGGGCCTCGCCGACACCGCCCTGAAGACGGCCGACAGCGGCTACCTCACCCGCAAGCTCGCCGACGTGGCCCAGAACGTGGTCATCACCAGGCAGGACTGTGGCACGCTCGCCGGTGTCACCAAGGGCATCATGTTCAAGGGCGAGGACATGGAGGTGCCGCTCGCCGACGCCGTCACCGGGCGGGTGGCCCGGGATAACATCGTGGACCTCAAGACCGACGAGGTCATCGTCCGGGAGAATGAACTCATCACCGAGGAGAAGGCCCGCCGCATCGAGGAGTTGGGGCTGGAGAAGATCCGCGTCCGCTCCCCGCTCACCTGCGAGGCCGGGATGGGGGTCTGCGCCCTCTGCTACGGGATGGACCTCTCCACCGGCGACCTGGTGGAGGAGGGGCTGGCCGTGGGCATCATCGCCGCCCAGTCCATCGGCGAACCGGGGACGCAGCTGACCATGCGCACCTTCCACATCGGCGGGACCGCGGCCCGTGCCCTCGCCGAGAGCGAGATCCACACCTCGACCGCCGGGACGGTGAGCTGGGCCGCGCAGCTTCGCTGGGTCACCAACCCCGAGGGCGAGAAGGTCATCCTCAGCCGGAGCGCCGAGATCGCCATCGTGGACGAGAAGGAGCGGGAACTGGAGCGTCACGCCGTGCCCGCCGGGGCGCTCCTGGGCGTCATGAAGGGGGACAAGGTCAGGAAGGGGGCCCTCCTGGTGAAGTGGGACCCGCACATGACCCCCATCCACGCCGAGGAGGGTGGCCTCGTCCGCTTCGAGGACATCGTCGAGGGGGAGACGGTGCGTCAGGAGGTGGACCAGACCACCGGCATCGCCCGGAAGGTCATCATCGAGCACAAAGGCGCCCTTCACCCCCAGATCATCGTCGAGGACAAGGCGGGGAAGATCCTCACCGTCTACCCGCTGCCCGAGAAGGCCAATATCGAGGTGGCGGAGGGTGAGGAGGTGGCGCCGGGCGCCCTCCTGGCCAAGACGCCCCGGGAACTGGGCGGGACGCAGGACATCACCGCGGGGCTGCCCCGCGTGACCGAACTCTTCGAGGCCCGTCGGCCCAAGGACCCGGCCGTGATGAGCGAGATTGACGGGAACGTGCAGTTGGGCGAGAAGCGGCGCGGTCGGCGGACCATCAAGGTGGAGCACCCCGACAGCGGGATGACCCGGGAGCACCTGGTCCCTCCGGGCGCCCACCTGCGCGTCCACGCCGGGGACTGGGTGCGGGCTGGCCAGCCCCTGGTGGACGGGCCGCTCGTGCCCCAGGACATCCTGCGCATCAGTGGCGAGGAGGCGCTCCAGCAGTACCTCCTGCGGGAAGTCCAGAGCGTCTACCGGAGCCAGAGCGTCACCATCGCCGACCAGCACATCGAACTCATCGTCGCCGAGATGATGCGCCGGGTGCGCGTCACCGACCCGGGGGCCAGTGAGTTCCTCATCGGCGAGGTCGTCGACAAGTTCGCCTTCAAGGATGCCAACCAGCGGCTGGACGGCCAGGGGAAGCGCCCGGCCGGGGCCCAGCCCATCCTCCTGGGGGTGACCAAGGCCGCGCTCCGCAGCGACAGCTTCATCTCCGCTGCCAGTTTTCAGGAGACGACCAAGGTGCTCACCGAAGCGGCCCTCGCCGGCCGCCGCGACGAACTGCGCGGGCTGAAGGAGAACGTCATCCTCGGCCACCTCATCCCGGCCGGCACCGGCTTCCAGGCCCACGTCCGCTCCCGGCTGCTGAAGTTGCTCCCGGAGGCGGCCGTGGGAGCGGCCGCGGCCGCGGGAGAGGAGGGCGCCCGGGTGGAGAAGCCCCCGGCTGCCTGAGAAAGGAGAATCGTGGAGATGCCTACCGTCAACCAGTTGGTCCGCCGCCACCGGCGAACGCCGTCCCGCAAGAGCAAGGCGCCCGACCTGGCCCACTCGCCGCAGAAGCGGGGCGTCTGCCTGCGGGTGACGACCCGGACGCCCAAGAAGCCGAACTCGGCCCTGCGCAAAGTCGCCCGCGTCCGCCTGTCCAACGGCCGGGAGGTCACCGCCTACATCCCCGGGGAGGGGCACAACCTCCAGCCCCACTCCATCGTGCTGGTGCGGGGTGGGCGGGTGCGCGACCTGCCCGGGGTGCGTTACCACATCGTCCGGGGCACGCGTGACGCCCTGGGTGTGGAAGGCCGGCGGCGGAGCCGGTCCAAGTACGGGGCGAAGCGGCCCAAGTGAGTCGACCAGGAGGATAACCCGATGGCGATGAGGCGGCCTACCGCTTCCCAGCGACAACTGAAACCAGACCCGCGCTACAGCAGCCCGCTCTTGAGCAAGTTCATCAACTGCCTGATGTGGAGCGGGAAGAAAAGTGTGGCCCAGCGGTCTGTGTACGACGCCCTGGAGACCATCCGCGAGCGGGTGAAGGATGCCCAGCCCCTGGAGGTGTTCCAGGCCGCCGTCGAGAACGTGAAACCGAAGGTGGAGGTGCGCTCCCGTCGCGTCGGCGGGGCCACCTACCAGGTACCGGTGGAAGTGAGCGCCCGGCGCCAGCAGGCCTTGTCTTTCCGCTGGCTGATCCGGGCGGCCCGGGCGCGTCGCGGCCGGCCCATGTCCGACCGCCTGGCCGAAGAGCTGCTCGCCGCCTACCGCAAGGAGGGCGCCGCGGTGCAGATGCGGGAGAACATCCACCGGATGGCCGAGGCCAACAAGGCCTTCGCCCATTTCGCCTGGTAGCCGGTCAGCGCCTGGACACGCGCTCAGCCGAGCTCACCTCCCCCGGCGATGGTGTGGAGCTTGACTGGGCGCGTGCCGTTTTTGCGATGTCGGGGCCGTCACCCGAGCGAAGGTCTGACAGCGATGAGCCGAGAGAGCACAGAAGAGGAACGGATGCAGCGTCTCAGGAACATCGGCTTCGCCGCGCACATCGATGCCGGGAAGACGACCGTGACCGAGCGCATCCTCTACTACACCGGCCGCTCCCACCGCATGGGTGAGGTCCACGAGGGCACCGCCACCATGGACTGGATGCCCGAGGAGCAGGAGCGGGGCATCACCATCACCTCCGCCGCCACCAGCTGCCCCTGGCGCGACCACCAGATCAACATCATCGACACCCCCGGCCACGTCGACTTCACCGCCGAGGTCGAGCGCTCGATGCGCGTCCTGGACGGCGTGGTCATCGTCTTCTGCGGGGTCGGTGGCGTGGAGGCCCAGTCGGAGACGGTCTGGCGCCAGGCCGACCGCTACCGGGTGCCCCGGCTCGCCTTCGTCAACAAGTTGGACCGGGCCGGGGCTGACTTCGACGCCGTGGTCGCCGAGATGCGCGTCCGGCTGGGCACCCGTCCCATCCCCCTCGAGATGCCCTATTACGTGGGCGACGACTTTCGGGGCGTGGTGGACCTGGTGGACATGTGCCTCATCCTCTGGCACGACGAAACCCTGGGCGCCGAGTTCGAACAGCTCCCCCTCCCCGCCCCGCTCCTCGACGCCGCGCGCCATCGGCGGGAACTCCTCCTGGAGCAACTGGCCGAGACGAGCGACTGGGTGATGGAGCGCTACGTCCACGACCACGAACTCGACACCGCGAGCATCCGTCGCGCGCTCCGGGAAGGGACCATCGCCCTCAAGTTCGTGCCTGTCCTCTGTGGTGCCGCGCTCCGGAACAAGGGCATCCAGCCGCTCCTCGACGCCGTGTGCAACTACCTCCCCAGTCCCCTCGACCTTCCTCCCATCCAGGGCGTCCACCCCAAGACCGGTAAGCCGACCTCCCGGCGGCCGAGCGTCCAGGAGCCGCTCGCCGCCCTTGCCTTCAAGGTGATGGCCGACGCCCATGGCGACCTGGTCTTCCTCCGCCTCTACTCCGGGCGGATACGCTCCGGTGAGCGGGTCTACAACCCGGGCAAGCGTAAGGCCGAGATGGTGAGCCGGATTCTCCGCATGCACGCCAACCAGCGGACGCCCATCGCCGAGGTGGCCGCGGGGGACATCGTGGCCGTGGTCGGCCTGAAGGAGACCACCACCGGCGACACCCTCTGCGACCGGAGCCACCACATCATCCTGGAGCGGCCCGCCTTCCCGGAGACGGTCCTGGCCATGGCCATCGAGCCGCGCAGTTCCGAGGACCGCAACCGCCTGGCCGACACCCTGAACAAACTCTCCCGCGAAGACCCGACCTTCCGCTGGCGCTACGACGGGGAGACCAGCCAGGTGCTCATCGCCGGCATGGGGGAACTGCACCTGGAGGTGCTCAGCCACCGGATGCTCGATGAGTTCAAGTTGGACGTCAAGGTGGGTCGGCCACGGGTGGCCTACAAGGAGACGGTGACGGGGACAGCCGTCGCCGAGGGTCGGCTGGTCAAGCAGACAGGCGGCCACGGTCAGTTCGCCAAGGTCACCCTGCGGGTGGAGCCGGCGCCCGGCTCTCTCGCGCTCCACTTCGAGGACAAGACCCGAGGGGGCGTCATCCCCAGGCAGTTCATGCCCGCGGTGGAGGAGGGGGTGCGGGAGGCTGCGGCGTCGGGCCCGGTCTGGGGCTACCCGCTCATCGACGTCACCGTCACCGTCACTGACGGCGCATCCCATGAGGTCGACTCCTCCGACGTGGCGTTCCACGCCGCTGCGGGCCAGGCCCTCAACAAGGCGGTGGAGGCGGCGGGGGCGGTGCTTCTCGAGCCCATCATGCGCCTGGAGGTGGTGGTGCCTGACGACTACATGGGCGACATCCTGGCTGACCTAACGAGCCGACGGGCCGAGATTACCGAGGTCAAGACCCGCGGGCACATCTGCTACATCGAGGGCCGGGTGCCCCTGGCGACCATGTTCGGCTACGCCACCGGGGTCCGCTCCCTGAGCCAGGGCCGGGCCAGTTTCACCCTGGAACCCTGCGCCTATGCCCCCGTCCCCCAGGAAATGTACGAGGAGATTGCGGTCTGAGCGCAGGCCAAGCGGGGGAAAAAAGCGGGAATTCTGGAGGGAAGAGACAAGAAAGCGCTTGACCAAGGCGGGAACCGGGCGTAGAATACGGGTTTGCCTATGTCATCCGACTTGAGCAGAAAACGCCCCGGGCGGCTCCGGGGACACCTCCGAGAGGACGGCTGATGACGGACCAGAAGATACGCATCCGCATGGAGGCCTACGACCACCGCATCCTGGACCGCTGCGCCCGGGAGATCGTGGAGACGGCCCGGCGGACCGAGGCGCTGGTGACGGGGCCCATCCCGCTCCCCACGCGCATCGAGCGCTTCACCGTCCTGCGGGGACCGAACATCGACAAGGAGTCGCGGGAGCAGTTCGAGATCCGTACGCACAAGCGGCTCATCGACATTACCAAGCCGACGGCCAGGACGATGGACGCCCTGGGGCGCCTGACGCTCCCGGCGGGCGTCTTCATCAGGATCAAGGCCTGAGGCGGAAGCGGAGACGGCGGAATGCCCAAGGCACTGGTAGGGCGAAAGGCAGGCATGACCCAGGTGTTCACCGAAGCCGGGGAGGTGGTCCCCGTGACCGTCATCCAGGCCGGCCCCTGCGTGGTCATGCAGGTGAAGTCGGCCGAGGGCAAGGACGGTGAGAACGGCCTCGTCCTGGGCTTCGGCGACAAGAAGCGGAGCCGGGCCCGTCGGCCGGAACTGGGGCTCGCCCGCACGGTGGGCACCGAGCCCAAGCAGGTGCTCCGCCAGGTCCCCTGCGACGAACCCACCTCCTTCACCGTGGGACAGGAACTCACCGTGGACATCTTCCGCGAGGTGGGGGCGGTCGACGTCACCGGGACGAGCAAGGGTCGGGGCTTCCAGGGCGTGATGAAGCGGTGGGGGGCGAAGGGGGGCCCGGCGAGCCACGGCTCCATGAGCCATCGGCGGATCGGCAGCGTCAGCTCCTCCACCTGGCCGGGGCGGGTGCGCCGGGGGTCTCATTTCCCCGGACGGATGGGTGGTGACCGGGTCACGGCCCGCCACCTCCAGTTGGTGCGGGTCGATACGGGTCGGGGGCTCCTCCTCGTCGGGGGGAGCGTGCCCGGCCCGGTGGGTGGGCTGGTGCTGGTGCGGGAGAGCAAGAAAATCAGCCGCTCCCGCCACCACCATCCCCACGTGGTGTAAGCCATGAAGGTCCCCGTCTATAACCAGGCCGGTGAGCAGGTGCGGGACGAGGAGGTCGCCTCCGCGACCCTCGCCCCGGGCGTGCGCACGAAACTGCTGAAGCAGGTCGTCCTCTCCTACGAGAACAACCGCCGGGTCGGTACCGCCTCGGCCAAGCGGCGGGGGGAGGTGGCCGGCTCCGGCCGCAAGATGTACCGCCAGAAGGGGACAGGCATGGCCCGCATGGGGTCCCGGCGAAACCCCATCCGCGTGGGCGGGGGTGTGGTTCACGGCCCGAGGCCCCGGAGCTACCGCGACCGCATCCCCAAAGGGATGCGCCGGGGGGCGCTCGCCGACGCCCTGCGGGGCAAACTCGATGACGGCGAGGTCCTCCTCCTGGAGGCCTTGGCGCTGGCGGAGCCGAAGACCAAGGTGATGGCTGGACTTCTGGGCCGGCTGGGCTGCCTGGGGGATTGCCTCCTGGTGACGCCCGGCTACGACCCCCTCGCCCTCAAGAGTGCGCGCAACCTCCGGGGCGTGGCGGTGCGCGAGGCCCGGGAGGTGAGCGCCTACGACCTCCTGTCTCACCAGCGGGTCGTCTTCGTGGGCGAGGCGCTGACCCAGGTGGTGGAGCGAAGCGGTGGCCCAAGATAACTACCAGGTGATCCTGGAGCCCGTGGTCACGGAACGGAGCATGGCCGCCTCCGAGCGGCAGCAGACTTACACCTTCCGGGTGGACCCGCGGGCGACCAAGGGCCAGGTGCGACATGCCGTCGAGGAACTCTTCGGGGTCACGGTGCTGGAGGTGCGGACCATGACGACGCACTCCAAGCGTCGGCGGGTGCGCGGTCGGGGGCGGCTGACCTCCAGCCACGTGGGAAAGAAAGCGGTCGTGAGGGTGGCCGCGGAGGACCGCATCGACATCTTCTGAGAGGGCGCCGGGGCCGTGGCCGGTGGGCCGCTTTGCCTCGGGCCGGGAGAGGACGCGATGACCGGTGGGAAAATGGTTGCCTTGGTGGTGCTGATGGCTGTCTGTATCGTGGCCGTGTACCTGCTGGTGGGGCGGTCCACCACGGAGACGGCGGTCGCGGCTACGGGCGCTCAGGGGGTGGTGAAGGGCCAGCACTATGAGGATGCGGGGCTGGGGTTCAGCTTCGAGTACCCCGCCGAGTGGGTGAAGGCGGACCGGCCGTACCTGGGGGCGGACGCGACTTTCCTCGGCCCCCGCCGGGCGGACTTCACCATGGCCCTCGACCTCCGCAGCGACACCACACCCACCGCCCTGGACGTCTACGTGGACCGGGCCATCAAGAAGCTGTTGCCCGAGTTCCAGACGGACTTCAAGATCCTGGAGGAGCCGAAGCCGCTGACCGTCAATGGCGTCCAGGCCATCGAAATCGTCTACAGTTTCCGCCAGGGGCAGTTTGACCTGACCAGCGTCGAGGTCGTCTATGGGCTGGGCGACCGGAAGGTCATCGTCACCTTCAGCCTCCTGAGCGAGTACTACCAGGACTTGAAGCCGGTAGTGGACCAGTGCATCCAGTCCCTGCAGCGACTGGGGGCACAGAAGACGTAAGAGGACGCACGGGATGGCCCTCAAACTCTATCGACCGACGTCGCCGGGCCGCCGATTCCTGGTGACTGTCAGCACGTCTGACATCACGGCCAGGAAGCCGGTGAAGTCCCTGCTCCGGACCGTGAAGAAGGAGGGAGGCCGGAACTTCCACGGCTTCATCACCGCCCACAACCGGGCCGGCGGCGTGAAGCGTCTCTACCGCCTCATCGACTGGCGGCGGGACAAGGACGGCATCCCGGCCCGCGTGGCCACCATCGAGTACGACCCGAACCGCGCGGCGCGCATCGCCCTGCTCAACTACGCCGACGGGGAGAAGCGCTACATCCTGGCCCCCGCCGGCCTCGCCGTCGGCGCCACGGTGGTGAGCGGGCCACAGGTGGAGCCCCGCGTGGGGAACTCCATGGAGCTCTGCCACGTCCCGCTCGGGATGCCCGTGCATAACATCGAACTGGCGCCCGGTCGGGGCGGACAGGTAGCCCGGGGCGCGGGCACCGCCTGCGCCGTCACGGCGCGGGAAGAGCGCTACGTACAGGTGACCCTCCCTTCCGGGGAGGTGCGCCGCGTCTTGGGCCGCTGCCGGGCTACCATCGGCGAACTGAGCAACCCCGACCACAAGAACATCTCCACCGGCAAGGCCGGCCGAAGCCGGTGGCTGGGGCGAAAGCCCCACGTCCGGGGGACGGCCAAGAACCCGGTCGACCACCCCATGGGGGGTGGGGAGGGCCGGACCAAGGGGGGGCGACAGCCGGTGTCGGCGACGGGCGTACTGTCCAAGGGGGGGAAGACCCGTCGGCGGAACAATCCCTCTAACGCCTTCATCCTGAGGAAGCGTCGTCACCGGCGTCGGCGGTGACGGCCGGGCCAAGGAAAAGGAGTCCCTGATGGGACGGTCGGTGAAGAAGGGGCCGTTTGTCCACCCCAAGTTGTTGAAGAAGGTGGCGCGCCTCAGGGCGGCCGGGTCGCGGGAGCCGCTGCGGACCTGGAGCCGGGCGTCCATGGTGGTCCCCGACTTCGTCAACCTGACCTTCCTGGTGCATGACGGGCGGAACTTCCGCCGGGTCTTCATCACCGAGGACATGGTCGGGCATCGGCTGGGCGAGTTCGCCCCGACGCGCACCTTCCGCGGCCATGCCCGCCAGCGGAGGGCCGGCTGACGTGAGGCAGGCTTCCAGCAGTCGACGGGCAGAGTGGCGGTAGTGGAGCACACGATGCAGTTTCGGGCCCTACACAGGTTCGCACGCATCTCGGCCACCAAGGTGAGGCCGACCATGAGCCTCATCCGGGGGCAGCCGGTGGAGGAGGCCCTGCGCATCCTCCACTTCACCCCCACGCGGGCTTCGGGCTTCGTCCGCAAGGTGCTCCAGTCGGCGGTGGCCAACGCCGGGCTGGATGTGACCCCGGAGGACCTGTACGTCGCCGACGCCCGGGCCGACGTGGGGCCCACGCGCAAGTGGATTCTCCCGCGGGCCCGCGGTCGGGCCGACCACATCCGTCACCGCTTCTGCCACATCACCGTGGTCGTCTCCAACGAGCGGTCGAGCGAGGAGCGGTAGAGGAGGACCTATGGGACATAAGGTCAGACCGACGAGCCTGCGCATGGGTGTCACCCGTGGCTGGCCCTCCCGCTGGTACGCGGACAAGAAGCGGTTCGCCCAGTACCTGGTGGAGGACGCCCGGGTGCGTCGGTTCATCGCGAAGAACTACCGTTACGCCGCCATCAGCGAGGTGGAGATCGAGCGCACCAACGACAGCATCCACGTCATCCTGCACACGGCCCGGCCGGGCGTCGTCATCGGTCGCCGGGGCGTCGAGGTGGACCGCCTGCGGAGCCGCCTCGAGGAGGTCGCCGGTAAGTCGGTCAAGATCACCATCCAGGAGGTCACCAGGCCGGAACTCAGCGCCACACTCCTGGGGCAGAGCATCGCCGAGCAGTTGGAGAAGCGCGCGCCCTTCCGCCGGACGATGCGGCGGGTGGCGGAGATGGCCCGGGAGATGGGGGCCCTGGGGGTGAAGGTGCAGTTGGCCGGTCGGCTGGCCGGTTCGGAGATGGCTCGGCGGGAAAAGGTCCTCGAGGGGAGCATCCCGCTCCACACCCTGGATGCCGACGTGGACTTCGGCTTCACCGAGGCCATGACCCAGTATGGCAACATCGGCATCAAGGTCTGGGTGTACAAGGGTTCGCTGAAGAAGGAGAAGCCAGCGCATGCCTCTGATGCCGAAGCGGGTCAAGTTTCGTAAGACCCACCGGGGGAACCTCCAGGGGAAGGCCACCCGGGGCAACGAGGTCGTCTTCGGTGAGTTCGGCCTGCAGGCCATGGCTCTCGGCTGGGTGACGGCTCGCCAGATCGAAGCCGGCCGTGTGGCTGCTCAGCACTACCTGGGCAGGGAAGGGAAACTGTGGATCCGCATCTTCCCCGACAAGTCGGTCACGGCCAAGCCGGCCGAGACGCGCATGGGCAGTGGCAAGGGTGAGCCGGAATACTGGGCCGCCCCCGTCAAGCCGGGGAGCGTGCTCTTCGAAGTCGGGGGCGTGCCGGAGGACATGGCCCGCCGGGCCCTCAAGTTGACGTACCACAAGATGCCCGTGCGCTGCCGGTTCGTGAGTCGGAGGCATCGGCTGTGAAGGCACGGGAGCTGAGACAACTGAGCCGGGAGGAACTGCTCAAGGAGTTGGCCGGTCACCGGGAGACCCTCTTCCGCCTGCGCATCCGCCGGGCGACGGGGGAGGCGGCCACGGCGAGCGAGTTCTCCCGCCTGCGGCAGGAGGTCGCCCGCATCCTCACCCTCCTCGGGGAGCAGGATAGGGCCGCGGCGGGTCAACCCGGTGAGCAAGGAGCAAGCGACAATGGCTGACCAGCCTCGCCGTCGCACCGTGGAGGTGGGGGTGGTGACCTCCGCCAAGATGGAGAAGACCATCAAGGTCGAAGTGGAGCGTCGCCGCCAGGACCCCCGCTACAAGAAGTACATCCGTCGGCGGACCGTCTACTTCGCCCGCGACGAGGGCCGGGTGGCCCGGGAAGGCGACTGGGTGGAAATCATCCCCAGCCGGCCGCTCAGCAAGCGGGTGCGCTGGCGCCTGGTGCGGGTCCTCCCCGCGCCCGGTAAGGCGGTGGCGGCGGAGCCGGTGAGTCCCGGGACGGAGCCGGGCCCGGCTGAACCTCGGCCGGCGGGAGCCGGGGAGCAGACCCCGGCCTGAGAAACGTTCGGGCGCGAACAGTGGGTGAGCGACGATGATTCAGGCGTACACACAACTCGACGTGGCCGACAACACGGGCGTACGCATGGTGCGCTGCTTCAAGGTCCTGGGGGGGACCCGCCGACGGTACGCGGGCGTGGGCGACATCATCGTCGGCTCCGTCCGCCGGGCCATGCCCGATTCGGAGATCAAGCAGGGCGAGGTGGTCCGCGGCGTCGTGGTGCGGAGCCGACGGCCCGTCCGCCGGGCCGATGGCTCCTATGTCCGCTTCGACAGCAACGCCGTGGTCCTCATCGATACCGCCGGGAACCCCCGGGGCACCCGCGTCTTCGGCGCCGTGGCCCGGGAGTTGCGGCAAAAGAACTTCATGAAGATCATCTCACTGGCTGCTGAGGTGGTCTGAGCGGGGGGTGTGGTGAGCCAATGAAAAGGGTACGCAGGAACGACACCGTGGAAGTGCAGACCGGCGACGACGCGGGCAAGCGCGGCCGCGTGCTGCGGGTCTTTCCCGCTGAGGGGCGGGTGGTGGTCGAGGGGATCCACCTGGTGACCAAGCACCTGCGCAAAAGCACCCAGTACCCGCTGGGCGCCCGGATGAAGCGGGAAGCCCCCTTCGCCGTGGCCAACGTGCTGGTGGTGTGCGCGCGGTGTGACCGCGGGGTGCGGGTCCGCCACGAGGTGCGCCAGGAAGGGAAGGTGCGGGTCTGCCGACGGTGTGGGGAAGTCGTCCCCGTGGTGCGGGAGTAAGGTTCCATGCCCGGCGAGCAAGGTACCAAGGTGAAGGAAGCGGAGGCGCCGGCGCCCCGGCTCCTGACCCGTTACCGGGAGGAAGCGGTCCCGGCGATGATGGCCCGCTTCGGCTACAGTAACCACCTCGCCGTCCCCCGGCTGGGGAAGGTGGTCATCGACATGGGTGTGGGGCGGGCGACGGCCGAGCGTCGTCGCATCGAGCGCGCGGCGGAGGAGCTGGCCCTCATCACCGGGCAGAAGCCGGTGGTCACCCGCGCCCGGAAATCGGTCGCCGGCTTCAAACTGCGTAAGGGCGACCCCGTGGGCTGCAAGGTCACCCTGCGGGGAAAGCGTATGTACGAGTTTCTGGACCGTCTGCTGAGTGTGGCTCTGCCGCGGGTGCGCGACTTCCGCGGGCTCTCCATGTCGGCCTTCGATGCCGCCGGGAACTACACCCTGGGCCTCAATGAGCAGACCGTCTTCCCGGAAGTGGACCTGGACAAGGTGGAGTTCACCCAGGGGATGCACATCACCCTGGTGGTGAGCCATTCCTCGCCGGAGGAGTCGCGCGAACTGCTCCGGCTCCTCGGTGTCCCCTTCCGGTCGGCTGAGGAAGAGCGCTGAACCGGGCCCATCCCGGACCCGGGCTGCGGAGCGAGGTGGCCTCGCCTTCGCGCCGGGGAGCACAGGGAGGTTGCTGAGAGAGCGAGATGGCACGCA
>Ga0315282_10011467_pt1 | contig 13726 bp, 11 predicted proteins | sample YL17G07_20_MG_FD_203693 | JGI IMG/M metagenome (GOLD analysis project Ga0315282, IMG submission 203693) | Sediment microbial communities from Yellowstone Lake, YNP, Wyoming, USA - YL17G07_20 | ecosystem: Environmental > Aquatic > Freshwater > Lake > Sediment | place: USA: Wyoming | collected... | reverse complement strand
GGGTCACCCGTTCTTCGATTTACACCAAATACACAGGACTCTCTCCTCCCTGATTCATCCATATACCTGCGGCGCATTTATTTGTGGCACCATAACTATCTTTGATCCTTATATCGGAGTTCCAGGGATGTTCACGCTCTCTGTGACCGGTACGCTGACAGGGTTCCCGGAGATGGTGAAATAAGCATTGAGGTCTTCAGGTTAAAGGCTGTTTCTATCACTCCCCATTATAAATTCAAGACTTTTCCAAAGGCCGGTGATGATCCTCGGAATGCCCTGAAAGGTAAAAGAGATGTGTATTGGGGGAAGAAGTTTGTGGAAACCAATGTCTATGACCGCAAGCTTCTGGAAACTGGGAACATTGTCAGGGGTCCCGCCATAATCGAGGCTGAAGATACCACCTATGTTATTCCTAAAGGAAAGAAATACACAGTTGATCAGTATTTAAACGGAGTTATTGAGGAGGGTTGATGATGGGAGCGAAGATACAAATCACGGAATATTTGGATATAAATTTGGAAAAAGAGGTATGGTGCTGTAATCGGTGTGGTTTTGAGTTGATATCGGCCAGAGAAAATTACAAGGATGGATGTTTAATTTTCAACAGAGATCCAAGAACCATTTACAATCCTATAATAGATGCTCCCTACAATTTTGCCCATGATCCGGACTGGGTAAGATTCGTTGAATTCTACTGCCCCAACTGTGGCGTAATGGTGGAGTGCGAGATGTTACCGCTGGGGCACCCCATAACCCATGATATTGAATTGGATATTGATAAATTAAAACAGAAATATCTAAAATTAAAATAAGGAGCAAAGGAGGTAACAAATGGGTTTCACTGTTGATATCGATATAGGGGGCACCTTTACCGATTGTTTTGTGGCTAGCAATGAAAAAACAATTTTCATTAAAAGCCCTACCACATCATATAATCTTTCTGTCGGTGTCATGAAGGCCTTGAAAGAGGCCGCCTCTTCTTTGAACATGTCAATGAAAGAATTAGCAAGAAATACTGATATAGTCAGATATTCGACTACAATAGCCATGAACACCCTCCTCCAGAGGACTGGTCCAAAATTGGGACTGATTACCACTGAGGGATTTGAGGATCTTGTGGCTATCGGAAAAGGGTCTCGGTGGTTGGACCAGTTAAGCAGTAAAGAGATCCGAGACCTGGGAAGGGTAAGAAAAGAAGATCCTCCGATCCTTAGAGAGCTAACAGTAGGAGTTAAGGAACGTATAGATTCAACCGGAAAGGTAATTAGACCTTTGGATGAAGAGGATGTTATCGAGAAAGTGCAGTACCTGGTGGACGAGGGGGTTAGAGGCATTGTAATCAGCCTTCTCTGGTCTTATGTTAATCCCATTCACGAAAAAAGAATCAGGGAGATCATAGAAAGAGAATACCCTGATTTTTATCTTGGTGCTATGCCGGTGATGCTCTCTTCTGAAGTCTGTCCCAAGCGATGGGAATACACCCGCACAGTGACTACAATGCTGAATTGCTACCTACATCAATCAATGTGGGAACAGCTTTCCGGTATGGGAGACGAGCTGAGATCTTATGGTTACAGCAAGCCGATCATGATGGTTCATAATACCGGGGGCATGGCCGAAGTCTTCCATACGGCCGCCATACAGACCTATAATGGGGGGCCGGTGGCCGGTCTGATGGGTGGCGCCCATATGGGAAAACTGCTCGGGTATGGCAACATCGTGGCCACCGATATGGGAGGCACCAGTTTCGACCTGGCACTGGTGGTAGCTGGGAGCACTCGTTTCTATCAATGGAGACCAATCATTGATCGCTGGTGGGTAGATGTGACCATGCTGGAAACCCGCTCTATTGGGGCAGGGGGAGGTTCGATCGCACGGGTAAATAAAATCCTGAACAATCGTCTGGAGGTAGGCCCTCTGGGTGCCGGTTCTATGCCCGGACCTGCTGCTTACGATAAGGGCGGTACTGAACCAACCGTGACCGACGCTGACCTTGTGCTGGGCTATCTGAATCCTGACTATTATCATGGAGGACGAATGGCCCTCGATAAAGAAAAAGCTGTGGAGGCCATCAAGGATAAGATCGCCCGTCCCAAACAGATAGATGTTGTTGAGGCAGCCTTTCTTATTAAAAAGGTGGTTGATGCCAACATGGGCGATGTTATTCTCAAGGAGACTTTACTAAAGGGATATGATCCTAAGGACTTTATCCTCTTAGCCTATGGCGGGGCCGGGCCTACTCATTGCTGCGGATATGGTCCTTATGCTGGCATAAACAAAATGATGTTTTTTGCATTTTCATCCATCTTTTGTGCTTATGGTTCAAGCACCATGGATCTTCTACATATTTACGAGAAATCCCAGAGAATACCTCTGATGGCCCCTATCACCAGGGAGTATATTCTTGATACTGATGCCTTCAACAAATTGGTACAGGATTTACAAGAAAAGGCTGTCCGTGATATTAAGGGCGAGGGTTTTCCTGTGGAATCGATTATCTTTGATCTGGAATTGGACGCGAAATATGGAGGACAGATCCATGTGGACCGCTGCAAATCGCCTCGCATAACAGTAAATAGCCAGGCTGATAGTAAGGCGATATATGAGCAGTTTGAGCTTGAATTCAGCCAGGCGTACAGCTCCATGGGCATCTATCCGGAAGGGGGAGTGGAGATACAAAACTTTGTCCTTCGGGCGTCCGTACCCCACAAAAAATCGGACTTGCTAGTATATCCTGATAAGGGTAATATTCCCCCGAAAAATGCTCTTAAGGGAAAGAGAGAGGTCTATTGGGAAGAATATAGTGATTTTAAGGAGACACCGATCTACCAGGAGGAACTTTTGGGGAGTGGCAACATGATTGAAGGGCCTGCTATTATTGAGGCTGAGAACACTACTGCGGTGTTGCCACCAGGACAAAAAATTTCCGTCGACAAATATCACAATTTTTTCATAGAAAACCTTTAGACAAGGAGGTGAATGATATGCGTCCTCATTGGAAAGAATTACTCGACTGGATCAAGCCAGAGCCGTTTACTCCAGAGGAAATTGAATGTATGAACACACTTCAGCCTGGAGAATATGAGATCTACAGTGAGAAATTAAATAATTTTCTCCTGGAAGCCAGGGAAGTATTTATTAGAATGGGTGTTAGCAGTATGCTACGTTCCGGTGACCTGTGTGTGGGCATTTATACTGGCCGTGGAGACCTCATCAATTCCAGTACCGGTACAATTATTCACTCTATGACCACTCTGCTCCCGATCAAATTTGTGGTCAAAAACTGGATTAATGAGCCCACGGTAGGGGTAAAAGCGGGCGATATTTTTTATAACAACGAAGTGCTCTATGGTGGGGTGCATAATCCTGATCAGATGGCCTTTATGCCTGTATTCAATGATGGAGAACTGGTAGCCTGGGTGGCTGCCATCACCCATCAACCTGAAACGGGCGGCATCGAGCCGGGGGGTATGGTCCTGACCGCCAAATCGAGGCATTATGAGGGAATGAAGCTCTCCCCAATAAAAATTGGTGAAAACTACAAGATCCGAGCAGATATGATCGAGATGATGGTAAATTTTATTTCCAGGGCCCCCAGGATGCAGGCCACCGACGTCAGGGCGAGATGTGCTGCCGCTGATCGGTTGCGGATGAGAGTTCAGCAGTTTGTTCAAGATAAAGGCAACAATTTTCTAAGAGGTCTGTTTGTCAAGACAATAAAAGAGAGCGAAGAAGGGGCTAATAAAATTATCAAAGAGTGGCCTGACGGGACATTCAGAGGGGTCCTTTTTCACGATAACGTGGGTGGACAAGACCAGTTACAGCGAATATATTGCACTGTCCGCAAGCAGAATGACCAGGTCACCTTTGATTTTAGCGGCACCTCTCCAGAAAACGATGCCGGTTCAAGTCATGGATTCCCTCACATACTGGCCACAGCCACTGGAATGTATCTTTTTTCATATCCGTTTCATAACTTGCCCGTTAATGCCGGGAGCTTTATCCCTTTAAATTGGATCGTACCGGAGGGTTGTGTCTGGAATCCTAACCCTGAGGCAGCCGTATCAAACTCTGGCTATTGGACCTGGACTGTTTTTGGGGTACTATTCCAAATTTTTGCTAAAATGATATTTATTAAAGACAGATTGAGAGTCACTGGTACCACAGCATCGTGTGGGGGGGGCATAGTGTTTGCTGGCATCAGTCAATACGGCGTGCCTGTAGCAGATATGACCGCCTACCCTCTGAATTGTGCAGGACAAGGAGGAAGGTGTGATATGGACGGAACGGACGCTTTTGCCTTTGCTGGCATAAGTGCTGGTTCAAGGGGACCCGATGCTGAAGATGTGGAGAATGAGTATCCGCTTCTGCATTTGTTCCAGAAGCATGTCAGGGATGGTGGTGGGCACGGCAAGTATCGTGGCGGTACAGGGGTTCAGTCGGTTTATATCGTCCACCATGTACCCTGGTTGGCCTACACCTCTATTACCGCGGAAAGCAAACTGGTTATGTCCCAAGGCATTTTTGGCGGCTATCCCCCCAGTCCTATTCCCGCCTTTGATGTCCGCAATACTAACATCTGGGAAAAAATGGCCAATAAAGACAAAGATATTCCATCTGATGTCCATATGATGCTTAAAGAAAAGAAAGTAAAAGGCGATTATTTAATTCAAAGTCAGTCACGCCCTGTAAGGATATTGATGAATGGAGATATCTTTCTTGGCTCAGTTCCTGGGGGGGGTGGTTACGGGGATGTTTTGGAAAGGGACCCGGAAATGGTTATGAATGATCTGAGGAGGGATATCATCTCCCACTGGACAGCGGAGAACGTGTATCATGTGGCATATGATCCTGCGACTCTACAAGTTGATTATAAAAAGACTGATGAAATGCGTCATGAAGAGAAAGAAAAACGGAAGAAGAGGGGTTTAAAGTCCGTAGAATTTAAAAAGGAGTGGTCAAAGCTAAAACCACCAGAAGAAATATTGGTGTATTACGGCTCTTGGCCTGATGCCAAGAAGGTCAAAGATGTTATCAGAATGTAGGTTTTAGTGAAAGGGCTGGACTACCCATAAATCATCCTTTCAGTGAACTTTTGGCTTGGGAGGAGAGGGAGCTTTGCGATTATTGAGGTCAATCCATAAATAAAAGACGGTAGAAATGATCAAAAAAATCAACCATGTGGGCTTGGTAGTAAAAAATATTGAAGAGGCCTTGGGCTTATATGTTAATACATGGGGGTTTAAACCATCTAAGGTCCTGACAGCAAAGGAGGATGGAATCAAGACGGTCATGGTTTCCTTGGGAGAAATTACTCTTGAATTGATGGAGCCGATCGATCCTCAGGGCGGTGTTCAAAAGTTTTTAGATACACGGGGAGAAGGTATCCATCATATATCCCTTGAAGTGGATGATATCAACAAGGAACGTAGTTCCTTGGAGTCAAAAGGCATCCGGTTGATAGAGAAGAAACCCCGGTATTTTGAGGGAGCACTGGTTTCTTTCGTTCATCCGAAGTCTACAAGAGGGGTGCTTATCGAGTTGCTCCAGTGGGTGTAGTTTGCTATTTTTAGATAACTTTTCAAGATTGGAGGGGGACCATGGAAAGAAGATTCTGGAACGAAGCGGTAGAAACCATGTCTCGAGATGAACTAAGGAGCCTGCAATGGCAGCGTCTAAAAAAAGAGATGCGCTACATTTACTATAATTCGAGTTTTTATAGACAAACATTTAAAGACATCGGGGCCCATCCGGACGATATCAAAAGCATTGATGATTTTACTCGTTTACCCATATTCCTTGACAAGGAAAAAGACAGGTTGACTCAGGAAAAGACAAGGGAGCAAGAGGGGCATCCCTTTGGCGAATACCTGTGTACTTCCCCAAAAAATGTAAGAGCCATGCACACCACTTCAGGTACAACGGGTGTGCCGGTATTTGAGGGGTTTACCGAGCACGATATTTCCGTGCAAAACGAGGTTCTTTCTAGGGGGTTCTGGCGGATAGGCATCAGGCCAGGGGATTTTGTTCTCCATGGTTTTGGGCTTAGTATGTGGCTTGGTGGAATGATGCCCCTACGAGCTCTGCAAAGTTTCGGTGCTCTGGGTATACCTGTTGGAGCCGAGGCAGGAACGGAGAAATTTCTCCAGTTTGCCAAATTGACCAAACCTAAGCATATGATTGCCATCCCCTCTTTTACAGAATATCTTATCAGGAAAGCTCCTGAGGTAGCCGGTTTTGATGTCAAGGAATTAGGTCTTGAGACGATAATGTGTGCTGGTGAACCCGGCGCAGGGATTCCGGAGACCAGGAAGAAGATTCAGGAGGCCTTCGGGGCAAGGCTTTACGATTCAACGGGCGGTATTTGGGGATTATGGGGGGTATCGTGTGATGCCCCAACCTATCAAGGAATCCACTTGGTGGGTGAAGATTATTTCCTTATTGATCTTGTTGATCCCGAGACCAAGAAACCGGTGGATATGAGCGGTCGTATGGCCACCGGAGAGTGGGTATTTACGGCCTTGGAGTGGGAAGCAGCTCCGGCCTTTCGTTACGCTTATGGTGATATCATTGAATTAATAAACGAACCCTGTGATTGCGGGATGCCAGGGATGCGTATGCGATACCTAGGCCGGGCCGATGACCTGCTGATCGTTAAAGGAGTGAATGTCTACCCCATGGCTATTAAAGCTGTTATCGACTCCTTTGTGCCACGGGTAACGTCTGAGATGAGGATAGTGCTTGAAACAAAGCCGCCCAAAGTTGAACCGCCCCTTAAAATGAAGGTGGAATATGGTTCAGAGGTTACTGGAGAGGAGATAGGTGCTTTAAAGACCCAATTGGAAAATGCTATTTCCAGCAGACTTCGGGTTAGGCCGGCCATTGAAATGGTGCCGCCTAATAGTTTGGAAAGAGAGCCAGCCAAAAAACTGCAATTAGTGGAAAAGAAATATTAACTTCCATGGGGAAGGGTATAAACCTTCGCCTTGAGGTGGAAATGTCTTTAGGAAATATTTCGCTTGACTGAATATTTGGGCTATAATGCCTTCCAAAAATATTTCGGAAGGCAAGTCATTGGAAAGGAGTGTTACCGACGAGGTGCGTAAACAGTAACCGCCTTCAAATACCACTTCCAGCGAAAATTTCCAAAACTTCTGAAAAAATATTGGGGAAGGCATTCTGCGGCCCTGGGGGTATTTTGGAGCATTAGTTGGGCAGCAAATGAGGCCCAGATCAAGCAATACATTGAGAACCAATGAGATGACCCCTGATGGCTCAAAATAGGGGCTGAGCCAGACCCAGGAGATTCAGAGCTTGAATTGGATTCATCCGAGAATTCAGATGGCTTCAAGTTTTAACGAGCGTTTACGCTCAAAATGATTACCAGCTTCAGCCGGTAAGTCATTGAGATAATCAATGATGTCCAAAGAAGATATAAAAAACTGTTTCCGGTTTAAGAATGTGAATCGGGCTCCCTTTATGCCGTTAATCTGCTCCTTTGCCGCTAAATTAGAACAGATATCGACCAAGACTCTATTGACCAACCCAACAAAGATGGCTAATTGCCTTCAGAAGGCCCAGCAATTACTTGGCTACGATGCTATTTTCAATATAGTCGATCCTACCCTTGAGGCTGAGGCCTGCGGATGCGAGATCAGTTGGGACGTCGAATGTGAAATGCCGCGAGTCATTTCACATCCATTAGAGGATGGAATAATGGTCGATCAGTTGCCCCTTTCAGATATTGAAAATAGAGGGAGGATTCCGGTCGTATTGGAGGCAACGAAAAGGTTACAGATAGTGATGGGAAACAAAGTGGATATTATAGGTGCCCTGACAGGGCCCTTAACCTTATCCCAGCATCTTGTAGGTGAGACATTTAATAAAAACCTTAATGATGATTTCAGTGAGGTTCATGGCATTATCAGGTATGCCAACACAATCTGTACCCGTTTATGTAAATCCTATTGCGAGAGGAAAGTTGATGGCATACTAATATATGATACTCTAATATCAAAGCTAAATTCTGAAACGCTAAAACTGGTAAGGCCCTTTTATCGAACATTGTTCAATGTGGTTAACTACTTTAATATATATTTTATGATTTTTGTAGGTTCACCTCCGGCCGAAGCCATTGAAAATATCTTCGAATTTGATGCCAATGGATTCATTGTCTCGGGCGTGGCAGACATCGATAATATAGCTCAGTTGGCTGCGAGGAAAAATAAATTATTGGGTTACGGTATATCAAACAGTACTTTGCTGGGATCTACCGATCTATTGCGAGAAACAGTCAAAAACTTAATGCCAAAAACATCAAGAGGATTCTTCCTCTCCACCGAAGGAGAGGCACCTTACACCACCCCAACAGGCAACATGTATGAATTGATAAATATTGTGTTATTGACATTAAAGTGACTATTTGGAAGGAGGATTTTCATAATGATTGGTTTAATTTCAGGGGGGGCTTATATCCCATTATGGAGGTTAAGTCGGGGGGCGATAGCCGATGGTATGCGTGGGGAGAAGGCCATTGCCGGGGCTGATGAAGATAGCATCACCATGGCCGTGGCGGCTGCTCTGGATTGTCTGGACGGCACCGATCGCCAGGAGGTGGATGGGCTTTTTTTTGCCACCACAACCTCGCCGTATAAGGAAAAACTCGGTGCTACTATTGTGGCTACAGCAGCTGATCTGCGTCGGGATATCATCACTGCTGACTTTTCCAATTCTCTGAGGGCGGGGACCATTGCCCTGAGGGCGGCAATAGATGCAGTAAAGTCCGGCTCTGTGAAACAAGTAATTGTGGTGGCTGCAGACTGCCGGCAGGGGGCACCCGGATCAAACTGGGAATTGAGCTGTGGCGATGGGGCCGTAGCTTTTTTGATTGGTGACTCCGAAGAGGTCATTGCTGAGGTGGATGCATCTTATTCAGTCTCTGATGAGATGATGGATGTCTGGCGTAGTGAAGACGATCGGTTTATCCGTTCAGGGGAGGGACGATTCATCGCAACCGAGGGTTACGCCAGGGTATGCGGGGAGGCAGTTACGGGGTTGATGAAGCGATTCAATCTAAGCATGAGGGACTTCACAAAGGCCATGTTTGGCGTGCCTGAACCCAGGACCCAGGCAGGTCTGGCTAAGTCCCTGGGGGTTGATCCCAAGACGCAGCTTCAAGATTCCATGTATTTTCATGTAGGGGACACTGGGACAGCTTGCTCCCTGATGTTGCTGCAGGCGGCCCTGGAGTGCGCCAAGAAGGGGGACCGATTTTTGTTGGTAAGCTATGGCAATGGAAGTGATGCCATGTCGGTGAAGGTAACAGGGCGGATTGAGAACAGGCACAAGAATAGAGGAATAAAAGGGCATCTTGAGACAAAGAAAACCATTGATTATTATAGAACTTATATAAAATGGCGTGGTCTATTACCTATTGAGCGGCCACCTCGTCCTTTGGGATTGGTTGCTGCGCCAGCCTTGTGGAGGGAGCTTGAGCAAAACATTCGGTTATACGGCGTGAAATGTAAGTCATGCGGGACTGTTCAGTACCCTCCGCAGAAGGTTTGCACAAAATGTTATGCCAAGGACCAGTTTGAGAAGATCCGATTTTCCGATAAGAGAGGTAGGTTATTTACTTACTCCATTGATTACATTACCTGGGCTCCTGAAATACCAAGTATTACTGCTATAGTTAATTTTGAAGGAGGGGGCAGGATACAGTGTTTGATGTCTGAGGTACAAGTGGAGGAACTTAAAATAGATATGCCCGTAGAGATGAGTTTCAGGAAGATGGATTTCAGGGAAGGGATCCATCTTTATTCGTGGAAAAGTATTCCGGTACGAGAAGAATTTTTATAGCGGATATCATTGGAGGCGAATGTTATGGAAAGTATAAAGGATAGAGTAGCGATAATTGGGATGGGTTGCACCAAGTTTGGCGAGCTCTGGGATAAGGGGCCTTATGATCTCATAGTGGATGCATGCTATGAGGCCTTTGAGGATGCAGGGATCAAGCCCAAAGACATTCAGGCCGCCTGGTTTGCAAGTCTGGTATCGGGCTCTACTGGATCGCGTTTATCCAATGCGTTAAAATTAGAGTATATACCGATCACCAGGGTGGAGAATTTTTGCTCAGGGGGGCTTCATGCGCTGGCTAATGCCTGCTATGCTGTGGCTTCAGGTGTCTGTGATATAGCTTTGGCTTGTGGTGTTGAGAAGCTAAAAGACCGGACCACTGGCTTTGCCATGATGAACCCCGAGCCGATGGATAGCAGCAAGGTGATTCCCGAGACTCCACCAGCGAATATGTTTGCTCATATAGCCATCAGGTATTTTAATGATCGTGGTTGGGACATAGAAGAGGGGAAAAGAATTCTGGCTCAAATCTCTGTTAAGAGCCATCATAACGGTACTTTTAGCCCCAAGGCCCATCTTCAGCGAGAGATTACGGTAGAAGATGTGCTCAAGGCTCCTATGATAATTTATCCCTTGGGGCTATATGATTGCTGCGGACTCAGTGATGGTAGCGCTGCCGCGATTGTCGTCCGTGCAGATATGGCCAAGGACTTCAGAGATGATTACGTACTGGTAAAGTCTTTTGGTTTTAGTTCTGGAGCGGGACAGGCAATACTTCAGGATGATTATGATTTTTTACATATCCAGGAGAATATAGAGGCCGCCAACCGGGCTTATGGTCAGGCAGGAATAAAGAATCCGAGAAAAGAGATAAACATAGCCCAAGTTCATGACTGTTTTTCCATCCATGAGCTGATGCTGTATGAAGAGTTGGGCTTTAGTGCCAAAGGAAAGGCCAGGGAAGATGTTGAGGCAGGTACCTTTGCCTTAGGTGGAGAACTGCCCGTTAATACAGATGGTGGTTTAAAATGCTTCGGCCATCCGTTATCCGCCAGCGGCCTTAGAATGACCTATGAGACATACAAACAGCTCCAGGGCAAAGCAGGTCCCCGTCAGGTGAAAAACGCCAAAACGGGGCTTGTTCACAATGCTGGGGGGATGGTTGGCTCTCTAAATGCGTCTGTTTCTATATTTGGAAGGGAGGCTGGTTGAAAGAAGTCGACTTCCAGCTGTTCCTTTTATGAGTTCTGGCATTGGTGCAGCGCTAATTTTCAAAGGATGATAATTTAGAAAGATGTGTTATCAGGGCAATCGCATTAAAAACCTTTTAATATCAACTACGTAATCAATCAAAAAGGAGAATTCGGCCGACCATTTTTTGAAACCGCTCAAAAAAAGGAGTGAACATAACCTTTCGAATCAATCAGTATAGGAGGGGGAACTGTAACTATACAATCGGGAGGTTATAATCATGTGTGTGATTGTGTGTGTGATAAGCACCTGCTTTTTGTGGATGGGAGTATAGGGGAAATGGCCTTCTGCACATTCTCCAAGAACGCATTTCATGTTTTTCCATAACAAAATGGATTTCGTAAATTCTCGACAGTAAAAATGTTTGGGGGGTTAAGGGAATGGACAGTGGTAAATTCCTTTCGTCGAAAGGTTACGAAGCACGTTATTGGAACGAGTATTCGCAAACGATGTCCCAAGAAAAACTAAGCGAGTTGCACTTGAAAAGAATTAAAAACTTTTTGAGGTATGCGTATGACGCTAATAAATTCTATAGAGGGTTGTTCGACAGGCAGAAAGTCAACATAGATGATATAAAGACACTGGAAGATTTTAAGTATAGGATACCTTTGACCGATAAGCCCATGATCCAGGAAAGCCAAAACCCATACAACCTTTACGGTGATAATTTATCTGTTGACGTAAGTTTTATTGCAGGTCACTTTGTAACCTCAGGGACCACTGGCAAACCTCTTCACGAAGCGTGGGAAGACTACACCATTTGGAGGGTAGGGCAATCTTGGTGTCCAGCCTTCTGGAGTGTGGGCATAAGGCCTGAAGATACCTTTTATTTTGCCTTTGATTTTGGCGGATTCGCAGGCTTTTGGAGTGCCTATTTCGGAGCGCTAAGATTTGGAGCTAAAGTCATATCCGGCGCAGGAGTTGGAGTGACGACGGAGAAACGCATTCACCAAATACTGGAGCTTAAACCGACTGTACTGGTGGCCACCCCTACCTATACTCTCCATATGGCAAACGTGGCCAAGAAGTTGGGAATAAACTCGGTGAAGACTTCGATAAAATATTATGTTGGGGCTGGAGAGCCTGGCACGGCTTCCGTCCCGATGATCAGGAAAAGGATAGAAGAAGCCTGGGGTTGCAAGTGTGCTGAGGTACTGGGTGTATCGGAATTACCTGTGGCATCTCCAACTTGTAATGCAGGAGACGGTTTCCATGAGCACGAGATGCATCAGTTTGCATGGGTAAGGGATCCTGATACGGGAAAAGAGGTAGGTGAAGGTGAGGTAGGAGAGAGGATTGTTACGAACTTAAGTAACTATGCCACTCTTTGGATTAATTACCGTACCCATGATTTGGTTCGGCCTAATTACTCGTGCCCGTGTGGGTGCACATGGCTTTACTATAAAGGGGGGGTTTTAGGCCGAACTGACCATATGCTTATATATAAGGGAACGAACGTCTACCAGACTGCAATAGAGAACATTGTTAGCAGTTTACCAGATGCTTCTGACTATTTTCAATTAGTTCTTACCCGTGAGAATGACGAAGATCTTATGACAATTAAATTAGAGGCAAAGGAAGATATATCGCCAGAAGATTATGGCAAGTTAGCGAAAAATTTGGAAACCGAGGTAAAAACTAAAATTGGGGTTTCCATATCTGTCGAGATTGTCCCCGTGCAATCACTGCCAAGGTATGAAGTTAAAACAAGAAGAGTTATCGATCAGCGACCCGAGGAATATAAAATGGAATTGGCTAAAAAATATAAGAGCTTTTAAAAACGATGAGGGTGTAGCTATGGTTGACCACCAGATGATACAAAAAATGGTAAAAGATCTAAGGCAGGCAAGAAGGTTAATTAAAGGATACCAGGAAATCGGTATCCCAGAAATAGAACGATGCTTAAGGATGGCAGACATGAACCTCCACTGGATTTTATGGGGTTGTGGTGAGGCCGTCCAATACCTTCCTGATTTACCGTTGGAGGATTGAGACATATGATATTGATGCTATTATTGACTTCGGCAGATAAATTTAGTATATTTGTGTTGAAAATTCGACACTCTTTTAGCAACCTCCGGCCGTATGATTTCAGGATGCAACGAATTTAGCTCTATTTCATCCGCCTACGATGAATCATGGGGAAGTAGTTAAATCATTTAACTATTCATAAAGACCCACTTTCACTTCCTTACATCATGGTCTTGCCCTTTTTGGTGTCAGTGTCCATATATTGCATAAGCTCCGATTAGTCAAAACGTTTCGATTTCTGCTATTAGTGATAAGTCATACCATCCTCTGAAAGCTTTTGAATCCAGTTTGTAAGCTTGTATACTTTGAAGTGTGAAAATGTAGGCTTCCAGGTAGAAGGGATTGCGTGTCAATGAGAAGGTATCGGAAGTTATCCAGGTGCCCTAATCGCTCTGCAAGAGGCAGCCTGCTAGAGGCCCAGGTACGTTTTACGTAAAACCTCGTCTTGAAGCAATTGCTCGCCGGTTCCTTCGGCGATAATTTTTCCGGAGGAAAGGACATAGTTGCGGGAGGTCATTTTGAAGACCGTGCTCACGTCCTGTTCAACGAGCAAGACGGTGATCCCTAACTTGTGGATCTCTCCGATCTT
>Ga0315282_10011466_pt1 | contig 13726 bp, 20 predicted proteins | sample YL17G07_20_MG_FD_203693 | JGI IMG/M metagenome (GOLD analysis project Ga0315282, IMG submission 203693) | Sediment microbial communities from Yellowstone Lake, YNP, Wyoming, USA - YL17G07_20 | ecosystem: Environmental > Aquatic > Freshwater > Lake > Sediment | place: USA: Wyoming | collected... | reverse complement strand
TTGAAAACTGAGATTCTTCCACAGTTCCTCTTGCTCCTCTCCACACGCCAATCACCATGGCCCGGCAACGAGAATTTGTGTGGAAGTTGCTATTTACATTAATAGACATGTTTTTGTGTGGCGAAATGCCGGGTAAAACGTTTCTGCTGGCAGAAATGCCTATAGCGGAAAATCTTTCGGCTGGCTGATATTTAAATGGGATTTGCATTTTTGTGTTAAAATTCAAGTGTTAGAGGTCTTTCAGGGGCTGATTTTTGCGGGGGGTATTCGGCGGGCAGAAACGTTTTTGCGGGGGTCAAGGTGATGACTAGATAGCTGCCTTTTATGCTCAGGTCCATGTTTAAGTCTTGTTTTAGGAAAGGTCTAACTATTTTGTGAAATTTGCTGGGAATGTGCAAGGACATGCGCTCATACTCATATACTTGTTTGCTTCCGAGATAACGTTTCCTAGAAACTCTACAATGGATTCTAACCATTCCGCTTAGCCTCCAAGCAAAAAATATGTTTTTGTCTCGAGCTTCATAAAAGAGAATTGCTGAAACGACACTCTAGATAAGTGGAGAGAGACAAGTAAAAGTGAAACTTCCCTAACTAACTTTTCATAATTCTGATTAGCTTTTTTGGTTCTGCTATAACTTTTCCACATTTCTCACATTTAACAACTTCTAAAAACTCGTAAACTCGAATGTACGCCTTAACTTTAGAATCAAAAGTATTTTGTTCAATGAAAATCTTGTTTGCTGGAACTCTATTCCAATGACCGCAAGAAGAACATTTCATTCTAAGAATTGTTTTCATATCCTTACTAACTCGATTTTTCTTTTCTTTCTCTGAGCAAGGATGGCGGACCCTCCAGAAATTCTTGCCAAGTCCAAGAGTTCTTCTCGTTTGGCTCTTGTCAAAGGCGATTTTTCCGTTTTACACTCAACTAACAGTATTTCTCCATTTCTCAAACAAACAAGGTCGATCGGTTTAGATTGAGCTGCTCGAATAACAACATAGCCTTTCCCTTCGAATAGGTCGCGCACTCTATACTCAAATCGGCGTCCCTTCACATATTTGCTCATATCATTTGCTTTAGGTCCAAACATATTAAAGTTTTAAATCTAATCCGCATACTACTTCTGATTAGAGAGGCGATGAACATGGTTCAAAGAGGATCTTCAACATCTAAACCTGAAAAACCTGGCGCAATTCTACCAATTTTGTCCCAATGGTATGAACGTGCTAAACTAGGCTCGATAAATGTGTTCAACTTTCCTCCAAATAAGCACCCTGCTAGGGATAGAATAAGAAAACTCACCAAAGGTTCTACATGTCTGCTGTTCGCCTACGACGAAAGACGGCTTGTGGGCGAGTTTAAGGTCAACAAGGTACAACGCTTACTTTGGAAAGAATTTCAGAACGCAAAAGAACGTGCATTTCCATCAGACGAAGCAAGATTTCCAAAACCAAATGAATGGTGCTGGATAATAGAGTTTACGGATTTTAGGGTTTATGAAAGGCCTTTAGACGAGGAAGAAGTAAGGAAAGTTTTTCTAGAAGTGCTGGGGAAATCCGCTTCAATGCGGCCCCTGCATTTCACTCAGATTATCGATGAACGACTTATTGATACAATAAAAACCATAATGTTGATTCTCCAACTTATAGAGGTCTAGCAGTAGACTGCTGTAAGTCAGTAGCAAACTGGTCAGGCGTATAGGACAGAAGCCAACAAAGTCATAAAGCCTAAGCTGGTCAGAAATTCTAAACTCTAACAACATAGTGGCGATCCAAAATGCATCAGCTAGAAAGCTTTTATAGCAAAATTGTTGATAGACTCCAGCAGGGAACAAAAATGACTGTGAAAGAGAAAGAATGGGAGAAGCTGAAGTATGACGTTCAGAAGATCCCTGTAAACAAAATAGACATGGGGCACTTCCAATCGAGAACTAAAAAGATTGAAGAAGGATTAGATGACCTTGCAGAGAACATAAGAAAATTGGGTTTGTTGAACCCTGTGACGGTTTACCAGAAACCAGATGGCAGATTTGACTTGCTAGCGGGACAACGGCGTTTCCTAGCAGTAGCCGAACGATTGAAATGGACAACCATTCCGGCAAGAATATTAGACTATGAGCCTAGTGAAGCCGAAGCCAAAGCGATTTCGTTGTCTGAGAACATAATTAGGGAGGACCTTGCGAATTCTGATGTGGAAAACTCGATTATGATGCTTTATACCCGATGCGGTGCTTCTGGAAAAGCGATCTCAGATAGCTTGGGCATTCCTTACTGGGTCGTACTCAGTGTCATCAAATACGATGATCTTCCGAATAACCTCAAGGAGGCTGTTGACAAGAAAGAAATAGACATCGACCTAGCCACGAGAGCCACAAGCGCGGCCATAGGGTCTGACGGTAAAGTTGACGAAGAACTCGCCGAAGAACTGGCCCAAAACATGAAAAGCATGATACCAGATCAACAGAAGCAGTTGATTAAGAATATAAAAAAGAGACCAGAAGCCTCGCTTGAGGAAAATGTGGAAGACGCAAAGAAAGCTCAGAAAACTAAGCAAATCAGAATAAGACTTGTAATGCGCGAGTATGACGCTTTGGGCGAATATGCGAGTACTGAAAAAATCGACAATATACATGAAGCAGCTGGGAGGGTACTAATTAAGTCTCTGCAGGAGATGGGATACCTTGAGGGCGAATAGTTGGAGCAGTATGACAAAGAAGAATTGGCAAAGCTGCTTCTAAGTATTGGAACGCGAAAAAGGTGGAGAGCCACAGATCCAATAACGACTGCTAGAAAACTCGAAGCTCTGCTAAAAGTAACCACTCAAAAGGAAATTGCGAAAAAACTCGGCGTTTCGCAGGAAATGATAAGGGAGTTTCTAAGACTCCTAACACTCTCCAGCAATGTGCAAGAGCTGGTAAGAGCCCGAAAAATCAGTATAGACGAAGGGTATAGACTGTCTTTGATCGAGAACAAGAATTTTCAAGAGGCTTTAGCGAATTCAATAGTTGCGCATACGTTAAAAACTAAAGAAGTACGCGGTATAGTTCAGAGCTTAATGAAAAGAAACCCAGACATGTCCGTTTCCGAAGGGGTCGAGCTTGTCATGAAATATCGTCCTGTTATTGACACAGAAGATTTGGTGGTGACAAGCCTTGACAGAGTAACTCTCGAACGACTCAAGGCAGAAGCTGAGAAAAAAACGATGTCAGTCAATGCACTTTTAGAAGAAATTGTCCGACCCATAGTCAGGGATCCGAGTCACTTGAAAACAGTTAAGACCATCAACAAAGCTGTTCTTATGGTTCTGACTAAAGAGGGTTTCTCAGAGTTCGTTACCGAATCTAAGAGACTAAAAATTAGGCCGAACGACCTCGTGGAAAGCTTGACAAAAAAGTATCTGGAAATGAGGCATAACGGTTGAGTTCTGTGAATGAGATTGCCAAGATTACGAAACAAGGCGCTGTTCTTCTGGGTAAATATCTGTCCTGCGACGGTTTTGACCCCCGAAGAACCGCAGGTGCTATCACACATTTCCACGGCGATCACATTGAAGACTTTGAGCAATGCCTTGGCTCTTACAAAAACATTTTCGTGACGGAACTTACACGAGATTTGTTGATAGCTATCAAAGGCGACTGGCTCAAATACAGAACAAATTTAATTGCGAAGCGGTTTTTGGCTCCTTTTGATTACGGAGACGATAAAATAATGTTCATCCCAGCCAAGCACGTTCTAGGTTCTGCTCAGATTCAAGTAGAAACCGAAGGAAAAAAGGTAGTATTCACTGGAGATTTCAGATCAAAGGATACCGTTCCAATTAAAACAAACATTCTTGTGATTGAGTCAAGCTTTGGAGATCCTTCATTTGTAAGAAAGTACACGAGGGACGCCGCCATAAGAAAACTTGTTTCGCAGACTAAAAAAGAGACATCAAACGGTTGCGCTTGTATACTTGCAAACAGAGGCAAGCTCCAAGCGGCTATGAATATTCTCTACAAAGCTGATGTCGAGCTTCCATTCCTTTGCCATCCGAACGCTCTTCGAGTCACAGAGGCATACAGGAAGCATGGTGTTGATGTTGGAGAATTATTGCCCATAGGTAGCCAAAGAGCTGAAGAGATAATTTCCAGAAAGCAACCTCACATTGCCTTTTATCCTTTAAACTCCAAGGTACACGCAGAATCGATCTATACTAAAATAGTAGTGAGTGAATGGGACACTACAACACCTATGTATTATAAACCTGCTAAAAATGAGTACGTCTTAAGCATACCCGATCACGGTGATTTCAATGAGCTGATGGATTACATTAAACAAAGCGAACCGGAACTAGTTATAACCGAAAATTATAGATCTGCGAACGGAGAGATCTTTGCAAGACAGATACAAAAAAAGCTGCATATCAAGGCAAAGGCAATGCCTAGTTCCCCATAATCCACAACAGCAGTCTACATAAGACATCTTTTTTGACAAGTATACAACGTCTTAGCCATGGCTTTCTTTTCACATGGGGGCAGCTTCACATTTTTAGGAACACTCAAAGAAACAAGTTTACTCAGGTGCAAAACTTTTCCTTTACCCAAGTATATGGCGCCACCGCCCTTTCTCATGGCTTTTTCGGCTTCAACAATTTTTGCAAACAGCTTCGGTTGCAAACTCGCAAGTTTGGAATAATAGAGCAAACTACTCACGTATGGACAATAATAGCAATTCCCGCTGTTATAATATTCTTCGTAGCACGGATTTAAGCGAAGATTGTGAGTTTCTATGTACTCGTATACCATTTTTTCGGTCCATTCAAGCATGGGATGTAAACAAAACGAACGTATTGAATAGTTATAATGGTACATGCCTCGAATGTCATAGATTTTTTTTCTAAACGAACTTTCGTGTTTACTCGTTCCGACCAGATGAAGAACTTCTCCGTCTAAGGATTCGCTAAATAGCCTGAGGGGAACAGATTTAAACTCTTTCATGCACCATCTGAATCTATGATGAGGGAAACCTCTTCTTTTAACCAAGTCCCAGAAATCTACATCTTTCCTTTTCAGAACGATAAGTTCCACACCCCAAGCGTCGCAAATTTCATTGACAAATTCATTACATTCTGGCAGGCTTATAGTAGTATCAACATAAACTGCTTTGGCCTTACCTAGAGCTCTCAAAACTAGGTGGAGTAGAACAAGAGAGTATCTCCCACCACTGAAATTTACTATAGCATCGATGCCGTTATTTGAATACTTCTGAATTGCCTTCAAAGTTGTGGTTATGCTCATTACTTGTCACCTTTTCACCTACTATTCGACAACCAACCCAGTCGATGATGTACATAGATCCACATTCACATTTAATCACAGATGGTTCTCTTTTATCAGAACGGAACGTCGTTACTCTTTTGCCGCTATAAGGGGCTAATTGCATATAGTGTTTTACAGGAGTTTGCAGTAGAAACTCTACTTCAGCATCGTCACTGGCTTTTTTGAAAAGCTCAACGAGTTTCTCGACTTCCTTGATATTAAGCCTCTCTCTAATTGCCTTGCTGGCAACAGGTCCTTGAAAACCTTCTGGAAGTTCTGCTATTTTTATTGCTGCAAGCAATGCGAGTTCTTCTTTCAAAACAGCATTCTTAAGACCTTCTGTTGCTTCCGCTAGTTTGATCCTATTTGAAAACCAGGTTCTACTTTTGCTCAGTGCTTTGGTGACATCTTTCAAGTCTTTCATTGTTTTAATCAATTCCTTCAGAGCATTTGCTTCTTCAACTGGATTTAGATTTTGCCTCAATATGTTTGTTTTAAGCGCTAGAAGCAAGGCCTCATTATCGTTGGATTCCAAAATCCTTGCCTTCAGATACTTAATGCCAGCTAGTTTTGCAGCTTTTAATCTGCATTCGCCAGCGATGAGTTCATATTTCTTGCCATTTTTGTTTCGAACTATTATTGGGTCCCATTGCCCATCTCTTTTCAAGCTTTCGGCGAGTTCTTTAATGTAATTGGGGTCGAAATTCTTTCTTGGATTGTAGTTGTTAGGGGCAATAAGATGAATAGGAATATCAATGTAGTTTGATTCTACTTGATAATCGGTTTGCATGTCTCTTTATTTGTTGTCAGAAAAGATAAGATTTTCGGCTAGAAAGTCCTGATCGACACAGATTAGGCTTATTCCTGAAAGCGAATTTTGCAGAAAAAGAAGCCATATGGTATTATCCGGTGAACCCTTAATAATATAGATGCTATTATCTGTCTCTGCGATTCTTCCTTACCCGTATTATGCCTTCAAGATTCAGAACGATTTGCGCGGAAACTCCTCCTATTCAGCCAAATAGCAAAGGATGCCTAGGCAGAATAATTCTATGAGGTGGCAATCAAAACATAACTTTACTTTTATTCTCGGAAATATATGCTTTGACAGAAAAGTCTAAACATCGACTTAAGTGCCAAGCTTTCCTCTTGGACATGCCCTAAGCTTAATTTTTGTTACATGCGTCATTCGTGACATGTGCCTAGTTGGTTTACGTTCAACTTTGTGTCGAGTAGTGATCTCAAATTCTAAAGCTCAAGTTTTATAAGAAGCAACCAAGATAGACAAAAGTTACAAATCTGATTCTGTCTTTAAGTAAGAGTGAAAGAACATGAAAAAAATGACAATCGAATCAGTACCTATGGATAAGATTGACATAAGCGAATCGAATGTACGGAAGACAGATACAATGGTTGGGATAGACGAGCTTGCTAAAAACATTGAAGAAATTGGTCTCCAACAGCCGGTTGTGGTTTTCAAAGAAGGAGACAGATACAAGCTAATTATAGGGCAGAGACGGTACCATGCTTGCAAGAAACTTGGATGGAAAGAAATACCTGCTCTTGTCACAGACAAAAAAGATGAGACAGAAGCCGCTGTTATCTCGTTCAGCGAGAATATTCATCGCGCCGATTTGCCATACCGAGATAAAATGAAGGTAAGCGTTGCTCTGCTCAGCAAATACGGTTCGGCAGAGGCAGTTGCAGAAATTCTAGGCGTTACTCTGCAGACAGTAAGAAACTATTTAGGTTATACCATAGTCCCAGAACGTATAAAAAAGATGGTTGACGAAAGGAGACTAAGCGCCTCAACTGCCCTCAGAATAGCGAGGAGCATACCTAATGAAGAACTAGCCGTGAAAATTGCTGAAAGAATAGTTGAGGAGCCTCGTAGCGCTGATCGGACAAGCATAATTGATGCTGCAAGCGAAAATCCTAACGAAAACTTTGAACAGATTTTGAAAATTGCTAGGAGCTGGAAATTCAGAAAAATTACACTCAACCTCACACCAAGACTAGCTGAAGCCCTTGAACAGGCATGTCGAGAGTACGGAGTCGACAGAAAAGATATCGCACTTGAAGCTATGGAATCATGGCTTAAGGGAAGAGGGTTTCTAAAATGAAGACATTGGATGAAGAGACCGCATTATCGATTCTTTTTTCCAACACAAAAAGGAAAAAGAGACAAGTTGATCTTATTACCCTGGCTGAGAGCTGCGCCTTCTTAGAAAATCTTTATGGCTCTAAGAAAGCCGTTGCCAACAAAGTCGGCCTTTCTGAGGAAATGATTAGAGAGATAATGTTACCTTTAAGCCTACATACGGAAATACAAGAATTGATTTCAGCTAGAAAGATCGACAGCATTGACAAAGTCAAAGAGATATCAGCATTGAAAGATCCGACAAAACAGATTGAAGCAGCAAAAGAGTTTGTGAACATTCAGACAAAAGACGTAAGAGACATAAAAAGATTCATTGAGAAAACTAAAGTATCAGCACAGAATGCAAAAGGGATAATTTTGAAGGCAAAACCGAAGGATTTGCACATTTTTATCATTGACTTTGATGAAAAAATGTATCGTTCGATTCTGAAACACGCTCAGAAAAAGAAGACCGACCCTGCAGAGCTCGTGAAAGAGATAATCGCAAGTTGGTTGCACAAAGAAAACTCGATTGAACTAGGGGAGGAAAGTGACTATGGTGGCACCTAGAACGAAGTTGAGGCATCTGAAGAACTACACAAACTACTTGAACAATTTTCCGCCACATCAAAGATCAGTATGCTTTGAAAAACTTGCGAGTGAGTCTTATGCAACTATTCTTAACCTGCCTTTCTTTTCTAGTGACAACGACAATCCCAATCTAAAATATCGTGTAACGTGGCTTGGCAGCGATTCTGCACACGTAGGTGCACCATCAGGAAGATCAGACGCAATTGCATGTGCCTATGGATTCCATATTCTGATAGAGCCAACTCTAAAAACTGGCTCAAATCAATGGAGCCAGGAATTTGCCGCATGTGTCAGGCATGGCGAAGCCTATGTAGCCCAAGAAGGGATCAGTCCGGACGAAGTTTACGTAAATCTGGTGGCCCCAGTTCTACATATCGATACTTTGCGCTCTATTCGGCGTGGACCAAGATCACCAATAAAGGTAATCCCAATTGAAGTTTCTATGCTCACAACCATACTTGAAACATCAACGTTGGCTTTTACAATGAGACATTTGGAGTTAAGACATCTTTTTAACAAGATCTGGGACTGTGTCGAGAGTTCTTCATCAGTTTCCGATTTTCAAAAATCTTCTGGAGACGAGATTTTGAAATGGCAAAAAGAAGTTCTTAGGATAGAGAAGGGAGTTTTCATTGGCTTTAAATCCTATGAGGCCATGAAGAGAATCGGAAGAAAATATATAGGTACATCAGAAATACTATACAGATTGCAGAAGCACCCTTATGTAACTCACTATTTGAAGATCATTGGCGATATGATCTTGCCTGATTATATCCAGGAGAGTCTGACTCAACAGAGCTTCGCCTCGCAAATAGGGAAGACACTTGATGGAGAGGGGCTCTTTTGTCCAGTACTTAATGTAGACTTTAGAGGTAGACAGGAAAGGCTGATAAAAGCAGTAATGGAAGGTCATTGAAGCGGATTTGCATAGCGTAGCTCGCCCACAATCAATGACCATCTACTACCTTACAATGACCGTGAACGATCTATCATGAATTAGCATTGTATCTAGACTAGCAGGAGATTATTATTACAAAGAAGCTCTAAAGGACGCATTTCTGCAATCTTTAAACGCTAGAAGTTTCTGTGTTAACTGTTATGAGCAATCTGGAGAATCACTGTTAACAATCAAGAGCAAAAGGAAATCAACCCAGAATAAGAAATCAAAGAAGATGAGCAATTTTATTTAGGAGAATCGGATGTAACATGAAAACCAAGCTTAGAATGAAATGTCCTAACTGTGGGCATTGGAACAGAGTTCCAGTAAACAAGGTTTTGGTTGAGCAAAATTCTCCAGAGCCTAAGGTTAAAGTTTTCATTCCCACGTATTTGCCTTTGCAGGCTTCTAAATGTGAAAAATGTGGCGAAGTCATCGCTCAGCCAAAAGAACTTATAAAGATTGTAAAGAATGCGGAACTAGGCTAAATGGAGCGAAAACGTGTCCTAACTGTGGAAATCATAATGTTTAAGAAGACAAACAATATGAAGTAAACTCTGAAATGAACGAAAGAACAAAGCAATTGAAAAATCCTTTATGGACGTGGTATTGGCAAAACCTAAAGAACACATTATCGAACGTGCGTTACAGAATACTTTTTCTGTGTTTAGATGCGTTATTAATAGCTTTTTTACTCTATTTGCTTTCATACACTTTAGAATACAGTAGGGATTTGGGGTTGGCTAATCAATTATTTGCCTTGGGCTTCTATGTTTTTTGGTTGTTTATCCCTGTTCTATACGGATGGAGAAGTTTAAACCAAATTCTTTATGAAGTATCATTGAACAGTTCGATTCGTAGTGTTCGAAGAGAGATAGAACGTATAAGAAGACAAAGGAAGGGCTTCCGTGCACTCCAAGTTAAGATAAACAATGCACGCAGAGATTTGAAAGATTTTATGGATTACTCGGAGATAATTTCGCCACCAGTTTATGGTTATGAATTGCACAGACTTCAAAAAGGAATTGATATCTTCTTTAATTCAACGAGCGGAGTTTTGTTTTCAAATCCTAGCATGTTTTCACGAAGGCAGAAGATAGAGGAACAACAAACCTTAGACTACTACGAAAGCCTAGAACATCCGACAAAAGAGGAGATAGAAGAGCAATTTGAGGAAATGCAGAAAGCAGAAATGGGCATAATTGACTGGTTCGACCTTTATGCACTTGATGAATTTCTGCAATACTTGGGAGATGCTCTTTTCGCACGAACAGACGCATTTTCACCGTTTTCATACAAGCATCCAGTTGACTTGATTACGCTTTCAAGATTCTTTGACCATTGGAATTCGATAGTTTCTTCTTGTAGAAACTGCAAGAGTGCATATGAAAAGTCAAGGCAAGACATTGAGGAATACTACAAACTGCTAGGTAGAAGGGAATCACAACGTAGACAAAGAATGCGTAGATTAATAGACGACATTATGGTAGTCATTGTATCGGTTGTTCTTTCAGTTATTGTAAATTACATAATAAAATTGACCTGAGGCGAGAAGTGCGGAAAAGTTATAGCTTAACGAGAGTCGAGTAGAATAGAGGGCACGGAAACGACTGATTTGCGTGAAAATCTGGGATGGTTAATCGGTTCAATTATTACAGCAGTAGCTATGGCTATAAGTTGGCTTGCTTCCTCTGGCATATTTACTACTCTTCTTGCGGTATTGGTGGGTGCTGGTATAACTTATTTTGTTCAGACGAGAACTCAAAAGAAAGCACAGGAGAGAGCATGGAAACGGGAGTATACGCTTGACATTATAGAAAAAGTATATGGACCTCTTTTTGAGGAAATAGACAAACTCTTGAGACATATGAAAAATGAATATTACGAAATGCTCTCTACTCCAAAATTGTGGGAAATAGAGTCCACTTATCGTTACCTGATGCTTGATGAGGATTTCAAAAGAAACGTGAAACAATTCTACGGAAAAGTTGAAGCCTTCAATAAGACCTTGACTAGAATTAGAAGAGAAATCTTGAATACTATTGTTAAAGAAGAAGCCGAGAGATTTTTGGGGTTTCAGCCAAAGACTCTTGAATTAGTGGTTAAGGGAAAGAGTTTCAACGAATGGACATCTATGAAAGTCGAAATACCTTTAACGTTACTGAAAAGAAAACAACCCATACAGATGGTTTCAGATTTGTATCCAGAACTGAAGGAACCATCTTTTTCTCTGGAGATTATCAGCCCTTCTGGGAATCCATATAGTTACACTCACCCTGAGTGGATGATGGAATTTGACAAGTTCTGGAAAAGAAGTAGCAAAAGACTTGAGGAAGACCTCACAGTGAAAACGCTAAGAAAACAATTCAGTGAACTTGTCCAAGAAATGGAAAAAGTCAGAAAGGAACTAGGAACACGAATCCAGCGACAATGGACAGTCTGAGTCTAGATTGGCTTCCAAAAAAATGCGGAAAACTTATAGCTGAACCGAGGAAATAATCAGAATTACAAAAACATAAAGAGGTGGCAAGAATGTATGATATTAACACGATAATCGTAAAGGATTTCAATAGAAGATTTGGCGTGATATTTAATAAACGAAAAGCAGAATGGAATGAGCATATAATCCCAATTTTTCGGTATCTAAATATGAGAGTAAGAACATGCAGAATTGGTGACCTTGACACTTACGAGTATTTAGCGAATGAATCTTGCACAAGACTTTCAAAAAGATTTCATAAATTACATGACAAAATAGATTCAGCAATAGAAGAGATTTTGAAAGAAATTAGAAAACGCCGTGATGATGCTGAGAGAAAAGTGGAAGAATCGAGGTTTAAGCTCGGACCAATTGAAAGAGAAAAGAAAGAAGAAAAATTTCCCCCAGAATAAACTCCCTTAACTCCCCCACTGCGCGCACGAAAGATGCGATTTAACACGCGCCACAGCTTCTTGTAGATTTTCCGCACAAGCTGTTGAGATGTTTTCCAAATGGCAAGGACTGCGATTCATAGGTCTCCATTAGGTAAAAACTTTTATTGTTGGATTCATTCAGTTAATGAAGGGATATTATGGGTAACCGAAGTTTTGGAAGAACGCTGGTGCTACTTTTTATGTTCGTTAATTTCCTATTGAGCCTTTACATAGGATATCAACTTTTCAGAACTGCCGATTTCTTGCAGAATTCTGTGAACTGGTTATCAATAATTCCTGGTGTGAAACCGCCAGATTTTAACGAATTAAGAGGATTAGCTATATACGTCATTCTATACGGGTTTTCTCTTCTGGCAATAGCTTTTTGGATCGAAGAGGATAGCAGTAAAATTCAGATGCTTATGCGTACAAGAAAAATTGTAGGAAAAACTAAAAGACAAGAATACCAAGAAGAACTTAAACCTGGAGAGATAGAACTTTTAGAGTGCCCTGAGTGTGGGCAAGAATTGTCGCCAGGGTTCGAGTTATGTCCTAAATGTGGTTTTGAATTGAAGTTAACCATATGCCCAAAATGTGGAAAGGAAGTTTCGAGGACTTTCAACTTATGCCCATACTGTGGAACGAAACTAGCAAACAAAACAGGCGATTAACTCCTCATAGGTAGTTTAACGTTTCCGTGCAGTTAAACGGATTTTCCATGTGAAACTCCAAGATTATGATTGGCGTTTTTTACTTTTCAGCCTGAATGAGGATGGTAAACTTTTGTCTGTAGGCTCGCAAAACAGAAATTGTGGTTTAACTATATTAGTGAGTGTGGATTGTTTGTGAGTAGGCGGAGGCTTTTTGACAGGCTTGAATGTAAGAATTGCATTTTTAAGGGTGGAGGCTACTGTTGGAACCAGTGTCCATACAATATTTGGCGGAGATATTAGCTACCAGATGTATTTGTCGAGTGGGCCTTTTATTTTTGGCTTGAATTTTTCGCATATGCTGCCTTCGGGGTTTACGTAATCTTTCTTTTGGTGGCACCAGTACTTGGCTTCGGATGTGAAGTAGTCTATGAAGCGACAGTCTCGACACTTCATGTTTGGGAGAAATGCTAACTTGTTGATTGTAAGTTTTGCTTAGTTTTGCTGTGGATTTTCAATTCATAATCTGTTTACGTTTAGCTGATTGTTATCAGGCTTTTATGGTTGAAGAGAAGCGTATGGCTCAGGTTTGGGTTAGCTGGGAAACGTGTAGGCGTTTGTTGGCTGTTCGTGGGGCGTTGCAGAGGGCTGATGGCAGGATTAGGAACTTGGATGAGGTTATAGGTGAGCTTGTTGATTTCCGGAAGAGGCACGCGGTTTAGCTGCTTTTATGTTGTGTAGAAGAGGTTTTCACAAGTTTTAAGTACTGTTAAGATAATATTTAGGTATACTTTTAGCGGTTTAGATCGGTGTTTAGGATGGGCCATCGGAGGAGTGAGTTTCAGATTCTGATGGATATTCTAGGTGTGTGTTTGAACGGTGTGAAGGTTACTCATCTTATGTACCGTGCGAATTTGAGTTATTCAACTCTTAGGAAGTATTTGTTTGAGGCTTTAGATAAGGGGTTAATCAGTAATGTTCGCAATAGTGATGGTTCTGTTGTTTATCGGACAACGGAGAAGGGTAGGCTTGTTTTAGGCAAGTTGAAAGAGGTTAAGTCCGCTTTACGTAGTTAGCTTATATTATATTGTGTATGGCGATTTCTTTTAGCTTCGTCTTTAATCTGACGTTTAGTTCTAGGTCTTTGTCTGTGAAATTTCCGATGACAACGTCTTGAATTGTTATTTCTTGGTTTTTT
>Ga0315282_10011465_pt1 | contig 13727 bp, 11 predicted proteins | sample YL17G07_20_MG_FD_203693 | JGI IMG/M metagenome (GOLD analysis project Ga0315282, IMG submission 203693) | Sediment microbial communities from Yellowstone Lake, YNP, Wyoming, USA - YL17G07_20 | ecosystem: Environmental > Aquatic > Freshwater > Lake > Sediment | place: USA: Wyoming | collected... | reverse complement strand
TCTCCCCTGCGGGGAGAGGGAGCTCGACCAGCCAGTCCTCCCGCTCGTGCTCGCCCAGTGCTCTCCCCGGCAGGGGAGAGTGGACGGCGCGAGGGCATCTCCTACAGGCGAGTCGGGCGTGCGCCCGGCCTGGCCACCGCCCGAACGGCAAGACCGCAGCGGCAGCGCCGGGCGCCCGCCAGCTCACTTGCCGATGAGCACCTCGGTCGCCTTGATCAGGGCCGTCACTTGATCTCCAGGCCTCAACTGCAGGCGCTCGGCCGACTCCCGCGTGATCGCGGCGACGACCTCCTGCCCGCCGACGTCCAGCACGACCTCGGCCATGACGTCGCCCATCTTCACGTGCTTCACCGTGCCCCGGAGTTGGTTGCGTGCGCTCAGCGCCATCCCGCACCTCGACGACGTTCTCGACGGCGGAAGCCGCAGACACCGTGCCACGCCCCTGGCCCGAATCCTGCCGTCACGCGAGACCGAAACCGGATGCCGGCTGGACCGACCCTCCCGGCACTCCCCGATCCGCAGGTGCCGCGTGAGATCTCGACATATCCTCGGACTGTGTGCGCTGTCGCTGTTGCTTGCCGTCGCCGCCTGTGGCGGGCCCGCCTGGGGGTCGGCGCCTTTGACCGGTTCGGGACAGGTGGCTCCGATCACGCCTCCGAGCCAGCCCCGTCCGCCGGTGGCGCCGACCGGGCAGAGCACCCCGACGGCCGACTTCCACCCCCGGGTCGAGGTGGTCGCGTCCCACCTCGAGATCCCCTGGGCCCTCGCCTTCGCCACCCGGCTGCCGGGGTCCGACCCGCAGGCATCCTCCGGCCCGCTCATCTTCGTGACCGAGCGGCCAGGTCGGATCCGGCTGGTGATCGACGGGCGACTGCGGCCCGAGCCGGTCGCGGTGCTCCCGGTCGCGGCCGAGGGCGAAGGTGGCCTGATGGGCCTGGATCTCGACCTCCACTTCGACCGGAACGGGTACCTCTACGTGATGTACACGCGCCGTGGCAGCGCCGGCCTGCGCAATCGAATCTCCCGCCTCACGCTGCACGGGATGCTCGCGGGAGAGGAGAAGGTGCTCCTCGACGACATTCCCGCCGGCACGCTCCACGACGGCGGGCGTCTGAAGCTCGGTCCGGACGGGAAGCTCTACGCCACTACCGGCGAGAACACCCTGGGCCTCCCGGCCCAGAGCCTCGCCAGCCTGGCCGGCAAGATCCTGCGCCTGAACCCGGACGGCACAGTGCCGGCAGACAACCCGTTCCCCGGCTCGCCGGTCTACTCCTACGGGCACCGCAACCCCCAGGGGCTGGCCTGGCAGCCCGGCACCGGGCAGCTCTTCAGCGCCGAGCACGGGCCCAGCAAAGGCATAGACGCCGACCGCTGCTGCCACGACGAGATCAACCGCATCGTCCCCGGCGCGAACTACGGCTGGCCCGCAGTCGCCGGCGCCGCCGGCGACCCGCACTTCGTGGACCCCATCTACGAGAGCGGCGACGACACCTGGGCACCCTCGGGCCTGGCCTTCTACGACGCCGATGTCCTGGCGGCATGGAAGGGCAGCCTGTTCTTCGGCGCGCTGCGCGGCCTGCACCTGCACCGACTGGTGCTCGGCGGGCCGGGGAACGACCGCGTCGTCGGGGAGGAGCGGCTGTTCGAGGGCGCGTTCGGACGCATCCGGGACGTGGCCGTCGGGTCGGACGGAGCCCTCTACTTCACGACCAGCAACCGCGACTATCGCTGGCCGGCCGGGCCAGACGACGACCGCATCCTCCGAGTCGTGCCGGGACAGTGAGGTGCCCGGTCGCTGGCTTTGGCTTATAATTGACACGTGGATCCGCCGCTACCACCGGCAACTGAGGTGCGACTGCACGGATGTCGATCGAGCCAGGCTTCCCCACCGTCCCCGAGCGCTCGGAGGGTGCGCGGCTTGCCGGCCCCGGCGCTTCCTGGCTCCAGGGCCGCCTGCTCGGGCTCGCGGCGATCCTGCTGGTCGCGGTGGCATCGCTGCTCGCCCTGGCCATCGTCGGCCGCGGTCCGGAGTGGCGGGCCTCCGTTGCGCCGGCTGCGCCCACGGCGCGGGCCCCACTCGCGTCGTCGGCGCAGCGTCCGGCGCCGCACGCCAGCGCGCCGATCGCCGCCCCCGCAGCCGTCGATTCGAGCCAGGCGCCCGCCAGACCGACTGCGCCCGGGGCGACGACGCTGCGGCCAGAGCAGCCGGCCTCCGGCCCGAGCCCGACCGGATCCGGCTTTGCCGTGCTGCTGCTCGGTTACGGCGGCGGCGGGCACGATGGCGCCCTGCTGACCGACGCGATGATGGTCGCCATCGCGGACCCGGACCGCAAGACCGTCGCCCTGCTATCGCTGCCGCGCGACATCTGGGCGCCCGCGCTCTTCGACGGCCGGCAGCCGGTCTACGGCAAGCTCAACACCGTCTACGCCTACGCCATGGACCCGCACCTCTATCCTCAGCGCCTGGCCCGATACCAGGGGCAGCGCGGCGCCGGCACGCTGGCAAGAGACACCGTCGCCCGGCTCCTGGGCATCCCGATCGACTCCTACCTGGCACTCGACTTCGCCGGCTTTCGGGCGCTGATCGACGCGGTCGGGGGCATCGACGTGGTGGTGCCGGCCACGTTCGCGGCCCAGTATCCACGCGACGACGATCCGCAGATAGACCCTGGCTGGAAGGTGGTGCGCTTCACGGCCGGACCCGAGCACATGAACGGCGAGCGAGCCCTGCAGTTCACGCGCGCCCGGCTGGTGATTGACGGCTCCGGCGAGGGGAACGACTTCGCCCGCGCGCACCGGCAGCGGCTGGTCCTCACCGCCCTGAAGAACTGGCTGCTCCAGCCCGCCGGGGCGGTCCATCTCCCGGAGGTCCTGGCCATCGCGAGGCAGCACAGCGATACCGACTACCCGCTGCCGGCCGCTGGCGACCTGGCCAGGCTTGCCGTGGCCTGGGGCGACGTCCGCATCCACCAGGCGACGCTCTCGCCGGGCAACTACCTGCGGGAGGCGACGGGCCCTGACGACGCCTACGTCGTCGTGCCCCGCGCGCCCGACGCATCCTGGGCGACGATCCGTGCCTTCGCGCGCCGACTGTGGGCCGATCCGGCTCTGGGGCAGGCGATGTCCGAGACGACCGTCGTCGTGGTCAACCGCACGGGGGAGTTGGGGCTGGCCGGCCGGGTCTGCGACCGGCTCGGCGCCCTCGGGTACGCCGTGGCCGACCCGGCGAGCGACGCGGTCCGCGCCCGGACGGTGCTACGCGACCGGACGGGCGGGAGGGCGGGGCCGCTCCTGGAGGCGCTGGCGCGCGACCTCGGGCTGCAGGCGCCGGAGGTCGTCGTCGAGCCGGCGCAGCAAGCGCCGCAGGTCGTCTTGGAGGTAGGTGAGGACGCCCTCGGCCAGATCGTGACCGACGCCCCCACGGTCGACGCCGAGGCTCCGTCCAGCGGCGTGGGGGTGCGGGTCTTCGGGCAGTGGGTGCCCGGCGAGCACGCCGCCGCGGCCACGGACGTCCCGCCGGCCCGGACGCCAACCGCCACCTCGACCGCGAAGCCGCTTGCCACGGCGACGAGCGCGCCGAGCCCGGCGAGGGGCACGCCCCAGCCCACCTACACGCCAGCGCCCCCGACCCCGACGCCCAGGCCGCGGCCGGCGGTGGCGACGGCCACCCCGAAGCCACGGGGCACGCTCACCCCGCTGGCCCCGTCCCCGACTCCCACCACTCGGCCCAAGCGCGGCAACCGATAACGCCGAACGCGCGACGTGATATAATCAGTCCTGGCTTTGTGCGCCGCTGCGCGGTGCACGGGTCGCATCTTCAGGCGTGGAGGCTCGCATGTCGGTAGTGGCCGTGGTGGGCGCTCAGTGGGGTGACGAAGGCAAGGGCAGGATTATCGACCTGCTGGCCGCTAAGGCTCGCCTGGTGGTGCGCTACCAGGGCGGGAGCAACGCCGGCCACACCGTCATCAACCCGTTCGGGACCTTCCGTCTCCACCTGGTGCCGGCAGGCATCTTCAACCCCGACGTCGTCTGCATCGTCGGGAACGGCGTCGTCGTGGACCCGACGGTGCTCCTCGCCGAGATCGACGAGCTGGCTGCCCACGGCGTCGGCGTCGCCAATCTCTTCCTCAGCGATCGGGCTCACGTCGTCATGCCGTATCACGCCATCCTCGACAGGCTCGAGGAGGAGGCCCGGGGCGACCAGCGCATCGGGACGACGGGCCGGGGCATCGGTCCGGCCTACGTGGACAAGGTCCTGCGGGTCGGCATCCGGATGGTCGACCTGCTCGATCCGGCCACCCTCCGGGCCAAGCTGAAGACGGTCGTCGCGCTGAAGAACCAGTTGCTCACCCGGATCTATGGCGCGCCGCCGGTCGACGGCGACGCCATCTTCGAGGAGTATCGCGCGTACGGGGCCCGGCTCGCGCGGCACGTCGCCGACACCGGAGCGATGCTGCAGCGGGGCGTCGCCCGGGGCGAGAACGTGATCCTGGAGGGCGGCCAGGGCACGCTGCTGGACCTGGACCACGGCACCTACCCCTACGTCACGGCCTCCTCGCCGACGGCGGGCGGCTCGTGCGCGGGCGCGGGCATCGGACCGACCCGGCTGGACCGGGCGCTGGGCGTGTTCAAGGCGTACGTCACCCGGGTGGGCGCGGGCCCCTTCCCCACCGAGCTCACGGGCACGGCCGGCGAGGCGCTGCGCGAGCGCGGGAGCGAGTACGGGGCGACGACCGGCCGGCCCCGGCGGTGCGGCTGGTTTGACGCGGTCCTGGCCCGCTACTCCGCGCAGCTCAACGGCTTCGACGCCGTCGCCATCACGAAGCTGGACGTGCTGGACGAGGAGCCGGCCATCCGGATCTGCACCGGCTACCGGCTGGACGGCAGGGTAGTCGACACGGTCCCGGCTAGCCTCGCGGAGTTCAGCCGCTGCGAGCCCATCTACGAGGAGATGCCTGGCTGGAGGCGCCCGACCGGCCACGTCCGGGCCATTGCCGACCTGCCGGTCGAGGCGCAGCGCTACGTCGCCAGGCTCGGCGAGCTCATCGGCTGTCCGGTCGAGCTCGTCTCGGTGGGTTGCAGCCGGGAGCAGATTATCGTCCTCGGCGAGGTGTTCGGTTGAGTCGGGTGCCGGGGCAGCCCGCTCCGGGCGCCGATGGAGGCTCAGGGCCGATTCAGCCCGAGGCACTTCAGCCCTTGCGATCTTCCTCGTCCCCGCGTGCGGGGAGGACGGCAGGTGCGGCTTCGCGCGCCCTCTGCGCCGAGGTCCGGCGGCACGTCCGGCGCCTACTCCTGTTCCGGGAGGTGCTGGCCGACGACGTCGGCGCGGCGTACCTGGAGACGCTCGGGGCTCTCGCGTCCGGCCGGGCCGAGGCAGCCTTCGAGGCATACGCCCGGCTCTTTGCCCTCCTCGCCGACGAGACGGCTGGCCGCGCCGACGGGTTCGTCGGAGACGCCTGGCAAGACCACCTCCTCGACCGGCTGCTCACGGACGACAACCCTTTCAGTCGGCGAACCCGGCTAGCGCCCTCTGAGCCGCTCGACGAGGCGCTCCTCGCCGCCGCGCGCGGCGACCTGCGCGTCCTCCGGGCGGCCTTCGACCTCGCGGGCGACCGGGTGGCAGCCGAGGTGGCCCGGGCCGGCGTGTCAGATGGCGAGTCGCCGCCGGAGGTCGTGTCCTGGGCCGGCCTCCGGCCGGTCCGCGCCACTTCGGGCCAGAGCACTCTCGGCGCCAGCCGGCTGAAGGCGCTTCTGGCGTCGTCGGACGACTGGGGAGCGCTGGCCGGCGAGCTGGCCCGCCACTACGCCGCCGTGGGCGCCGGCGTCTTCGCGCGGTACCGGGCGTTCCGGTGGGTTCGGGAGGCGGGACGGGGCGAGCTCCGGGGCATCGCCGACCCCGATCCCATCACCCTCGACGAGCTGGTCGGCTACGACGCCGAGCGGGAGATCCTCCTGCGAAACACCGAGCAGTTCCTCGCCGGCTACCCGGCGAACAACGTCCTCATCTACGGCGACCGCGGCACGGGCAAGTCCTCGACGATCAAAGCGCTGCTGAACGCCGGCGCCGACCGGGGCCTCCGGCTCGTCGAGGTGCCGAAGCAGCAGCTCTCCGACTTCCCCGACATCGCGGCCCGCCTTCGCGGCCGGCCCGAGAGGTTCGTCCTGTTCGTCGACGACCTCTCCTTCGACGAGCACGAGACGCAGTACAAGGAGCTGAAGGCGGTCCTGGAGGGCGGGCTGGAGGCGAGGCCCCAGAACGTGGTGGTCTACGCGACCTCCAATCGCCGCCATCTCGTGCAGGAGCGCTTTGGCGACCGGGCCGAGCCGGACGGGGAGGTCCACGGGCAGGACGCCGTCCAGGAGAAGCTCTCTCTGAGCGACCGGTTCGGCATAGCGGTCACGTTCGAGGCGCCAGACCAGGAGCGCTACCTGGGGATCGTGGCGGCGCTGGCTCGGCGCCGGGGGCTGCCGCTGCCGCCAGAGCAGCTCCAGACCCGTGCGCTTCAGTGGGCCGCCTGGCACAGCGGGCGCAGTGGCCGCTGTGCCCGCCAGCTCGTCGATCACCTCGCCGGGGAGATGGGCGTCAGGCGCTAGGGCGAGCCCTTTCTGTGCTCTGCTTCCTCACGTTTCGCGCGCACTCAGGGTCCTTGCGCCTCAGTCAGCCGGGGACGTCGAGCGAGGGGACTCGGGGCTGGCGGCGCGACCTCCGGCGTGGCTGCCAGCCCCGAGCGGCGATTACGGCACCCGCCGCAGGTACGGCCGCGACTGGTTGCCGGTGACGGCGCCGACGACGCCCGCGATCGCGCTAACCAGGAACGCGAAGAACGTCACGAGCGACGCCCCGGCCACCGCTTCAGTCGGTACGATTATCGTCGGGAGGATGAGCGGGATCCGAATCGCGCCGAGGAGGACGGTCGTGAGCAGGAGGAAGCTCAGGGCGACGGCCCAGGAAAGAAGCCCGTGGGCGCCGGCGATGAGCGAGTCCTCGATACTCAGTGTCCGGCCGACAACCCAGCCGCCGACGAAGAAGGCCACGATCAGGCTGATGAAGCCCCAGACGGCGGCCCCGGTGCCGCTGGTGAGGCCGATGGCCACGCCCAGCGGCGCCAGCAACAGCAGCACGGCTATCGAGATGAACATGCCGGCCCAGGTCGGCGCCCAGTGGACCAGGTCGTATCTGGCCACGGCCTCGGCCATGCCGGGCCGCTCCTCGACCGGGCGCAGCGGCTGAGGCGGCACCTCCCGGCGAGGGGCTGGCCCCTCCGCCCGGGGAGCGCTCGGTTCCTCACGCATGGGTTGGCTCAACTCAACACACCTCCAGCCAATCCTTAGCAGTTATGGAACTGCTCACGGAGCTGACTCGCGCTTCACCGTGAGCAGCTCGGGTGAAACCCTCCGCCCCAGGCGCGTGGCCCTGGGGCACCCTCCGACGGGGAGGCTCCACCGTAGCCCGCAAGACCCGTGCCTAACCGAGCGGCCAACGGTCGGCCAGCGGCCCGGCCAGGGGACGCGGCGCTTACCCCACCGCGGGGCCAGGCCGCCGGTCACGCCGAGGCTCCGGCGGCTCATCCCACCCCGGAACGCCGACGGCGTTTGCAGGCATCCGCACGTTGACAGAGCCGCGCCGTTGTGCAAGCATGCTGAGGGCAGTGCTGGCGGGGGCAGCCTTCGGACGGCTCTCCGGCGGCCTGCGCCCCTCGGTATCCAGATCCGGGCTCAGGGAGCGATGACATGCCCATCATCCGCTTTGCCAACGCGCAAGTCGATCGAGGAGACCCGGGAGTCGCGGCGCGCCGGATGGTCAACAGCGCCATGGGCGCGGAGACCATCACCTGCGGCGTCTCGGTGTTCGAGCCGGGGTCGGCCATAATCCTGCACACGCACCCCTGCGAGGAGGTCGTCGCCGTCGTCGACGGCGAGGCCGTCTGTGAGTTGGACGGGGAGCGCTACGTGCTCCATCCCTTCGACCTGTCTTTCGTTCCGCCGCTCACGCCGCACCGGTTCGTCAACGAGAGCGACCGTCCCTTCACGATGATCTACTTCTACCCGACGACCCAGCTCTCCCGGGACGCGGTGAGCCCGGCGGAAGCCCCGCCGGAGCAGACCCCGCATTAGGGCCGGGAGATGCAGGGGTTGAGAGGATGCAAGACAACAGCATCGCGGCGGTCGCCGAGGCCGCGGCGCGGATTCGGGCCAACGTGGGGCGCGTGATCGTCGGCAAGGATTACGCGGTCACGCTCCTCGTGGTGGCTCTGCTCTGCGAGGGCCACGTCCTCATCGAAGACGTGCCCGGCGTCGGCAAGACGACGCTCGCCAAGGCGCTGGCTCGCTCCCTGGACCTCTCGTTCCAGCGCATCCAGTTCACCCCGGACCTTCTGCCGTCGGACGTCACCGGCCTGGCCTACTTCAACCAGAAGACGCAGGAGTTCCAGTTCCGCGCTGGCCCCGTCTTCGCCAACGTGCTGCTAGCCGACGAGATCAACCGGGCCACGCCCAGGACGCAGTCGTCCCTGCTGGAGGCGATGGAGGAGCGCCAGGTGACGGCCGAGGGCGAGACCCGGCGGCTGCCCCGCCCCTTCCTTGTCCTGGCGACCGAGAACCCCATCGAGCTCGAGGGCACGTTCCCGCTCCCCGAGGCCCAGCTCGATAGGTTCCTGATGAGAGTAAGCCTGGGCTACCCCTCCCGGGACGAGGAGAAGCTCATCGCCCGGCGCTTCCAGGAGCGCAGCCCGCTGGAGGACCTGGCGCCGGTGCTCGCCGCGCCCGAGCTGCCCGGCCTCGCCGCCGCCTGTCGCCGCGTCTTCGTCAGCGAGGCCGTCGAGGACTACCTGGTGGACGTGGTTCGAGCGTCGCGGGAGGCGACGGGCGTGGTGCTGGGCGCGAGCCCCCGGGCGACGCTGGCGCTCTTCCGTGGCAGCCAGGCGCTCGCGGCCATCTCGGGCCGCGACTACGTCCTTCCCGACGACGTCAAGCGGCTCACCGGGCCGGTGCTCGGCCACCGGCTCATCCTGAGCGCCCAGGGGCGCCTGCGCGGCGAGGCGGCTCCCGAGGTCGTCGCGAGCGTGCTCGCCCGGGTCCCCGCTCCGGTCGAGGACGCGGCCGCGGTCGGAGGCTAGGCGGTGTTCGGCAGCGGGACGCTGGCCGCGATGCTCTGCCTGCTGCTGGTGAGCGTGCTGGCGCGCGAGGCCGCTCTCTTCTTTCTGGTGCTGGCGCTGCTGCTGGCGCACGCCCTGTCGCGGCTCTGGCAGCGGTACTGCCTGGCCCGAGTCGAGTACCGGCGACACTTCAGCCAGCGCCGGGCCGCCTTTGGCGACGAGATCCAGCTCGAGATCGAGATAGTCAACCGCAAGCTGCTCCCGCTGGCCTGGCTCGAAGCCGAGGATGAGACGCCCCGCGACCTCCCGGTGGCCCGGGGCCGGGTCTACGCCTCGCAGCGGCCGACGCGGGCGCTCCTCGCCAACCTCCTGGCGTTCCGACCGTACGAGCGCATTCGCCGCCGCTACACTATTCCCTGCCTGGCTCGGGGCGAGCACGTCTTCGGGCCGGTCCGCCTGCGCTCCGGCGACCTCTTCGGCTTCGTCAACCGAGAGCAGGACCTGGAGCAGGTCGACACCGTCGTCGTCTACCCCAGGGTCGTGCCCCTGGCCGACCTGGGGCTGGCCGCCCGCCAGCCGCTGGGGGACCTGCGCGCCCGAAGCTGGCTGTTCGAGGACGCGAGCCGCGTGGCGGGCGCCCGAGAGTACCGGCCGGGCGATGGGCTGCGTCGGATCCACTGGGCCGCCACCGCGAAGACGCAGCAGTTGCAGGCCAAAGTCTACGAGGCCACGACTAGCCACCAGATCGGGATCTTCCTGAACCTGGCGACGAGCGACGAGTTCTGGTGGGGGCAGGGCTACGATCCAGACGTGCTTGAGATGACCGTCACCACTGCGGCGTCGCTGGCGAGCTGGGGGCTGGAGCAGGGCTACCAGGTGGGCCTCTACACGAACGGCATGCATCGCTGGAGCTGGGGCGACGTCGGCGTCGGGCCGGCCAGCGATCCGGCGCAGCTCGAGCGCATCCTCGTCGCGCTGGGCCGCCTGCAGTCTTTCGCCGTCAGGCGGTTCGAGGACCTGCTCGCCCGGGAGGCCCGCCACCTCGCCTTCGGCACGACCGTGGTCATCGTCAGCGGCGCGCTCAGCGCGCCAGTCGCCGCGGAGGCCACGGCGCTGCGAGCTCGCGGGCACGCCGTGACCGCGATCCTGACGGGACGCGATGGGACCGCCCCGTCGCTCCCGGGGATCGCGATCCGGCGGGTGGGTCCGCCGGAGGCCTGGCGGGAGGCCACGGCTCTCTCCTTGACGCCGAGCCCTAGGCGGTAAGGTATCGGCCACTAGCGACGCAGCAGGGGATGTCTGGAGGCGGTATGACGCCGAGTGGACTGCGTGGGGTCCAGTACGCGCTCCTCGTCGCCGGCGAGGCCGCCTGGCTCTACGCCTGGTCCGTCGCCGTCGGCACCTGGCTCGGCGGCAGCCAGTCGCCCCTGCTCCCGGCAACCGCGCTCGCCGCCCTCCTGGCCGCCTCGGCCATGGCCACGCGCCAGGCTGCCGCCCACAAGCGGCACCCACGGCTGGCGCGGGTCGCCCTCGGGCTGCTCGGCCTGGCCGTCGCGGTCCTGACGGCGCTCGGCCCCTGGCTGGCGACCGGCGGCTGGGGGAGCTGGGGGTCGGGGTACGGTCGGATGACGCGGCCCGGCGACGACCTGCGGGCCGTCGCCGAGGGCTGCCTGGTGCTCCTAGTATGGTGGCGAGGCATCGGGATCGGGCGCGCGCGACCGACCCCCTACCAGGTTGAGCGCCGGTTCTGGACGGGGGTCCTGGCGCTGGCGGGCCTGCTCGTCGTCGTGGCGCTGGCCGGCCGTGCCTCTGGACTCACCCCGGGCGCCCTGATCCTGCCGACGCTCGCCTTCGTCTTCGTCGGCCTGATCGCAATGCCGCTATCTCGCATCGCCGAGCTGAGCTCCGGGCCGTCCCGCCGGGGCGCGCCGGCCCTGACGCCCAGCGGCCCGTGGCTCGCCACGCTCCTGGGCGTGGTCACCGCCCTGCTGCTGGTGACGCTCGTCCTGGCACAGCTCGTCGCCTTCGACCGCCTCGGTGCGCTGCTCGAGCCGCTGGGGGCCATCCTCTGGATGATCCTCTACGTCGTCCTGCTGCCCTTCGCGTTCCTCGCGGAGGGCCTGATCTTCGTCGCCAGGCGCCTCCTGCGCCTCCAGCTACCCCTGGGCGGGCGCGACCGCCCGGTCATGGATGCTCTCGAGCAACTGCGCCAGCAGGAGCGCTCGGGAGGACCGGTCGCGCCGGAGCTGCTCACGGCCCTCAAGGTCCTCCTGCTCGTCGCGCTGGCCGCCGCCGTGGTCGGCCTTCTGGCCCGGGCGGTCTCGCACCTGCGCGATCGGGCGACAGAGGATGGCGTCGAGGAGGTCAGGGACCTCGTCTGGAGCTGGCCGGGGCTCGGCGCCATCTGGCGCTGGCTGCTCGCGTGGATCCGGCCCCGGCTCGCCGGCGCCGGGGCGGCTGAGGCCACCCGGCCAATCGGCGCCGGCGTCGCCGCGAGCATCCGCGAGCTCTACCGAGAGTTCCTCGCGCTGGGGGCATCGGTCGGCCGTCCGCGGCGCCCCGTCGAGACGCCGCACGAGTACGAGAGCCGGCTCCGGGGGGAACCGGCTCTCCCCGGCGCCGACGAGGTCCACTCGATCACCGAGAGCTACGTCCGCGTCCGCTACGGGCCGCCGGCCCCGCGGCAACCCGACCTCGGGCCCATCGCGGCCGCGCTCGCCAGACTGCGCGAGGCGTGGCTGGAGCGGGGGCGGGGAACTGGAACGTCGGTGCAGTGATGCCGCCTCGCGGCCGCGCTGTTCACACCGAGTACGCTACCGAGCCGTCCGCTCGGTATGGGATTCGGGTGGGGTCGAGCAGCGGGCGCCCGGGCTCCGATAGCTTGCTCTCGTCGAGCCGGATGCCGAGGCCGGGCGCCTCCGGCACCGGCAGATAGCCACCCTCGCGCTTCAGCGCCCCGGGGTATGGCGCGCCGGCCTCCCCCTCGTAGCCTTTCGGGTACTCCTGCACGACGAAGTTCGGGATGGCCACGTCCAGGTGGACCGACGCCTGGGTCTGGACCGGCCCGAGGAAGTTGTGGGTCACCACCGCGGCGTGGTACGACTCGGCGACCGCCGCGATCTTCTTGCAGTGGGTGAACCCGCCGGCCAACGCGACGTCCGGACGGACGTACTGAGCGCCTCCCGCCGCGAGCAACTCCCGGAACTCCCAAATGGTATGCACGCGCTCGCCGTTCCCGAAGGCCGTCGGGATGCGTCGGGCGAGCTCCGCCTGGGACTGGAGGCTGTCGATCTGGATGGGATCCTCGATCAGCAGCGGATGGAACTGGGCGAGGGCGTCGCCGAGCGGCAGAGCCTGGAGCGGCGTCAGCTTCCGGTGCAGCTCGATGACGACGTCGACGTCCTTGCCGACGGCCTCCCGTGCGGCGGCCGTCCGCTCGACGGCGGTGGCGATGAGGGCCGGCAGCGCCATGTCCTGGTAGCCGCCGGGCAGCGGGTCGAACTTGATCGCCGTGAAGCCCTCGGCGACGGCGGCCTTCGCGTTCGCGGCGAGGTCCTCCGGGGTCGAGCCGCCCATCAGCAGGAGGAGCCGAACCTTGTCCCGGCACTTGCCGCCGAGCAGGTCCCAGATCGGCGCCTGCAGGCGCTGGCCCTTGACGTCCCAGAGGGCGATGTCGACCGCGCTCACCGCCCCGCCGAGGATCGATCCCCTGAACGGCCCCATTCGGTAGAGGTGCTGCCAGTGGTGCTCGATCCGCATCGGATCCTGGCCGATGAGGTACTTGCGGAACGTCTGGATGACCTCGTGGACGGCCTCCGGATAAGCCCAGCAGGCGGATTGACCCAGCCCAACCAGGCCGTTATCGGTCGTGATCCGGACGTAGTGTCTGCCGCCGACGTGCAGCGATTCGACCTCGGCGATCTCCATCGTGGCTTGTCTCCTCCCGTCTCTCAAGGGGCTTGTCCCGGCCGGATGCGCAGCACGCCACTGGTGCGCCTGCTCCACAGGCTCGCGGGCGTGCCCGAGCGGCAACCCAGACGCCGGGTAGCTCGCCCCAGCATTGTACACCAGACCGAGGACCGGCGCTCACTCCAGCAACCCGCATCAAGCGTCGGACGGAAACGGGGCAGGACGGCTGCTTGAGCTGGTCCGGTGCGGGCGAGCGCTAGCCGCCGAGCGCCCGGAGACGGGAGATCGTCTCCGGCAGGACCGCGAGGAGACGGTCGATCTGCTCGTCGGTGTTGTCGAGGCCGGTCGTGATCCGGAGGCTGCCGTGCGCCAGCTCCGGCGGCAGCCCCATCGCCAGCAGGACGTGCGAGGGCTCCAGCGAGGCCGAGGTGCAGGCCGAGCCGCTGGATGCCATGATGCCCTGCTGGTCCAGGCTCAATAGCACAGACTCACCCTCTACGCCCTCGACGCAGAAGCTCGCGTTATTGGGCAGACGCTCGGTCGGGTGGCCGGTCAGCACGGCCCGGTCCACGCTCGCGAGCACGCCGGCGACGATCCGGTCGCGGAGCCGCCGGACGTGGGCGTTGTTCTCCTCGAGGCGGTCGTAGGCGAGCTTGAGCGCGGCGGCGAAGCCGACGATGCCCGGCACGTTCTCGGTGCCGGCCCGGCGGTTGCGCTCCTGCG
>Ga0315282_10011464_pt1 | contig 13727 bp, 14 predicted proteins | sample YL17G07_20_MG_FD_203693 | JGI IMG/M metagenome (GOLD analysis project Ga0315282, IMG submission 203693) | Sediment microbial communities from Yellowstone Lake, YNP, Wyoming, USA - YL17G07_20 | ecosystem: Environmental > Aquatic > Freshwater > Lake > Sediment | place: USA: Wyoming | collected... | reverse complement strand
TCTCGCTGCTGGAAGCCTGATAGAAGCGAATCTTCGGGTTCACTTCGCGGATTGCTTCCAGGATTCGAGTCACACCCAGCGCCGTAAATTCACCGGTCAGCACGGGCTGAGTCCACGAAGTCGCCACGAAGGATTGCGCGGCAAGATTATAGACTTCATCCGGGTGCGATATCTCCAAGGTGCGGTGAAGCGAGCTCTGGTCCAGAAGGTCTCCGGAAAGCAGCTCAATCCGGTCGCGCAGATGATGGAGACGCTCAAAATTCACCGTGCTCGTACGGCGGATCAAACCGAAGACCCTGTATCCCTTGGCAAGCAAGAATTCTGCCAGATAAGAACCGTCCTGCCCTGTGACGCCTGTAATCAGTGCCTGTCGATTCACTAGGATCTCCTTCGGGCCTCGGAATAGCCATTCGGATGAGTTTGACGCCACTGCCAGGCGCTCTTCACAATCGTCACGAGGTCGGACTGCCTGGGCTTCCAGCCCAACTCACGCATGATCTTTCGCGGACTGGCGACCAGCGTTGCAGGGTCGCCCGCCCTGCGTGGTCCGACATTGGGGTGGATGGAATGTCCGGTCACCTTCTCAACGGTGCGTATCACCTCGCGAATGGAATAGCCTTTCCCGTGGCCGACATTATAAACACCGAAACCAACCTTTTGTAGCTCCCGAAGTGCAAGGATATGAGCCTGGGCAATATCCACGACATGGACGTAATCGCGGACGCAGGTGCCATCGCGGGTCGGATAATCGCCGCCAAAGATCGAAAAAGAGACCTTGGGCTTCAGCAGCGCATCCAGCAATCGCGGCAGGATGTGAGTCTCGGGACGGTGATCCTCTCCGAGGTCTCCGGTCGCCCCGGCAGCGTTAAAATATCGCAGAGCGATGCAGTTGAGGCCGTAAGCACGATAATACCATGCCAGCGTCCGTTCGAGGACCAGCTTGGTTTCTCCGTACGGGTTGACGGGCTGGGTGGGATGATCTTCCGTGATCGGAACCTCCCTGGGCTCGCCGTAGACCGCGGCGCTCGAAGAGAATATCAGCTTCTTGACACCCTCCTCCAGCAGAGCCCCGAGGAATGCAAGGCTTCCGCTCACATTATTTCGGTAAAACAAATGCGGATCGCGGACTGAAACGTCAACCAAAGCGCTGGCCGCGAAGTGCATGACCGCCTCAATCTGGTTTCTTCGGCAGACCCTCCTGACCTTCGCAGAGTCTGCGATGTCTCCTTGCACAAAGGTAATACCGGCCGCAAGCGCCCCGCGATGACCTGCAGAAAGATTGTCATAAGCCACGACTCGCTGCTTTTGCTTTCCAAGCTCAGCGGCGCGGACACTCCCCACGCATCCTGCAGCGCCGGTCACAAGGATGTTCATCGGCTCAATAAGCCCCCTCTCTTCTCTTCGAAGCTCTCGACCCGTCCTCATTGCCGTTCACCCGACCCTTGGGGACCTCGCTTTACCGAGTAAACGGTCATATGATTGCTTGAGCCTAGCAATCTGCCCAAGACAAATACAATTAAGGTGCCAGCGGACATGACTAACCTCTTTAAGAAGGCCATCTTTTCGAAACGCTCCATTAATATGCGTAGCCCGTATGTGGACTGACGAATACTAAGCACATCAAACCCACATCGATCCAATAGGTTTGATATACTTCGGCGATCAAAGCAAATAGAATGTCCGCCGCCCATCTGGAAGAACTGCTTCACATGAAAGCGAACTCGCCCTCCGCTCGCCGGAATAGGAAACGATCTACCCGCCGCATGGCCCCATCGTCGGTCGGAGTTTGAAGGACTAGAACACGCCCAGGACGCAGGAGCCGTGCACACTCCATGGCAGCCCCCCCAGGGCTCGCCAGATGCTCAATGACTCCAAACATGGTGATAACATCGAAGGACTGCGACGGGAACGGAGTGGACTGCTCGATCGAGCCTGCCTGAACATTCAGGTTCCGCTTGTCGCGGGCGTAAGCCGCTGCAGCGGCGCTGAGTTCCAGACCTGCCACCTCCCAGCCCTCTTGCTGCGGGCCTAGCAGGAAACTCCCAATGCCGCAACCCACATCAAGCAGCCGCAACCCGCTTAAGTTGGCAAGACCTGCCTTTTTCAATTCTTCTTTCAGATTCCGAAAGTCCTTGGTCGCCTTACTTGTAACTATAGAGTCCACTGTTATTCCGTAATTGACGTCAAACCCAAGATTATCGTTGATGGGATGGTCGATAAAAGTCAATTCGCAAACACCGCACCGCAACACCTCAAACTCGGGGACGCTGTAAACCTGGTCACACTGGTCACGGGATGTGTTGCCGCAAGCCGGACACGGGCGCTTTGTGCTCGGGAGATGGAGAGAAGACGCCTGTCCAATGATTTCGTTCATCCTTGCTTTACTCTTCGGCCGGGAAAACGCACCGGAACTTTTGGCGCCACAGCCAGGCGCTTTTCACAATCGTCGCCAGGTCGGACTGCCTGGGCTTCCAGCCCAACTCACGCATGATCTTTCGCGGACTGGCTACCAGCGTTGCGGGGTCGCCTGCCCTCCGTGGCGCGACGTTAGCGTGAACAGGCTTTCCCGTCACCTTCTCAACGGTGCGGATCACCTGGCGAATGGAATAACCTTTCCCGTGGCCGATATTATAAACACCGAAACCAACCTTTTGTAGTCGTAGTTACTTTTCTCGCTGGGCACAATCGGCCGGAGGCCGATCTCCCAGCGGACCGTGGGCTCTTTGAGTGTTGTAATCCTGTCCCCAACGCTGGAGCTTCTCTCGGGCGTCGGGCCCCTTTGGCACTTCGATGATCTGCTCATCCATGCATCGACTCCGGCGCATCTTCCGATCTCGTCTCCGCCTTTATTACCCCGACACCCTACATTTCAGATGGATGAACCTTGGGTGTGAAGGTCATCCCAAGAGCGACCATTTTAATTGTCTTTACGATTATTCTCAAATCGAGCCACAACGACCAATTCTCGATGTACTCAATATCCTTCGCGACCCAAACGTCAAAGTTTGGATTAGTTCTGGCCGTAACCTGCCACAGACCTGTCATTCCGGCGGGCACATCGAGACGCTTTTTTTGCTCAACTGTGTAAAGAGCCACCTCGTTTGGTGCTTGCGGTCTGGGACCTACCAAGCTCATATCCCCCCGGACTACGTTCCATAACTGCGGCAATTCATCCAGGCTGTATTTTCTAAGGACACCTCCTATCCGCGTGATGCGTGGATCATCTGGAATCTTGATCATGTACTCTCCGCCTTGATTCAAGTGAGCAAGATCCTTCAGCATGGCGTGGGCACCAGCTACCATAGAGCGGAACTTGAACATTCGGAAGATTCGCCCACCCCCTCCGACGCGGTCGGAAGCAAACAAGATTGGACCATCGGAGTCCAGTCTTATCAGCAAACCGATCAACACGAAGACCGGAAGCAGCATAACGCCGGCAACGAGAGACACAACCAGATCAAGTATTCTCTTAAGAGCGCGCTGAACAGGCTTTTCCTCGAACGGCATCCGCCTTCCCAAAACGCTCAGACTCTCATGCGGATGCGGGCAAGCAGACCGCCTCCGTTGAGACTCCGCCCAGAGGAGCTACAGTCAATTGAGAGCCCAACGCGTTCCTCCTTTCACACTACTGCTCACGAATCTTGACCGTTTCTTTCTGACCGGCAACCCGATGGTTCGCCCTGTGTTCTTCCCACTTCTCCATGACGAACCTAAGCATGCGTTGCTTAAACCGAGACTCGTCAAACTCCAGAGCGTGGTTCCGGATCCGCTCGCCATCGAGATCCATAGAATCGAGGCGCCTAATGGCCTGAATCAAGGCATCAGGGGTTTGCTGATCAAAGAGAACCCCGGTGGAGCCATCCACAACGATTTCCGATGCTCCGCCGCCCGAGCAAGCAACCACAGGCTTTCCGTACGCTTGAGCCTCAACCATCACGATCCCGAAGTCCTCGATCCCCGGATATACAAAAGCCCGACAACCGGAATAGCACTCCTCCAGGGTGGAGTCACTCACAGAGCCCAGAAACTCCACATTGGATCGGCTTTGCCGTCGCAGGTTTGCCAATTCTGGGCCAGTGCCAACAATTTTGAGTGGAAGACCGAGTTCATTGAACGCTTGGACCGCAACGTCTGCCCGCTTATATGACATCAAGCGAGAGACGAGCAAGAAGTAATCACCCGATGACCTGGCCAAGGGCACCTGCCTTACGCGGACGGGCGGATAGATTATGGAGGATGTCCTTCGATAATATTTTGCAATTCGGTCAGCCGTGGTCTGCGAGATGGCCACAAAATGATCAACCCGGTCAGCCGAGAGCCGGTCCCACATTCTCAGGTAATGCAGCAAAGGATCGACGAAGATTCGTTTCCAAGGCTGACGGAACAGAGTTTTACGGTGATAGTGGTATTCCGACCAGAGGTAGCGCAGGGGACTATAACAGTAAGAAATGTGACAGGTATGAAGGGACGGAAGAATGCCTTTTGCGAAAGCATAGGAAGAGCTGATAACGACGTCGAAGCCGGTCAAGTCAAAAAACTCCACGGCCAGGGGATAAAGCGGGAAATAGGCTCGGAAGAAGCGCGCTGCCCCCGGCAAATGCTGGGCAAATGAGTAGTGGACCTCAGCATCCGGCAGCATCTGTTGAACCTCTCGCTCGTCGCCGACCAGCGTGTAGATTGGGGCATCAGGAAAGATGGAATGAAGGCATTGAAGAACTCGTTCTCCCCCTCCAACGTGAACGAGACAGTCATGAACGATCGCAATCCGGCACTTGGCTTCATTTCGTACCGGCTCGCTCGGTTGTGTTGTCGCCTGAACCAAGTCTCACCCTCACGAGTCTTCAAACGTAGCCAACGCCTGGCTCGAATTCCCTCCACTCCAAATCCCGGCAGGGCGTTGCGGCCCCTTCTTCAGCGTCTCATGCTAGCACGCTTCGGTAAACCTCGCAGTGGCGGCGGGCACATTCCTCCCACGAGAATTGTTTCGCCCTTTCCAATCCCTTCTGGCGCAGCACGGCTTGTCGCTCTGGTGAATTCAGCACACGTTCAATAGCTGCTGCAAGGTCATCCACACTGGACGGTTCGAAGAACTCTGCCGCATCCCCCGCCACCTCCGGTAGCGAAGCCGCCCACGAGCACACCACCGGTGTTCCACAGGCCATGGCTTCCAACACCGGCAGGCCGAAGCCCTCGATGAACGAGGGCATCACTAGCAGGTCCGCGCCCGCATAGACCCGCGGCAAAACCTGGTACGCCACGCGAGGAACAAAGGAAACCTGACCCGCGACTCCAAGTTGGGAACAAAGTTGGGTAAGTCCTTCCTTCCACTTGGGATCATCGCCGACGATCAGCAACTGGTGCTCGACTTTTCTTCGTCCGCGCAGTAGCGCAAACGCCCGGATCAGCGTGGGAATGTTCTTGTGGGGCTTAAGCGCCCCGATGTACAGGAGGTAGGGACGCCGCAGCTGAAGCGCTGAGGAAGCCGCTCGGAATGCCTCCTCATGATCGCATAGGCGGAAGTGAGAACTGACCCCGAGGTAAATCACCGTGACTTTTTCAGGAGCGATCCTGAGCCTGTCCACAATCTCTCGCTTGGTGAACTCGGAATCGGCCACAATGTGGTTGGCTTTCCGGCTTGCCAGGGTCAACATCGGCCGCGCATAGACGAGCGCGGGAAGAGTTCGGCGAAAAGTCCGATCCGTGATGTGAGTGAGATCATGGATGGTTACCAGCAGCCTTCCACGATAGAAGCATGGGACGTTGTAATGAGAGCAATGCAACAGGTCCGCGCCCTCTGCCGCCCGGGGAATCTGCCACTGCTCCCGCAGACCGTAAATGGGCGCATCCGCACGAACCCACGTAAATCGGTCGCAGCCAAATTCGCGCACGGTTTCCTGCCGCGGACAGGCTAGACGAAACGAGAAATCACAATCCATCCGCGCGTAGTTCTCGAGCAAATTCTTCAGGTACGTCCCGATTCCCGAACGGCCGAGCATGCGGGCGTCAAGAAGAACTATTTTTGGCGTGCTGATGATCAATTTTGTGGATCCCCCTAAGGGCCTCAATATCTTCGAGTATTCTTCGCAACGGCTAAGATTTCCGGGCTATCAATTCCAGGACCCCGCTGAAATAGGATGTCGGAGGGAAATTCGCCAGAATACTGTCGAGGATTTCGACTTGGCGATAGAACTTGCCATAAACGCGCTTGACCCTAGGACTGCATCCAGTTAGGTTCCTCGGAAGGAAGTTACGCCGCCACCGCTTTTCAACTGTGAATCCATGGCTCTTCAGCATTTCCTCGGCCGACCTGAAGGTAAATTTGGAGGGGTGTACTGATATGCCCCGCCGGTCAGCAATCCATTCAGCCCAAGAATAGTGATTGGGGAGCATGAATATAAAGAACAGCCCTCGAGGCTGCAGAACCCGATGAACTTCTCGAAGCGAGAAACTGAAATCAGCGACGTGCTCTAGGACCCCTACGGAGAGAACTGCACCGAAGGATTCAGGAGCGTAGGGAAGATGCAGGGGGTCTGCGCCGTGGACAACCTTGACTGACTGCAAAACACTGATCGATTCTCGTACGGATCGTTCGATAACATCGAAAGATACTACGTTCATGCCACGTCTTAAGAGCAGCCAGGAAACTTGCCCATAGCCGCAGCCCCAGTCCAAAATGGGAGATTGTGCATCTAACGAAGCGCAGTGTGCCGCAACCAAGTCTGCAATCCTAATATAATTGAAAGCGCCGGCAGCGCCGTCCATGTGGTCCATGTCGCGGGCACCCATTTGCCTGGCTTGCGAAGCCATACTAACGAGCGCCTCAAGCTCGGCCAGTTCCGAAGAGCTTTTTCCTACCATAAGACCTCACAGACACTGGGCCTAATATTCGCGGAAATGTGCTTCCCAATAATTGCCCGAAGCTTGTAAGCACAACCTTCTAGCCCCTCGTTGAGAATGGCGATTGTGTTGCCAGCACTCCCCGACTGCGACGCAGGAGATTTGGGTCACCTGCGGGGTTTCTTGCAACCTCAGGTTTTCCTTGCTTGCTGTTGCAATACAGAACACTCAGAGTCCCAAAAACGATCCAGCTCAGTGCCATAATAAAGCTATACAATATTGTCAGCGTAAAGAAGCTGGATATCACGAGCACAATTACGCTAGACAGACTTAGCTTACCCCACGCACGATAAAATGGGTCCTGGGCACGGGTTGATACAAAATGGGACATCCAAACTACCTTCCCGAGAAGATAGCAATATGCGCTAAGGCCGAATACCCCCGTAAGAGCAAAAATCGTAAGTAAACCCCCTGTAATGTGAAAGGAAGACGCTCCCGCTTGTTCGAACCCCGACTTTGAAATGTAGGACAGATTTGGCACAACGAAGGGAGTTGTGTTGAATCCAATTCCCCATACGGGATTGTCGTGAATGATGGCAATCAAGGACCTCCAATGTTCGACCCGAGCCTGAGCAGACATGTCAGAGACTGTGAATCGCCTGTAAGATTCGGCTTGTGTAACCAAGTAAGGCCCCCCAGCGACAATGATGAGAAGAATCACAAAAAGGGCCGCAAAGCCCCGTCTTTTGCTTTTCCCGACGGCAACCAAATAAACGAACGCCATCAAAAATGCCAAGACGGAGCCGCGAGAGTATGTCAGGATCAGGGCCAATCCAAACAGGGGGACTAGGTAACGCGCTCTTCGAAATCCCTCCATCCAGAACGCCACGGACCCTGCGAGGGCGACGCCAATCAGACAGCCAGCGAAATTCGGATCAAGAAAGGTTGAAACCAAGCGGTTCCGCTGTAAATCCCATCCCGCCAAGTTGCTCGGGTCGACGATGATCGCAAAGTTCGGCAAGTATATTGCCTGAAACACACCAAACCCTGAAAAAACCGCAGCACCTAGGGCCAGAAACTGCAGGAGATGCTTAGCGTCCTGGCGCGATTTGATTACGTCACTGACAAGGAAATAGGGTATTGAATAGTATAACCACCTCAGCAGATAGAGGGAACTCACCATGACTTCGTAGGAGTGAAGCCTGTAATATTCTGCATTAACCGCGAGCGAAATCGATGCTGCTAGAAAAAAGAGAAAGATGGGCCATGTCAAGATGGCTCTTTCAAAGAAGAGACTACGTGCCTTAAGTTTTCCAATCAGGAGCAACACCCCGAAAGCGGCCAGTGCAATATCGCTCGGCACTATCGCGATATTCTTGAATGAAACAAGTTCCACGGGGATGCGAACCAACGGCCCACATAGAGTCACTACAATCAAGAATGGGAGGCCAAATCTACGCATGTTCTTGTGAAGCTTACAATCAAGACTCCTTGGGACTCAATTCGGTCTTTGGATGAAACCCTCGCTCTGTCTTGCCGGCCCAAAGCTCCAAGTCGTCGAATCTTGTCAAGTCTTTTGGAGCGGATAGATAATTCGGTGCCAGCTGTGGTTCGAAACCTTCCTTGCCTGCCATCCTGCCCGCCATCGAAGCGACTCTGAAGTTTAAAAGCAGCCTTTGACAGCGGGGTGGGCTGTGCAAGGCACCGTCGCCGCACATCACGATAATGACAACAAAGCCGAATCCGTAAGTCGCCACCGGCCGTCTCCCCCTGCCTCCGAAAATGTGCAGTCTCATATGGCAACCCGTCCCAGCAGCGCCCGCACAGGCGCTCGAGAGATGTCCGGTAAAAGGGCAAGCTCACCGTCGCCTACGTCGCGATTTCCGGGACGGCAGGCTTTATTCCCATGTAGCTATAGCTTCGAATGTTTACGTTTCGGGACTCCCCACCAGCACCAATTCCTCACCTGCGTTGCCTGACGTTGCTCGAAGCAACTCCTCTCGCATCTGGAAGACCAGGCCCCTAAGCCTCAATCGCCAAGTCATGCCTGAATCACTGAACAACCCCTGCTCTCTGATAAGGCGGCTCACCGCCCACACCCACCATGCGTTTCGAGTGCTTGTTCGGAGGACGCGAATGCGTAATCCACTGCTCTCGGCGCAGGCGCGGAGGGTAGCGAGAGAGAAAATCTGAAGGTGCCTAGGCGGATCCAGGAGGATCCAACTCTGTCCAAAGCGACGGTAGCCCAGACTTTCAGCGTTGGGAGTTACCATCACAAGTCTTCCGTCCGACTTGAGAATATGCGAGCATTGGCTGAGCAAACCCACAGGGTCATGCACGTGCTCGATAACGTGGCTCAGAATTATGGCGTCAATCGACCTCGCAGGCAAGCCAGCCGTCGCAAGCGTGCCGACGATGACAGGAACGCCAAACCATTCTTGAGCTGCCTTCGCGGCGGACGGATCCCACTCCAGCCCGAGAACCTTCCATCCGGCATCTCTCATTCGAGCAAGGAAACTGCCGTTACCACAGCCTACGTCGAGGAGGTTTCCTTTCTGAACACCGTTTAAGCACATCGCCTCCAGGCTGTCGAGTTCCCTGACGGAAGGCAGGAAGCTCAAGATTTTGCCAAGCAAGGCCCAGCCGTTGCCGCATGCAAGATCGTGGTAACCCGGCACAGCGGAGCATATGGCACCCCCCATCTTTTCCCGAAACACATGAAGCCGTGACTGCTTAAGTTGGTGAGTGAAATAACTTATATAAACCTTACTCAGCTCCTCAAGAAGCGGACGAGGATTTAACCAGATAAAGCCGCAACGAGGACACCGCATGAATCCCCATACACCTGGAACGCCGAACCAGCGGTCTTGAAGTGGTCCATAAAGCTGCTCACCTTCTGTCTTGCAGAATAGGCAGGCAGCAACCTCTTCGACGCCGATGGGATCATCGGGCGCCATTTGCCCTCCGGAAACTGGCAAGGACTTGACGGGCTGCAGACGCAAGGATCCTTCTGTCTGTGCTGTCCAGCATCAAAATCCACGCGCTTATCACGAAGGTCGTTAGCATGCACGCGGCAAGAATGACCTGGGTGGCCAACGCAGCCTTCGTTGACCCAAGGAGCCATAACGCGATCACAAATGAGCACACTCCCAAGGTGCTCCTCACGAGCCCGTTCTCGGCAAAGGCACGGAAGGGAACGAGCCGTAGCCACCAACAGGCCCCAAACAGCAGGCCGGCATCGGCAGTGATGCGCAGCGTCCAGGCCAAAGCCGCGCCAGCAATACCCATCCGCCCGATGAGCACCCACAACAAACCGACATACAAAGACATTTCGACCATGTGAAATTTAGCAGTGAGATCGGGTCGCCCAATTCCTTGGAGAAGCGTGAACGGCACAAACGCTAAGGAGTTAACTAAAACTCCGACGGAAAGAATTTGCATTACCAAAGTACTCTGTTCGGCGAAATTGGGCCCCAACCAGAAGTGAAGGATTCGGTGGGCAAAAAGGGCCACGAGCGCCATTGCTGGCCCCAGGGCAAGAAGCAAAGACTTCACCGAGCGAGCGTAGACCCGTGCCAATTCGGGTTTTACTGCATTCGATATGCCCATGCCGCTGAAGGCTGGGAACAGGGTTGCAGCCAAGCTGGACGGAAAAATCCACAACCGGGCGACCACCTCAAAGGGCGCTGTGTAGTAGCCGACATCGGCGACGGAACGCATCGCGCCAATAAATATTCTCTCCACGTTCATCAGGAGGGCGCCAAGAATGTTTGAAACCGTTAACCACCCTCCATAAGTCGCGAGCGGTCTCAGCATCTTCGGGTCAAAGGAAAAGCTACCTCCGAGAACCGGAAAAACCTTGATAGAACAAGTCAAGTAGCCCAGTGCTGAAACTAGCCTTGCAAGAACCAAAAGGACAATGATGCCGGGCAAGCGGAAGCCAACGGCCAACCCCAGTGCCGGCAAGAGGAAAACGGAAACATTGCTAGGAACTTTGATGAGGTTAACCAAGTCAAACCGTTGCGCCCCCTCAAGGACGCCCCGCAAGGCGTTGGTTCCCAGCAAGACGGGTAGAGACGCGGCGAGAACGATGAAGCCGACTTTTGTCTCTTCCATTAACAAGGCGGGAATCTTGAGAAGTCTCTCGACCAAAACTGGAATAATAGCCACAACGACTAAGGCAATAGCCGCTCCTAAAAACACTAGGAAGCCGATAGAAGTCCACAGCAACCCGGGAAGCCGGCGAATTTCATTCCGGGCCAAGCACTCGGCGACGAACTTTGTCGTCGCTCGCCCCAGGCCCAAGTCTAAAAGACTTAAGTAGCCCAAGACAACCCAGGCAATGGAAAGAATCCCAAACGCGGCGGTTCCCAAGCCTCGAATGACATAGGGGATGGTGACGACGCCGACGAGGAGTGGAATGACCTGCCCTATAAGATTCCACACCGTGTTCCGTGCCAACAGGCGACCGTGGATTGTCGGAGTCTCCGTCATTCACTCAACCATCTGCCCTGTTGAGATTCGCAGCCAGCTTGAGCTTTTGGATCGGAAGGTGCAGCCAGCAAAAACGACGCCGGGTCAGGAATGGCGGCTGGACGATCTGATGAGTTCTTGACTTTGAACGCGTTCCTTAAGTTCAAGGAATAACATGTGAGCCATCACCAGATGCATGTCCTCAATCTGCTGCATGCAGTCGCTGGGAACCACAATCCCATAGTCAAGCAGGTCTTTCATCTTGCCGCCCTGAAATCCGGTGAGCCCGACTGTGATGCCCCCTTTTTCGCGGGCGAGCCCCAAGGCCTTGAGGACGTTCGGGGAATTGCCGCTGCCGCTGATTCCGAACGCTACATCGCCGGGCTGAACGAAATTCTCAATCTGCTCAGCGAATATATCTTCGTACGCCGAGTCATTTGCCCACGCGGTAATCATAGGGACGTTGTCAGTGACCGAGAAAACTTTCAGCCGCTTGACATGGTCCACGGCGACCGAACTAGGATTGGGGGAGTGTGTTCCCTTCCCGAGATCACAAACCATGTGGGAAGCTAGAGCCGCGCTTCCTCCGTTGCCAAAAACGAAAATCGCACGGTCGCGCTCATAAGCCTCGTACAGGAGGTCGCAAATCTGCTGGAGGGGGTCTAATGGTAGCCGATCCAAGATGTGCTTAATCTCCCCTATGTATTGAGCAAACCCCATCGTGGCGCACCCCAATGTGCATCCCGGTCGGCCAAGGAGCATCCATCATCACCCGAGGCACTACCCGTCGCTCCCGCTGTGCTTATCCTCAGAATCTCCCTCCCTTGCCTGCTCGGACCCGTAACCATAGCCGTACCCGTATCGGTAGTAATACCCGTAGCCATAGCCACTTTTCCGCATGTCCACGTCGTTGAGAGCCACGCCCAAGATACGGGCGCCAGCATCATAAAGGAGCGAACGGGCGCGCCGCACGACGTCGTAAGACGTCTCGTAAGCGCGAACCACCAAAGCCACGGCATCCGAAACGGTTGAAAGTACGCGGGCATCCGCCACGCTCAGCAAGGGCGGCGAATCCAGAATGACGTACTCAAATTCGCCGCGCAGTCTCCCGAACAGCTCAGCAGCGAGCGGCGAGGAAAGGAGTTCCGCGGGGTTGGGGGGAATGGGGCCGCAGGGAATGACGCTCAAATTCGCCACAGCGGGCACGGGCAGGATGGCGTCTCGAAGCTCCACACGGCCCGTCAGGCACTGCACGAACCCCGGCTCGTTCGGGACGCCGGTCGCCCGATGGCACGCCGGTCGCCGCATGTCGCAATCCACGATGGCTACCCGGCTCCCGAGGCTCGCCAGCGTAGCAGCCAAATTGACAGTAATAGTGGTCTTCCCCTCACCCGGCAGCGCACTGGTAATCAGGATGATCTTTGGCACAGGGTTGGCTGACAGCAAGATTGAGGTCCGCAGCGAGCGAAAGGCCTCCAGGACAGCGGGATCGGTCTGAATCCCTAGCGGCTGCGCCTTCTGCGAATGATGGCCAATGGAAACCAGCTTTCCCTCGGAAGCCTTGCTGGTACCGTCCGGGGAGAATAACGGGATCACGCCCAGAGCAGGCAACCGCACCAGTGTCTCCACCTCATCTGGCGTCTTAAGCGTGTCGTCCAGATACTCCTGGAAGAACGCGAGGCCCACACCCAGCCCAAGGCCTAACACCATCCCCAAGGCGAGATTCAGAAGGACGCGTGGCTTGACCGGGCGCTTCGGAACCTCTGCAGCATCCACGATCCGGATGTTGCTTGCTTTTAATCCCGCGGAAACCTGAGCTTCCTTGAGACGCTGGAGCAAGCCGTCGTAAAGCTGCTTGCTGGTGTCCACTTCGCGCTTGAGGATGTTGTACTGAATCGACTTCTCGGCAATGTCGTTGACTTCCTTCTTCTGCTGCTCCAGCGCCTGAGTCAGATACCTCTCATTCGCCATCGCCGAACGATACTCATCCACAATGTTCTGTGCCAAAGCCCTCTTCTGGCGATCGAGTGACGCCTGCAAAGTATCGATCTGCTTTTCGAGAGCCACGGCCTTGGGATAGTCAGGCTTGACGGTGGCCGTCAACTGCGAGTAGTCGCGTTCCAGCTCCGACAGGCGCACCGCCAAGTCTTGAATCAGCCGGTTGGAAAGGAAACCGGGCAGGTCTTGCACCTTTCCGGCCTGGACTAACCCGTAAAGCGCTTCCTTCTGAAACCGCTCCGCCTGGGTTTTGGTATATTGCTCCTGAAGCTGAGCCAAGCGCTCGTTAACAAGGTTCTTCTTTTCCTCAACAAACAGAATAGAATTCGCCTGGGCGTAAGCCTGCAAAGTGTCCTCGGATTTTTCTAGTTTCCCCTTGAGCCCCACGAGTTGCCCCTGGAGCCATTCCGAGGCCTTGA
>Ga0315282_10011463_pt1 | contig 13729 bp, 10 predicted proteins | sample YL17G07_20_MG_FD_203693 | JGI IMG/M metagenome (GOLD analysis project Ga0315282, IMG submission 203693) | Sediment microbial communities from Yellowstone Lake, YNP, Wyoming, USA - YL17G07_20 | ecosystem: Environmental > Aquatic > Freshwater > Lake > Sediment | place: USA: Wyoming | collected... | reverse complement strand
CTACCTAACGCCCGATAATGTAACGAAAAGGATCGATCTCTTCGCGCAGGATTCGCAGCTCTTCCTTTTCTGGAGGCTCTGTCTGCTTTACACCCGGGGCCGCAAGGATTTCGAAGCCGGTGTTTTCCTGAACCTGGGCAAGGCTCACGCCGGGGTGGACACTCTCCACTTGCATGCGCTTTGACTCGTCATTAAAACTCATCACGGCGAGGTCTGAAATAACCCGATAGGGGCCGGACCCGGCAGGAAGACCTGCCGCCTCACGCGCCCCTGGGCCAGACAGATAGCCAGGCGTAGTAATAAAATCCAGCTTCTCGACGTAGCGCCTTCGCTGGTGCAGCATCACCACCAGGATTCGCCAACAGAAGCTCGCCAGGTCGTTGGCACCTCCGCTACCCGGCAGGCGGGCCTTGGGCTTTCGGTAGTCGCCGATCACGGTGGAGTTGAGGTTGCCGTAGGGGTCGATTTGCGCCCCGCTCAGGAAGGTATAATCCATCATCCCACGCTGGCAAGTCTCCATGATGTCGTTCATACTGGTGGTCATCAAAGCTCGATAGAAACTTCGCGAGTCCCCAACCGAAATCGGCATCGAGGGCATCAGCGGTGCGACCCCCCCAGCTTCGAAGACAATCAGCAGGTTCGGCGCACGGGTCTTCTGGGCAAGCACAGCGGCGGCCGCTGGCACGCCCGTTCCCACCGCAGCGGTGGACCCATCCTCGAGCAGCCTCGCCGCTACACAGATCATTAACTCCATTGCATTGTAGTCAGCCATGTTTAGTCCGCCTGTGGCACCAGCAACTCCAGAGCGCGCAGTTCTCGAATTCGGTTCATTCCGCCGCAGAGCTGCAAGTAGCTTTCGAAGTCCGCTACGTCGAAGATGTACTTCTTCAGGAACTTGCTGAATTCAGCTTCATCCTTTTCAACATCGAGCCATAAGCGCAAGTGCGCTTCGTCTGAAAAGTATTCGCCTGGCATGTTCCCAGGGTAAGACCCGAAAGGCACCTCGCACACCGCATCCACACAAAAGGCCGGGATAATCGTAGACTCGGGGTGACTACGGATGTCGTCATTACTCACCAGATGTTCCACAGAAATAATTACACGCTTTGACGCCCGTGCGATGTCGAAGTCAGCGACCGTGTTTCCCCGGATGCGGCAGTTGCCATAGCAATCCGCCTCGTGAACGTGAATAATTCCGACGTCCGGATAGAGAGCCGGGAGAGCAACTAGTTTGCGGTGGCTGAAAGGACATTCGATCTCCTTGGCAGCGCTGTAACGGAAGGTGTCTGTTCCCAACATCGTGTAAGAGGGGATAAAGGGGATTCCCGCAGCGGCGGCGCGAAACCGGCAGGCCAAGGCGAAGTTTGTCCATTCACAAATCTCGACCTCACCGCTCTCGACCACCCGGCGAGCGTGGGGGGAAAGGCCGCGCGCCTCAAGCCCGATAACGTAGGCCAAGTCGATGCGTGCGATGAGCCTCTCCCCGTGCATGTTTCCTGCCGCCACGATTTGAAAATCGTGCGTCGCAGTGTGTCCCGCGAACCCCAAATTCCGCTTCTTCTGCCTCAATATCTCGTGCAAGATTGCTGTAGCGATGCGGTTGGACCCAAAGCCTCCGGAAGCGAGGTAGTCGCCATCCTTGACAAGTCTTCTCACCGCCTCCTGCACGGACATCAGCTTGTTCGTCAGCGCCCTATTCTTCTGCCGAAAAAAGGCTCGGGCGGCCTCGCTATCGGGGTTCATAAATAGTGGGCCCGACCCACAGCTCAGCTCGCTCATGCGACCTCCTCGAGTGGCTTTTCCTTATCCGGTTAGGCCGCTCGAACCAATCCTGCCACATTTTACTCTAATATAATATAGGTGGAGGCTACAGATGGTTGCGCACGGGCTTCTGGCGGAAATCCTTCAGGACGACGACCTCATACTGCTTGCCAAGGCAGTACGCGAGTTTGGCGAGCGCGAGCTCGTGCCGTACCTTCGGAAGCTGGGCAAGGAGGAGTTTCCGGACAAATTTCTTCCGCTGGCTGCCAGGAGTGGATTCTTGGGCACGGCTATCCCTACCGAATTCGGCGGCCAAGGGGGGACGCTGGAGGGATTTCTGCCTGTCATCGAAGGTATCGCCGCCTATGACGGGTCGTTGGCCCTCACGCTTGCTGCTCACGAATCGCTTGCGACGACCCATGTGCTACTAGGAAGTAGCGCCGAACAAAAGCGGAAATACCTCCCTGACCTGGCAGGAGGCAGGAAGATCGCCGCCTGGTGCCTTACTGAGCCCCAGGCCGGCAGTAATATCTTCTCCGACATGAGGTCAAAGCTCTCGAGAACTCCGAAGGGCTGGATATTGAGCGGAGAGAAGACCTTTATCACGAACGGGTGTCACGCCGATCTTTATGTGGTCATAGCGCGCGCCATCGACCAGGACGGGCAAGAAGTAGGCGTGACCGGCTGTGTTCTGGAAAGACCAGGTAATCAAAACAGCATCATCTGCACGCCGCTTCACAGCAAAATGGGGATGTGCCGCACAGACACTGCGGCAATAAAATTCGATAACGTCTTTATCGCTGAGGACTCGATTCTGGGCCCGGTCGGGAGCGCTGGCCAGGTTGCACGACGCGTGCTTATACGGGGAAGAATTGGTGTGGCGGCGCTGGTCCTGGGCCTTGCCCGAGACTCTCTCGCGCGGGCTGTCAACTACACGAAGACACGCATGATCGGCAAGACTTCGTTATTCGACCAGCAACTGACTCGGACGAAGCTTTCCCAAATGGAGGAGGGTCTGTGGGTGGCCTGGCAAGCCGTGCGCAGTGCCACCCAGTTAGCCGATCAGTCCAAGCCCTGCAAGGTGCGGGCATCCATGGCCAAGGTGTTCGCTACAGAAACGGCCCTGCGCATTGCCGACGAGGCCATCCAACTTCTCGGCGGTTACGGCTACATGACGGATTACAAAGTCGAGCAGAACTATCGCGACGCGCGGCTGTTGACCATCGGAGAAGGCGCCTCCGAAATCCTGCGGCTCGCCATCGCCAAAAATTTGGAAACGCCCGGGTCTGGCGAAGACCTCATGCCTTCGCCCGAGAGCCTTGGACGGGATGTGGAATTGACTTGTACATCCCTGCCCACCCTTTGGGGTCCATCTCTTAACGCCCTTAAACTGGCGCACAATTCTTTCCAGATGGCCCTGGAACGGATCAAGGGGGATGATCCTTCCGGTCATTTGTCTTCGCTTTGCCAAACTACTGCAATTAAGGTTGCGGACCTGGCCACCCGACTATGGATTGCCGGCCAGGTGACACGCGCGGCGGCACAGCTCGCCAACCGCGGCACCGCTTCGGGAAACACACTGCGCCGCGGAAAATCTTTTCTTGCCAAGGCCTCCCTCGGAGTTTGCCACCAATCCATGGAACTGCTGCGCGCACACGGCATGAGCGACGACAGGCTTCTAAGCAATTACTCGGCAGTGCTTCAGATTACCGCACAAGACCGCCCCTTCGAATCTTTCCCGCCGCTTGTCGCCGAACGATCTTGAGGCTTGCTTCGGCTTGAGGCTTGCTTCGGCTTGAGGCTTGCTTCGGAAGGGCGAGGTTTTCAGGTTGCGCGGATACCCCTCCAAGCTGTCATTCCGAGCGGATCCCTGGACCGAACGGTCCAGGGCGGAGCGAGGAATCTCGCTCTGAGTATTTTCAACGCAGTGCGAGATTCCTCGTCGTCCCGATCAGATCGGGACTCCTCGGAATGACAGGGCAAACGGGTTTTCCAACAACCTGTTTAACCCCACCATTCAGCCCGCCCGAACGCGCGGCGCATGAGGCCGGCTCTGAAATTCGCGTTCAAGATGATCCAATCAGAGCCTGCGCCGCCCTCACGATGCGCTCCGCATCCGGCCGGTAGAAATTCTCCATGGGAGGGGAAAAGGGAACGGGAGTGTCGGGTGAGGCGAGGCGCTTGACGGGGGCGGTCAAGCAATCACTCAGGTTATCGGCGAGGGTGGCGGCGATTTCAGCGCCCCAGCCGCCCTGGCGCGGACCCTCCTCCACGATGACCGCGCGCGTAGTCTTCATCACCGAAGCATTCACCAGGTCCCAATCGAAGGGCACCAAGCTGCGCGGGTCAATAACCTCGGCGCTGATCCCTTCCTGCGCCAGGCGTTCCGCTGCCTGAAGAGCGCGGTGCATCATGAGCAGCGTGGCAATTATCGTGACGTCGTTCCCTTCTCTCCTCACGATGCCCTTGCCTAACGGGATTACATAATCCTCGTTGGGAATGTCACTCGAGGCGTCCACAGCTCCTGACTCCGCGCGCGCGCCCTTGGCCCCGTAAAGGAGCTTGTGCTCGAAGAGGAGCACCGGATTATCGTCTCGAATGGCCGCCTTCAGCAACCCTTTGGCGTCGTAGGCGGTTGCCGGGCAGGCAATCTTGATCCCCGGAACGCTGAAGAAAATGGCCTCGAGATTCTGCCCATGCTGGGCGCCACGCCCGGTCGCGCCCACGGGCGCCCGCATCACCAACGGCACGCAGACCTTCCCCCCAGACATGTAATGCATCTTTGCTATCTGGTTGACCACCTGATCCATGGCGTAGAAGAGGAAGTCGCCGTACTGCACGTCCGCCACAGGGCGCAAGCCCATGATGGCTGCACCCAGGGCCAGCCCGAAGAACCCTCCCTCCGAGATGGGCGTGTCGATGATGCGCTCGCGAAAGTCCTTCTCCAATCCCAAAGTGACCGTAAAGGCGCCGCCCCAGCCTCCTCGCACCCCGATATCTTCGCCTATGCAGAAGACCCGCTCGTCGCGGACCATCTCTTCGCGAAGTCCTTGGCGAAGGGCCTCCGCAATTGTCATCTGAGCCATATTTCCCCCGGTTACCACCCACCCGTCATTTCCCTCAGCCGACGGGAATCCAACTACTTCTGGACGAACGTGGACCCCCGCTTACGCGGGGGTGACGACAACTGTGTCCTATTAAAGGAAGACATCCTCCAGCGCCACTTCCGGTTGCGGGTCCGGCGCCGCCAGGGCCGATTGAACGGCGCGCTCGATTTCGGCATCGACTTCGGCGCGAATCTCGTCCAGTCGAGTCTGGTCAATCACCCCTCCGGCCAACAGATATTCTGCGAACCGTCTCAGGGGTTCCCGCTTGAGAGCCTCCTTCCGCTCTTCCTCGGGTTGGTAGTTACAAGGATCACGACGCGAGTGGCCAGTGATGCGATAGGTCATGCACTCGACCAGCGTCGGGCCGTCGCCGGCGCGGGCGCGCTCCACGGCCTTACGCGCGGTCTCGTAAACCTCGAGAACATCGTTCCCGTCTACCGTCACACCCGGTATGCCGTAGCCTGCCGCGCGATCCGAAAGCTTCTTCAGACGCACCATCTCGAAGATGGGCGTGGAAGCGGAGTAGAGATTATTCTCGATCACATATACCACGGGAAGCGACCAGATCGCGCCCATGTTCACAGCTTCGTGGAAGGCTCCCTCGTTAACAGCCCCGTCGCCCATGAAGGAGACTGCCACACGCGGCTCCTTCCTATACTTGAAGGCGAAAGCAATCCCCGTGGCAATCGGCACTCCGCCCGCCACGATCGCCACCGCGGGCACCATCCCCTTCTCCAGATCTCCCACGTGCATCGAGCCCCCTTTGCCGCGACAGCAGCCGGTGCTCTTTCCGAACAACTCGTGCATCAGGGACTCGACCGTCAACCCTTTGGCCAGCGCGTGCCCGTGCGGGCGATGCGTGCTGGTGATGACATCGTCGGAGTTCAGCGCGCTGCATACACCCACAGCAATTGCCTCTTGCCCGTGGTACTGGTGGATGGTGCCCGGCATCACCCCTTCCAGAAACAGGTATTTGACCCGTTCCTCGAACTGCCGGATCAAGAGCATTTTTCGGTACAGCGCAATGAGAAACTCCCTATCGTAGTCCATAAGACTTCCCCTCTCGAAGGTATAGCAAGTCCTTTATTTTCAACAACATTTCCGCATTAAGCGGCCAACTACCTTTATTTTCATATACATACCGGCTTAGCTCGGCAGTTTTACACAGCGCCCCTTTGTTTTCATAGAGATTCCCGCTTCGTTCCTTCATTTTTGAAGAATTTTTTCCGTCATTATCAAATGAAAAGCATCTTGTCCCCTATGCACTCTGCCCCTTCACACGCCTTCCATCCTCTTGCCCGTATTCGGAAACAGCTTGCCGCCGGCGGTCGCCTTGCCGCAGGGTATTGGCTACAGGAGGCGGCGGCCCGCTTCAGTTTAGAATTCTAGGCTACGTTAGAGCCTTTGTCAAGGGACAGAAAGTCTGGCAGGTTCTGGGAAAACCCCTCCGGGTTGTCATTCCGAGCGGAGCCCTGGACCGAACGGTCCAGGGCGAAGCGAGGAATCTCGCCCTGAGTCTTTTCAATGCAATGCGAGATTCCTCGTCGTCCCGATCAGATCGGGACTCCTCGGAATGACAGGCCAAACGGGTTGTCCGCAGCCTGCTAGGACATCTCCCCCGACTCGATGACCTCTTTAACCTTGCTCAGAAACGCCGCCGCCGTCCGCCCGTTGATGAGGCGATGGTCGGCAGCAAATTTTGCCGTAACGAGGGGGCGAGCCCTAACCTCGCCCTCGAGAACCACGGGCTTCAGTTGAACCGCGCCCACCGTCAGGATCGTGCTGTGTTCGGGGAAGATGATTCCATCAAAAGCCTCGATCGGGTACATGCCCAGATTGCTCAGCGCCATGCTTGCACCGCTCATCTGCTCGGCTCGCAGGGTGCGCGCCTTGACCTTCTCAACCAGATCGGTAATCTCTTTCTGCAAACTCACCAGATCCTTCCTCTCCACATCCCGCACCACCGGCAGGAAAAGTTCGTTGTCCAGTCCAATGGCTAGGGCAATATGGATGCCTTGTGGGCGTACGACTCGCTCTCCAACCAACTTCCCCGTCACCAGAGGAAGGGCCTCCGCAGCGCGCCCCATGGCTTTCAGAAAGATCGCCTCGTAGCTAAGGGGTTCGCCAACGACATCGCTCTTGGCGCGCATCTCCTCTGCCAAAGTCATGTCGATAGACGCGGTGATGCTGAGGTGCGGGATCTCCTTCCAACTTTTCTGCACAGCACGCGCTACCGCGGCCTGAGCGCGGGGCAACGGCTCTCCGGGCGGAGTTGTTTCCAGCGCCGGCGCGGCCCGTTCACGGCCGGCGCGCTGCACGTCCTCGCGCGTGATGACCCCGCCCACGCCCGTCCCCTCCACGCGGCCAAGATCAACGCCGAGCTTCGCAGCGAGGTTCCGCACGACAGGCGCGACGCGGGGGAATTGGCCGCCTTCGGGGTGGGAGGGAGTCGCCACGGGAAGAGCTGTTGCACGAGGGAGAGCGGGCGCGGCGGCTGCCGGAGTCTGAACTTCACGAGGTACGGACTCACCGAGTTTGCCGACATAAGCGAGCACGTCTCCCGTGCGCGCCAGGTCTCCAGCCTTCACTAGAACCTCGAGCAGGACTCCTTCTCCCGGCGATTCCAGCTCGGCTACCGCCTTGTCGGTCTCGATATCCGCTAGAACATCGCCCCGCTTGACCGCTTCCCCAGGCTTGATCCGCCAGCCTAAGACTTTGCACTCTTCCACATTCGTCCCCAGGTCGGGTAGCTTGATTGCCACCGCCATTCCAGCTCTCCATTTGTAGCGGCGCTCGATGAGCGCCGAAGTCTTTAATTCTGGATCCGGCGGTCATAGACCGCCGCTACAGCCCGAGTTCACCCACGCCTGACAAGCCTCGCTCCTGGTTCAATAGGCTCCGTACTTATGAAAAGCGTTGATCATGGTGACGAAGTTCTCGTGTGGGATATAGTTCACAATGCTGTGACTACTGCCGGCAACCCAGCGTCCCCGAGGTTTCAGGACGTCCATATGCTCTCGAACATCTCGCTCCACCTCGGCCGGCGTACCCTGGACGAGCGGCCAGGTGATGTCAATATTTCCAAATAGAGTTAGGCGCTCACCATAGCGTTTCTTGTAATCCCGGTAGTCGATGCCGGAAGGATCCATAGGCGTAATACCCTGCACGCCCATTTCGATAAGCATAGCGATGGCGTCGTCAATCTTCCCGTCGGAGTGAAACATAATGGGAATCTTGGCTTGGCGAACCGGCGCCAGGATTCGATCGTAGTGAGGACGCCACACCTTCTCGAAGATTTGCGGGCGCACGAACAGGCCCGACTTGAAAGCAAAGTCGTCCGCCGCAAAGAAGATATCCACACCCGTCTGCGCCACGCGGCGGGCCAATTCAGCAAAATAATCTACCGAGCGCGACATCAATTCTTCAAAGAGCTCCCGGTCTTCCATGATCATGATCATGCAATCCGCGAGGCCTACAACAAATTCGTAGAGCGTCTGAAAGGCCGAGGCGCAGAGGAAGACCACACCCACGCCCGTGCCTTTGGCCGCCTCTACGTAATCTCGAACGTACTGAAGTCGTTCCTCAATCTCGGCCTCTCCCGGCCAAATGATGCGATCCAGGTCGGCGCGGGTCTTTATGCTGCGATCCGTAATCAAGTCCACGCTGCCGTCGGGACGGACCTGTTTTAAGGGCGTCCACAGAGCCTCGAGGGCAATGGCGTCCTGCCCGATCATTTGACAAAGCTGGATGTAGTCCTGGGGATACATCGGCCGCACGCCTTCGCCGGCTGCGGCGCCCTTGGCCGGATCACCTCCCACTCCCAAAGTGTTGCCCGCTTTGCGTCCCAGGAGCCGCTCGACGTGCTGGTCTTCGATGAGAATTTCAAAATGCGGCACACGGTCCGTCTTCTCGCCCCGCAGCGCGGCGATCAGCCGGCCAATGTTGGCCTCACCCGCAAACGGCGCAATGCTCGTCATACGTTCCCCTCTCAGAACGTGTGAAAGAATCAAACATCTCATCCCGCAAAGCGGGACCAAGACGCAAAGACACGCAAAGAAGAACTGCGTTGTTTCCTTTGCGCCTCCAACACCTTGGCGTCTTTGCGTGAAATGCTTTTTCGTTTCGCTTAGTTATTTCGTACCCTCTCAGCCGGCAACCAGGGCGCGACGAACGAAGGCGATGGCTTCGCAAGCATCACCCCGTCTGATCACTTCGTCGAAGGATTGCAGTCCTATACGGTCAACGGCGTGGAACAGCGCCTGGATCCAATCCCGACATTGAGTGGCCGCGCGCACTCCGTCCTCGCGGTAAGGGAAAATATCCAGGGTGAGCCAACCCTTGTAATTGAGCCGCCGCAGCCAGTAAATGAATTCCAGCGACTCGACCAAATGCACCGAGCCGAAGATCATGTCGTCGTCCCAGCTTCGGTAGTTGTCATTGAGGTGGAGGTAATCGAGCTTCCCGAAGCTGCTCAAGAGGGCGGCCGCCTCGGCAAAATTCTCCCCCGCAGCCAGGGAGTGGCCAATGTCCAGCAAGACCCCAACGTTTTCTATTCCCTGGAGCAGCAAGAGCACCTTGGCCGCGCTCGAGACGAAACAATGGGTACGCGGTTCCTTCAGCTTGTATTCGACCAGGATGCGTACCCGGCGATTGTGTTCGGCACATACCGCCAGGCCGTCCCGGAGCCATTTCCAGGCCTGGAGATAGTCGGCCTGAAAACAATAATCATAGCCGTCTTGGCCGGCCCAAACGTCAATATAGGGACAGCCGAGCTCGGCGCCCCAATCCATGACCTTCTTGATTTCATCCACCGCCTCCTGGCGCATCTTGGCGTCGGGCGAGGCCAAGCTCCCTCGCCCCCACTTCGCCTGGGTCCACAGGTCGGGGACCAGCATGCATATTTTGAGACTCCGATCCGCGAACATCTTCGCCACCTCGCGGATGTTCTGGTCGTTGACATGCCAATTCCCTACCAGCTCGAGGCCGTCCAGGCCGGCGACTTGCTGAGCCAAGTCAAGCATTTCCTGCATGGTTGTGCCACCGCCGCCGTAACCGCCGAGACAGTAGCGATCCGCGCAGTTGCCAAAAGTCGGCAGACACGCGCCGAAGGGATGATTCTCGATCATGAAAGCCTCCTCTTAGACATCGAATTTCAGCGGTTTGGGATGAAATTTGGGCGCGACGCGCAGCCAGGGCGTGCGGGGCCGCTCGATGTACCCCCATTTCTCCAGCGCCCGACGGAGTTCCTTGTTTTCTGGCCGCTTCGCATACTCCAGGAAATTCTCTTTCGACATGGTGGCCGCAATCGCCTGTTGCCATGCTTTGGCGCCGGCCATGTATCCGTCCGGATGCCCCAGCATCCCTCCCCCGGCGGGAATGACGATGTCCGTCCCGTATTCTCCCACCAAAATCGGCGTCAGACCCGGGTACACGCCGGCGCAAGGCATCGGCCACATCGGCTTGATATGACCCATCGGCGCCAGTTTCACGTGCGCCGTCCGAATGCCTTCCTCCAAACTCACCATGGGAATGCTCGACCAGTAGGTGGGGGTCAGCATCAGATCCCCGCCACACAGCCGCAACAGCTTGGCAAAAACCGGCCAGGCAATGCGTGGCTGGGCGGCAATCATGAAGGAAGCATGGATCAGGATAGGCACCTTGATCGCCGGGTCTTCAGCCAGTTGCCGAATCACCGGCAGGCCCGCAGAATAACATACCAGCAACCCGCGCGCCCCCAAGTCGACCGCCCGCGCCGCCTTGTCGAAGATCCTTCGCGGCTCATCGGTGATACTCACAAAGTAGATGGTGCGCTTGCCCGTCTTCGCTTCCGCCTTTTCCTGCGCCTCCAGCACCGCCTTCAGCCGGTCCTCATATTTGCTGTTGTACACGTCGCTGGTCATCTCATCGTCTTTCATCATGTCCACCCCTCCCAGCGCCGTCTGGTAACACTGCTCTCCCACTTGCTTGGGTGTCATCCCCATCTTAGGCTTGATGATGTGCAGGGAAAGCGGCCGGTCGGGAACATTCAACGCCTGGCGAATTCCCGGCACGCCGAACTTCGGGCCCTTGAACTTGGCCAGCAAATCGTCAGGAATGAAAACGTCCAGCAGGCGCATCTTGGGACTGTAGGCATAACAATTCCCTGCAATGCTCAGCAGCATCATCGCAACGTTATCAATCCAGGCGTCGATGGGGAAAGCCAACTGCACCACCGCAGACCGCCGCGAGGGGTTGTTCGTGGGAATCTCATAGTAGCCCACCATCTTGCCGCATAGTCTGCGCCGGACCTCTTCGGTTTCCTCCTCCACCTTCTCCCAGGTGCCCGTGGAACCTTCAACGGCGACAGATTGAATGAGCGCGAAGTGGTCCATAAACTCTTCCCCGGGCAACTCATCGTCCATGAAGTAGGTGGCGACGATGTGATTCGAACGATCGATCCCGTCCAGGGTCTGCACGAAAATCTCCGGATCGTGATATCGCGTGAACATGGCTATTCTCCTTGTGACAGGCTGTCTCTGTAATCCCTCGCAGTAGAGCCGCCCTTCAGGGCGGCATCACCCGGCCCCGCATTTTCGGTTGCAAAGATTTGAAGGCAATACTAACAAAACAATTTTTGTAATTCAAAGTCCATTTAGACCCAAGAATAATGGCGGGCTAACGAGGCTGCGCGCGGGTGGCGGCGACATTGTTTTCCCATGTCGCCGTAAAACCTCTGGCCGAGCCGGGTTGCCAACGGCACATTGCTGGTTTGTTTCTGTATATTTTTCCGTTGACACCTTCCCACCCGCGCGCTATAGAAGCTGCGTTCGAGGCAGTCTCGGCTTTCATTCCACCCTTGTCGGTGCTCGCAGGCCCTCGCTGCAAGCCTCCGTCAGCGCGAGAGTGGGTCTGTCACATTGCAAGGAAGACTTCTGGAAGGTGAGGTTCCGGTATGGCAATGATCGAAAGACGCGCATTCATCGGTTTCCTAGGCGGTCTCGGCGCTCTCGCCCGCCTCCCCAAGACGTATCCTGCGGCGGCTCCTCTGGTGGCTGAGTCGGCAACGGAAGAAAAGCAGTCCTCGGGGTCCGCCGCCCCTATTGCGATCCACCCCGAGAATCCAAAATACTTTCTCTTCCGCGGGAAGCCGCTCGTCCTGGTGGCCGCAACCGAACACTACGGCTCGATAATCAACCGCCGTTTCGACTTTAGGCGCTATCTTGCCGAAGCCGCCGACAAGAAGCAGACCTTAACTCGCACCTTCCTTCTCTACCGGGAACTTCAGTCGGTGCGGAATCCCTATTCCCCTCTCAAAGCGGAATCGCCTGACTTTGTCACACCTTATCCGCGCCTGGGCCCAGGCCGGGCCATGGATGGGGAACTGAAGTACGACCTGGAGCAGTGGAACCCGGAATATTTTGATCGGCTGCACCGCTTCTTGGCGCTGGCGTCTGAGCTGGGCATCGTGGTCGAGCTCACGGTTTTCAGCGACACCTATGAGGACGACATCTGGGCGTTGAACCCGCTGCGAGACAAGAACAACCTGCAAGGCATCGGTAAAGTCGACTGGCAGGAATACAACTCGCTTCGAGACGGAGCTTTGGTGGAGCGGCAAAAGGCCTACGCGCGCAAGATTGTGCAAGAAACCAGCGCGTTTGATAACGTGTATTACGAGATTTGTAATGAACCGGGAGGTGGGCTGCCCAACCACGTGACGCCGGGCGAGGTAGACGCCTGGCAAGAGGAAATGGGGCGCGTCCTTCGCGATGAGTTACGGAAACTGAACCGCCCTCACCTGGTAGTAGGTCAAAATGCTTTCAGCTACGGGCCCAAGTTCTATCAAGGGTTCGATGCCAGCTTCTCCGGGTCAATGCTGGATGCTGTCAACGTGCACCCTCTCCCCGACCTGACGCTGCGTGGACACACTTATCAACTGGGCAATTTCATGTCGAAGGAACTGCAACTGAAGGACTTCCGGGATTTCTTTTTGGCGGCGCAGCACGAGCTCAAACCTTGTATTTCGGACGAAGACAACGCCGCCAGCATGTACTGCGACGACGTCGGCTGGACCATTCATCGCAAGCGCGCCTGGATGGCTATCATGACGGGAGCGCACTACGACTACATTGACTTCTCCATTCAAGCTGGCCGTGAGGCCGGCACGGAAGAGTCGAGGAAGAAGATTCGTACCTGGATGCGTCACCTCTCAGAATTCATCCACTCCTTCGATTTCATCCACGCCCAGCCAGTTCCCGGTTGGATTGAGACGAAGCCAGAACATCTTGTAGATGCCACCTTGGCGAAGCCTGGCTCTGACTACATCGCCTACCTGGCGGACAGCCGCGAAATTTCCGACCCAACGGCCGGGCAGCCCATCCGTGGGCGCATTGACTTCGGTCTTCCCCCAGGAGCTTACCGGGTGTACGCTTACTCACCCTGCGCGGGTGTCTATTCGCCTGGCATTCGGGTTCAGGGTGGAGCTCGAGTTACCCTTGAGCTCCCTTCTTTTGAACAGGACATTGTCTTGCGGGTGACGCGCGAGCATTAGAAATCTTGAAGTAGGACACTCCGTGTAAATGAGTAAAGCTTGGCTTTCCTGGCTTTGCTCCCCGAAGGGCAGCACATCGAGTAGCCGTGGGTGAAACCCACGGAGGGAAGTCATCAGGCGACATCCGGCCCTGAAGGGGCCGAACTTTAGAATAACCGCCCCCTTCCCCCTCCTTACCAAGGAGGAGAGCCAGCTCAGCAATTGGAGGCGAGCATGGATCGCAGAGAGTTCTTCCTGAGAACGGGACTCATCTCCGCGGCTTTAAGCGCCGCGGCTACGCCGCAGCTTGAGGCCCTGGACGGGGACCTGCCAGCCCGGCGGGTTACACGTAATG
>Ga0315282_10011462_pt1 | contig 13730 bp, 15 predicted proteins | sample YL17G07_20_MG_FD_203693 | JGI IMG/M metagenome (GOLD analysis project Ga0315282, IMG submission 203693) | Sediment microbial communities from Yellowstone Lake, YNP, Wyoming, USA - YL17G07_20 | ecosystem: Environmental > Aquatic > Freshwater > Lake > Sediment | place: USA: Wyoming | collected... | reverse complement strand
TTGAAACTATTTCATTATCCGTGCGGACCGCTGCTCGCCGCCAAGAGCAAATCACGCTGTGCGCTCGGCTTCTGGTTTCGACCCAACTGGGCAGAAAGCTATTCTCGGCTTCGATGCTCTTGCCTACCGAGTAACAGGTTCTACTGCAAGAACCCCTTTTGGAGCGGAGCGAAGGAGATACGCAAATGGCGCCACGCCTACGAGAGAATCCATCAAAAAAAGCTCAAAGACGATGTGATCCACGTTCCATGCGACCAAATCGATAGCGATGGATCGAGATCGAATGTGAGACTCATCCTGGACGCGAGCGCGACGGCGAAACGACCCAACATCGCAGCCCCCATATGATTGACCCGCAGCCTCGAAAGACCGTGCGAGCGCTGAATGATTCGCCGGGCTCGCATGTTCAGCTGTCTTTGAGATCCCGCAAGTGTAGCGTCGGGACCTCTTTTGAGGCTCTTTCGTAGAATGCGTCGTCAGCGGTTAGGAGAGTTGCTCCTGTCTTCTCTGAAGCCTTCACGTAGACGCTGTCATAGTAGGTCGTGTCATTCTTGACCGCCCAAAAGAGCGCGTCCAAGCATTCCTGCTCATCCAATTCAATGCACCCAAGTTTGAGCTTGATGAACTGTGAGAACTTCTGTGAGGCCTCCTGAGCGTTGATCATTCTCTGCTTGACGGCCTTCCAGAGAGTATTCCCAACTTCGTAAGTCACAAGTCCAGGCGCCTTCAGATCGACGGCGTCGTCGTGGAACCTCTGCAGAAGACGCTCGGCCTTATCGGAGAGCTCCTCAACCAGCAGGAACCTTGCGGCCACGGAGGCGTCTACGACGTAGACCTTCAACGCGTCTTCCTCGTTTCCCGTATTGCCTGATTTATGAAACCCTTCGGCACGACATGCTTGCGGGTGCGGAGGCCCTCAAGAAGCCCCTGTGCAGCTTTCTTTCGTTCCTCTCGCTCGATTCTCTCTACAATCGCCTGGCGAACATATCGGGACCAATTGATGGTGACGAGCGCCATCCTCTTTCTTAGTCTGTCGTCAACCTTCACCGTGATTGTCCGCACCGACGGCGTTACCCGCCAGCATTACCAAAGTACAGCTTAATAGACCTTACTTTGGCTTTCCCGAGACTCTCCCAAGTTGATTCTCTCCTCGACTGAAGTTGGGAGATTCATGCTTCCACTCTGATCCTCTGTTGGGTGGGCATCCCGTTGTTGCGGTTCCACCCGCATCCATCCCATCGTAGAAGTATAGGCTAAACCATTGGCCTGACAGCGTACCCGCCGCAGCGAGCCGCCATATTCACGATGCCTCTGCTTACTCGAACCTTCCCCGCCTATTTTCGGTTGGGAGCCTTATTCGAGTCTTTGGACATCCCGACCACATGTGGAGCCTACTGGCCCTTGCGGGCGTGTATGATTCGACTCCAAACAGTCCGATCGAGGACAAGAGTGTTAAACTCGTCAATTTGCTCGCTTACTCCACGACCAGAAGCCGGGAGCTTGCGCTCGCCCCATCATGGTCATGTTAGGCTGAAGAGGCGACGAGCCGAACAGGTATTGATCGTCATAGTCCCAATGCACCGAGAACTTGCAAAAGGCACCTTGAGATCCATCCTCAAACAGGCAAACCTCACAGCGGAGGACTTGCTTCGACTCCTGTAGGTCAGCTCAAGCCTGCCCCCTTCGTCCGGGCGAGCGTGAAGAGCGTCCTCTGTGAACGGGGCAAGTGCTTTGAAGCGTTTCCTGTAAGTCTCAACCATCTGCTGGGACTCGAGACTAAGAAATAGCGAGCACCACTTGCTCTGGCTCTAGGAAGGATCTTCTACTTCCGCTTCATGGCAGACAGGAGCTTCGATTCGTAGTCGAACACTGGATTCACCAGCACCGCGACTATCCATGTTCCGCCTAGTAGAGTCGTCAAGTTGAGGATGTCTTGTTTCTCTACGGCGCCGAGGATCGGGACTAAGGTCAGATAGACGCCCAAGTACAAGAGCCCCCCGACAACCAGGTTGACTACGCCAACTCCCGCACCATCCAGGTGAATCAACCCTAATGTTGGTAGAGCCGCCCCCAACGCAGCGAGGATAATTCTTCCGCTCGCTCTTAGATCAGGTCGAGCATCATGCTTCACTGAGCTCTGACGGAGTCGCGTTCGTCACCGAACGCTTTCGGTTCGATCAAAACGACTTCTGGTAGGCCTCTGAAAGGCCTGAATTCGAACGTGATATTGTGTCACCCCAAGGCTGTTCTGGGCGATTCGGTGGCTATCGCTTCCAAGTAGGATCTGTATTCCCCGGCGTATTTCTCAGCGAGCTTCCAGACCTGGGCAGCTCCGATGTAGCCCATTCTGTACGCGACCTCTTCGACGCAAGCGACTTTAAGTCCCTGCCGATGCTCAATCGTCGACACGTATTGAGCTGTCTCAAGCAGCGAGTCGGGGGTGCCTGTGTCGAGCCACACGACGCCCCTGCCTAACTTGACTAACCTCAGCTGACCACGCCGAAGAAACTCCACGTTGACATCGGTGATTTCAAGCTGACCCCGAGAGGAGACTTTGAGGCCTTTCGCGATTTCGACCGCGTTATTATCATAAAGGTATAGGCCGGTGATTGCGTAATTGGACTTGGGGCGTTGTGGTTTTTCTTCGATTCCAGTCAGAGCCTCACTTTCGTCCAAAATGGCGACACCGTATCTCTCGGGATCCTTGACTGAGTATGCGAAGATGGTTGCTCCCTTGTTCTGAACGACTGCTTCCTGCATCAATCCGGAGAGCCCATACCCATAGAATATGTTGTCGCCCAAAATGAGTGCCACAGAGTCTCCGCCAAGAAAGTCTTCACTTATGGTGAGAGCCTGTGCAATGCCTCCCTCGGGGTTAGACTGCTCGGCGTAGGAGATTGATAGGCCTAGTTCCGACCCGTCCCCCAACAGTCGACGGTATAAAGGCAAATCCTGAGGCGTGCTAATTAGAAGGATGGTTCGAATCCGCGCAAGCATCAAAGTGCTCATTGGATAGTAGAACATTGGCTTATCGTAGATCGGAAGAAGATGCTTACTAATGACCTGAGTGAGCGGATAAAGCCGCGTACCAAGACCGCCTGCCAAAAGAACTCCCTTCATCAATTTCGCCTTGACCAATCCAACTCTTTCTAGTAGATTTGTAGAGAATATGCAATCATGGCGTCCGTAGATACTTAACGCTTTGACCGTCATTCTGATGAATTCCGGGAGTTGAATCTGCAACCGCGTTGCCGCATAGTTCTTCCTGAACTCCAAGAAGTCGACTCATCCTCCTTCATAGCATCGAAAGAACCAAGGTCTCTCACGATCTTTACGATAGTACAGCAAAACCAAGGTTGTCAACATAGATCTCGCTCAACAGATATTGCAGATTCTGAGCAAGTCTCCCGATTTTGTACAGCCTGTCAAAGATCGTCCAGGACATGATCTAAGATACAGCCTTGATTCCGGTGGCATTCGAAACCAGCTTGGATGGAAGCCATCTTATGGATCCAGAGAGGCACTCGTTGAAACTGTCGGTCGGGTGGTACGTTAAGAACGAGTCATGGTGGAGGCATCTCATAGACGACTGAGTTCTGTCAGAGACACCTTGGAAGTGAAATGAACTCAAAATTGCCTGGATGTGTGGTGAATTAGAATCCTCGTTACTGGCACGAGTCTGCCACTTACGCGGAGTTCGTAAGATATTGCTTGTGAGCAGGCCACGAAGTTTTCTCTGGTTGCAGGACTCATCTTATTCCAGCGCCAAACTTCCCGCCGTTCCCGTAGAACTCTTGGACCTTCTCAGGCGCTATCGACCCAATAATGATGGCCATCTCTGTTATCCAAGGGTCTTTGAGCGCCTCGATCGCGTAGAGTGACATGGGCTTGTTTGCGATGGGTATGAGTTGCTTAGGCCCCGTGTGCGTTAGAGGCCTCAGTCGGGTTCCGGCGCTCCGTGTAGGACTACGCCTTTCACGGTTCACTCCTTGCCATTTGCTCTAGGCCGCGGCCCACTCCGAATAGTTCCATGTCCAGTTCTTTTTCAGCCTTTCCGACATTGAGAGACGAATCCCTTGGCCTTCTAGCGATCCAGTCAAGATCCTTCATCTTCACCGGCAATAGTAGACTCTCATCAAGATCGAACTGTATAGCTATTCTCCGAGCAAAATCGAATCGGCTGATCCTTTGGCTTCCTGCAATGTGCAGTGTGCCCTGGCTCCTCAACTCGATTGCCCTGTGAATCGCATCCGCCAAATTGCCAGCAAAGGTTGGAGAATTGATGTGATCATTCACTACTTTCATAGTCTGGCGTTCACGGAGTCCTTTCAGGATCCACGTTGCGAAATTGAGTTTGGTCGGGTGGCACCCGTACAGAACGCTCGTCCTGAGCATCAGGAAGTCCGAAGAAATCGCCGCTGCGATCCGTTCTGCTTCAAGCTTCGTGAGGCCATAGAAATTGATGGGGTTGGGCTCGTCTGTTTCTGCGTAGTTGCCTTTGTTGCCGTCGAAGACGTAGTCGGTTGAGACGAATATCAACTTGGCTCTGACTCTTACGCAGGCCTGTGCGATGTTCGCCGTCCCCTCCACGTTGATTCTCCGAGCGACATCTCGCTGTGTTTCGCAGCGGTCTACGTTTGTCTCGGCGGCTGTGTGAACAACCACATTAGGAGCGACGGTTACGATTGACTCCAATATGCTTTCTCTACAAGTGATATCGATAGCGAGGCCATTCTGACCTTCCAGCACGTACCTGTCGATCCCCACAACTTCATAGTCGTCCTTCAGGGCACTCATAAGGCTCCTCCCGAGCAGGCCACTGCTGCCCGTGACCACAACTCTCGTTTTAGACGCCTCTTTGGCACAGATCTGTTGGAAGCAGACAAGAGATAATAAAGTTGGGTTGATCCAGTATGCGAATGTTGGGGCTGCAGGTCGCATGATCGACGGTGTCGTTCTCCGTGAGCTGAAGCTGATTTCGGATGAGCGGGGCTGGCTGATGGAGCTGATGAGGTCTGACTGGGAACAATTCGAACGGTTCGGCCAAGTCTACTTGACGACGGTATACCCAGGCGTAGTGAAGGCTTGGCACTACCACAAGAAGCAGACGGACAACATGATATGCGTCAAGGGGATGCTGAAGCTCGTCCTCTACGACTCTAGGAAGGACTCTCCCAGCCACAAGCAGATCGAAGAGATCTTCACAGGAGATCGAAGACCTCTTCTTGTCAAGATCCCACCTCTCGTTTACCATGGTTTCAAGGCAATCGGGGGAGAGACTGCCTATGTCATCAACGTCCCGACCGAGCTGTATAGCTACAAGGAACCGGACGAGTTTAGGCTTCCGCCGGACACGAAGCAGATCCCATATGATTGGGGCCTTGCGCCGGGTCTGAAACATGGATAGAATCCTGGTGACCGGAGGAGCTGGTTTCATAGGCAGCAACTTCGTCCACCACATGATCAATCAAACTAGCTGCACCGTGATCAACCTCGACAAGCTAACATATGCCGGAAACCTGAACAACATCAAAGACCTTAGGCACGAGAAGTGTCACAAGTTCGTTAGAGGGGACATTAGGAACCAGAAGCTCGTGAACTCGCTCGCCAGGAAAGTTGACGCAGTGGTGAATTTCGCCGCTGAATCTCATGTAGACCGCAGCATACGGACCCCACAGGTGTTCACCGAGACTAACGTCCTCGGAACGCATGTGCTTCTGGAGGCTTGCCGAAGGTTCGGTGTCAGATTCGAGCAGATCAGCACAGACGAGGTCTACGGCAGTCGGGCGAAAGGATCGTTTGGGGAAACAGATCCGCTGAATCCCTCGAGTCCTTACTCGGCGAGCAAAGCTGCTGCAGATCTTCTCGTCAACTCATACTATGTCACCCATGGACTTAACGTGAGTGTTACCCGGAGCACAAATAACTACGGCCCCAACCAACACCCTGAGAAGCTCATACCCAGACTTGTCATGAACGCCCTTCGCGGAAAACCTCTTCCGATCTATGGCTCCGGAAAGAATGTTAGGGACTGGATCTTCGTAGAGGACAACTGTCGAGCCATTCAGTTTGTCTTGGAGAAAGGCGAGAAGGGGCAGATCTACAACATCGGTGGCGGAAACGAAAGAAAGAACATAGACGTCGCCACGGAGATCCTCAAGCGTCTGTCTCTGCCTGGGACGCGGATAGAGTTGGTCAGTGATCGCCTTGGCCACGATTACAGGTACTCTCTGGAGTGCGACAAGATTCATCGGCTAGGCTGGAGGCCTCAAGTCGACTTCGAGGAGGGGCTTCAGAAGACAATTGATTGGTACACCGTCAATCAGTGGTGGTGGCGGCCACTAATCGACTAAGAGAGAACCGCCGCTCCGGGGTAGAGAAAATCACTCGTTTTTCTGGAAACCCTTGGAATTCATCAACACTCCGATCAGTCATTCCCTCCCCAGAAACAAAAGCACGATATATCGTAGTCTCTATGAGTCGTCCCCTCGCAAAAAGCCTCCTCCAATACCATGGGGGACTCGTCGTTCCAGGCTCACCGGCAAATTGTATCATTGTCCAGAGAAATATCATGTGAACTCTAGATTGTCCTCCGGCGAAATTGACCATTTCCGGCATGAAATACAGTAGTCTTAGCTTCCAATTCTTGTCAAGGGTTGCAAGAATCTCCTTTGCTGACTCCGACCAAGTCTCCAACATTCAGGCTGATTGGGCACTTCCGACATAGGCGTAATCTGAGGCTTCGAATCTTGGCTACAAGCTTTCGAGATTGCTTACAACCTCATCTCAGTCGCGAACTGCAATTCTGCCGACCATAGTTTCTAGGACTATCGCCTGCCAAACTGACGAGGCTCCATGCTATGAGCAAAGTTTGCTTGCAGTGCACACTCCCCCGCGAGCAGGCGGATGGCCAATGACTTATCCCAGCTTGCCTCGGTCTGACTGTGATTGGCACCTCAACTATTCTCGCTCCTAGCCTTTGCGCTTCAAGAACTAGACTACCACAAAGACAAAAGCCCCATAATCGGATCGCGTGCGCCAAGTCTCCTCGAAAGGCTCTGAACCCTGTTCCGACATCGTTACACTTTACTTGAAGGCTGGTAAGTGCAGATATGACGTGCTCAGAAAAGGGACGGCCACGTTCTCTCTTCCCTAAGACAAGATCCGCCGCGTCCAGAGCAATTGGACGTACGACATCTGGTATTTCATGTGGATTGTGTTGACCATCAGCATCTAGTGTCACGACAACCTCTCTAGATGCCAACCTCAGGCCGATCTGTGTGCTTCTTACCACACCGAGGTTGACTGTGTTCCGTGTCACAGTTGCACCAGCAGCTTTGGCCGTCTCGAATGTCATATCATTGCTGGCATCATCGACTACGATAACCTCAGAACAGTATCGCCTGCACTCTCGCACAATTTCCCCGACGGTTCTGTCCTCGTTATGCGCTGGAATCACCACGGAGGTCTCCAAAGCCCGAACACTCTCCAACCGCTATGATTCTCCTTGCTCAGATGTAGACGTCAAGGGAACTTGGAACATCTGTTCTCCATCCTAGATGCTGCCTGTGTTGGGCTTTCCGTGGATTCTATTCCACGCAGCCGTTAAGCCTGTGAGAATTAGGCTGCAATCACTATGATGGAATCTCACCAACGACATTATCCACGATTCTCTCGACAAATCTCGCAAAGACATCGACAGCCTCTTTTGCGGTATATTTCCTCCTGTAGATCTCATAGGCGCGAGCCCTCAGCCTCGAGCAGTCGCGAATGCCGTCCAAGTAGTCAATCTTACTCTTGAGGTCACTTGAATCCTTCTCGAAGTAGATGGCTGAGTCTTGGGCAACCTCCCTGTTGAACGGAACATCCACAGCCAATACAACGTTACCGCAGCTTAGTGCTTCCACAAGAGAAGGATTCGTGCCTCCCTTGTCGTGTCCGTGAATGTAGGCGTAGCAATTGTGACGGAAAGTCCTTTGGAGCCTCGGTTCGTAGATACCTCCAGTGAACACTATTCTCTCGTCCTTGTTTGACCGCAATCCCGTGACGTATTGGGTCTTCTCAAGTGGCCCCACCACAACAAGTTTTCGATGCGAATTGGACTGTCGAAAACCATCGATGATGAGTTGGATATTGTTGTCAGGTATCAACCTAGCGATCACCAGATAATAGTTCCCGGCTTCAAGATGGTATCTCTTCAGGGCAACGGGTTGAAGTGGTTCGACCTCGCTGATTCCATTGGGAATGTAGACGGGCCTTATCCCGTATGTTCGCCTGTAGAAGGCACCTATGGTTTCAGAATCCACGACAATATAGTCTGCGATTCTGATGTTGACTATTTCCATGAACCTGTAAAGGAATCTCAGCATTGGATTGAATTTCCTTCTGCGCGATTCCAGGCCGTCAACATTTACTATCACCACTTTGCGGAACAACTTGGGCAGAAGCAGGGTTAAAGTGCTGGAATATCCTAGCATGTATATTATGTCAACCGTGAAAGTTGCCCAAAACACGGAAAGGGCGTCGTACATTATTACTTCAGAGAAGTTCCTAATAGTCTCGATTAATGGGAAGTAGACTAGCCGGACCCCCTTGTAGATCCCAGAGGGCCTGATCGTCAAGGCTTTTGTCTCGCAAGACACATAGACGTCAAAGCCCTTTTGACAGAGCCCTGTAGCTAGCTCCTGCGCTATCGTCTCATATCCGCCATATGTGTTAGGGATCCCCCTACTACCAAGAATTGCGATTCGAACTCTCTTCCGCTCTGAGGCTATCTGCTGCCTATGCTTGCCATCAACCGTTCTGATTCGCAGAAACTGACGAGCTATGCCCGTTAGTCCGTTCCGAAGCCCATCCGCGGGAAGCCCACGCCTGACACTGCCATTTTCTACGAGAACCATATGCTCCTTCCCGCGGCTCGATTACAGGGTGCGGCGCATCCTATCAAACTTCCTCAACAGGTGAGACCATAACTGCCAGCGTCCTCTGCACACAAAATAGCATGTGCGATCCAGATGCCCCAGTGTAACCAAGGTTGCCTGTCCGTCGTCACTGTTCCCATGTTCTCAAGCTTGTCCCAAATACACGCACGGGATGTCCAAACTTGACTCGGTCACACACGGCGAGTAACATTTCCCTCAGCCCGCGTGTGAATGACTTGTCCTGAATAGACTTTTCGCTTCAGTCTGAAACTGACAGCCGTGTGCGAAAAAACATGGGGCCCAGAGACCAGTAGGAGGAACTTCCCGAAATATCTAGGATCTCAAAGACCCACGGTACAGCGCCACGCTAACCCGTGACTTCGATTGAGTCGAGCCCATGTCCTGAATCAGGATCCATCGTAACGTTCGGACAACTACCGCTGCCAAGAACGAATGGTTCTGCTGCCGGCCCCGTTCCTCATGTAGGAGATGCGATTCTCGCGCAACCATAGTTCCGTCAGGAGCACAGCCCACACGAGCTCCAGTGTTTCACTTGACACACGTTGCTTCTTACGTATTCGATCCAATATTCTATTCAGGTGCGCAATCGGAATCAGGGGCTGCACGTATCCATGCTCGTCTAAGAGAACATTTGACACAAATCCGAATATCTCCTCGTCTCCCAACCAGTCAAGAAGAGGGGGGTCGAAGCCGAACGGATTTTTCCTGCGGTAGACGAACCAGCTTGGCATGTGCTCCGCCAGGAGTTTCTTAAGTGGCCATTTACTAGTGCCATTGTTCATCTTGCATTTCCACGATAACATCCCCTGTTCAATCAACACGTCACGCCACAGAAAGGGGAAGGCAACGTCTACTGAGTGTTCGTTTGCAACCCTGTATGTCTTAAGTGCGGCTCGCTTAACCGCCGTATAGAGCACATCCAGCACAGCACTCCGAGCACAAATTGAACGATTGTACGACCGATCCGCTATGCACGAATTGTAGACCGAGCGGAAATACGCGGTTATCGATGCAGACATGTCCAAGGCCTCTCTGCGGAAAACTGACTCATATGGATGGCAGGAAAGAGTCATCAATCCCTCCTCAATGTCACGCTCCGCGCCATGCGCACAGGCCTGAACGATACCATCTATCAACTCGTTTGAGCTGTGAGTGGCAAACCTTTCCGAGAGGGCGCTTTCAAACCGTCTTAGCATCCTTGGCTGCAAATAGAACAATTGCCACAGCAAAAGCCTGCGTCTATTCGCCGGGAGAGAGAAGCAGCCATCCGCCCCTGTCCCATCAACCAGCAGACGAACCTCTCCATGATCGCGCTGCACGTGACGGATCAAGTGAAGCGTGGGAATAGATGAGATGTCTGAGAAAGGATGTATGTAAGAGGTTGCACACTCGACTATCGCCGGTATCACATCAGCATGTTGCATGTGCACGACATCCAGATGGATCCCCGTCTCTTCAGCCGCATACTTGGCAAACCTAAGTTCCGGGTCTGCTTCGCCGAAGGATAGATGAAATGCACTTATCTTGCCACCCTGTGCAAGATAGTGCGCCAAGAGAGTGGAGTCCACTCCACCGCTGAGAAGCAACCCCGGATTCATCTGAGATAGCGCCTGCGTGCACCGCTCGAGAGTCTCCTTTGCTGGACTTATGTCATGACCCCGGGACTCGGGAAAGTCGAACTGAAAGTACGGGAACACTCTAAGCTGGAAGCCAGGTGTCGAGCAAACGGCATAATGTGAGACCGGCACGCTCTGTATTCCGACAATTATCGTAATCGGGTCGGGACAGGATCCGTGCCTAATGATTGCATAGTAACCTCTCAGATCAACCTCGAAACGACTGAGGTCTAGCAGTGTGCGAAAATCGTTGCTGAAGGCAACTCCCCCTCCACCGGGCCTGGTGTACCAAATCCGGCCGGGACCTGCTCTATGGGAAGCCAGTTTCGCCGTGAATCCTTCTTGCGTTTTCACAACCGATATGACATTTGTGGTTGAAACTATGTCGATGAGAAGACGCTCAAAGTCCATCGTACTTTGCTTCATGGAGTGGTCCCCCTGCAGGAGGATTTCATAGCCACGCTTTCCATCGCCTGTGACCACTACATCGTCCAGTAGTGTGATGCTCCGATCGTCAACGATAACCGCATGGTTCGATTTCTTCTCCCAGTCGTCACGAAAGAGCCGGGCTGTATACCCGCGTGACTGCATAGTGTACCTTTCAAGCCGGCCTGTGCAATGTGTCTCGAAAATATCTTCAATCGAGGGGTTCGTGACTTCGCTCACGTAACCTCCAATCAATAGACAATGCTCCTACTTAGCGTCGACCAGGGTCAGATTTAAGAAGTGCGAGAATATGCCAAGGCATATGGTCCGCCTTTTGTCTCGCAAGACACATAGACGTCAAAGCCCTTTTGACAGAGCCCTGTAGCTAGCTCCTGCGCTATCGTCTCATATCCGCCATATGTGTTAGGGATCCCCCTACTACCAAGAATTGCGATTCGAACTCTCTTCCGCTCTGAGGCTATCTGCTGCCTATGCTTGCCATCAACCGTTCTGATTCGCAGAAACTGACGAGCTATGCCCGTTAGTCCGTTCCGAAGCCCATCCGCGGGAAGCCCACGCCTGACACTGCCATTTTCTACGAGAACCATATGCTCCTTCCCGCGGCTCGATTACAGGGTGCGGCGCATCCTATCAAACTTCCTCAACAGGTGAGACCATAACTGCCAGCGTCCTCTGCACACAAAATAGCATGTGCGATCCAGATGCCCCAGTGTAACCAAGGTTGCCTGTCTGTCGTCACACTACGTTCTCACCCGATTGTCTTGAACAAAGGACGTCATGGCACAGTTCATCACGAGAAAGAGGACCCAGCGTCGAGTTCAACCCGGCCAGCTATATGAGACTTATAGACCGACCGAGCTATCCACTTCCGACCGACGCGCATTCCTCAGGCGGTTAGGCTATCTCGGACTTGGGTGCGGACTCGCAACACTCCTGACCGGAGTAGTCGACACAGAACAGGCATTCGCAGCAATGACTACTATGAACACCATCCCACAATCATATACGATATTTGCCGATGCAGGAGATGGAAACTTGATCAAGGCCCGGAACGGAAGCACAAACGCGATCGACTATTCAAACGCTGACGCAGCACATGTTATCCAGTACGCTATAAATGCCATGACCAGCGGCGGCAAGATCATGTTGCAGGCAGGAACGTACTTGATCTCCACTGGCCTGTTGAGTAATGGCGTCAACGGAATTGAGATGTATGGAGAGGGCGACTCAACGGTACTCCGATTGGCCAACACCGTCAACAGTCCAGTATTGTACCTGGAATCCGTTAAGGATTGGTACATTCACCACATGCAGATTGACGGCAACAAGTCAAGTCAAAGCCCCACCTCGAAGAATTCCGACGGAATCAATGCGTATCTTTGCTCAAATCTTGTGCTCGACAGTAACTACGTGCACGATTGTCGAACACACGGGCTTCGCATCGGAGCAGGTACAGACTGCAAAATACTGAACAACCGTGTGCTGAATAGCGGCGCGAACGGCATAACAGTCGCAAATGGAGACGGCGGCGCAAGAACGCTAGTTCAAGGGAACACAGTCAACGGAGCAAGCGATGTTGGAATATCCACCTGGACTGGAATCGACGTGACGATCGCCAACAACACGGTGATGAACGTAACCGCCAACGAATCCCCCTACGCACTGCTGGGCATCCCAGGGTGCAATAGCCACGTTGGAATCATGCAGGAGGAATCCTCGCAGCGAATCTCTGTCAACAACAACTATATTCAGAATTGCGAAAACGGCCTTTCCAACGCGCCCAGTCCCGGGCAGCTAAATACGGACGTTACTTGGCAGGGGAACCAAGTCTATGATTGCAAGAGAGCCATGTCCGTCAATAACGCTGCTAGGACATCGATTATTTCGAACCAAATCGCTAGGACGATGGAAAAGGGGATCTATGTTGACAGTCAAGCAAGCGCTGTTCAGATAACTGGTAATGGCTTACAAGACATTGGTGGCAACTCAGCAATAGAAGCCGCTGCCAATGGCTTACTAATAGATGGAAATGATATCAGGCGAGTGGCTGGGGACTGCATTGTTGCTTGGGGCCAAGGCAATTGGGTCGTTACCGGAAATAATATCGATTCGACAACGAAGGGCGGATGCGGCATTCTACTGGGAAGCGGAAGCAACAACTGGAATGTCGCAAGAAACACAATCAACGCCTGCTCTGGAGATGGCATTCGTATAGGAGGAGCTTCGAGTTACAACACGGTCAATGGCAACCAGATCTCGAGTTGTGCGACAGCAGTGAACATAAACAGTCCCGGAGGAAAGAGCAACGTCATTACCTCAAACATCTTTCAGGCGAACAAAAATAACATGATAGATAGTGGAACAGGAACTGTCAAGTCAAACAACGTTGTCACAACGATAGTAGTCAAGAAGCGGTAGGCTGCAATAGAGGCTGCAAGTTTCCAGACGATGCGAGCCGGACGAAGGCTGATGGAAGTCCAACTCTAGTGTGACACGGGAGCCGTGCTTCAGAAATCCTCTTATCTTTGACTCAAGGGCAGATTTGCATCAGCATCAGATTTCTGGGATAACGCCGTTCATTCATGAGTTGTGAGACCTTGTGTGACTTTATGAAAGATGTTCCTTGTTGAGTTCTGGGTTGGCTAGTCCGTCTAGACCCTGGTCTACGCGACCGAGTGTGTGACTGGACTGAATCCTGAGCTGCTAGAGTACTGGGCTCCGCGTC
>Ga0315282_10011460_pt1 | contig 13731 bp, 8 predicted proteins | sample YL17G07_20_MG_FD_203693 | JGI IMG/M metagenome (GOLD analysis project Ga0315282, IMG submission 203693) | Sediment microbial communities from Yellowstone Lake, YNP, Wyoming, USA - YL17G07_20 | ecosystem: Environmental > Aquatic > Freshwater > Lake > Sediment | place: USA: Wyoming | collected... | reverse complement strand
ATCTAGCTCACCTTAACTATTGTAGTGCTGAAAGCAGAGCGGTCGTCGTCTAGTCTGGTTTAGGACACAAGCCTTCCAAGCTTGTGATCCCGGGTTCAAATCCCGGCGACCGCACCAAAAAAATGGCAAGTGTTGTGTTTAGGAGTTTGTTTGTGTTGCCTTCGCCTTTGGCTTTTCTCGGTCTTTTAATGCTTGAGAGGAAGAGCATTAGGATCGCGACTAGGATAGAGTAAGAGGATGCTGGCTGAGCCTCTGTATTATAGTGTGACTTTTGCTGGGTTTTTTAGTGGCGCAGAAATGTTAAACGGTGCCGAAACAACATTTACCTTGCCGTAAAAGGGTGCTGAAACATGTTTAACTGTGCCTATTCGTTAGTCAATAAGGTGCTGGGGAATGGTTGAGGAAACCGTTTGGGTTGAGAAGAAGTATGTTAGGCCGCGGTTGAATTCGGACGAGCTTTGGCTGATATATCGCCTAATAGACAATCAATACTGGCTGTTGAGGAGGCATCCTCACCCGTTTTGGGATCTGGAGAAGGTTGGCAAGTTGAGGCGGAAGGTCCTGCGGCTCATGAATGGGTGCCGCAAACCCAAGTATCAGATAAGCTTGAGGCAACGAGTCTACTAACGCCTGCAAGGGCTATTCAGCTGCCATTAGGATATGTCAAAAATTTCAGACATTGCAACTGTTACAGAGATTACATAGTTGTTGATGAGAGTGCGTATGGTTGTCCATACGTGTCAGCACGCGGCATTAAGAATCTGTTAAGTAAATCTGGAATCGGATTATGGCTTGTCGATATGAAAAATAGGCTACGTCAAAGAGAGGATTACAGCATCTCACCCAAAATCTCCAAGAATACACGCGCGCTGGTTTGTTCACTTTCAAGAGCGGGCTTTGGCCTTGTAGGTTATCCTCATTATAGGCTGTTTGTCAGGGTGACAAACGAATATGACAGAGCACGTGCTGTTTTCACAGTAATACTTGGAGCTGCCCTTATTTTTCTTCAATGGCTTTCCGCATTCTGGACAATCAACCATCTTCAAATTCCCATTTCAAGAATAGGAAGAGACTATGTAAAACTTGTGAATCTCAGATAGTGATGTAAGCTCTGTTTCCGCCAATCTGTTTCCCAATATTCAGGAAGAGAGAAAAAGGGGTGATTACGGGAGATGTCGCCACTTGACTACGATGCAAACCTGATTCAAGCACCATCACTAACCCGAGAGTTTGAACGTCACCCTGACTTGGGATTGTTGATAGCAAGGGATAGCTTCAAGCACTCGTTCAGACTTCTGAGAATACCATCACTCTGCTCTTGAAGCCTAGTCTCAATAAATGACTTTGTCAAAAAATTTTTTACGTTTTCCTGTAATCACCAGCCCTCGCCGGGTTTAGTATGATAGTTTTCTACCAGCTCATTTTCTCACTTGATTCTTTGTTTTTCAAAGCACTATAAACACAACTCATGAATCTGAAAGAAGAATCAGGGACACACTTGGATAGGCATTACTTCCTCTTTCTAAAGATCTTAATTTTATTGATTTAGCGCGTATGCTTTTGTCGCTAAAGGAACTTCATGACCTGTCTACAAGATGGGCATTCAAATTCCTGAATTTCTGTGCATAAATTAAATGTAATCTTGCATCTCTCATTTGGGCATGTGACTCTTGCGTACGCGAGAGGGAAATTCCGTATGACTGGTATAACTCTATAGGCTTCAATGATGTTCCTTATGTAATCAAGGTGTTCTCTATTTTCTGGGTCATATAGAACATAGTTATCTAAGTAGGGAACAGGAAAACGAACTGTTATACCAAATTGTTCAAAGACCCATATTTCCTTCCTTAGTTGACAAGCTAGCCCTGTTTCAAAAGAAATCCAGTTTTGTGTATAGATGCCTCGGTCAATCACATTAGGTCCAAGCAATAAGAAAAACGCATCTGACGAAGTCATTTCATCTTTAATATATTTCCAAGGAGGAGGAGGAAAATATTCAAATTCCACTGCTCTAGCTTGTACACCTGCCAGTCCAAAGGCCTTGAGGAAATAGTCTAATATTTCCTTATCTTCCTTACTGTGGGAGAGAAATATCTTTCCCATATCTTCCTCCTTATAAGAAAGATAATTTACAAGTTGTTTTAAATATTCCCTTTAAAGATGGGATTACATGTGAGGAGGTGATACTAATTCAATTTAAGATGTCGATTGGCAAAGAGCAGTTGAGAGACCTCTTCAAGTCCACTCAACCTAAGGGTTCGGAGATTCGCGATATTCTTGTAAAAACTAGAGATGGAGAAGAAAAGGATTTTGAGGAATTAATTATACTCGTGGACATTCCTATTGCTGTTCCTAAGAAAGAGGAATAGTTCTTCAGGATACTGTTAAGTTATTTGTGATGAACTAGAATAGACCCTTTGACAAGGTCTTGTTACAACTGCGTGCTCTTCTAGAAGGTTCTACGATATATGAATTATATGAAACAGCAGGATCAGCGCGCGCGAGTTGAATCAACGTTATTCACTGGAGATATCGCTGAGAACCTGTCTAACAACTGTTTCAAGTAATTCTCAAGCGTCTTAGACAAATTGAAGCCAAGATCACGCGTCTATTCGGTCAATTCCTTATCTGGATATAGCATGATATTCGTTTATTGTTCATTTGCTTTTGCCCATAAGGGGTGCGAGGGACGTTCTGCGAAATAAGTTTGGTGCCTTGGTCGACTTCTTTCACTCCTTCCATGATTTCTGAATCCGATCCCTCACAAAGGCACACCAAACGCAAATCTTGGCAGGCGCACCCAAATCAGTTCTTCTGTGCCCGCTCCAGACCGTGTAATGCACTATTGAGTATTGAGCACCACCTTTAGTTCTAATTGCTCCCTCGTTTGGCCCAAATTTGCCATTTTCAGATCTTACTCGTGAAGAAGGGTCTAGTTCAAGGGGATCGCTTGAACTTCCCCACCCCTCGATGTCTTTATGATCTATTATGTAACGTCGACAGATATCACATCGATCAGCCCTGTCCATCACCACACCACAATATTCTGTATGAACGGTTGATATTAAGCAAAGGGACAACCAAGATATTCCCTTCACGTGCTAGCTTGGAATGAGGAAGTGGCTACGCCAATTAGCTGAGTGTGTGCTGGAGCTCCATACTCAAGCGATTACAAGCTCATAGGTCATTAGTCTCGGATTTCAGTGAAGTGAACCCTGACCTTAGCGTTGCCCCACAATACTTTATCCCATTCAATTGCTTTTTTTTCTTCGATATAGTCGTAAGCTTTTTGGAATCCGAAGTATTTCTTTTGGATAAAATTGTGTAACAGGTGAAGCACTTCAATATGAGCTTTGGTAAATTCAAGGAAGTCTCCTGTACCCATTATTATTGGAACTGGTCTCTGAGGGTTTGTTTTGGAAAATGAATAACCAGGATGCAGATCAACCACGATTCCATTAGAATTGATTGCGTCTTTTTCATAGCCATCATCAAATAATCCTTGATTGTGAACAATTAGGTTCCGAAGACGTCTTGCATTATCAATGATTCCAAAAGTGGTAGGCAGTCTTTTAATTGCTTCTGTATCCCCTATGTCACATTGAAATAACTGTTCGTATGCCCATTGTATACATTGTTTCAGTGGAGGTTCCTTCAGTTTTCGATTTCCGAGATATTGTGGATGCCCCTTTGAATTAAGATGGCGAATAAAGCCGTCAAGGGCAACCTCAAACACGTTTACAATTGCTATCAGCGAGATTCTGGATTGATATATTTGAAATACTGGTAGCTTGAAGGCTTCTAGGAGATCTTGCTTTTGGTAAAATCGATCCCAGCTAAACGTTATAGGAATTCGATCAGCAGGAAGATTCTCCAAAACTTTTTCCGAGTTAGCAGCCAGCTGAATGGCGATAACGTATAAATGGTATCCAAGGACTCCTTGGAGTGAATCGTCAGCGATCTCAAAAACGTGTTGAATATCTTTGTCACGACTCATTTTTGCACTTCCCAGAATCAGGATATAATGCATAGAAAATATTTAAAAACGAGAAAAAAGGGGTTGGACTTGAACCCGTTTGGGTTCTAATCCCGGCGAGCGCGCGCGCTAAGAGGACTCTGACCAAGCTAGACGACCTACTCTTAGCGCGCGCTCATGGTGGATTCTCCCGCACTTCCCCCTTTTTTAGAGGGGTTGAGTCCGTCCAAGGATATATCCACCCTAGAATAGAGAAAATCTAGGAATGATTCTCGTAAGGTCAGTCAGAGGTAGTCTCGGCCAAAGTGGATACTTCGCAATATGAAAACCGCTTGTTTTTTCTGATTTCTTTGATACTCAAGCAAGCGACTTGTCCAAGCTTCGCTCGTATTCCTGAAATGCGTAGGGTCTAGGCGGCGTTTACTCCTGCTCTTATATGATGACAAGAGCAAAAAATGGATCAGCATAGCACATATATTATTGACAAAGCTTAAGAAAGTGATTGGGGAACCGAGTGGGGAATACTGTCTCCAAGAGTCTGACATGGCTTCATTTTTCAGATCTCCACTTGAAGGAAAAAGAAGAACTCGATCCTTCGCTAATTGCTCTCACCAAAACACTTGAGCAAGAAGCAAATAGAGAACATGGATTACATCTGGACCTAGTTCTCTTTTCAGGTGATGTGGCTGCCGATGGAAAAGCTGGTTACACCAAGGCACAAGAATTTTTCAACCGCCTTCTATCATCGGCTGGATTGGTTAGTGGACGACAAAGGTTTTGCATAGTCCCAGGCAACCACGACCTTATTCTCACTGAAAACGCTGAGCAGATGGATGCGCTAAGAGAGGAATTAGAGAAGGATGAAGACAGAGCGGCATCCTTCGGAGACCCGGCAAGTCTTGAGCCGGTCATAAAGAGGTTTAAGGGTTTTCAGGATTTTTGTTTGAATTATCTGGGACAAGCTTTCGACTGCTGTGAAAATCGGTATTTTGTCAGGTTGATTCCGGTCGATGGTCTCAGAATCGGATTTGTAGGCTTTAACTCGGCTTGGGTCTCGTATGGTGGAGGAGACGATGAGTATGGTCACATGTTTGTCGGTCTTTCAATAGTCAAAGAAGCCTTTAAGAAACTAGAGAGTCTAGGAAGACCCGACATGACAATAGTGATGTTGCACCATCCACTTGAATGGTTAAGTCCAAAGGAAAGCGGTGAAATTGAAGAACTTGTGCTCAGAAAAGCCGACATAGTGCTTACTGGACATACACACAAGCGCGGATGGGCACATAGCGAAAAGAGAGGAAAGGAGGGGCGACCGGTTCTTTTTCTGAATGTTGGAGCAACCAAGAAGGATGAAAAACGTCCGCAACGTCTTCTCATAGTCAGTGCTGATGTCCGTGAAAGGAAACTGAAAGTTTATCCGAAGAAGTATGACGGTAAAAAGTGGGACGTGGATTCCGAGTTTTTTTCAGGCATGAAAGGAGAATACGAACCATTTGATTTGTCTGTTGTTCGGGAAAGGCATACATTTACAGTTAGAAACACAACTGAACTGGAGCAGGTTGCAAATCTCATTCCCTATGTTGAGAACCTCGCGGCTGGCAAATTCGCTGAGGATACTGCTTGGAGTATAGGAACATCAGTTGACTTCTCCAAGCTCAAGCCTCTTGATCTGACCACTCAGGATCGCATGTTTGTCATTACAGGCGAAGCTGGTATTGGCAAGAGCACGTACATGCTGTGGAGTCTAAATGAATCTCTTCGGAATCCTTCTTGGCCTTTCCGAAAAGTGATTTTTCTTCATCCTGAGCATTTTGATCTATGGACACGTGATCTCTATGACTGTGACCCAGATAGAACAATCTTGGTCATTGATGCGTTGATGCGTTGGGAGGACAGAGATGCTCCTCTCGGCTTTCAACAACGATGCCGGGAGTTGAAAAGTCTAGCATTTGAAGGGAAAATATACAACGAGAAGCTGATAGGCCCCTTCAAAGTAATTGCCACCTTAAGAGATGAGGAATACAAAGACTTCAAACAGCAGCTTCCTCCATTTCTGAGTACTAGAAGAATAGAGATTAAGAAAGAGGATTTGGATCTAAGAATCATCCTGAGGAAATGCTTAGCCTCATACGGAATAGCTTACGAAGTCCCCAAGGAAAAAGAGGACGAGGTCATAAAGAAAGTTGAAACTAAGAGTTTAGGTTCACCGTTCTACGTTCGGCATCTAGCTGCGGAACTGAAACTACGCGGATCAACTTTCTCTGAGCATAGCATGGACGAATTTCCTACCGGAATGGTTAACCTAATATGGCAAACGATAGGCAAGACGTATTACATTGAAGCTGATCGTGTTATCCCTTTTCTCTTTCTCTTATTCACAAAGACCAACAAATCTTTTTCTTCCTATTTCTTTGACTTTCTAGTGGAAAAACTGGCTCACATAAGGAAAGAGGAAATCAAAAGAAGGGTCAATTCTCTGAAGGAATTCTATCTTGACTCTCGACAAGACGAAGTGTTAACAGAGGATTTTTGGCTAAATACTCACTGGAGGGAGAGCCTCGAACGAGGACTTGAGCGACCAGAGACTTTGGATCTTCTGTGCCGTGATGTATCATCGGCTTTTAAGACCGTTGAAGATGTGCAATATAATCGACTGCTTGAACAGATAATAGATGAATTGAAAGGCTACTTGGAACATGGGTTCAAGGACAAAGCCGATGCATTCATGTGCATTGACCTTGCCAAGCTGTCAGATCGTGGTCTTGAATTCGCCACAACTATCTACTCAAACCATCATTCATCATCGATACTCCCAAGAGAATACATAACTCATGTACAAAAGGAACTATTTCAATTATGGATAAGCGAAGCTTGGAAGTACAGAGCGAAATATGATGACGCCAGAGTGAACGCGTGCTATAAGAACGGTTTTGAGAAAATAGGAATGAGGAGCGATACTGCGCAACTACATTCCTATGCACACTATCTGCAAAAAAGAATACTGCCGAGACTAAAAGACGGAACACCAGAAAGAGAAAGTTGCAAGCAAGAAATCGAAGCACTCTACAAAGAAGTGATAGACACACAGTCTACCCAGAAAGTGAAAGATCCCATCAGTTACCAAGCACTGGCCTTTTTCTATGCGGAGCTAGGAGATGACGCGAAAGCAGAAGAGAACTTCAAAAGATCTCTTGAACTAGATCCGAAACACATTCCTTCACTGCAAGCCTACGCAATTTGGCTTAGTGAGAAAGGAAGAAAGGAATGGATGAAAGATTCGACAAAGGCACGGGATTACTACGTTTCATCGGAACTCCAGTTTACGAAGGCGCTAAGAATCCTCGAAGAGAGAAAGCCTACTCTCTCGGAGATGGAGATTGAAACGTATGAGAGCAGATTGCTAACTGCCTATGCCGAATTTCTGACTCGGAAGACCTCATTATATAGAGAAAAAGACATCAGGATGGGAATGGACAAGAAAATTGATGAGATCTATACGATATTAACAGAGAAGCACCGTAACCACGGCCCGGCTGTGATTTGTTACGCAAGATTCCTTATGGGCTATGCTAGAGTGTTGGAGAAATACAAAGGAGGAAAGAATCTTGAGAAAGCCAAAACAGTACTCGAGGAATTTGTCAAATCCGAAGAAGGGAAAGAGCAAAAAGACCTCAGTTATTTCATTGCCTTACGCTTTCTAGCAAGGTACTTCTATAAAATGGACCGATTATCTCCGCGACTTGCTAATATGGAAAAAGCCGAAAAGCTGCTGGAAAGGTCCTCACAGAGCTTTGATTCTTTTCACAATTCAGTTGCTTTCCATGAACTAGGGAACCTGTATGAGACATGGGCAAGGTATCTTGAGAAGACAGGTGACTCGCGTGGACGTGATGAAAGAATGAGGCTTGTCCAAAATGCCTATGACAAGGCACTTCTCTTGGTACCTGAGAATAGGGAGTCGGCATTACACCTCAGCAGGATCTATATGTCTTATGCCTTCTACCTACGGCGTAGTGGCGATAGACCCAACTCCCTGAAATGCAAAACGAAAGCTTTAGAGATTTTACAGAAGCTCGAATATGTTCCGTTTAACTTGTACTTCACACTCAATTCGTTGGGCGATGAAATGCTCACCGATGGCGATCTGGACTCTGCTGAGACTCTCTACACAGAAGCTTGGGAATTAGATAAGAAACTGAAAATGAACGAGGGATACTCGCTCTTCAGGCTTGGAGAGATCTCGAAGAAAAGAGGGAAAATAAAGGAGGCACTGGAATATTATGTTCAGTTAGGTCAGCAGAAAAACACAGCAGTGAGTTGGGGGAGAGCAAGAAGCGGTGTCAGAAAACTCATGCGCGATGAGCATATAGAGAGAGGTGTACTAGGTCATTGGGATTGCATTCAAGCTCGTCTACGTTGCTCCAGGAAAGCTTGGGAGCTTGACCAGAATTCAGCAAAGAATTGTGGAGACTATGGCGAGGACCTATTAGAGGCCGACAGACCCACTGAAGCCTTGCCCGTACTCAAAAAACACGTATCCCTGATTGAAGAGGATGATAAACTGAGCGAATTTGAAAGAAAAAAGAGAATCTGCTGGTCTTACAAGAAGATCGCATTCTGCCACAAAAGAAGGCGAGAACCAGATGACGCAGCTGAATATTTCCTAAAGGCTGCAGAGACTGAAGACTCTGCTTTTTCCTACGTCATGGCTATCGCTCAGATTAGCAGGCTTAGCACAGGACGGCGTCGCTCTTATTCAGTTTATTCAAGCAATTATTACCAAGAGATTACTATTGCCTTCCAGAAGTTTGAGAAGAGATTCGCCTCCTACAACCAAAAAGAAAGGCTGTTCTCAAGAATACATGACACATTGTACGCGGCGGCAGCAAGTTACGGCACGTGGTACCAGCAATACAAAGCGGCGATGCTTTGGAAGGACTACGCAGATATTTGCTACTATACAAATCCTAAAGGGGAATTCTCATACGAGCAAGCAGGAGAAAAACTGATGAGAATAGGAAAATTCCTTGAGGCAAGAGAATGCTTCATCAAGGCACTCAGAATAAAACCGAACGATGCGCTTCTACTCAGTGACGTTGCACATACAAGCATGAAACTGAACAGATGGGATGTATGCATGGTTTCGTCGCAGAAAGCCTACGAAATCAGAAAGGAACCAAATGATGCAGCAATTTATGAGATTAGCTTGAGAAAGAAAAGAGAGAGATCGAGGAATCTGCTTAACACTGTGGAAGCCTTCATGGAAACGGCTCTATCATATGAAATTCTGTCCAAATCTGATGAGGCCCTCACATCATACTTACATGCGGTCAGTTTACTGGAGAAGTGGAACATAAAGAATAGGAAAACACGCTCGATGATTAGGTTCGTCGCCGATTCGCTATGGTTTCTCGGGCGCAAGGATGATGCCAAGAGACTCTATGAGAAAATTGGCCCGGAAGAAGGAGAATATGAGAGTATAATAACACAAACAAAACTATGGCTCATGAAAGGAACCAACCGCACTGCCGCTGTGAAGAATTGACTCTGACTAATCTGGAGGCAGTTGAAAAAGAGCTTCACTCTATCATGCTTTATGTTGATGCAGAGATATCAAGGGTGTAAACCCACAGAAATGATCAAGTCATCTCCAATCTCTTTCTCAGCTCACATTCTTTGCCACAACCAACTTTGAAGTCTCGGCACTAGCAAGAACAGAAAATCCAAAACTCCTCGTAGGTCTTGAACGATAAGACAACTCTATCGCCCACAGAAAATCACCTGAAAGAGGACAAAACAACAGAAAAAGATGGGAGATAGACTATTCCCCGAGGCTAAAATAGTACAAATTCGTTCCCAGGAAGAGATTCGAACTCGCCTTCTGTAAGCACGTTCTGTCCGGCTAAGCTGTGGGACTTGAACCCCTTTAGGTATTAGTCCCGGCGACCGCACCAGCCACCGTTCGAGTGCCCCCTTGCATGTTTGACCCTCTTTGATTTGTCCTGACAGAGAAATTTTCTTTTGTCGAGACAAATAGGCATTGGAAATCTGTAGGTGCTATATCTTTAACAATTTCTTCAACAGCCTTAGAATAGCGCGCTTTGAACGCCGCCCTGACTTGGGTTCTATGGTAGCCCGGGGATAGCTTCAAACTCTCGGGTTAGTGATGGTGCTGGGACCAGGTTTGCATCGTAATCAGGTGGCGACATCTCCCGAACAACGAAATTGAATTTCCGATTTCTAGCCTTATCCAAATTGAGGACCAAGGAAACTGGCTTATAAACTTTGATAGAGAATAGTTCTATCATTGAGATATATCAATGTGGGTTATAACTGCCGCTTACACGGCAACATAAAAGAGACAAAGTTTAAGAATAGAATAAGGTCAAATGATTTTTGGAAGCCGTTTAATGTCAAGTTCCATATTCTTACCCAATATCGAATTACTGAGCACATTCTCCATCTTTGTTCTGAATAGAACATCTGAGGATTTTCGTTCAGAACTTTGCGAATATCTAGTGATAATGGCTCTTTATGAAAATAAGGAAAACAAAGGTGTCACAATAGAATTAATAAAATCATCGATTGAGAAAGATTTAGCCGTAGAAGATTTTCCCCTTTCTCACATTGAATCTGCATTAGGGCATCTTCAAGAAAAGGGTGTAATAAAAAAAGTTCGTGGTAAACAAGGCGACCTATATTTCCTATCTCAAGACGAGATAACCCGAATAACGCTTATGGAAGAACAATATTCCCAGACCGTTGCTCAAGTTAAAATCAGTTTAGGGCATAAAATGAAAGAAAATGGGATTACACTTGACATGCATGAGGAAGTAATTGTTTTTACGACATTCCGCAATTTCCTCGCAGTAGTCCTAAGCAATTTAGGAAGAGAATGCTGTTTCGCATTGATAAGCTCTCACGGTAGAGAAACTGAGAGTTTCAAACCCATAAATGTAGCAGATGTCTTGACTGATGTTCTGAAGACAGTAGAAAGTGAAAGGCTACGTCAGACAGAGAGAAAAATTTTCACAGAATACATTGTTAATCCAGATGATGCTTTGAGCGATTTCCTTTATTCTTTAGCTCAAAGCTACCTCTTAATCCAAATTCTCCATCTCGACCCTCAATGCCAATTGCTTACGGCAGAGAGTTTAAAGCGAAAGAGAATATACCTTGACACGAATGTCATACATCACGGACTTACTGGTATAGGTGCGAGAAAGAAGGCTGTTGACCAAGCTCTGAAGTTGACTAAGACATTAGGAATCACCACCGTGCTTTCAAAAAGGACAAAAGAGGAATTCCTTGAACTTCTTGAAAGTAGAAAGAAGACTTTCGGCAAAGACCCAAGAGTCCCCAAAAAAAGATTTGAAAAGATAATGTTCGCATTAGAAGATGGATTCTTAAAAGATTTTCTTCAAAAGAAGTCAAAGGACCAAAATCTTACCTTCGAAAGATATGCAGATAGGCTTGAAGAAATAGAAACTGTGTTAAATAACAGATACTCTTCGGTTTTTGATGATAACGAATACAAAGAGGTTTCCGAGAATCCCGACATGCCACAACTCAAAGAAATAGTAGTCAATGAAGGAACGATGTTTGGTCTAAATAAGAATGATAGAGTTGCTGAGCATGATGCTTTTCATATATTGCTTGTGCAAGAATTGAGAAGAAAGAGTGAAAGCGACATACTTGGACCAAACTTCTGGTTCCTTACACATGATAGAAGTTTGTTCTTTGTTGAAAAAAGATTCGGGAGATATGAGAAATTTCCTTCTAGCATATTTGTAGATAATTGGGTCCAATTGATTTCCCCTTTGCTGTCGCCGAAGCAGACTAAAGATTCACGGGACGCTTACATAGCTTTGTTTGGTTCAAGGCTGCCTATGTTAGCGGGAGCTATTGATGAAGAAGTATTTCTTGGCTTTCAAGGGAAATGGATGGATGATGAGGATTTAACTCCACAGAACATTGCACGAATTATAGGAAACAGATTCATAAAAGACTATTATGAAACATCAAAACAGAAGGAAGAGCCAATTCCCGAAGAAGATAAGGAAAAAATGGTCAAAGGAATTATAGCAGAAATCAAGACCGAAAACAGAGAGATGGCTTGGATGAAAAAGGACATAAAGCAACTCCAAGTTGAAACAGAAGGCTTAAAATTGAAAGTCAATGAATGGCAACAATTATCTTCTAAACAAAAGAGCATTCTCTCTAAAATAGGACATGTCATTGGTGCTATTCTATTTTTTGTGTTATGGTTAGTCCTATACGAATACTTTGTTCGATTCCATTCTGTTGAACATTGGGGGGCTTTCTTCGCCTCAATGCTACTAGCAGCCTCGGTAGGTGCAATAGCTGACTTATTTGGTTACAGATGGCTTCTTGATAGGTTACTTAGATACAAAGGCATTAAACTAGACAAATCAAAACAGACAGAAAATAGCTAAAAAATAATGTTATTAGCCTAATTATTCTTCTTGTTAGCGACCATTAGCCTACAAACTGAAACTGGCTTAAAAAGGCTGATATTTGAAAGCTCTAGTTGACCATGCAACTGAAAACACTCATTATATCAGAACATGTGTGAGAGATGGAACTTGCTAGCCGAGTCTGTCAACGATGTCATTCCATACCCAGCGGATTCTTAGAGGAAGGTCTTCGAGTGCCACACTTTCCATTTTGTCTAGTGCGAGTCTTACTTCCAGATTCTTGGTCGAGTGCCGAATTACTCGAATGAGTCTATACGGTTGCTCATCAATGCTTTTGAAGGTTTTGAGTTTGGGAAATCTCTCAAGTTCTTTTATGAAGGACTCCCTTTCTTCGGGTGACTTTTGAACTCTGTCAAAGTAGTTCTTTTCGAAGAGCAGACTTAACCTAATCGAGAAATACTCACTCAACTCGAAAGCAGATACGCCGACTGACAAGTCTTGAAGTGGGTCTGAACGGTTCAAATAGTCAACATAGTTCACATTCTTCTTTAGAGATTGTATTTCTTTGAGCGTCATTTTTTCCATTGACATGTGGCATACAAGCTCATTGTTTTGTGAATTGGCTTAGTGTTTGCTGTTCTTGTCTTGTGCGAGTTGACAAATTAGCGAGTTTGTCGATTTCGCTGGCTTCTACGGTTTTTCTTTGTCTGCTTTTCTCATAGAAGGATAGGAATGTGTCGTAGAAAATGAAGTTCCACTTGTATTGTTCAATGTTTTCCTTTAGTATTGGTTCGGCAATTTTCATCATGAGAAGGTTCTTTCTTTCCTCTGGAATTATTATGAAACGTTTGACGGTTGTTGACGGTATGTTTGAGCCTCTGATAATAGCGTCCGAGATTCCAGTCGAGTTCTCCACTTCAAACTCGTAAACGACTTCTCCGTCTTTCAACCATAAAGCATCAATTTCTCTTATTCGGTCTATCTTGTCTTTTGAAAGAGGTAAGTCGAGTTTTCCTCTCCATTCTGGCAAGTCTGCATATACATCAAGTCCAGCTTTCTTTCCTAAGTCAACGAGCATTTGAATTATCTGGTTGTGCTGTGACTGTCTTACCCTCATATCTTTCTTCAATTGCCATTTTCCGTCAGTTTTCTCTGCATATTCCTCAAGAATTGCCTTGATGCTTTGAGTGTCTGGAGTAAGTGCGTTCTGGAATTTGGTGAATATTTCCTCAAGAATGTCATCAAAAGACACGACAACCCTTCTATTGAGAACGCCTATTATTGTTGCTTCAACTCTTTCACTTAATGAAGCACGGT
>Ga0315282_10011459_pt1 | contig 13733 bp, 14 predicted proteins | sample YL17G07_20_MG_FD_203693 | JGI IMG/M metagenome (GOLD analysis project Ga0315282, IMG submission 203693) | Sediment microbial communities from Yellowstone Lake, YNP, Wyoming, USA - YL17G07_20 | ecosystem: Environmental > Aquatic > Freshwater > Lake > Sediment | place: USA: Wyoming | collected... | reverse complement strand
CTCGGATCCGTTCTGCAAGGGTCGCTTTCGCCATGTCCCTGCATCGAAAGGCAGCATAGTAGAAGTGTCATTATCTCTGCTACGCCCGAGTGCCATTATCTCTGCTACGCTACAGGTAAGGTCCATAGGTTGGATTGTCGGCGGTCCCGATGTCATCATTCAGGCATTGTTAGATGTTTTGGGATCAAAGGGCACATTGATGATGTATGCCGGTTGGGAGGATTCACCATACGGTCTGGCAGAGTGGTCGGATGATTGGCAACGGGCATATATAGAGGAATGCCCGCCCTTTAACCCTACAACATCTCGAGCATATAGAAAGTGGAGTATTCTGACCGAATACCTTCGCACCTGGCCTGGCGCGTTGAGGAGCAACCATCCCGACGGTTCATTCGTAGCAATTGGCGCATTTGCCCGTTGGCTAACGGAGGACCATCCTTTACAATATGGATACGGACCCGGGTCACCTTTGGCTAAACTATGCGAGGTGAGAGGCAAGGTTCTGCTCTTGGGCGCACCATTAAACACTGTAACACTTCTACATTACGCCGAGCATATGGCCAAGGTGCAGAACAAGCGGATTGTGCGCTACAAAATGCCAGTGTTGCGCGATGGGCAACGGATATGGGTTGAAATCGAAGAATTCGATACATGTCGAGGCATCATTGAAGATGCAGAGAGATATTTTGAGAATATCGTACGCGAATATCTGTCGTCTAGCAAGGATGGATCGGGCAAGGTAGGCGAAGCACGATCGTATCTTTTCGATTCCGCCGATCTCGCCGGGTTCGCCATACAGTGGCTTGAGAATTCATTCAATAACTCATCTATCAAAGATCGGAACTCTGGCACGGATTCAAGCTAGTTCATGGAAACGGTTGTTCCCACTTATAATAACATGTATTTCGGGGACGATTATTTCCATTACCTTATAACCTATAGATTCCGTCCTACTTTAGCATTGACACATCTGCCAAATTCGATTTGACGGGGGACGATGGTCAACCAATATAACTAACTATGTAGAAACCGACTCCATCTCAGATACGACCTTAAGCTTTTAAGGTATCATACTGCTTATCGTATCTCCAGATATGTACGACGTGACTATAATCGGCGCAGGCCCTGCAGGCATATTCGCAGCCCTAAAGCTCGCATCGATGCAAGATCTGAAGATCCTAATGCTCGACATGGGTCCTGACATCAAGGAGAGGCGATGCCCTTCCAGAGACGGAAGGGTCGTGTGCGTCAGGTGCGCTTCGTGTGCTCTAGCATCGGGTTGGGGTGGGGCGGGAGCCTTCAGCGACGGAAAGCTGACACTCAGCCCCGATATCGGCGGCTGGCTGTCTGAGCTGCTCGGAAGAGATCGGGTGGAGGCGCTGATAGCAGATGTCGACACGATTTTCAGGAAATTCGGAGCGCCTACGAAGGTCTATGGTGACAATCCTGATGCTCTGGATGAGATCTCCAGGAGGGCTTCGCTAGCGGGAATGGAGCTCAGCACCAATAAATTAAGGCACCTCGGAACAGACCTAAGTAGGAAGATACTCACTGATATGAGGGAGTATATCGACGGTTCTATTGAGATCAGAACGAAAACTAGGGTCTCAGGGATTCTGGCCGAAGGAGGGGTTGTAAAGGGCGTTCAGCTTGCAGATGGAACACATTTGGAATCGAAAGTTGTTCTGGCTGCACCTGGCAGGTTAGGTGCCGAGTGGTTGAGCGCCGAGAGCAAGAGGTTGGGAATAGGCCTAGCACAGAATCCCGTCGACATAGGAGTGAGGGTGGAGGTTCCGGCTGAAGTCCTGGCACCGCTAACGGATGCCCTCTACGAGCCCAAGCTAAAGTATACCTCGAGGAGGTTCGATGACGCCGTCAGGACATTTTGCGTCAATCCGTATGGAGAGGTCATAACGGAATATTATGGGGATGTGATAACTGTAAACGGGCACAGTTTCGAGGATAGGAGGACAAAGAACACGAACTTCGCGGTCCTGGTTAGCACCACTTTCACAGACCCTTTCAAGGAACCGATCGCATATGGCAAATACATAGCGCGTCTCGCAAATTTGTTATCAGGAGGCATTATAATACAAAGGCTCGGGGACCTTATCCGAGGGAGAAGATCGACCGTTGACCGCATAAGGAGAAGCATCGTAATGCCCACTTTGAAGAATGCAACACCTGGCGACCTGAGCTTCATCATACCGTACCGGATCCTATACAACATAGTGGAGATGCTTAGGGCACTCGACAAGCTCTCCCCCGGAGTTTTCTCAAAACATACTTTGCTTTATGGAGTTGAGGCCAAGTTCTACTCATCCAGAGTTGATGTGAGTGGCGATTTGGAGACATCCATCAGGAATCTCTATGTAGCAGGCGATGGTGCGGGATTGACAAGGGGGCTCTCACAAGCAGCGGCATCTGGCTTGGCCGCAGCGGAGAAGATAATGCAGAGACTGGGTTAGTCCCTCAGATCCTTAAGAACTCCAAGAAGTGTACCATCAAGGGTATACGCCTCACATTCGTGGATGTCGATCTTAGCCCACTTGAAGACCGGCCCAAGCCTCGCTCCATCGTGTCTCATTCTGTTGACTACAAGATGACCCACCATACCATTTAGAGCCGGCATCACAATCAACGTCAATGGCAGCCTTGGGGACTTGCACTTCAGCCAGACGGGTTGGATTGTCTTGAAACCAAATTTATCAGTAAGTTCTATCGCGGGATGGACGTGACCGGTAATAAGAAACTTGGCCTTCTCCGCCTTATGGGGTGGAACAGCGTTTCCATGCAAGAGCCAAGTGTTCCCAATTCTAAGGCCATTTGTGGGATGTATCTTGACATTCCTCGGGGTCAGCGGCAGAAGATCCCCATCATGGTTCCCCATGATTATCTCCAGTGAAGAGACCCTTGAGGAGAGCTCCTTCAAAAAATCCGGAATATGGCGCCACTCCATGTAAGAGGCAGATGGAACGCCGTGCTTCACATCACCAAGCAGAATGACTCTCCTGGCCTTCGTCCTCTCGACCATTTTCAGTATCTCCTTGAGGATTCGGTTCGTCTGCGAAGGTATTCTGATCCCCTTCTTCTGTAGCTCGCCCTCGAAACCCAAGTGCAGATCTGAGACGACCAAAACTTCGCCTATTAAAATGCCCGGATCAGGTATCAAAGGTCGAACCATATATACTCGGGTCCCCCAGCCAGTTTATTGGATGATCGCTTGCAGGACAGCCCCGAGCAGTTGAAAAGGATTTGTGAGAAGATAAGGCGGGAAAAAGGACTTAGTCGAGGGAGTGCGGCAAAGCTCTCAGCTCTCTTCGGAGACAGGGCAACGAGGGCATTGGAAGCAGTTAAGACGAGAAAGGTCAAGAAGTACGTGTATCATCCATCCGGCAGGGAGAGGTGGGTGATTGTTGGGCGATCCAGAGAGTATATGGTCCTTCCAGATTCAGAATATTGTTCATGCGAGGATTTTTACTTCCAGGTTGTAAATGGCATTGTTCCGCACTGCTATCACATACTTGCCCAGAAAATAGCCGAAGCACTTGATGGGTATGATCTGATTCGTGAAGACGATGCGATGTATGATTTCCTCAGCAGAGAATGGTAGGACAGGAGCAGGATAACATAATTAGTAATACGAACTCATTGAGAGTGCGAAGGATGGCTGGAAGCTGTAATCGGTTCTTGTTCCTTGTTCTATTGTGTGTCCTGCTAGCTGATATGACCGTTCTCTCGCCTCTCAGCCTTAAAATGCCCTATCTTCCGTTCAGGGTCGCTCTTAGCACGATCCTCATAGCCTTTCTTCCGGGCTTCTGTATTGTCAGATCTCTATACCCTCATCGAGGTTTAGATGGTGTAGAGATGCTAGGATATAGTATCATGGTAAGCCTGCTACTTACGCCATCGGTAGCGTTTGTCATGAGTTTCTTGCCTTTTGGCTTCGGAACTGCGGAGGACCCCGCTCCGCTCATAATCGCCCTATCTGCTCTAACGATCTTCTCGGCTATTGCAGCCTACATTCGTTGCAGAAGAGCGGCATAAAGGCTGAAATAGAGGCATTCTCGCTACGCGACAGGAAGTAAGTTAATGCAGGAAATTCACTACTGGGGTGGATGCACATTCAGGGCCAGGTATCCTGAGGATATCGATGCCCATGTCGATCTTTTGAAGATGCTTGGCTACGATGTGAAGAGAATAGAGAAGGAAGGGTGCTGTGGTTATCCCCTCATCCTAGCAGGAGATGTGGCCGCCGCTAGGACCATAGCGAGACGGACAGCTGAGGGGCTATGTGATGTTGAGCTGCTCACTACTGAGTGTCCAGGTTGTTATCGCATCTTCAGAGACGAATATCCCAAGATGGGGTTGTCCACACCGAAGGTCTATCACCTAACCCAGATAATTGCTCAGCACCTATCGAGGCTTGTTGTGCCAACAAAGGAGACCGTCTCCTATCATGATCCATGCGACCTCGGTAGACTGGGAGGAGATTACCAATCCCCTAGGGAAGTCCTATATCGGGTTGCGGATGTCGTCGAACCTCTTGCTACAAGAGAGCTAGCGAATTGCTGTGGCGCTGGGGGATTGTTGCTAACGCTCGCACCTGAGCTCTCGATAAAGATTGGGGAGGCAAGAATCGGGAATGATGTTGAACCAACAGGAACGACTAAGCTGATTACGGCCTGCCCATCGTGTCTCTTCAACCTCACTGTGGCAGCAACGAGGAGGGAGGATACAGCCAATGGTATTCAGGTTCTCGACCTCGCATCCTATGTTCATCGAAGGTTGAAGGAAAATGGTTGACTTCGATAGCTACTTTGCTAGGCTTTCGGATGTAGCATCGGATGAGGTGCTCCAAGCAGCCATAAAGAAAGCTATTGAAAATTACGAGGATAAGAAAAAGGAATGGCTCAAACGCATGCAGTACATACCTCAGCTCGCGAAGGCACTCGAGGAGAGGCGAAAAAGGTCATTGGAGTCCCTCCTCAAAAACGTTGAACGCGCCACAGAGGCCATGAGATACAATGGCATGAAGGTGTTCTTCGCGAAGACGGCAGAAGATGCAAGGGAGACGGTGTTTAATCTTTTGGATGGAGAGAAGTCCGTTATGAAGGTGAAAAGTTTGACAACAGAGGAGATAGAGCTGAACGATTTCTTGGAGGGGAAAGGGATTGAGGCCTGGGAGACGGATGTTGGGGCATTTTTACTCCAGCTGACGCACGGCAAGGCAGCTCACCCAACGGGTGTTTGCATATCAGCACAGAGGGAGAAGTTTGCGGAAGAATTCAGTAAAGTGGCTGGTCGGGCCCTTTCCACAAACCCACAGGAGCTTGTGGCATTTGTTAGGGGGTTTGTGAGAAGTAAAGTTGTAGAAGCTAAGATAGCAATATCGGGTGCTAACGCCATCACAGCTGATACTGGGAGCATCTACCTGATAACAAACGAAGGCAATGATAGGCTAGTTACGAGTTGGCCGGAGAAACATATTGTGATCGCGGGTATAGATAAAATCTTCGAGGATCGGGACACCGCAGACTTGTATACCAGGGTAATGCCATTCTACACTACTGGAATGGGTTTCACGCAGTTCGTTAGCATCATAACTGGTATATCAAGCTCCTCGGACATCGAGAGGATATCCGTTAGGCCTGCCTGTGGGCCCCGCGAGATCGATGTAGTCCTACTTGATAACGGCCGCAGTGAGATGGCCACGAGTGAGGACTTCAGGGATGCTCTGGTCTGTCTTAGATGTGGGGCATGCTTAATGAGTTGTCCGGTATGGAAGATAATCGCACAGGAATACGGACAATCCACATACATGGGGGGCATGGGTACCCCCTTCACGATCTTCACAGCTGGCATTGAGAAGGCGGCACTACAGGCGTTTACTTGCCTTGAGTGTGGAAAATGCAAAGAGGTCTGTCCTGTGGGTATAGATGTCCGAAGGATGATAGGCAAGACAAGAGAGCTGCTCGCTGCGAATCACCTAGTTCCCGCTAAGATAGAGGCCATCAAGGAAAGCATCTTAGCAAATGGAAGCCCATATGCCCAAGGTCAATAACTAACGCGATAACAGTGCCCTGAGCCGGTTCAGTGACTCGGAGTTTATAGTCTCGTGCAAGCTTTCACCAGTTGAATCCATCGTTACGATGCACGGACCGAACTCATCAATGCTCACGTGCCAAAGAGCATCGGGAATCCCAAGGTCCATCCAGTAGACGCCTATGACCCCTTTCATGTGCCTTGCAGCGAGGAGGGCTGCTCCACCCGTAAATACTACATAGGCTCCACCAGTCTCCATCAATGCTTCCGATGTCCTCTTGCCCATTCCGCCTTTGCCAATGATTATTTGAGGCCTGTAGAAACGGAGGATATCTGCTTCATATTCCTCCATCCTGGAACTAGTCGTCGGTCCTGCTGCAAGAATCCTCCAAGAATGATCTGTCTTCCTAACGACAGGTCCAGCATGGTAGATTGGGACCCCTTTAATGCTCACCGGAAGTGATTTCTTCTGATATGCAAATTGAAGTAGACGCCCATGTGCCTTGTCTCTGCAGAACAGAACCTCCCCTGAGAAGTAAACGATATCCTTGACCCTTAGCGCTTTGGATTCCTCAAGTCCGATGGGCGTATTGAGGTGAAACTCTGTCATCTCACTTCGCCTCGTAGGAGATGAAATGAAAGTCTCCCTGGGGCGATATGATCATCTTAGCTCGTCTCGCAGCCCAGCAATGCATGTTGATGGCGACTGGCAAGCTTGCAACATGGCAGTCGCAGACCTCCACATTCACCCCGAGAACCGTCGTTCTTCCCCCAAGCCCCATTACACCTATGCCCAGTGTATTCGCCTCGTTCTTTAACTTCCTCTCAAGGTTCGCAACTTCCGGATCGGGATTCCTCTCGTATAAGCTCCTAGACAAAGCTCTCTTGGCAAGTTTTGTAGCGACATCGGCACCTCCACCCACTCCCACACCGACTATTGTTGGCGGACAGGGCTGTCCCCCGCTGTTTTGTATGTGACTAAGGACAACCCGTCTTATGCCCTCTAAGCCCTCCCAAGGTCTAAGCATTGTTAATGAGCTCATGTTTTCACTTCCACCTCCCTTCGGGAGAACGACCAGCTCGATGCTTTCACCCGGAACTTGCTCGATCCATATTTGAGGGGCACAGGCCCCGACATTCCCCAGATTCCCCCTTCTAAAAGCTGAGACCAAGTTTGGACGCAGGGGCATCTCATCGCTCAACTCGATAACGGCCCTCCTGAGGCATTGTGATAGCCATCCAGGAAGCTGAGAATTAACGCCAACGAATACATAGAAGCTTATCATCCCAGTATCTTGACAGATCGGTAAGGACCCTTCACATGCGATCCTCGAATTCTCCAGAAGGGCTCGAAGCTGCATCCTCGATAGCTCAGAGTCCTCAAGCTCATAAGCCTCCCGAAGGGCTTCTGAGACATCTGCAGGGAGACATGTCTCCGCCAGACGCAGAAGTTTCTTGACCTGGGCGACGAAGTCATCTTCTCGTAACAAGTGACCCTCTTGCTGGACACCTTGTCCTTTATTTATCAATCCTTCTGACAATGTGGGCGGATTGCCAACTTTCTGGACTTCATGTCGCCCGAAGACAACACTAACATCCAAGACGGAACCGCGTTTCACTGCCCTAAATACCTAGTTTTTCAGCTACTAAGCCTCATCTGTCAGATTCCTCGCCAGACAAACCGCTATCAGCAGTATAGCCATGATATGCTCAGAGGCTGCATGTCTCGTCTATCTTTCTGATTCTTATCCTGTTGCATGCTTTATGTAGTAGATTATATCCTGCACTCACGTTGGCATAGTGCCGATCATCGACTTGAAGACGCGGGGCGACTGTGGCAAGGAATGCCTCAATTGCGGGCTCTTTCGCTCCTATTGTCCTGGCTGCATTACCCGCGTCTGTTTGATATCCAAGTGCAAACGCGGGATATCCTATTCCGGTATCACACACCCTACGGGATTCTGTCGATTACAAGAATATTGTCATTCCCTTGGTTCAATCCCAGATGACATGGTCCAAACTATGGCCAAACTCAAGGTACAGATTATGGTCAGGTTTCCAAGATTCATCCCAGTAGTTCGTCTGACAGATGTAAGTTCATGGTTCTGGAACGATCTCCCCCTCCCCTGGATCGTCGTCAGATTGGCTGAGCTCGTCAAGAACAAGGCTTTGAGGCAGAGGGTTTCCTCCCGTGGGCTTCATGACTTCCTGGGTTTCGACGGCAAGATTCTGCTATCGACGGTGATGGAGGACGAGATTCTCGATGAACTCACGCCCAACAAGGGCAAGCTGAGGTCATACGGCAAGCTCTACGAGATAGAAAAGAATGCAGAGGCTCTAGCAGAAGCGTGGATCCAGATCAAGCATGCATGTAATGCATAAGATCTGCTATTTACATACTTACGATCTGTATAGCTCCCTCGGAGGGGGGGTGCCCCCCGGCTCTAGTTAGTGGAAATCATCCCCAACCTGTAATTTTATTAAGGGGTTGCCATTAAATCCATAGAAAGCTACAGAGCCCATGAGGTGCGATACTTGCCCATACCGCTGGTGGAACGATCTCAAGACGAGCTTGCGCAGAAGGTCAGGAAAAGGGTTGAAGCCATGAAGCCTGTAAGGGATTGCCATGAGGTAAGCGTGCGCATATCCGGAAAGAGGTTCGATGTGGATATGCACGTCTCGCTCGACCGTAACCTTCGATTCGAGGATGTCCACAAGATCTCCTCGGATGTCGAGAGGGAGGTTAAGCGTGTTCTCCCCAATGCCCGGGTTACGGTTCATACTGAGCCTTACGGTTCCTCGCGAGAGGATTTCAGGAAGCTCATAAAGGAGATCGCCGAAGGCGTCCCTGGTTCAAGAGGGGTTCACAACGTGCACATCCAGGAGATCGATGGAAGGCTCTGCATAGATCTCCACCTTGAGGTGAGCGCTGGCATGACCGTCAAACAGGCGCATGAGATTTCGGATCAGGTTGAGAAGAGGCTGAGAGGGGCCAAGTTGAACATCTCCGAGATCACCATACATATGGAATCCGCCTCAGATCTGATATCGAGGGAATTGGCTGGTGCCGAGACCGAAGGGAAGTTATACATAGAGGACTTGGTGAAGCGCTTTCCAGAGATAAGGACCATTCACGGCATCAGGATTCGGAAAACCGACGACCATCTGCACGTGGTGCTTCGATGTCATTTCGACCCAAGCATCAGTATACAACAGGCGCACGAAGTCTCCAGCAGGTTTGAAAAGGCGATCAGGGACGCCTATCCAAACATTGAGAGGATAGATATCCACGAGGAGCCCGATTGAATCCCGTCTGTCGCGTTCCCATTTTAATGCGCATGATAAAAACGCCTATATCTCTCCACATAGATAACCCGGCCCCTTGGGCAGCTCATCGCTTGTTTCCAGGCAAATGCCAGATCGACCGGCGGTCGTCGAGCGCGAAGACTACTGGTCTATGTCCCACGAGGACGTATATCGAGCGCTCGGGACAGGTGAGCAGGGCCTATCAGAGCAGGAAGCTCAGAGGCGTTTGGAGACCTACGGGCGCAATGAGTTGCCCGGACAAGCCTTCAGCCGGTTTCAAGTATTCCTTAGGCAATTCAAGAATCCGATATTCGTCATCCTAATCGCGTGCGCCATCATAGCGGGCTTCTTCGCGCAATTTGAGCAGTCAATAGTGATACTCTCAATGATAGCCCTGAGCGTCATCTTGGGTTTCTACAACGAGTACAGAGCAGAGAAGATCGTCGAGGACCTGCGGCAGGCTGTATCATTCAAGGCCGTCACGATAAGGGACGGGAAGCCCTCCGAGATCAACTCATTGCTGATAGTTCCCGGGGATCTCGTCTCCGTTTACATCGGAGACATAGTGCCGGCTGACATACGGATCGTGGAGTCTAAAAACCTTCAGGTCAATGAGGCAACTTTCACCGGAGAATCATTCCCCGCCGAAAAACAACCGGATGTCATTGGCCTTCCAAAACCAACTCTGCAGCAGCTATCCAACTACCTTTTCATGGGCACCGTGGTAGTTCATGGGAGCGGTCGTGGTGCGGTTATCTCGACGGGGAAGAACACGGAACTTGGGTCCATATCGAGAAGCTTGACTCGATCTCATCCCGAGACCAAATTTCAGGTGGGCGTTAGGAAGTATGGGAATATGCTCCTCACGCTCACGCTTGGCCTCGCAATCGGCATATTCTCACTGAACGCGGTCGTCGGTCACCCGCTGATTGGTTCCTTACTCTTCTCGCTTGCAGTAGCTATTGGCCTTGTCCCAGAGCTGATGCCTGCCATTGTGACGATAAGCCTCTCACAGGGAGCGCGGAACATGTCAAAGCGCCGAGTGATCGTGAAGCGGCTGGTTTCCATTGAGGACTTCGGTAACATCGACGTCCTCTGCACCGACAAGACAGGGACGATGACGGAGGGCAAGATCTTCCTGAAGGATTCGTGGTCACTTGTAGGGGATGAAGATCCGAAGATCCTGCATTACTCCATGCTCTGCAACACCGCTGTCGTCGGAAAAAAGGTCACAGGCAATCCAATGGACGCTGCCATCTGGGAGTACGCGATCAAGAAAAACGAGCAGGAAAGCGTGAGATCCTACACAAGCATAGACGAGATCCCGTTCGACTATCAGCGGCGAATGATGTCGGTAGTAGTAAGAAATAATGGCGACCTCACCCTCATAACAAAGGGCGCTCCTGAATCTGTCCTCCCGAGATGTGGGTACATCGAGGTGAAGGGCAGAATCGAGGCGCTGGACGATCATCTAAGGCTGATCAAAGATAAGTTCTCCGATCTCTCGAAAGCTGGGTATCGCATTCTCGCGGTCGCCTATCGGAGAATGGATAGCAAAGTGTCCTACTCGGTTGAGGACGAATCGGATCTCACATTCCTAGGCCTGCTCATCTTTACAGACCCTCCCAAGGGCGACGCCCATGAAGCTATCGCCCGATTGAAGGAGATGGGCGTCGACATCAAGTTATTGACGGGCGACAATGAACTCGTTGCAAGTAAGATCTGTGACGAAATTAAGGTACCTGTTAAGAAAGTGGTTTTGAGTTCGGATATCTCCCAAATGAGTTCAACCGAGATAAGGGCAGCGGTCGAAGAGGTCACAATCTTCGCCCGAATAACGCCCGATCAGAAACTGGACATCATTAAAGCGCTTAAGGAGAACGGACACGTAGTTGGCTTCATGGGCGATGGGGTGAATGATGCGCCCGCTCTCTACGAGGCGGATGTGGGCATATCCGTTGATTCAGCAGTCGACGTCTCAAAGGATGCCGCGGACATCGTGCTCTTGGAGAAGGATCTGTTGGTGTTGGCAAATGGTATTGACGAGGGTCGCAAGATATTTGGCAACACCACGAAGTATATTCTGATGGGTACGAGCTCAAACTTCGGGAACATGTTCAGCGCTGCCTTCGCGTCGGTCTTCCTGCCATTTCTCCCTATGTTGCCCATGCAGATACTCTTCATGAACCTGCTCTATGATATCTCGAATATGACACTGCCAACCGATAATGTCGATGAAGAATACACGAAATGGCCAAGACGCTGGGATATAGCCTTCGTTAGAAAGTTCACTCTATTCTTCGGCCCCTTCAGTTCCCTGTACGACTTTCTTACCTATGGGATCATGCTCTTCGTATTTGCGGCTCCACCAGCGCTCTTCCAGAGTGGATGGTTTGTGGAATCATTCTGGACCGAGGTTCTGGTGATGTTTGTAATTAGGACAAGGCGCATCCCATTCCTTACGAGCCGTCCTGGGAAGTGGCTGACTGTGCTTACACTCTCATGCGTGGCATTCGGGACCATAATGCCGTTCACCCTCCTTGGCGACTTTCTAGGATTTACGGCACTTCCACCCGATTATTGGGCACTCCTAATACTAATGGTCGTAACTTACCTATTCCTTGTAGATGCAGGTAAGGTGTTCTTCTACAGGATTTGTAAGTTCTGAAGGAGGAATAGACCATGCCTTATCCCGAATTATTCGCCTGGTGGGCCTACACCATTACTTGGGGGATTTTATTTCTTATCTTAGTCAGCGTCTATCTTTACTTGGGCAACGGAAAGAGACGGGAGCCGAAAAGTGGGGGAATTGCGCACGTTATTAAAATAGTAAAAGACTTCGTATTCGTCTGGTCCCTATTAGGTCTTCTTGTCCTCTACATAATCTCGATAGGCAATGGTTCTTCGATTCTCTTCGCCAGTGGGAATATTATCGTTGAAGTGATCTTGATAATCTATACCGTGAAGAACAGAGCCAAGTCTGAACAAACGCAACGCTAGCAGTCGCATCGATTATACCCCCTCGCGCTCGTAAGGCCAAGGCATCTTTCCTATTCCTTTATGTACATTAGAAAACAAGATCGATGCACTCTCAATTGGTTTAGAAGGACATATCGACTGAAAGAAATGTTGTCTCAGTGTTACCTAGTGCTCCAGGCATGTGAAAAACTTAATAATGTAAATGATGGATCGTTTCCTGATGACAGAGGCTTAACCTAGGGCATGGCTTCCTCACCGAACAAATATATAAAAATTTCAAGGGAATCTCATGAAAGGGAGCAGATGAGCCTTAAAATTTCCATAGTTGTGACCACGGGCATCATGGTTCTAGAGATCGTCGGTGGCATCCTGTCGAATAGCTTGGCGTTGATCAGCGACGCATGGCATATGTTCACCGACACTTCGGCATTGGTCATGTGTTTCCTGGCGGGTGTGCTCTCTCTGAAGCCTCCGGACTCCGATAGAACCTTTGGCTATCACCGAGTGGAGATACTCTCAGCACTCGTGAATGGGGCAACACTGGTAGTTGTGGCTCTATACATTTTCTATGAAGCCGTAGGGAGGTTGTTCTCCCCCATCGAGGTTAAGGGCTTCGAGATGTTGGTCATAACAATCATAGGACTGGCCGCGAACCTATTTTCAATGTTAATCCTCTCAAGGGGCATGATGCGCCTTAATGTGAAGTCGGCTTTTCTACACGTTGCCACTGACACGCTTTCTTCCGTAGGCGTGCTTACGGCGTCGATAATAATTCTGTACACTAAGTGGTATCTGGCGGATCCCATAGTGAGCATCGCCGTCGGTGTGATAGTAATACACAGTACGATAAGGATGCTGAGAGAAGTCCTACAGATCCTACTCGAAGGGGTTCCTTCGAAGATAAACTTAGTCGAAGTAATCAGTACCATAAAGAGCACGCCAGGCATCAGAGATGTTCATGACGTGCACATATGGAGCATCACCTCATACGTGCATGTGCTGAGTGCTCACATAGTGATAGGGAAGGACTCCCTGAACTCGATTGGAGACATCCTGAACGAGACCAAGCTCAAGATCGATGAAAAATTTGGGATAAGTCATACAACCCTACAGGTTGAACCAGAAGCCTATGAGGAAATCGGCGAGGTTCATAAGTGATGTGTGGGAATGGCTTTATGGGCCCTCGCGTTTGAGAGGGCTCATATGAGGTCTGCCCATCAGGTGGAGAGACTTGAACTCTCAGAAGAAGCCTATGAGAACATATACTATTGAAATCTCGAGGGCATCATGAAAAAGTAGATTGATTTGGAATTTGTGGCCACTCATTCCCCTGCACAGGAACGTGCTATAGCACCTTAACTGAGCCAAGTTATGAAGTGGACAACAGCGTGATAAGTAAGCCG
>Ga0315282_10011458_pt1 | contig 13734 bp, 10 predicted proteins | sample YL17G07_20_MG_FD_203693 | JGI IMG/M metagenome (GOLD analysis project Ga0315282, IMG submission 203693) | Sediment microbial communities from Yellowstone Lake, YNP, Wyoming, USA - YL17G07_20 | ecosystem: Environmental > Aquatic > Freshwater > Lake > Sediment | place: USA: Wyoming | collected... | reverse complement strand
ACATCGCTGCTTGGGAGAACGATCGGAACAATCGGCAACCCAAAATCCATTGGCACTTTACCACCCGCGATGCTCGTACTAAGCTGAATCATCTTTATCCGAAGCTATGACTGTTACACAGTACTAGCGGCGCGGTTGTGGGTTGGGTAGAGCGAAGCGAAACCCTACGATTTTTGACCGCGAGCATGGGCGCGGGCGGGTTTGAAACCCGCCCCTACGAATGCGCGCACGGATTTTTTGTAGGGGCAACCCCCCGTGGTTGCCCGAACACGGGCAGACACAGGGGCCTGCCCCTACGAACCCGCCCGGCAGACGTCACGCATGGCCGACAAGCGGCCATGGCGTCCGGCTAGGACCGAGCCGCCTTGTCAAAAAAGGTCACCGCCTCGAGACGGCGCTCCCCGCGCTCCAAAGGCCGGCCCTGGGCCCGGGCCTTAGTGGAAAAATCCTTGGCCAGCATGGCCGCACCGACCGCGCCGGCGAACTGGGCCAGGGGCGTCGTTGTCAGGTCCTGGCCCATTTTGTCTCTCAGGGCCTTGACCAGGCCGACGTTCAGGGCCCCGCCGCCGGTGATCACGAGCCGGCCCTGCATCTTCAGCCGGGCGAACATGGCGACGATGCGGCCGGCGATGGCCTCGTGCAGCCCGGCCAGAATCTCGGCCACCGGGGCGCCGCCGGCGAGCTGCCCGACCACCTCCTGCTCGGCGAAGACGGTGCACACGTTGCTGATCCTGGCCGCGCGTCCGGCCTTAAGCGACAGCGGGCCGATCTCCTCCACCCGGAGGCCGAGGGCCTCGGCGATGACCTCGAGAAATCGGCCGGTCCCGGCCGCGCACTTGTCGTTCATGACGAAATCCACGACCCGGCCCTGGGAGAGTTTGATGCCCTTGGAGTCCTGACCGCCGATGTCGATGATGCCAGCGGCCTCGGGGAAGAAATGGACCACGCCCCGCGCGTGGCACGAAATCTCGGTAATCTGCCGGTCGGCAAAAGGCACGTTGATCCGACCATAGCCGGTGGCGACGATGTACTCGAGGTTCTCGAGCCCGGCGCCCGCCTGCTCGAGGGCCTCGGCCATGGTCCGGTTCGCGGTGTGGCGGTGCTCCGCCCCGGTCGGACCCAACACCCGGGCCCGAATCCCCTCCCCCACGATCACCACCTTGGCCGTGGTCGATCCCAGATCAACCCCGGCGTAAAGCATTTTCAAAATCCCTCGGCCGGAAGGAGGCCCATGGGCGTTTGGTTTTATTGGCCATGAGGCGCGGACGACCCCGTTTCGATAGAACCTTAAATATAGGAAGGAAAAAGAAAGAGTGTCAAGGGAAAACCGAGCGGCCGGCCAAGGGCGGGCCTCGGCCCCGGCCGCCTAGACCCGCGGCTCATCTCCAGCCCTTCCACAAGGCGGCCAGGGCCGCGGCCAATCCCAGAACAATGAGAAGGGCCGCCCACAGCCCGCGCGGCAGACCTAAGCCCTGCCTTCGGACCGGGCCGGGCGCCGCCGGGCGCAAGTGAAACACCGCCCTGGGTCCCCACCCGGCCCCCTCCACCGGCTCGATCTTAAGGCCGGCCGAGGCTTCCGGCCCCTGGCGGAGAGACTCGGCCACGGCCCGAGTCACGCACAGCCCCTCCCCGCGGGCCAGGCCCCCAGCCTGCTCCGCGGCCCGGACGCCCTCACCCTCCCACCGGCCGCGGTCTTCCCGGACTTCGCCCAGCCCGACGCCCATGCGCCACTTCACCCGGCGATGGTCGGGCACGGCCGCGTTGCGCAGGCCGAATTCCCGGCCCACGGCCAGGCCGCAGGAAACGGCCACGGCTACCTCGGAGAAAAAGGCCAGATGACGGTCCCCGGCCCCGGTCTCCAGCCGGCCCTCATGCTCGATCACGAGGCCGTTCGCGGCGCGCAGATAGTCTTTCAATATCCGGGCCGTGGCCCGCTCGTCGTCTTGCTTCAGGCTCTCCGTGTTCACGATCTCCAGAAAGAGCACCGAGCGGTCCGTTTTTTTCGTCGCCATCCTCTTCCCTCAATCCGGCCGCGGCCCGCCTTCGGTTTGCGCCAGCTCATCGGCGGCAAAAACCGGCAGCTCCCGGACCCGCCCCTGGGCCTGGCGAAGCAGATAGACCCCGGCTTCCCCGGTCAACCGCCCGATGCAGGCGGCCGCATGCCCGGCCCGGCCGAGCAACTCGAGGGCCCGGCCGGTCTGGTCCTCGGACACGGTGAACAACAGGCACCCGGAGGAGATGAGGCCCAGGGGATCGACTCCCAGCACGCCGCAGACGGCCTGGGTTTCGGGCGCGAGAAGGATTTTTTCCTCGTCAACGATCAGCCCGGTGTTCGAAGCCGAGGCCAGTTCCCGAAGGCCGGTGGCCAAGCCGCCTTCGGTCGGGTCGTGCATGGCGTGGACCTCGAGGTGCGCGGCGGCCAGGCCGGCCGGTGAGACCACGGAAAGGCCGGGGTCCTCGAGAAACCTCTCGGCCCGATCCACCAGGGCCGGGTCCAAGGTCTGCAAAAGGGTCCGGCGGTGCGCAGCGGCCAGAATCGACGTGCCCTCGACGCCCATGGGGCCGACCTGGACGATCGCGTCGCCGGGACGGCCGTCAGCGGTTCTGAGGGGCCGTTCGCCGATCAGATGTCCGAGCATGGTCACGGACACCACGGCCGTGCGCACCGCGGCGCTGACCTCGGAATGACCGCCGATCAGCACCGCGCCCAAACCGTCCCCGGCCCTGGCCGCGTCGGCCACAATGGCTTCGGCCTGGTCTTCGGTCGCGCCCGGCGGCAGAAGAAGGGTGAGCGTGAAAAAGATCGGTTGGCCGCCCATGGCCGCGATGTCGTTGGCATTGATATGCACGGCATAGGTTCCCGGCCGCCTCGTCCTGAAGGTGATGGGGTCCGAGGTCACGATAAGGGTCTGGTCCGTGAGGCGGATGACGGCCGCGTCCTCCCCCAAAGACGGGCCCACCAGGAGCGCCGGGTGCGGCCGCCGGGCCAGGCCCAGCAGGCGGCTCAGGAGCGACGGCGGAACCTTGCCTTCCGGGATGGGGACCTTGGCGGTCAAGGGTTGATCCATGCCGGCCGTCACCTTTCCCCGGCGGACAGCCCCGGCCGCCGGTCCGCGGGCACCCAGGGCCGATGCCCATCCTGGAGCCGCCCCCGGAGCCAAGCCAGGACCGAGGCGTCCGGCCCAAAGGGGTTCCGAAGCGACTCAACCGCCGGCAGGGGGGCATGGCCGGGACACGGAAGGCCCGCCAGCCTGAGGTTATAGGCCGCGATCATCAGCGGCTCCAGGTTGAGCGCATCCTGAAGATTATAGGCCAGGAGCGTCTCGAGGGCCCGCCGGTCGGAGGTAGCCTGGTACAAGTGCCAGAGCAGCACGGCGCCGTAGCCGTCGATATCCTCGAGGCCCGCCCGGCCCACGCCCAGCTTCCGTTCGCACCCCTTCAGGCCGCCGGTCACGCCGGCCCCGGCCAGCACGTAGCGCAAGTCGATGTGGGCCATGTCCAGCTTGAGGCCGAAGTACCGTTCGAGGACCGGCAGGTCAAAGGTCTTGCCGCCGTAAGTGATCAGCAACCGGCAGCCGGAGACTGCCTGGGGAAAATCGTCCAGGTCTTCCCCCTGGATGAAGACCCGCGCCCCGTGGCCGTCGTACAGGGCGATGGTCGTGATCTCGGCTGAGGCGCCCAGGCCCGTGGTCTCGATGTCGAGATAGGCCGCCTGGTCTCGAAAACGGCTTATCAGCCGCCAGTGCTCGGCCGGAGCCAGTCGGTCGAGGAAGAATTTGGGCTCGCTCGCCCACAGGGCTCGGCGGGAATCCTTTAAAATCCGCCGGACCTGGTCAAGACGGGCCGGGGACAGAGGGAGATCGTCCCGCTCGAAAGCGTCCGCCCAGGTAATCACGCCCCGGGCCCAGAGGCGTCTCTCGGTGCGGAGTCCAATGCCGGGAATGTGGGTAAAGGTGCTTTCCAGCACGGCCGCCCCCATACAAGGTGGTTCCGGCTAGATTCCTACCACAATGCAGGTGGGCAGGCAACCGTCGCTGGACCGAAGTTGGCTGTCTCAGGGAGATTCCGGCGCCGCAGAAAGATTAAGGCGCATCGGCGTGAAAACCATGCCGCGTTGAAACTCCTCCGGCCCGGTCGCCTCAAACCCAAGGCGGCTATAGACCGCAACGGCATAGGGCGAAGAATGGACGGTTACCGCCTTCACATCCGGCTGCATTTCGAGACAGCGGGACAGGGCCGCCTCGAAAAGACGACGCGCGATTCCTTGCCGCTGAAAAGCCTTGTCCACAAACATCAGCATGACATGGCTCAGGTCGCGAACTTCGATCATCCCGGCCAGGCGATCCCCGGCCCGGGCTACGAGAAGTATGTTCCCGGCAAAGACGCGCCGGCGCATCTTCTCCGCATCCACCACGGCCAGGAACTCCGATACGCCCGCCGGCGGATAACCGGGCGCCACGAACTCCATGAACACCCGCTCCACCAGCCGGCAGACTTCCCCTTCCTCTCCGGCTTTCATAGGACGACAGACGGCACTCCGAGACATATGCGCCTCCCATCGTGATTCGAAAGCCCGGGTGGGATTCGAAAACGATTCCCCGCCCAGCTGGCGGACGCCCGACCCGGCAGGTCCTGAAAAACTACCAATCCGCCTTTGCTGCTTGCCCGCCGGCTCCCCAATGGCTCCCCATGGCGCTAGGTGCTTTTCACGGCTCGTCCGGCACCACGATTGGTTTTTAGAGCAACGAATCGGTCAGCGGAGCCGGGACGCCGCCTCGGGAGTGAACTTGGGCGAAGACAGGTCGCCGCTGACGCGCACCGGCACGGCCCCACCGACGCCCTGCCCTTTCCTTGCGGCCACGAACGTCGGTTTAAACCGGAAACGAAGCGTTTTTTTTATGAGGTCGGCTCGGCCCGCGGCCGAGAGCCTCAGCCAGGGTGCCACCAGGGTCGTCGTTTGCGTATCGAAGACGCCGTTTTCCAGGGTGAAGATGGACGTAAGCTCGGAGAACGCCGTCCGGGGGGCCTCGGCCTTGGACTCTCGCTCAAAGGCAGACCGCTGGTTCTGCACCATCCCGGCCAGGTCGGCGCCGACCACGGCCCCATCGTGCAAGCGAAGCCGGCCGCCACCGTTGAGCGAGCTCAGCACCTGTCCGGTCCCTTCCCCGGTCAAAGATAAAGACGCCGATCCGCCGGCGAGGCCCTCCAGGAAGGAGGTTCCCAGGAAATCCTGAAGCAGCGGCTTAACGCGAACCTCGGCCGCGTCCATCTGGACCTGGTACACAGGCCGCTCGGCGCGCACATCCACCGTCACCAAGCCGGACAAACGGCCTCCGTACAAATCGCAGCGCACCGGCTCGGCCCGAATCAGCCCCCCCTGACCCTTCAGCTCAAGAACCAGGTTCTGGACCCAGCCCTTGTGCACGCGAACGCTTCCGGCCCGCACCTTGCCGGCCATGACCCGGCGGCGAAGCGAATCCAGGCCCGGCCAGGCCGGCCAAGAGGAAGCACTTTCGGCCTGCCTCTCTTGCGTATCCGGCGGCAGATATCGGTCCAGATCGATCCGGTCGAGGTCCAGATCGAAGATCAGGCGAGGAGGATCGGCCTCCTCAAGCGTGGCCGAGAAGGCCAGCCGCGACTCGTCCAGAATGAGTTCCCCGCCGGAAAGGGTCATGGCCTGCTTCGTTCTCAGGAGATGCGCCTTGAGGGCCAGCCGGCTCAGGGCCTGCGGGTCGGAGGTGCCTACGGGAAACGGTCGGCCGAAGGCCTCGAACAGCCGGCGGGGGGAAAAGGGTTCCACGTTGAGCGCCAGGTCGGTCTGAAGGCCTTGCGCGGTGTTTCCCGCATGACCCCGAAGGGTGACCTTCAAGCCTTGCGCCACGGACAGCTCCAGGGAAATCGGCACCGGTTGTCGGCCGGGGTCTGGGCCCAACGGCCCCAGCGCCCCGGTCAGAGAGACCGGCTGGTCGTTCACTTGGGCCGTAACCGAGGTCCGGATGGGCCGTTCCAGGGACACATCCTCCAGATATGCGTTCAGGCCCTTGACCTCGTAGCGGATTTGTTTGGCCGGCTCTGTCCACACCACCTGGCCGTTACGGATGGTGCAGTCGCGCACGGCCAGACCCTTCAGTCTGGAGCCGCGTTCCCGAGAGCGGGCAAAGGGTCCGGTTCTCCGCGGTCCAGGCCGGGCGGATTCGGCCGCCACTCGGCCCAAGCCTTCCCAATTGACGCGGCCGTCCGGGGTTTTCTCCAGGGTGAGGCGCGGGTTTTCGATCAGGAATCGGGTGACCTGGATGTCCCCCCACAGCAGGGGCAGGGTTTTCACCCGCACTTCGAACGAATCCACGGAAAGGAAATCCGGAGAGGAAAATCCGGGAGGGGCTCCCAGGGACAAATCCGATAGGGAAAAGCGGGCGTATGGAAAGAAGGCGAAGCGAACCCGTCCCCCGATCTTGAAGGGGCGACCGGTGGCTTCGACCACGCTTTTTTCAAAAGCCGCTTTGGAGGACTCGAGATCAATCAAGAACGGGGCCAGCACCACCGCCCCCACCGCGAGAATCAGCACGACCGCCGCGGCTACCGCCAACCCCAAGACGATCTTTTTCATCACCGCCCCGGACGCCCGGATCGGGCCGGCTTAACGGCCGCGGACGTGTCGCTTAGAGCGATCAAGGCCGGAACATGGACGATCATGGAACACCTCTCGAGACGATGGCAGACTTCGGCCGCCGGCCGCTGGTCCAGGGCCGGAGTGTTCGGCGTCTCTTTGGCCGGAAGACGACCTGACCGTGCCCGGGTTCTCCGGGCCCGGCGAGGTCTCATCGACGAACCATCCGGGGGGCCCAGGACCCTTGGCGAACGGTCGCGGGTCAGCAGTCCGGTCGCCCAGGATTCTCAGGGAATCGGACAGCGACTCCCCCTGGACCCTGGCCTGACCGAAATGATCCAGCAGCAAAAGGAGCCACCCATACGACTGATCGCCATACTATAAAAGAAGGAGTCAACCGTCAATCATTGATGGCTCATGGATGACCCATTGATGGCTCATGGATGGCCCCTTTCGGCCGAGGGCCGGGCCTCTTCACGGCCGCGCCCCCAAAAATCCGAACGGACTGACCCTGGTCGGCCAACCCGGCAAAAAAAAGTTGCTTTTGCCGGCCAACCGGTCTATATAGCGTAATCGCCTTTGGGGTTGGGCCGTAAGGCCCGGCGTGGTTGCCGGGAACAGCATGGGGTCAAGTCATTTCGCGTCAAGGCGGGATGAGGGGTCCTTTTCCTGGGGCAGCCTGAGGTAAGGGAAGCGGGGCCTTGTCCCGCAGAGTATATTTGAGGAGCTCACATTGGGAGGTACAGTCATGGCGTCAGGGAGTCAATTGATCTTGCTGGTCATCGCCATCAGCATCTGCGGCCTTTTATTCGCGGCGTACCTGGCGAAGTGGGTGCTCAAGTTCAGCACCGGCAGCCAAACGATGCAGAACATCTCCAACGCAATCAAGGAGGGTGCGGAGGCCTTTCTGCGCCGCCAGAACAGGACCATCCTTCTGCTGGCGGCGGCCTTCGCCGTGATACTTTTCCTGGGTTATGGAGTCATCCGCAGTCACCGGGACTTCGACCCGGTGGGCACTTCACTCGAGCTTGCCGGTTGGATCACCTTCTCCTTCGTGATGGGGGCCCTTTGCTCGGTGATTGCCGGCTACGTCGGAATGTGGGTTTCGATCCGGAGCAACATCCGCACCGCCACGGCGGCGCTGAGCAGTCTCAATGACGCGCTGCGCATCGCCCTGCGCGGCGGCGCGGTGTCCGGCCTGCTGGTGGTGGCCATGAGCCTGCTCGGGGTGGGCGGCCTGTTCTTCTTGGTGGAAAACTTCAGCACCGTGGAATCCACGCGCATCCCCTTGCTCATCGTCGGTTACGGGTTCGGCGCCTCGTTTGTGGCGTTGTTCGCCCAGCTTGGCGGCGGTATCTACACCAAGGCGGCCGACGTAGGCGCCGACTTGGTGGGCAAGGTGGAGGCCGGCATCCCGGAGGACGACCCGCGCAATCCGGCGGTCATCGCCGACCTGGTGGGCGACAACGTCGGCGACTGCGCCGGCCGTGGCGCCGATCTGTTCGAGTCCACCGCGGCCGAGAACATCGGTGCGATGATCCTCGGCGCGACCTTGGCCCAAGCCGCCCAAAGCGCCAGTCTGCCCTTCGCCGCCGGAATCATCGGCGTGATGATGTTCCCGCTCGTGGCCCGTGCCTTCGGCATCATCGCCTGTATCGTCGGCATCGTGTCGGTCAAGATGGACCGCGAGGAGAAGATGGACCCGATGCAGGCGCTCAACCGCGGCTATTACGTCGCCGTGGTGCTGGCCATGATCGCCTTCGGCGTGGCCACCCGCTGGCTGCTGCACACCCCGTCGGCGCCCGACGCGTGGTGGCACTTTTTCCTCTGCGGCATAGTCGGCGTGCTCACCTCGGTGGCCTTCGTCTACATCACCCAGTACTACACCGAGTATAAGTATCGCCCGGTGCAATCCATCGCCGAGGCCTCGAAAACCGGCCCGGCCACCAACATCATCGCCGGCGTCGGCGTCGGGTTCGAATGCACCGCCGCCCCCGCCGTGGTCATGGGCGCCGCGCTGCTGATCTCCTATTATCTGGGCGTTTCGAGCGGGCTGCCCAAGGCCGGACTATTCGGCACGGCGGTGGCCACCATGGGGATGCTGGCCACGGCGGCCTACATCCTGGCCATGGATACCTTCGGGCCGATTACCGACAACGCCGGAGGGATCATCGAGATGTCCCAGGCGCCGGAAGAGGTGCGCAAGAAGACCGACCGGCTGGACGCGGTGGGCAACACCACCAAGGCCTTGACCAAGGGATACGCCATCGGCTCCGCGGCCCTGGCCGCCTTCCTTCTCTTCCAAGCCTACATGGACGAGGTCATCCAGTACGCCGGCCTCGGCGTTGGTTATCACTTCCAGGTGGACCTCTCCAAGCCGGTGGTGTTCGTCGGCGGGCTGATCGGCGCCGCGCTGGTGTTTCTGTTCTCGTCCCTGGCCATCCGCGCCGTGGGGCAGGCCGCCCAGTCCATTATCGCCGAGGTGCGCCGCCAGTACGCCAAGCTGCCCCGGGTCAACGACATCATTCAATTTCCGGCGGACTTCAAACCGGAGTATGGCACTTGCGTGGACATCGTCACCAAGGCCGCCTTGCGCAAGATGGTGGCGCCGGGGCTCTTGGTGGTGCTCACGCCGATCGTTGTCGGGATTCTCTTCAAGGTGTTCATCACGCAAAGCGATACGCTGATCTCCGCCGAGGCGGTGGCCTCGCTCCTGATGGTTGGGACCATCGCCGGCATCCTCACCGCGCTGTTCCTCAACAACTCCGGCGGCGCCTGGGACAATGCCAAGAAATACATCGAGGCCGGGGCCCACGGCGGGAAGTACTTGACCGACGCCGAGGGCCAGAAGACCAAGAACCCGACGCACGGCGCGGCGGTGGTCGGCGACACGGTCGGCGATCCCTTCAAGGACACGGCCGGGCCTTCCCTCCACGTGTTGATCAAATTGCTTTCGACCATCACGTTGGTGTTGGCGCCGCTGTTCATCTAAGCGGATTTTCACCAGCCTCGCATCTTCAAGCGGCCGCCGGTTGGCGGCCGCTTGCTTTTTGCTGACGAGCGGGGCAGTGATAGAGAAGATGGATGCCGTAGAGGCCGAGGAGGCTCGAAAACGATCAAACGGAGGCGTCACGGTTCCGAGCCGGTGATTCGAAATTGGGAGGAAGCCGGAGGACTGTGCGGACACTTGTCCGAGTGATCCGGGACGCCGTCTCCGTCACTTGACAGGACAGCCGGCCTTGTCCACCTTCACCCCGGCCGGCGTATTCGGACACTTGTCCAGATCGTCAGATACCCCGTCACTGTCCGTGTCTTTGGGAGGCGTAGGCGGCGCCGGGCTCTCCCCCCCGAACCGATACGTCAGCCCAAAAGTATAGGACAGGTTGCCATTCGTCTCATTGAAGGCGATGATGTGCCGTACATCCGCTTGCAGGGCCAGGTTGTCGGTGAGGAAGTATTTCACCCCCAACCCATAGTTCGCCACGAAATCCGCGTCGCTGGCGCTTTTGAACGGGTCCAGGGTAATGCGTCCCAGCCCAATCGCGAAGTAGGGCATCAATTTTGACTTCGTCATGAAATGATACAGGACTTCCAGACGGTACATGTAGGCGCGGGCGTCTTCACCCTTGTCCATCTCCGTGGGAACGGCATCCGCCAGCCCCTGCACCCCCCAGCGAAGGGTCAGGTAAGAGCCCAATCCCAGCCCGTATGTAAAACCGCCCTCCAAGTCCTGTCTGCCGTCAAACAAAAATCCCCCCAGCCGCGGGGTTACGGCCACCGTCTTTGGCCGATTTTCAGCCCATGCGGCTGAGGTCGTCACCATCCCCAGAAGAAGCGGGAGAACTAAGGAAATCCCCAGGCACCGTTTCATGGACGTGACTCCTTTCCATTAGGGGTGACGCCTATCGGCTAAGGAAAGCGACCTGTGCAAAACAAGAGGATTTCGAGTCGAAATAGAGACAGAGAATTCGGCCTTCGGCCGGCAGCCGAAGTTTTGCACTGGTCTCGAAGCCGGAACCAAGACAACCATGGGGTTCTTGTCTTCCTTTGGTCTAAACCGCCGGTGGTTCATATTTTATCACCATCCAGACCGAAGTTCAATATTTCTTCATTTCGGGGGCGGGACTCGAGATAGCGAAGGCGAATCGATCTTGCCTCGCGGGCGGCCGGCAGGCGTCAGGCTGAACCCACCGGCGCGGACGGAGTCTGCCCCGGACGATCCAACGGGTTATTCAAAGACCTCGGCGGCCACATATTCGGCTAGATCGTCCTCGGTCATGCCCAGGAGCTCCAGGCAGACCTTTTCCAGGTGTTGGCCCATGGCCGGCCCTGCCCAGCGCGGGCCTTGAGGGCTTTTCGATAGCTTGTACGGGATGCCATCATAGTGGTGCTCGCCGATCACGGCGTGCTTGAGCTTGACGAAGTGCCCTCGATGCTTCATCTGCGGATCGTTGAACAGGCCCTCGTAACGATGAACCACCCCGGCCGGCACCCCGGCTTCCTGCATTTCGCTCATGATCTCATCGGCCGGATGGAGCCTGGTCCACGATTCCACCGCCCGGTTAAGTTCGTCCTCGTGTTCTTTCCGGCTGAGCAAGGTCCGATACCTGGGATCGTTCGTCCAATCCGGCTGGCCGACCACCCGGCAGAAGGCCTTCCACTGGTCGTCATCAGTCACGGCGACGGCCACCCATCGATCCAGTCCCTCGCATGGATACACGCCGTGAGGCGCGGCGTCCGATGCTTGATTCCCTCGCCGCGATTGAACCCGGCCATTGACAAAATAATCCATGATGACCGGCGCCATGAAGGTCACGCCGCACTCGTATTGAGAGAGATCGAGGTACTGACCCCGGCCCGTTCTGCGGCGATAATCCAGGGCCGCGATCAGGACGGCCGTGGCGAACCGGGGGGCGATAAAATCGTTATATGCGCCATAGATGGTGGCGGGCTCCCGGTCCGGCCACCCGGTCATGTGGTACACCCCGGCCACGGCGCTGGCATGCGGGCCATAGCCGCGGAACTGGGAGTGCGGGCCGTACTGTCCCTGCTGGCAGGTGCTGAAGTAGATGATGTCCGGCTTGAACTTCCTCACGCTGTCATAATCCATGCCCCAGCGCTTCATCATCCCGGGCGTGAACGATTCGCCCATGACGTCGCACCACTCGATCAGCTTAAAGGCGATTTCCACGGCCCTGGGCCGGTTCATGTTCAGGGCCAGCCCAAACTTGCTGGTATTGTAATTCGGATACCAGGCCGACCGATCCAGTTCGTTGACCGCGTCCTTAAACGGACCGCCGGTTCTGACCACGTCCGGCCTGTGGCTGGACTCCACCTTCACCACTGTGGCCCCATGATCGGCCAGGTATTTCAGCGGCAGGGGACCGACCGCGGCCGTGCAGAAATCCACGATTTTGAGACCTTCGAAAATCCATTGTTTTTCCATGGCGGCCTGGTCCTCGCTATACAGAGCGCCATAACTTCGCATACCTGTGTTGCTCCTCGGCTCGTCACTGCGGCGTACTGAAAAGTACGCCTCGTTCCTCGCCTTCGTCGCGCCTTGGTCTGCTTTGTTCTGACGCTCTGTATTCACATCGTTTCATGATATTGTGTATATCAGCAGGCTAAATGATTTGGGCCTGTTTCAAGGCGATCGTCTGTTCCCTGGAGAGGCCCAGTTCCTGTTCATAGATTTCCCGGTTGTGTTCTCCGATCAAGGGAGCGCGTTTCCATCCGGCCAGCGGCGTCCGGCTGAGCTGAGCCCACGGCCCGCAATATTTCAGGACCGCCCCGAGCTCGGGGTGCTCGATTTCGACATAAAAGCCTCTGGCCTCGAGCTGAGGGCTTTCGGCGATCCCTTTGGGGTCGTTGACCGGGGCCAAAAGAATTTTTCTCTTGATGGATTCCTCGTAAAGATCGGCCATGGTGTGGGTCATGAGGAACGGCTCGATCACCTTCCGCAGCCGGTCGATCTCCTGCTGGGTGATGGTGGCCGAATCGATGGCCGCCCAGTCGTACCCCTCGAGGTCGCCGGCCGCGCCTTGCTCGGCCATCCACAGGGCCAGGGCGGTGCTGGACAGGACCAGGGGCCTGAGCGCGCCGCCTCCGATCATCAGAAAGACCCAGCCATCCTGGCAGGGCCATAACCACGGGTTGTACAGGCTGGAACCATCGGACCTGACAATCCCCCGCTTATAGACCCCGCGCGGCAGGTTTATTCTGTACATGTCCCAGAATTGCATGGTGTTCATGGTGCACATGGACAGGCACTGCTGTATGGATACGTCCACGTGTTGGCCCTGGCCCGTGATGGAGCGGGCATACAGGGCCATCATGGCGCCCTGCGCGGCCTCGGCCCCGCCGTGAAGATAGGCGTGGGGAAAACTGATCTGATTTGGAGCACGGTCGGGATCGCCGGAGATGGACATGACCCCACCCAGGGCCCAGAGGATCATGTCCGTCGTCTGATAATGCCGCTCCACATAGGGGCCCGATTGTCCGAAAGGGGTGATGGAAACCAGGATGACGCCGGGATTGATCTTTTCCAGGTCTGGGTACCCGATGCCCAGCCCGTCCATGGTTCCCGGCGGAAAAGATTCCACGACGAAATCGGCGGACCTTGTCAACCTCTTGAAAATGTCCAGGCCGTCCGAGGTCTCGAGGTTCAAGGTGATCCCTCTCTTGTTCGTGTTGAAGGCGAACCAATAAAGGCTTTTTTCAGGGTCCGGATCATCGTGATAAAAGGGACCGAGGCGCCTCGCGGGATCGCCGCCGGGTCTTTCGATCTTGATGACGTCCGCACCCATGTCTCCGAGTATTTTCCCGCAAAGGAGCCCCTTTTCGTCGGTGAGGTCCAGGACGCGATAGGGGCTTAAAAGCGTGTACGGCGTTGGTTCCGAGGCCATGGCCCAACCCTCCCCATAAACACCCGATTTGTTCGCTGGACAAAATGTAACACAGTCCTACCCGCGGCACAATGACGCTCTGAAAACGCCTCCAAGCGAGGCGTTCCTCCCTAATTTCCGTCTATGGGTAAAGGATAAAGGTTAGGAAGCTTGGGAAGTGAGGTAGGGCGGTGTTTTTTGGTTGACACGGTCTGGCGATGGCTGCACCTAATGGGTGAAACG
>Ga0315282_10011457_pt1 | contig 13734 bp, 10 predicted proteins | sample YL17G07_20_MG_FD_203693 | JGI IMG/M metagenome (GOLD analysis project Ga0315282, IMG submission 203693) | Sediment microbial communities from Yellowstone Lake, YNP, Wyoming, USA - YL17G07_20 | ecosystem: Environmental > Aquatic > Freshwater > Lake > Sediment | place: USA: Wyoming | collected... | reverse complement strand
GCTTGCAGATTGTCCTCTGAAGTCGGGCTGCCCGCGGGCGTCCAGACGCGAATGAAGATGCGACCTCTCACCATCGCTCCGGCGGATGGCCCAATGAGGGTCAACTCCATGCCTTGCGCTGGGCGCACGGGCTCGCTGCGGTAGAAGGTGAACAGTCCATAAGCGGCGGTGGGATCGAGCGCTTCCTCCAGTAAGGCTTCCGCTTGCTTCTCGCCGAGATGGTACTTGCGCAGGACGAGCGTCTTGACGCCGTATTCGCGTTCTATCGCGGGGTCGCCACCGTATTGTCGGACGGCTCCCACCGGCATCGGTTCGGAGCTCACGAGGTGCCAGTTCGCCGCCGGAACGAGTGGAATGACCGTCGGACCCTGGGCGCTCGCGCCGGTGTTGAGTCCCGCCAGGGCAAGAAGCAAGGCGAACTGCCAGACCTTCTCACGTGCCATTTCGTATGAGGATATCAGAAATTCGAGGCACCGGCAGGGGCCTGCGTTCGGCTGCCTTCCGCCACCGAGCGGGTCGGTTCTTCCCTCGCCACCTTGACGCCGCCCAGACTGCCGACGTAGTGGGCCACACCGTTGCAAAGGGCCTCGGCAATCTGGGCTCGGTGGTCGGATTTCTTCAGCAATTTCTCATCGCGAGGGTTGGTAAGGAAGGAGATTTCCGCCAGGACGGAAGGCATGTTGGCGCCGATGAGTACGACGAAGGGGGCCTTCTTGATTCCGCGGTCCTTCTGCGCACCGGTGATTTTCCTCAGACGGAGATACACTTCCCGCTGCACTTGGGTGGCAAAATCCTGCGACTCTTCAATCTTCTCCGTCAGCGCGATCTTCTTGATCAAGTCCTGAAGCGCGTGGACCGACTCCTGACTGGTGGCGTTTTCGCGGGCCGCCACTTCCAGAGCTTCGGGGCTGGAAGTGAAGTTGAGGTAGTAGGTCTCGATGCCGCGCGCGCTGCGGTCACGGCTGGCGTTGGCATGGATGGATATGAACAGGTCGGCGCCTTTTTCGTTGGCAATCGCCGTCCGCTCTTCCAGCGGGATGAAGGTGTCGTCAGAGCGCGTCATGATGACTTCCGCGTTGGTCTTCTCTTCCAGTAGCTTCTTCAACTTTAACCCAACATCCAGGACGAGATCCTTCTCGCGCAGGCCCGTGGGCCCTATGGTGCCCGTGTCGTGACCGCCGTGGCCGGGGTCAATCACGATCCGTCCGATTTTCAGTCCCAGAGCACGCGTCAGTGTTCGAGAGCCGGCTTCGGTAGGCGGAGGCGGCTTGACGGTGGCGAGAACTGGAGGTTCACTGACCTTTTTGGCCGGAGCTTCCTCAGTGCGGGAAGGTTTCGTCGGCAGGGCAGGGGTTTTGAGCGACGCTGTCTCCTTCTCCTCCTCCGCCCGCGAGGGCTTGGGTTTCTCAACTGCCGCAGCAGCTTCCGTAACGGGCTCCTCTTTGGTGGACTTCCTCTTCGCTTCCTTTTCCACGGGGCCAGGCGGTTCCGCCTTCGCCGTCTCGGGTTTTGCCCTTGCCGCGGCAAGGGTTGGGTTTTCCGCGGGCGCGGCCTTAGCTTCCGCAGGCTTCGGTTCGGGCGCCTTTTCGGCAACGATCGGCGGCCCATTGATGTCAATTACCAACCGGAAGGGATTGGGAAGCGTGAAGACGGAGTAAGCTTCGACTTTCGCCACGTCCAGGACCACACGCGTGACGTTCGGTTGGAACTGTCCGATGCGAACCTGGCGAAGGAAACCGTCTTCCACCGGAAAGGTCTTCCCGAGCAACTCTGAACTCAGCCTGGCATCGAGGAGGTCCAGAACGATGCGGTCAGGGTTGGGGACGCGGCTCGATTCGAACTTTACCTCGCTCTGGACATTGACGACAATGCGCGAGTAGCTTGGTCCCACCCAGCGGCGGATGCTGGTAACCTCCGGCAGGGCGCCAGCCAGCCGCCGTTCGGTTTTCGGCGACGCGGTGACGGGCTTCTGCTCCACGGCTTGCGCTTCTTCCGCCAACTGCTCGAGTTTTTTCAGCTTCTCCCGCGCCTCGGCGGCCCTGGCGTCCCTGGGGTGTTTCTCAAGAAACTCCTGGAAGGCCTTGTGTGCCCCGGCGGAGTCCTCGAGGCCGGAGCGGTAGATTTCCGCAATGTTGAAACGCGCCTGACTGCAGAGGGGGTTTTGGGGATACTGCGCCAGCAAAAATTCGTAAGCCTGGATGGCGGCGTGGTAGTACTCGTCACTTCGAAATCGCTGACCCATCTCCTTGTACAGGTCGCCGACTGTATTCAGGGCCAGTGGCGACTTGCCGTAGGACGGGTCATAAAAGTGCACCGATTTGAAGGTGCGGATGACGTTCTCGTAATCGCCTTTCTTGCGGCTCTTCTCCGAGACGGAGTCGAGGGCAGTCCGCAGGCGTGTGGCCCGCTCGTAGGCCGCACGTGCCCGCACCGCCCGGTTGGCGGGGGCGGCCGGAGACGACAAGGGGAGCAAAACCAGCAAACTGGCGATCAGGACAGCAGTGAAGCAGAAGCGATTTGTAGCTTGGGTCAACCGCAACCCTCGTAACTCCGCAGACGCCTGCAACTCCCGGTTCCAGCGCGAGCTGGCCTCCTGGCAGGCGGCGGTCGGAATCAACTAGAATTCATAGCCATTCGTATAATGCACCACCCCGTTTGAGTCCACATAGCGATAAATCGGCGCCTTGGGCGGCTCCTTCGACTTCGATTCTCCGGCGGTCTGAGCCGTATCCACGGCGTAGAGATGGTTCACCTTGCGTACGTAATCGCGCGTCTCCTGGAAGGCTGGGACACCGCCGAAGCGCCGCACCGAGTTCTCCCCCGCATTGTAGGCGGCCAGCGAAAGCGTCACATCGCCGCCGAAAAGGTCCAGCAGATAGCGCAAGTAGGAAACTCCACCGTCGATATTCTGTTTCGGGTCGAATGGGTTCTCCACGCCAAAGCGTTTCGCCGTGCCCTCGACGAGCTGCATCAGACCCATGGCGCCCTTGTTGGAGACAGCGTTGGGGTCGTATCCCGATTCAACCTGAATGATGGAATGGACAAGCTTGGGATCGATCTGCCGGCGGGCCGCGGCCTCGCTCACCAGGCGGCCGACTTCCTCGGGCGCCACGCTGGGGTTTGAACGAACGGGCCGGACGCTTGCCACGATGCTACGACGGGTCGCGGCAGACATCACCGGCACGTTGATATAAACCTTGTGGCCGTGATCGTCGGTCAGAGCGATGATCTGCTCAGCCGCGAAGGAAGGGACACCGGAAAGAAGAAGAACGAAGAAGCAACGGCCCAGAAGGGCGGGGATGACAGTTTGTGTGCGATTGCTCATTGAGCTCCAGCCTCGGCGCGTCAGGCTCTAGAACTCATCCCCTCTCGATCGTTGGTCTCAGCCACCGTTGCCGATGGAATCGCGCTGGGAGTCGTCTCCAAAGCTCAGCCACCCCGGCCTGGCGTGCCGTCAAACAGGAGGCCTTGTCCCCCAACCTGCGCCATTATAACACTCGCGCCCGTCAATTGCACCCGGCGGTAGACCGCGCCCGCGCCGACGGTCGTAGGGATCGTTCTCAGTGGGCCGAGGTCAGAGCAAGCACGGCATAGGCCGTCGCGGCGTCGCTCATGAAGCGTCCCGTGTCGGAGGATGGGTCACGGCCGTTATTAAGGGAATAGCCCGGCCACAGGCCTTGCGTCGGGTTCTGGTTGCGGAGCAACCAGTCGAGCCCCTGCTTCAAGTGAATGTTCTCTCGGAGCAGGCCTGCCTGGGCGAGCGCGAAGGTTATGAGGCCGGTGGCGTATCCGTCGCTCCTTAGTTCCAGAGGTGTGCCATCGGCGCGTTTCCAAGGGCCGACAAGCGAGGAGAGGCTCCAGCCTCCGTCAGCCTGCTGCCTGCTTACGATTTCGTTGATGATCGACTCTCGCTGCTCCGCCGTGAGAAGTCCCGGCCATTTCGCCGTCGCCCACAAGAGGACAACACGATTGATGGGGGACTGCTGCGTGGATTCACGGACGAGGTAATCGCGGAGCGCCTTGAGGTTACTCTGGATCTCGGGGGCCGAGCGATAGTGCTGAGGAGCCGTGCCCACCGCCACTGCGGCCAGCGAAGCGCCGTAGAACTGCGAATCGTCCGCTTCCCAGGGCTCGTTGCCAAAGCGAAGCCAGGACCACGCCCCGCTCTCGTCTCCTGACGTTTTCTGCAGCGCCCACATGTTGTCGAAAGCCGTGCGCGTATCGCCGCTGAGCTTCCCGCTCTGAGCATCGAAGCTTGCCAGGATCAGCGCATTGAGAACGGCCTCGGTCCCGCGCGACTCGGCGGTTTTGTGAGCGCCGCGTTTTTCGTCGCTGTAGAACGGTCCGACCTCCTTCCAAAGGCGTACGCGCTTCGTGACACTGTCCAGGAGGCGGCGTTCGTTGGCGGAAGGGGAGCTCTCGCCGAGCGCGGTGCGAAGGGCGGGTCGCGAGAGGGCGTAAGGCACCGCCGTATGACACGAGACGCAGAAGGTCCCGTGATCACGGGCGGCGGTAGGCCACGCTCTCCACCAGTCGATCCGCTGATCGAGGTAAGCGGCGGCAGCCCTCTGATTCCAGGCTCCTGCGGTTCCGGCCTCAGGAGCCAACCCAGCCGTAAGAAAACCTGCGGCGAGGCATGCTGCCAGCGCAGAGACACCCAGTGCCTTCGTCCTCATCGGGACCGTCTCCATCTGCCCAGCACCACAGTTCTCATCCCGTGCTAAGTGTTGCGCTTGGCCTGCTCGGCCACGGCCTTCGCCGCCCGCGCCACGGCTTCCGGATCGCCGAGGTATTCGTGCCGAATCGGTTTCAGGTCCTGGTCGAGTTCGTAAACCAAAGGAATGCCTGTCGGGATGTTCAACTCAACGATCTCCTCATCCGGAATGTTGTCGAGATACTTTACCAGGCCGCGCAGACTGTTGCCATGCGCGGCTACGATGACGCGCTGGCCGGAGCGCACGGCGGGGGCGATCGTCTCGTGCCAGTAGGGCAGTGTCCGCGCCACCGTGTCCTTGAGGCATTCGGTCAGGGGAATGTCCTTCAGCTTCAGGTCCCCATAGCGCGGATCGTGGCCGGGAAAGCGGTCGTCCTCGCGAGTGAGCTGGGGAGGCGGAATGTCGTAGCTTCGCCGCCAGATCTTGACCTGCGCCTCGCCGTACTTCTCCGCCGTCTGCGCCTTGTTCAGCCCTTGCAGCGCCCCATAGTGCCGCTCATTCAGCCGCCAGGTGTTGTGAATGGGGATCCACATCAGGTCCATTTCATCCAGTGCGATCCAAAGAGTTCGAATGGCGCGCTTCAGCACCGAAGTGTAAGCGACATCAAATCGGTAGCCCTCTTTCAAAAGAACGCGGCCCGCTGCGTGCGCCTCCTGCGTTCCTTTCTCACTTAAATCCACGTCCGTCCAGCCCGTAAAGAGATTCTCCTTGTTCCAAACGCTTTCGCCGTGCCGTAACAAAACGACCTTGTACACGATGAGTGCTCCTTAAGAGGAATGTTCTGCCCGTTCGAGACCGGGCCCTCCATTATATGTGGGTTTGGGTGAACTGGGGCCCGTGTGTTTTGATCTGACCGCGGAAAAGGCGACTTACGGTGGTCAACGGGCAGGACCCGGAAAAAGCCGACTGGATGGGTCAAGTGCTCGGCTTCAGCATCCAGGCGCCGGCGCCCGGTGAATGGGGCATCGGTGAAGTCTTGGCAGGGGAGGAAATCTGAGGTTATAATGCCTTTCGTCTCCGGGAATCATTCAGGACGGTCTGTCGGTCAGGGAACGCACTCCATGCCCAGGAACCTGCCTCGGTTGGTTATTCGTGAAGCCTCGGGGACCGAGCGCGATGTGGAAATCCTGCGCACGCCGTTCACGCTCGGACGGCAAAGCGACAATGACGTGGTTCTGCTCGACAATCGTATTTCCCGCCGCCACGCCAGCATCAACCGGGACGGAGATGAGTACACGCTGGTGGACGACGGCAGCCGCCACGGCACCTTCGTCAACGGCGAGCGGGTCACCTCCTGCACGCTGCACAGTGGCGACCAGATCAGTCTGGGTGTGGCGGACGTCTATCAGATTTTCTTTCTTACCGACCAGGCCACGCTGCCCAAGCTGCTGGCGGAGATGGGGAAACTGGGGGCGAGCCCCGCGCCCCAGCTCCAGCATCTGGGCCTGCTCCTGCGGATGGCCGAGATGCTCAACCGGGCCGCAGCGCTCGAGGAAGTGCTGACGGCCCTCGTCGATTCGGCGGTGCAGTTGGGTGATGCCGAGCGCGGCCTGCTTTTCCTGCGCGACGAAGACGGCGAACTCCGCCTGCGACTGGCGCGCGGGCGCGGTGGGACCACCCTCTCTCCGGGGCTCACCGACTATTCGCGGAAAATCGTGGACCGGGTTGTAGAAACCCGTCGGGAAGAAGTGACCCTAGAAGAAGAACTCACCGGTGTTTCCGCCAACGAGACGGGCATCATCCGCCAGGGACTGCGCGGCGTCGTTGCCCTGCCGCTGCAAAAGCTGCCCATGATGGAGATGGGGGGCGATACCATCATTCAAGCCGCCCCGGAACTCCTGGGCGTGATCTATCTCGACAGCCGTGCGCGTCCCACCTCACTGACCGGCTTGGACCGCCAAGTGCTGCTGACCCTGGCGGTTGAAGGCGCGACGATCATCGAGAACGCCCGCGTCTTCCGCCTGACGCGCGAGCAGGAGCGCATGCGCCACGAACTTTCCCTGGCGCGCAACATTCAGCAGAGCCTCCTGCCCCGCAAGTTGCCGAGCAGCGACTACTTCGAATTGCGCGCCGTCAGCTTTCCCTGCCAGACCGTGGGGGGCGATTACTACGACGTGATCCATCTCCCCAATGACCGCTTCGGATTCACGGTGGCCGACGTTTCGGGCAAGGGTTTGCCCGCCGCAATGATGGCCGCGTCAATGCAAGGCGCCTTCGCCGCCGTCGCTGCCGGCGACCCGGACGCCCAGGAACTCTTCCGCCGCGTGAACGAGTTTCTCTGCGAGCGCACCCCCCCCGAAATGTTCGCCACGATGTTTTACGGCATCCTGAGCCGGGACGGGGTGTTCACGTACGTGAATGCCGGCCACGCTACGCCGCTCATCGTCCGCACGAGCGGGGCGGTCGAAACTCTGCCGGAATCCAACTTCCCACTCGGATTCTTTCCCAAAGCCAAGTTCCAGGCGAACCAAACCCAGTTGCATCCGGGTGACCACGTCCTGGTTTTTTCCGATGGCATCACCGAGGCCCAGGATTCGACCCACGATATGTTCGGGGAAGCACGGCTCACTTCCATTCTCGAGGGCCGGCGCTTTGCCTCCAGCGAGGCGGTGAGTGACCTGGTGGTTGAAGCCGTCCGCACGTTTGTGGGCAGCGCGCCGCAGGCGGATGACCTCACCTTGCTGGTGCTTCGGCACGGCGCTCCCACCGCAGCCTGACCCACTTCGCTTCCGTCACGCCTGGTCGGAGGCCGGCATCGCTCGCCGGATGACGGGCGGTCCCGGCTACGACGAAAACAACTGGCGAAGGATTTTCAGGTTCAGTTCCTGGAAGCCGGCCGCCACGTGGTCCGCGTAGCCGTGGCGCCGCAGTTCCTGGGCGGAGAAAGTGGAGGCAATCGCCACACACTTCATGCCCGCGCGCTTGACCGATTCAATGCCGACGGTCGAGTCTTCCAAAGCAATGCAGGAGGAGGGTGGAACGCCGAGTTCTTCGGCGACGCGGAGGTAGATTTCCGGATCGGGCTTCGGGTGTTCGACATGATCGGCTGAAAAGAGGCAGCGGAAATAGGGCCGAAATCCCAGTTCGCCCACGACGAATTCCACGTTCTTCAGCATGGCCGAGGAAGCTACCGCCATGGGAATCGCTGCCGCGTGGCACTCGGCAAGCAGAGCTTCGAGGCCGGGGACGGGTTTAGCATGACCATGGAAGGCCTTCCGGAATCGCGCCTCGATCTCCTCGTCCAGCCGGGCTATCTCCTGCTCATTGAACCGGTCCGGGAAAAAGTGCTGGAAGGCGTGGCTGTTATGGTGCCCGAGGACGTGCTGGGTTAATTCTTCCCTCGTGTAGGGGATCCCGTGTTCGTCCAGGAACTCCGCCCACTTTTGGACATGGAAGGGATTGCTGTCAACCAACACTCCATCCATGTCAAAAATCAGTGCGCCAGGCAATCGATTGGATTCAGCCATAGTTTGTTCGCGATTTGGTTTTCCCTCTCGGCGAGGTGCGGGGAAACCCGTCAGAAACGAACCTGCAATTCGTTCTCTGTGCAATGCGCGCAGTCCTGCGCCACATTCCATCTTAGCAGAAAATCCCAGCGGCTAACGGGGAAGCGAGCGTAGCGCCGCCAGCAGCTTTTCCGGCGGATAGGTATTGATGATGTCCTTTTTACCCATCCAGCCGCGCCGTGCGGTCATCACCCCGTAGCGCATGTAGGCGAAGTGGTCGGGGTGGTGAGCGTCAGTCGAGATGACGAGTTTCATGCCGCGGTCGCGGGCTAGCTTCACGTGCCGGTCGCAGAGGTCCAGGCGCTCGGGGTTGGCGTTGACTTCGAGGATCACTCCCAGCTTCTGCGCTTCGCCGAAGACGCGCTCGATGTCAAACCCGAAGGGGTCGCGCTTGAGGAGCTGGCGGCCGGTGGGATGTCCGAGGATTCGCACGTAAGGATTGCGCAGCGCCTTGAGCAGCCGCTCGGTCATCTCCTCGGCCGGCTGAGTCATGCGCGAATGGACGCTCACCAGCACGATGTCCATCCGCTTGAGGAGTTCGTCCGGGTAGTCGAGCCGGCCGTCGCCCAGGATGTCGACTTCCGCGCCCGCCCAGATTTCGATGTCCTTGACCTTTTTCCGCGCCGCCTTGATGTGCGCGAGGTGTTCGACAGCGCGCTTCTCGTCCAGCCCGTTGGCCACGGTGACGGCCTTCGAGTGGTCGGTAATCAGAATGTATTTGTAGCCGCGATTTTTCGCTCCCGCCGCCATTTCCTCAATACTGGTGCGGCCGTCGGAGGCGGTGGTGTGCATTTGCAGGTCGCCTCTGATATCGCCGAGCTCGAGGAGCTTGGGCAGCGCACCCCTTTCTGCCGCCTCGATTTCTCCCAAATTCTCGCGCAATTCCGGCGGGACCCATTGCAGCCCGAGTTTGTTGTAGATTTCCTCTTCCGTCCGGCTGGCGACAACCTGCTCGCCTTGGAACAGGCCGTATTCGCTCAGTTTCAATCCCCGGCGCTTGGCGCGGTCGCGTAGCGCGACGTTGTGTTCCTTGGAACCGGTGAAGTACTGAAGCGCGGCGCCATAGGACTGCCGTTCCAGCAGGCGAACGTCTACCTGTAAATCGTTCTGGAGCTTGACGCTGACCTTGTCCTCGCCCTTGGCCAGAACCTGGGCGATGCCCGGAAAGGCGGCGAAGTGCGCGGCAATGCCCGCATGATCCCGCCCCGTCACGAGCAAGTCCAGGTCGCCGACCGTCTCCCGCCCGCGACGCAACGAGCCGGCGGGAGTGACCTCTTCGACGCTCTTGAATTCGCGGAGGTAGGCGGTCAGTTCCTCTGCCACCTCGCTGGCGGTATCTAGACGGAACCGCCCTGCCGCGCGGCGATAGACCTCAATGGCCTTAAGGATGTTCTCTTCCGATTTCACGTCCATCTTGGGCAGCGCGCGCAGACGGCCTGCCTTGGCGGCGGCCTCGAGGTCATCGATCGATTGGATCTGGAGCTGGTTGTGGAAGAGTCGGACCTTCTGTGGCCCGACCGTCTGCAAGTGCAGCAGGTCGAGCAGGCCCGGCGGGACCTTCTTCAACTGCACCTGGTGATACTGGCACTTCCCGGTTTCGACCAGTTCGAGAATCTTCTTGGCGAGATCGGCGCCAATGCCCGGAATATCCGTCAGCTTTCGATTCGGATCGCGCGCCACCTCCTCCAAACGCTCCGGAAGACTGTCGATGACCCGCTGGGCGCGGTCGTAGGCGGCGGCCTTGAATTGCCACTTGGGATCGTCCTGGACGATTTTCATCAGATTCGAGATTTCCTCAAAAACCGCCGCGATGTCTCGATTCTCCATACTCAATCTCCCTCGGATCGTATCGGTACGCAGGACGGCCACCTTCCCTACGTGCGCAGAGGGAAGGCACGCGGTCCTCTGCACAAGCAGAGATTATCACCTCTGCGGCACATCCTGTCATGCTTGCGATGGCGGGCGGGGCGGGCAGGGGTCAGGGGTTTCGTTCCCAGACCTGCTCGTAGTCAGGGTCCCCGAAATTTCGGATGAGGTGATAATGGGTATGCAAATAATCACGAATGGGGGAGAGCGCCGCCGCGTCGAACTGCTGGGCACGACCAGGGTAGGGGAAGTCCAACCAGACGGACCACAGCACGTAGCGCACGTGCGACGTCTCGAGGCTGGCCACCACATCCTGCACTTGGTCGGGCCTAGTGTAGCCGCCCGCTGTGATGAAAGCCAATCGCGTTGGATTACGTAAGTCCAGCAGATAGTATAGGTTACAGTCGGACGCCTGATAAGAGTAGTCGCCCGGCCGTGTATGTTCTCCTACCCAGCGGAATTTCTCGTAAACATCCGGGTCGAGAAAGGCCTCGCGCCCGGTGGGCGTGTCAAGGTGGGCATACGAGTCTGTTTGGGCTAGCACCGGCTGGGCAATCATGACGGCGGCGCCGATTCCCCATAAGAGGCGACGGAAGAACTCCACAACTCTCGCCGGAGAACGCGCGAACCAGGCCAACACGATGAGGGCCGGCAGGGAAACGGAGCAGAGGCGTAACCAGCTCATTGAGGTGGCCTGAGACAGAAATAGGCACAGCCCGACCAGGCTCAGAAGCATGAGGCGGTCCCAGGGCTCCCTGGGGTGGGCTTTCGCGATCCTCCACCAGCGCGCCAGGAATAATAGGTAAACGAGCGGAAGGAGTACGTGCATGGATAGCCAAATCCCCACGGCTGGCGGCTGCAACGGCCAGGAGAGAGCGGGGACCTCAGAGAGGTACACCTGCGGCGTGTTCCAGTACCAAAGCCTGTAATATTTGAACGGGAAGGTAACCGTGCATAGGAACACTTGCTGGAATCCCGCCCGCACAACCAGATAGGCGATGGCTCCCAGTGTCGTAACCAGGAATGGCAACCACAAACTCGCCTGGGTCTTCATCAAGTGCTGCCAGCTTTCCTTCTTCTGGTGGCGTTCCCAGAGTAGAAACAGCGCCATTCCCATGATGGCCGCCGGCCCGCGCGTCTGGGTAAAGAGCGTCGCCAGGCCGCACAGCGCACCGGCCACCGCCAGACGCCACATGCTTCGTTTCGGGATCACGGCGACGAGCGCCGCCATGACGGCTAGCGTGCTGTACCAATGATGAGTGGGGTCCCGCTCCGTTGCATAGGCGAAGCCCAGGAACAAAACACTTGGAAGATAAACGAGCTTGCCCTCTAGCACGTGTCGGGCAACCATTACGCCGCTCCAGGCCAAGCATGTGCCCAGGAGAATGAACATGACATTGACCGTCCAGGCCCTAACACCAAGGAGTTTGAAGACTCCCCAGAATACGAACTGCGTGCCCGGAAGCATCAACTCAAAGAATTCCTTGTAGATGGTCTGGCCGTGCAACATGCGCACTGCTTCGTGGAGGAATATGGGCGAGCTATCGCCTTGATAAATGGGAACGTTGGGTGGGACAAAACTTGTGAGATAGAGCCAAGCGACCACCCCGAGCAGCAGCAGAAAGGAGAGAATCGGGGGTTTCTTAATAGGGTCGCGCATCGGTCGAATCCCCACTCGCTCGGGTATTGTCTCATACGGGGAAAAATGGCAACCTCAGTATAAGCCTGCCGGGCAAGGCGCCGAAAGGTCCTGCGAAATCTCTGCTCCCGTGCTGTCGTCAGCTCGACTGGGAATCCTATCCGGTATGCAGGGGTTGCACCTTCCCTGTACGACTGGAGAGAAACAACCCTCCCACCTACAATTGAAATCTCCAGCCCACGGTGCTCAGTGAATTCCTTTCGAATGAGTGAGATAGTTAGATCAATGGAGATAGACTCCTGAATGCCTCACGGTGTGTTGCTTTTTGCCCCACAGGGTGCTAGCCTGATTTTTGCCGGTAGGTCTATGATCTTCACTCGCTTTGGCCTGCAAAGCAAAATCATCCTGATCATTGCAGCGACCGTCATCGTGGTCGTAGGGGCCTCCACTTTCACGGCCATGTGGCTGATGAAAGAGCCGGTGGAAGAGGAGATATACCGCAGGGCTTTGGCCCAGGCGCGGCTCACGACCCCGCAGCTGGTGAGTAGGGATGGACTCCAGAATCCTGAGAACCTGCTAAAGTCCTTACGGCAGATCGAGCATGACCTGCCGGGTTGGGCGCAATCCGACGTGTACGCCCACGAGCCTGAGCACCGTCTGGTAGTCACGACGAACCCGCAAGGCGTGCACCTGGAACTGGACAACCTGCCGAACGTGGAGAACTACAACGAGTTCTTCACGCCCGGCAAGGACCAGATGTCGATCGAGACGCCAGACAACAAGTTCTGGATTATCGCGACGACCATTCGCGTGCAAGGTCGCCCGACGGGCTGCCTTCTTCTAAGGGTCTCCAAATCGCATCTGAACGCCTTGACCCTGGACTTGGTGCTGCGCAATCTGTTGCTGATGGTGGCCAGCTTGGCGGTGGTGATCCTGGCGATTCACGTCTTCTTCCTGAAACGCGTGCGCGGGCCCGTAAAAGAGATGATCGGCGTCATGGAGTCCGCGGAAGGGGGGCAGTTGGACGTTCGCGCGCGCGCCGCCGGAGACGACGAGATCGGCCAGCTCGCGAAGCATCTCAATCGGATGCTGGTCCGCATCGAGAACTTCAACACGGAACTGGGCCGCAAAGTGAATGAGGCGACGGGAGAGTTGGCGCGCCGGAACGAAGAACTTGCGGAGATCAACCAGGAGCTCTTCGAGACGCAAAAGACTCTGGCGCGCTCGGAGCGCCTAGCGGTGGCGGGACAGCTGGCGGCCAGTCTGGCACATGAAATCGGGACGCCGCTGAACTCGATTTCCGGACACGTGCAACTGCTAGCGCGCCGCGCGGCGAGCGATGAAGCGATGGCGCGACGGCTGGCGATCATCGAAAATCAAATCGAGCAGATCGTGCGCACGGTCAAGCAGTTGCTCTCCTCGACGCACACCCCTGAGCTTAGAATTGAGCCCGTGGACCTCCGCCGGGTGGTGAAGGAGTGCGTGGCGCTTTCGTCCCCGACCTTGCAGCACCGGAAAATCCGCGTCCGGCTGGACTTGGCCCCGGACGTTCCGCCCGTGAGCGCGGACGCCGGTTATCTCCAACAGGTGTTCCTTAACCTGATCAACAACAGCCTGGATGCCATGCCACAGGGCGGAGAGTTAAAGCTGCGCGTGGCCGTTCCCGCCGGCGGCCAGTTCGTGCAGACGGATCTCGAGGACACCGGCCACGGCATGACCCCGGAAACCCTGGCACGCATCTTCGAACCCATGTTCACGACCAAGCGAATGGGGACGGGGACGGGGCTGGGCCTCGCCATCTGCGACCAGATCATTCGCCAGCACGGGGGAACGATCAGCGTGGAGAGCGAACCAGACCGGGGAACACGCTTTCGGATTCTTCTTCCTCTCGAAGGGCGCGCTGGGCTGGAGAGTCTGTGTGATAACACTCGTTTTGGGCACGGCTGATGACGAGTGAGGTCTATGATCCTCGGATTTCGCTTTTTGATCCGGTCGGAGGGAGCGCCTC
>Ga0315282_10011456_pt1 | contig 13735 bp, 9 predicted proteins | sample YL17G07_20_MG_FD_203693 | JGI IMG/M metagenome (GOLD analysis project Ga0315282, IMG submission 203693) | Sediment microbial communities from Yellowstone Lake, YNP, Wyoming, USA - YL17G07_20 | ecosystem: Environmental > Aquatic > Freshwater > Lake > Sediment | place: USA: Wyoming | collected... | reverse complement strand
ATCTCGATGAGGTCCATCTGCTCCAGCGTCAGGCCGGCCTTCTCCAGGGCCTTCCTGACGGCGATGGGCACGGTCTCATAGGTCCGCCGGGGATCCGCTCCCGCCAGGGCAAAAGACTTCAGTTTGGCCATGGGCTCCACCCCCAACTTTTTGGCCATTTCCGCCGAGGTAACCACCACGGCGGCCGCCCCATCATTCTCCGAGGATGAATTTCCGGCCGTGCAGACTCCCTCTAAGACGGCCCTCAGCTTGGCCAGTGCTTCGTAAGTGGTATCTTCCCGGGGCCCTTCGTCCTTCTCCAGCATGACTTTCTCCCCTTTGCTTCCCTGGGTCGCAACGGGAACGATCTCCTCCTTGAATTTGCCGGACTTCATGGCCGCGCAGGCCTTCTGATGGCTGCCCAATGACCACTGGTCGCATTCCTGTCGCGAGATTCCCTCCTCTTTGGCAGCGGTCTCGGCCCAGGTCATCATGGCGGGCAAGACTCCGAATCGATTTTCAGGTTGCGACATGACGCGGGCCCTCTGAATCCGGTCATAAAAAGGAATGCCCCATATATTCAAATCTCCATGCCCTCTGGGACGGCCTCTTTGTCCCCCGATTCCCCATTTGATCTCCCCGGGAACATAGAACTCGGCCGTGCTCATGCTCTCGGCTCCCCCGGCCACAATCACCTCCGCATTTCCCGTCTGAATCTCCAGACCCGCGTAACAGACTACATCCAGGCCGGTACAGCAGCGCCGGTCCAGGGTGATCCCGGGGATGGATTCTGGCCACCCGGCTTTCAACAGAGCCATGCGGGCAATGTTCACATATTCCCCGCTCTGGTAGGATTGGCCCATGATGACTTCATTCACTCCCGAGGGGTCTAAGTTCACTCTCTTGATGGCTTCATTCAAAACCAAAGCTGCCAGATCAAAGGCTGGAATTTCTCTCAGAGAGCCCAAGTATCTGCCGACGATCGTCCGCACTCCACTCACAATGACTACGTCTTTCAATTTCTTTCTCCTTTCCGCCGGCGATGGCAACAGCAGGAATTACCGGCAACGATACACTGGTTTTCTCTTGTCCAAAAAAGCCTTGGCCCCTTCTTTCATATCTTCGGTGGCGGTAAGATTGGCCCACAGGTCCGATTCCAGCTGCAGCCCATGATGCAGGGGGATGTCCTTCGTCCGGTTCATCGACTTCTTGGCCGCAGCCACCCCCAGAGGACCTTTGCTCATGATCTTTCCGGCCAGAGCCAGGGCGGCATCCATGACCTGCCCCGGAGGAACAATCTTCTCGATCAGGCCCAGCCTGAAGGCTTCGGCGGCGTCGAGCATATCCCCCGTGTAAACCAATTCTTTCAAGCGCCCCAGCGGGAGGCAGTACATCGAGCGCCACATGCCCCCGTTTCCGGGGAAAACGGATAGGTTGACTTCGGGAAACCCGAATTTTGCCGCTTCCTCGGCATAGCGAATGTCGCAGCAGAGGGCCAGCTCCAGTCCCCCTCCCAGGCAGAAACCATGAATGGCGGCAATTACGGGCCATTGGAAATTTTCTACCCACCCATAAATCTCATGGCTCCTGGAGAGGCGCCTCTTGGCGATCTCGGGCGTATACTCCAAAAAAGCTTTTATATCCGCCCCGGCGGCAAAGGCTTTCTCCCCCCCTCCACGCAGGATGACCGCTCGAACTTCCTGGCGGCGCTCGTCGAGTTCTGTGAAGACTTCCCCGATCGCTTCCTTGGTGGCCGCATCCAGGGCATTCATCGGGGGGTGATCGATCGTGACAATCGCAACCCGGTCCTTTATCTCATAGTGTGCAAGTTTTTCTCCCATATTGGACTCCTTCCGTTTTCCGGTGAGTATTCGTTTTAACGCTCAAACCAGCCCGTGCCTGCCCGGCAACCCGGCTGACCTGCCCTCACGCTCTGTACCGAAAGCCCCTCCACCCTCCTGACAAAGTGAGCTGTCCACGCGGAATTCATGCGCTCTGGCCTGGGCCAAATTTCTTGAGTTCCTCGATCAGCAGAGGAAGAATCTTTCCCAGGTCTCCGACAATGCCCAGATCGGCAACGTCAAAAATGGGAGCTTTGGCGTTCTGTTCAATGGCCACGATGACCTTCGACTTGAGAAAGCCTGTCGTAAAGTGCATGGCTCCGGAGGCGCCTGCGCTGACGAATAATTTGGGCGCCACGGTTTTGCCGCTGGACCCAATCATCCTGTCCTCGCGAACCCACCCGGCGTCCACGGCTGGCCGGGTGCCTGCGGTCGTCCCGCCCAGAACCTCAGCCAGTTCTTCCGCCAGCTTGAAACCTCCGACAGACTGGAATCCCCATCCTCCGCCAACTACGATCTCCGCTTCCTCCAAAAGAATACCTGTAGGTTTGGTTTCCACGATCTCGACCGTCTCGGCCCTGAAATCTTCGTCCCTGAGCTGGGTGCTCACCTTTACAATCTCTCCTTTATTTCCTGAGGATTTCGGCGGCCTTTCAAATACACCGGACCTCACCGTGGCCATCTGGGGGTTGGCCACAGGACAGACGATCTTCACCAGAATACTCCCCCCCCAGCCGGGAACGGCCGCAATCAGCTTCTTTTTCCCTGCAATTTCCTCCAAATAAAGGTCGGCACAGTGGGCCGTGAGCCCGGTGTTCAGTTTGGCAGCCACCCGGGGGGCCAAATCCATGCCGATAGCGGTTGCGCCGAGCAGGAATATTTCGGGCTGATGTTGCCGGACCAGTTCGGCCAGTAGCCGGGCATAGGCCTCGCTCTGGTATAGCTTCAACCTCTGGCTCTCGATCAGATATACTTTCTCCATGCCATAATCGATCAGTTCTTGGGCCAAACTGTCCATCTGATCTCCCACCAGAGTCCCGACCAATCGGGTGCCTAAGCTTCCGGCCAGTTCTTTGGCCTTGCCCAGCAACTCCAAGGAAACGGGCATCAGCCTTCCGGCTCGCTGCTCCGCCCAAACCCAGACTTCGCCTTTGCTCTGCATCTTTTTCCCCTTCCTCAGATCACGCCGTATTCATGCAGTCTCTTTACCGCCATCCGGGCGATTTCTTCCTCTGACCCTTTCAAGATCTCCCTTTTCCTCTTCGTCTGCAGGGCGACCAAGCCTGCCACCCGCGTGGGTGAACCTTCGAGTCCCAGACAGGTCTTCTCCCCCCCGGTTTCCTCGCAGTTCCAGGTCTTAACCTCTTTCCCGGCCGCTTGCATAATATCCATCACTGTGGGGAGCCGGTACTGGTTGATGCTCTTGAGGACCGTGACTGCGGCCGGGAGCCTGAATTTGACTTTCAAATATCCGTATTCAATCTCCCGGGTAGCCAGGGCTTCTCGCTCCCCTTGAAATTCCAGCCGGGTCACATAGGTGATATGAGGAATTCCCAGAAACTCAGCCAGCTGGGGTCCCACCTGGCCCGTAGCCCCATCGATGCTCTCATTCCCGCAGAGGATCAGATCGAACCTCCCCAGTTTTTGAATGGCCTGGGCCAGGGTATAGGCTGTGGCCAAGGTGTCTGCACCGGCAAATGTCGAATCACAGAGGAGAACCCCCTCGTCCACGCCCATGGCATAAGCCTCCTCCAGCACTTCTTTCGCTTGAGGAGGGCCCATACTGATAGCTGTGACTTTTCCGGAAAATTTTTCCCGGATCCTCAACGCTTCCTCGACGGCATTCTTATCCAGCGGGTTCATGACCGAGGGAATGCCCGCCCGCTGGATGGAACCCGTGGCCGGGTCCAGGGAAATTTTTGAGAAGTGTTCCGGATGAGGGGTCTGCTTCACACAAACGAATATCTCTAATGGCATTTTCTTTACTCCCCATGGTCAGGCGACCGCGGCATCGCCGACATTTCTGCGCAGTACGTTATTGGACCCGGCAGCGGCAATCATGTCCAGGGCCGTCTTCATCCGCTGAATCAGCCCAAACTCGGGAGCAGTTCCATATCCTCCCAGAATCTCAATGGCCTTCAGGGTATTGTTAACCGCTGACTCGGATGCGAACAGCTTGCTCATCGAGGTTTCTCTGTTCAATTCCACCGGCTTCTTTCCCTGATCCTGCAGCCAGCTCACCTGGTAACATAGAAGCTTACTGCATTCGACCCGCACGGCCATGTCGGCCAGCATAAACTTGAGCGATTGCAAGTCATGGAGCGGTTTGCCGTATACAATTCTCTCCTTGGAATACTTTACGGCGATGTCGAAAGAACTCTCAGCCACCCCCAGGCAAATCCCCGCACCCCCGGTGCGACCGACGAATCCGATGGTGCTCAGGGCCGGGCCTAACCCCTTGCCTTCCTCTCCGACCACTTGGGACTTGGGCACCCGGCAGTTGGTCAAAGCCACGTCTCCCAGGGGGGAGTTCCGGGAAAGGGTGCTAATCAGCTTCTCCCTATGCCCCGTTTGCACGCCGGGCATACGCTTTTCAATCAAAAAGCAGGTGTATCCCTTTTCTCCCCTGACCATCATGCCGAATACATCCGATACTGTGGCCCGGGAGATCATGACTTTCCGGCAATTAATGATGTAATCATCTCCGTCCTTTTTATAGGAAACGGGAAAACTTCCAAAATCCGACCCGCTGGTGGCCTCCGTCGTGGCAATCGAGCCCTGGATTTCCCCCTTGCAAAAAGCGGGAAGATATTTCTGCTTTTGTTCCTCCGTGCCGGCCACCGTAATCATGTAGGGCACAAGTCCCCAACCCCTAAGATTCGCGCCCAAGGAGGCATAGACTTTGGAAATCTCCTCGATGGCGATCATGCGCGCCAGGTATCCCATCTCGTTTCCCCCGTACTTCTTGGGGATGATGAGACCAATCAGACCCAGCTCCGCACATCTCTTGAGCGTCTCGTAAGGGAATTCATCTCCTTCCTGGGAATAGCTTTCCACCTTGGGCCCAACTTCCTTTTCGGCATATTCTCTAACCATGTTCCTTACCATTTCATGAGCGCGGCTGAAACTGAAGTCCATACCGATCCCTCCCTTCTAATTTTTTCCTACATCCACTCTTTTAAATTTACCCCAATCCTCTCCAGGTTTTCTCCCAAGATTTTTACGGCATTCTTGTAAAAAAGTTTTTCCAGAACGCCCGCCTTGTAGCCGTTCTCTTCATGCTGTTTGACCAATTGGTCGAGCGGGAAAAGGTTATACTCGGAGCCAAACATGTACTTATCCTGGAGCCGACGGCTCATTTCATACTTCATGGGTTCCGGGAAGTAGCGGGGGTACATGCCGGAAGTCTCGCGGTAAATATTGCCCTTGTGCATGGTCACGGCGTTTAATTCTTCCACCCAGGGGTCCCCGACGTGCATGGCGATGATCTTCAACTTGGGAAAGTCGGCCGCCAGGTCGTCGAAATCGGGGATCGGCCTCGTATAACGCAGCTTGATTCCTCCACCTCCCGGAAGGCCGGTGCCCAGCCCGGAATATCCCGTGTGCAACTGGATCACCGCTCCCAGATCCTGGCAGAGGTCCCAGAGAGGATAAAACATGGGGTCATTAACATGAAACTGCTGGGTGGGCTGCTGGAACTTCAGTCCGATGAGTTTCAGTTCCTTGATGCAGCGCTCAGCCTCCTCCAGAGCCAGGCGGCCCTTCCAGGGGTCCACCGATCCCCAGCCAGTGAGGAATACATCGGGATATTTCTTCACGATGCCGGCAATGTAATCGTTGCTCGTTTTGGGGCCCCCCAGATGGGTTTCCGCATCCCAGGCCACGGGCATTCCGACCATATTATTCTTGCGGAATTCCTCGGCCATGGATTCTACTGTCGGGGCTTCCTTGAGAAGCTGTTCGGGTGTCGTCTCTTTGTTGTAAAGGTACTTGGACAGCTGGACCCGGTAGTAGATGATGGTTTTTAAACCTTCCTTATCAAACACATGTCCGTGAACGTCGATGATTCTGGGCATTTTTTCCTCCTTTCTTAGGGATATTGCCCTGCCTGCTTTTTTTCTATACCTTCCTGTTTCTTCAAGCGATTGGTCCTGGAAGGCCTGCTCAGGCCTTCTGGCCGAGCCCTTGCTGCCTACCCAGGAGCCTTCCTAATAATTAGATGACCCCTTCTTTTTTGAGAGCTGCGATCTCCGCTTCTGCAAAGCCCAGCTGCTTGAGGATTTCTTCGGTATGCTCTCCGAAAGAGGCGGGGGGGACCCGGATTTCCCATGAAACATCAGACATCTTCAAAGGAGGGGCCAGGAAATTCATCTTCCCCTTTTGCGGGTGAACATACTCGGCGATGAGATTTCTGTGCCGAACCTGGGGGTCCTGAAAGACCTCGGGTAAATTCAATATTTTCCCAAAACAAACGTCCCATTTTCCCAATTCTTCCATCCACTCCTGCCGGGTCTTTTGGCTGAAAACCTCGCGAAAAAAGGAAAAAATTTCTTCTTTTTTTCCTCCTTCATCAAACTGGCAGGGAATAAAGTCTTCCCGGCCCAGTCTCTCGCAAAGGGCAACCCAGAATCTTCTTTCTAACGCACCGAGGGAAATGTACTGGCCGTCCTTTGTTTCGTATACGCTGTAGCAGGGATAGCGGCCGGTCAGCAGGGTATTGCCCTTCTCCGGAACAACTTTTCCTTCCCAGTAAAGGCTGGCCACGAAAGGAAGCATGGCCACTGACCCATCCATCATGGAGACGTCGATGTATTGCCCTTTTCCGGTTCTCTCCCGCATGATCACTGCCAGAAGAATGCCGATGGCGGCATTCATCCCCCCGGCCGCGATGTCGGCAATCTGGGTCGCAGGAATGACCGGAGGGCCTTCCGGCCTTCCCGTCAGTCCCAGGACTCCCGCGAAGCTCAGGTAATTGATGTCATGCCCAACCATGTCGCGGTACGGTCCATCCTGGCCATACCCTGTGAGGGAACAATAGATCAACTTAGGGTTCCGGTCCTTAAGCTGAGCGTACCCGATTCCTAAACGTTCGGTCACGCCAGGGCGAAAACCCTCCAGCAAAACATCCGAATCTTTAACCAGGGCATCGAAGATCTCTTTTCCCTTGGGATGCTTCAGGTTCAGGGTCATGTGCCGCTTATTCCTCATCACCGTGGGCATTCCAGGGCCTTCCTCCTCGAACCGGCGGTCTTCGATCCGCAATACTTCGGCCCCAAAATCGGCCAGGATCATGGAGCAGTATGGCCCGGGCAAGAGACGGGACAGGTCTAAGACTTTCAACCCCTCCAGCGGGTGGCTCTTCTTTTCCATCGGCTCCTTTTCCTTTCCTCTATGTCTCCCGGATCACCCCGGTGATCTCCAGAAGGGTTTTCCTGGAGATATTTTCCTATGGCCCATTCGGGTGGGCTTCCTTTTCGTCGCGTTCTTCAAGGGCCTGCTGTCCTGAACCTGGATGCCGGAGACGAAAAAGTCGTAAAGGGGAGCGGCCGCTTCGGTCAAGGAGGACAATTTCCCCAGAATCGAGCCGCGAATCGTGATGTGTTCGACAGCTCCCAGGATCGCATCCCGGAGCAGTCTGGAATCAATGCCCGCCTGGATGACTTTTTCCTTCTTCCCTTCTTCGATGATTTTCACCGCAAGCTTACCAAATTCCTGGATCAAGCGGTAAGCCCGGGTGGAGTAAAAACGGGGGTTTTGCTGAATATTCTGGAGGAGAATTAAAACATAGTCCTTGTTTTTCTCATAGAAATAGAGATGATACCAGATAAGCTTGCGCATTCTGTTGAGGGTTCCTTCGACTCCTTCCAGATGTTCCTGCAGTCCGGAGAGAAACTTTTCCATCCGCTCTTCTGGAATAGACAACAGCAGGTCTTCTTTGGTGGCAAAATAATGGTAAATACTGCCTTCGGCGATTTTCGCTTTCTGGGCGATCTGGGAGATGGTCGTTTCATTGAAACCTTTTTCGGCAAAGACTTCGGTAGCTACCTTTAGGATCAACCGCTTCTTGCTCTCCCCCTGGAGGGTCCTCCTTTTTGGGGGAGGGGAATCAAACTGCCTTTTCTTGCCCGCCATCTCATCCTCTACAACGGAAGGTCGGATCCTTCTGAAGGAACTCTGTCAGGAAAAAAGTCCGCAAACCATTCCTTGAATAATACTCAATTCAGGCCCTTTGTCAAGAAAATTATTTAGGGAGTCTAAATAATCGTTCTTCCTAGAAAAACTTTTAATATTGGTAACTTATAAAGATATTGCATGCTCAATAGTCCAAATTTATTAAAGATGAGTGAAATTCAAGAATTTTAGGTTTTAGGAGGGTTTATTTCCGCAAAGATCGGCCGGGCAAATTTGTTCGGCACGATTGCGAAGCCGCTGGCAGAACTCCTCTCCAGCGGCAACGTCAGCAGTCTGGGCACCAGCAATAACACGAGGGTCATCCAGCTTGCCGGACAATCTCAAAACACCGGCGAGACTCGAGGAACTGATTTTCTATCCCGCCGTGCTGGTGTAGGGGCCATCCTGTCTGTACTTTTGTGAGGAAACCACAGAGGATTTGGATTTGACGGGATGGAGTTAGTGATACTCTATTGCCGAGCGCTAAGGGACGCCGGCCTGAAAGCCTTTCATCAAAATGGCTGAATCTTTTTCAAAGAAAAGAATACCTTCTTCCTCTTCGAGGGCTTCGGAGGCCTCAAGTTCAAGGAATGGACCAGCTATTCCTTATGACCGTCGGCATTCCCGACCCCTCCTTCTTGAACCTTCAGTCTTCGATCCTCAGGACTTCGGCACCCAAATCAGCCAGAATCATCGAGCAGTAAGGCTCCGGCAGAAGACGCGATAGATCCTAAACCTTTCAGCCCGGCCAAGGTTTTTATCTTTTTTCCCTTCATTGTTCGACCCTAATCGGTAAATAATTATATAACTTTAATGACTGCTGCTTCTCCTTGGGCCAGTCCACCACAGATCCCACAGGCGCCGATGCCCCCACCCCGCCTCCTCAGCTCGTACATCAGAGTCATTAGAATTCGAGCCCCGCTGGCCCCTACCGGATGACCAATAGCGACGGCCCCTCCATTTACGTTCATCTTATCCCGAATCCCCTTAATCCTTTTTACATCCCCATCTGCCAAGATCTTACTGCTCACCAAGGGCATGACGGCAAAAGCCTCGTTAACCTCAAATAGGTGAACATCTTTCAAGTGCAACTTGGCTGCAGACAGAGCCTTGCGGATGGCCGGAGCGGGAACCGAAGCCAGGAGCCTTGCTTCATCCGCCACACCTTCCACAGATAATATCGTTCCCAACGGAGTCAACCCCTTTTCCGCTGCCTTTTCTTTGCTCATTAACACAACCGCCGAAGCCCCTGCATCAAGCCCGGGGGCATTGCCGGCAGTGACCGTCGGGCTGCCATAAATGGTAGCAAGTTTGGCCAACTTTTCTAAGGTCGTATCGGGCCTGGGGAACTCATCCTTTTCGAAAACGATCGGGGTCCCTTTCTTGGGGGTGAGCTTAACCGACATCAGCTCCTCTCCAACCTTGAATTTCCCCGCAGCAAATGCCTGGGCATAGTATTGTTGACTGCGGACAGCCCATTCATCTTGTTCCTGTCGGGAAACTCCGTACTCTAAAGCCACTTCCCCCGCATCTCGAGCTACCGCATTCCATCCCTTGAAATCCAATGTAATTTCTGCTGTCCTGCGGGAAATAGGGTTCCAACCCTTATAGCCCAGCTCAAAAAGGTTGTCGTAAATTTCTAAGTTTCCGATCCGATGACCGCTAAAACGAATCCCTGGAAGTAGAAGCGGAAGACGACTCATGTTTTCTGCACCAGCGGCGATGCAAATATCCCGTTCCCCCCATCGGATCGAATGGAAGGCTAATCGTACAGCTGTCAAAGAAGCGCAACAGGCTCGGTCGATAGTGAAGGAAAGTGTTTTCGGAGAGAGGCCTGCTTCGAGAACGGCCTGGCGATCCGGAACGTCATTTTCCAAGGAGTTTTCCCCAACCTGACAGTTCCCATAATACACCTCATCGATCTCATCGTTCGCCAACCCCACTCGATCGACAGCTTCTCGTATTGCCATTGCCCCTAAAATAATGCTGGGGACATCCCGCAACACCCCCCCAAATCGACTGAAAGGCGTCCGAACTGCGCTAACGACTACGACCTCTCTCGCTCCCATTTTCTTACCTCCTTTATTTTCCAATTCCGCACTTGATCGTTCTTGAACCCGGATAATTCTCTTTATTCATGGAATACTTTTCTTATATTTATAGATTGAAACCTTTGTTGATTTCCCTGGGTGCTGTAGATTCGGTAAATTGCCATATTTTCCATTCTTTTTCTGGTATATCAAAGGAAAAATCCAACCGGGATTCCCAATAATTTTATCAAAATCAAAATGAAATACTTTTTCTTTCGTGCAGACCGCTTTAAGGGAAATACCTGATATGATAAAAATTCCCCTTTTCAAGTGCCATTACCCTTTTTCTTAAAATTGTTCCGAGACTTTCCTTATACCTGCAAACCCGCCAGGGCTCCTTCCCGAACTGCCTGCAGAATCTTCCGAGGTTCCACGCAATCCCCGATGAAAAAAACCTGGAAATCGCTCCCTTTCAGCTTTTTTCCCCAACTTGGATTGGGTTCATAGCCGCGGGCGATGATCACATGATCCGCCGGAATCCTCCTTACTCCGCCATCTTTTTCCTGGACCAACACGTGTCCGTCCTCAACCCTTAATACCTCCGCATTTATAAGAAAGGAAACCCCTCTCTCCCGAAGACTTTGCAACATCAGGCCCCGGGTCAAAGGCTCAATACTCCGGGCAAGCTTCTCGCCCCGCGAGATCACCAGGATCTTTCCAACGTTTCTTTCCAGGAGAAAAAGAGCACATTCACACCCCGTATTTCCTCCCCCCAGGATAACGATCGACCCCTGCAGAGACCGCCGCCCTTGCAGAACCTCTTCTGCCAGGCAGACATTTTGGGCATCCATTCCTGGAATTGCTGGAATTTTCGGCACTCCCCCCACCGCGATGACAACGGCTTGGGGGTGGAATTCGCGAATGGAATCGATGGTTCCTTCTTTTTTCAGCACCACTTGAACATCTAATTTTTTTAATGCTCCCGTCTGGTACTCAATGAGATTCCCGAGCTCCTGACGCCCCGGGATGGAGGAAGCAAAAGTAAGCTTTCCCCCGAGTTGATCCTTTTTCTCCCACAAAGAAACCTCATGTTCCCTCAGGGCTGCGATCCTCGCAGCCTCCATTCCCCCTGGTCCACCACCGATGACCAAAACCTTTCTCCTTCTCTCTGCCGGCCTTTCGTCCCAATCCCTTTCCCTCCCGACTTCTGCATTCACGGAACAAACCAGTGGATGGCCCCGGAAAAAAATTTCACCGATGCACTCATTGCAGGCCAAACATTTGCGGATTTCTCCTTCTCTCCCCTCCAGTGCTTTGCGAGGCAGATCTGGGTCGGCGATCAGTGGCCTTCCCATCGCAATGAGGTCCGCCCTTTTCTCCTCCAGGATAGCTGTCGCTAACCGAACATCATTGATCCGGCCCACAGCCACCACTGGAATCTTCACAGATTGTTTAACCCGGCTGGCAGCCTCTACCAAGCATCCTCGGGGTAGCGACATGGGCTGGACCACCCACTCGAAAGCTTCGTAACATCCCGCCGAAACATGAACTGCATCCGCCCCGGCCTCTTCTGCCAGGCGCGCGATCGCTGGCGCGTCTTCTAATGTGAGGCCCCCTTCTACATGTTCTTCCGCCGAAAAACGAAATAAAACGGGAAAGCCAGGACCCACCCTCTCCCGGATACTTTTGAGAATCTCCGTAGCGAAACGCGAGCGCTCTTGGAGGTTTCCTCCATATTGATCTTGTCGCTGGTTACTTCGAGGAGAAAGGAACTGACAGACCAAGTACCCATGAGCTCCGTGGACCTCCACAGCATCAAACCCGAGTTCTTTGGCCCTACCGGCTGCTTCCGCAAATTTCCCCACCAGGGTTTGAATTCCCTCGACGGAAAGCTCTTCTGTCTCCTCCCCGATCAAAGGAGAGGAAATGGGCGAGGGGGCCACCGGTCTCCTGCCCAAAACGCGGAACCGGCTCTGTCTTCCAGCATGGTGGATCTGCAAAGCAGCCTTCGCCCCTTCAGCCTGGATGCGGGAAGCCAAGGTCTTCAACCCCCCCCAATATTTTTCTTCGTCTATGCGTAGCTCATTGGAAAGGGCGATTCCTCCCTTTTCCACCGCAGCCATCTCGACGATCACCAATCCCACTCCCCCCCTCGCCCGCCGGGCATAATATTCGAGCATGCGATCGGAGACGGTCCCATCAGCGTTTGTAAAATGCGTGAACATCGGAGCCATCACAATTCGATTCTTCAGCTCCATACTCCGGATTTTCAATGGCTGAAAAAGGCTTAGTCTCATTCTTTTCCCTTCCTCCTTGTCATCATAAATCTCCATAACCTTTGATTTTAATAAAGCTTGGAAATATCCGGTTTAATTTTAACCCCTGTTTAAATCCATCGCCTTAAAACCGGCCAGCTTCAGCGTGGCTACCATCAACTTGTTATAAACACTATATTAAGAAAAAAAGCAGTATTGCATTCAAGAAGATTTCTCAGACCTTGGAAACTTGAAATGTCACGGGTTTGAGTCGTTCTGTGAAAAAAGAACCAATTGTTAACGTATTGATCTCATTCATTTTAATGGGAAAGGGTTGCCCGGCAAGTGATCGGCTTTGGAAGAAACGGCCTGCTTTATCATATAGCACTTCATTATGAGTTTTAGAAGGGCCGTCAGGGAAAATCCCAAAGACTTTTAAAAGGTCCAAAATAATTTAACGAATCACTGCGTTAAATCCAGTCAAACCTGTAGCTACCCTTCTAACCTTTTTCTAAACACCAAGGTAAGCCTTCTTTACGTGCTCATTTTGGATTAAGGAAGGACCATCTCCGGATAAAACGATCCTTCCGTCTTCCAACACATATCCGCTATCGCACAGAGCCAGGGAATAAAAAGTATTTTGTTCCGAAAGCAATATCGTAGTTCCTCCCGCGTTGATATCAATCATGGCTTGAAAGATCGCCTCGACCAAAAGGGGAGCTAAACCCAAGGAGGGCTCATCAAAAATTATAAGCTTAGGCCTGGACATAAGCCCCTGCCCAATAGCCAGCATTTGCTGTTCTCCTCCGCTCATTGTCCCGGCTTTCTGTGAAAACCTTGTCTCGAGGACAGGAAATAATTTCAGAACTCTTTCCATTGATTCCGACCTTTTTCCTTTTGCCTCCCTGATATAAGCCCCCAGTTCAAGATTCTCTTTCACGGTTAGGTTGGGGAAAATCTTTCTTCCTTCAGGGACCTGGACTAAGCCTCTTTCAACGATTTGATGGGGCAGAAGCTTATCGATCCTCTCTCCCATAAACATAATAGAGCCAGAGCGGGGGGGAAGTAACCCGGTAAGGCACCTGCTGACGGTGCTTTTGCCAGCGCCATTGGCCCCGATTAGGACCGCTATCTCTCCCTTTGTGATCTCCAGAGAAAAATCGTATAAAACCTGAAGAGCACCGTAACAGACATTTACCTTATCAACCTTGAGAAGGATATGGTTTGTCTTTCCTATAGAGACGTTAAAAGCCATCTCTGGCTTTATGTTTTTCCTCTGGCTCTGAAATCGACAACGGATGTTTTCCTTATCTATTCCTTTACCCAGGTAGGCCTCGATGACCTGTTCATTGGCTGAAACCTCCTCGGGCCCCCCTTCTGCAATTTTTTCTCCATAATTTAGAACAATCACCCGATCCGACAAAGCCATGATAATTTTCATAGCATGTTCAATGATAAA
>Ga0315282_10011455_pt1 | contig 13735 bp, 13 predicted proteins | sample YL17G07_20_MG_FD_203693 | JGI IMG/M metagenome (GOLD analysis project Ga0315282, IMG submission 203693) | Sediment microbial communities from Yellowstone Lake, YNP, Wyoming, USA - YL17G07_20 | ecosystem: Environmental > Aquatic > Freshwater > Lake > Sediment | place: USA: Wyoming | collected... | reverse complement strand
CCCTGTAGAAGTCCTCGGGGTTGAGTATCTCGGATACGTCGACGATGGCCTCCTGGGAGAGGAGCATGGAACCGAGCACCGACTCCTCGGCCTCGAGGCTGTGTGGCGGCAGGTGGTCGTAATGGTCGAAAGCCTGGATTACCTTGCTCATGCCCTCACTCCCCCCACCTGGGATTCCAAAGCTTCGCGGCCATGTCCCCGTAAATCGGGTTGAAATCTTATTCCGGCATTACCTTGAGATGGATGATGGCCTCCACCTGGGGGTGCAGCTTTATACGCGCTTCGTGGAAGCCCGCCGACTTTATATGCTCCTCCAGGTGGATCTTCTTGCGGTCCACCTGGAGGTTCAGTTCCTTCTCCAGGAGGCCGGCGACGTCCTTGGAGGTAATGGTCCCGAAGAGCTTGCCCTCCTCCCCAGCCTTGGCGGAGACCTCGAAAGTATGCCCCGATATGGCCTGGGCGGTTTCTTCAGCCCGCCTCAACTCGCGGTCCGCCCTGGCCATCTTTTCCTTCGCCAGCTGGGTTGCTTCCTTCGCCTTTCCCTTGGTGGAGCGAACGGCGAGGCCCTTGGGGATGAGGTAATTATTGGCATAGCCGTCCTTTACCTCCACCAGGTCCCCGCGGGAGCCTAACCCCTCAATGTCTGCGACCAAGATCAGCTTCAAAGCCTACTCCTTACCGTTCAAGGCGCCAAACTTAGAACAGTATAACAAAACCGGGCCGCGTGCGCCGCCCCCAAAAGGGAGAGGGACGCCGGCCCTATTTTACGTCTCCCTGCCGGGATGTGTAGGGAAGTAGGGCCACCTCCCTGGCGCTCTTTATGACCAGGGCCACCTTTGCCTGGTGCCGCGAGCAGTTGCCCGTAACCCGGCGGGGCCGGATCTTCCCCTTCTCCGAGACGTACTTCCTTAATAGGGAAACGTCCTTGTAATCTATGTGGTCGATCTTCTCCGAGCAGAAGTAACACACCTTTCTCCGGGGCTTACGGGCGTAACCCTCCCGGGTTCTCCTCTCCTTCCTGCCGCTGGGTTTCTTACTCTGGTTCGGACTCATCTCTCCTCCCGTTTATGTTATCGTTCTCCTTTTTAGCGTTCTCATTTGCAAGGATGCGCAGGACCCCTCTAGAAGGTCACCTCGTCCTCGATGCGGGCCTCCAGGTCGGTGGAGAGGTCCTCGCTCGTCAGGTCTACCTCGACCATGCCATCCAGGCCTTCCTCCTTGCGGTCGCGCCGGCCCAGGAAGACCACGCGGTCGGCAACCACCTCCACCGCGGTCCTTCTCTGGCCGTCGTTCCCTTCCCAACTGCGGCTCTGCAGCCTGCCGGTTACGGCCACCTGGCGACCCTTGTTGAGGTACTCGGCGCATTTCTCCGCCTGGTTGCGCCATACGACCACGTTGAAGTAGTCAGTCTCTATCTCCCCCTGGCTGTTGGTGAAATTGCGGTTTACGGCCAGGCGCAGCGTACAGACCGGAAGCCCGCTCGGGGTGTACCTGAGCTCGGGATCCCTGGTCAGGTTCCCGATCAAAACCACGCTATTCAATCCAGCCATGATATCCTCCCTTGTCGTTCTTCCCGACGGACACCTTTATTCTATAACCTTGGGGTGACAAAAATGGGCCCGCCGCGAAGAGATAAGGGCTACTTCCGGTGATCGATGCGAAATATCTTGAAGCGCAGGAAATCGTCGGTTATGGAGAGGACGCGGTCCAGTTCCCGGGTCAGCTCCTCCCCACCCTTGAAGGTAAGCACGACGTAGAAACCGTCGGTTTCGTGCTTAATGGGATAGCCCAACCTTCTTCTGCCCCAGATGTCCAGGCCCGTCATCTCGCCGCCGTCGCGAGCTATCAGGCCGGCCACCCTTTCCTGCAGGGCCTCGTACTGTTCGGGCTCCAGGTTGGGCCGGGCAATATACATGAGCTCATACTCGCGCATGTTCACCTCCTTTGGTCTATCGGCCCCCGGTCCTGTCCGGGAGCAGGAGCGGCGTCGAGCGCAGTTTACCATTATAGCATCAAGCACGACCACGGGCCATAAGAGAGCGAAAGTGTGGAAGACGAGATATAGGGGCTAAAGGAAAGCCAGCCCCATGACCCCATGCCGCACCCAAGGGAGGCATAAGGACGTTGCGCCCTCTTTCTTTCGCGCCACCCCGAGAATAACGTTCCGAATTCAATGTCTTTCCTCGGCTACCTGGCTACCTCTTCATCTGTAGAAGAATTCTCATCCTCCATTGGCGCCGCGCTCCCGGCGCGGCATGGTGGTCTCTTGCTCTTTGTAGCCTATGTAGTCTATGGCCCGGCGCCTATTTGTGATAGATTATCCTTGCAAAAGGCGACCGAGGAGGTGTGGGAGTGCCTATAAGAAATTACATGGAAGAGGTCGTGGACGGGACGATGGAGGAGATACTAGCCCACCGCGACGATGCCTGCAAGTGCGAACGCTGCCGGATGGACATCAAGGCACTGGCGTTGAACCACCTGCCTCCCAAATACGTGGTGACCGATAGGGGATACGTGTACACCAAGATCAACGAGCTGGAGAACCAGTTCAAGGCGGATATCACCGTCGCGGTCACCAACGCCCTCAAGGTTATCAGGGCAAATCCGCGTCACGGGGAAAAGGATTAGCCGGGCGCGTCCCCCTCCCCCGTTATTGCCGTCTATATAAATAATGCAGCAATTGATGCCAGGGGAACGCTTATCCCAGGCCAAGTTACGTGCAGGTGACTATAAGCTGGACTTGCCTCTCTTTGATTCCAGCACCGCTTTGTTAAGCATAGGGCTACATAATATCGTCGGTCCGGCTGAAAGCGACCCAAGCCTCTGATAAAGAATACGACCCCTTGATATTCATCCATCAAGCGCGCATTAGTAAGGTAGCATTCGGCGGTGATATCCGTGCACCGGGATGGAGCATTACATCCCAACGGAAGTCGCGGGGAAGGGAGGGCCGGTGCGCATAGCACGCCGCCATCCCCTGGACGTAAGCGTCGCGGAGGCCAGGGAATGGCAGGAGAGGCTGCGCGGCGAGGTCGACGGGGGCTGCGCCTTTGACCCGAGGGCCGTTAAGCTGGTGGCCGGGACGGACATCTCCTACCTGCGGGAGCTCCGGCTGGCCCTGGGGGCCGCGGTGCTCCTCAAGTACCCGGGACTCGAGGTGATCGAGGAGAGGGTCACGGCGGTGGAGGTGGACTTCCCTTACGTTCCGGGGCTGCTCTCCTTCCGGGAGCTGCCCGCGCTCCTGCCCGCGCTGGAGGCCCTCAGCCGGGAGCCGGACCTTATTTTCGTGGACGGCCAGGGGGTGGCCCATCCCCGCGGCTTCGGCCTGGCCTCACACCTCGGCGTGTTGACCGGCGCCCCCACCATAGGCTGCGCCAAGTCCCGGCTGGTGGGCGAGAACGACGAGCCGGGGACGGAGGTGGGGGACTGGCAGCCCCTCATGTACAAGGGGGAGAGGGTGGGGGTGGTGCTGCGCACCCGCGCGGGGGTGAAACCGCTCTACGTCTCCGTGGGCCACATGGTAGATATTTCCACCGCGGTGGAGATGGTCCTCTCCTGCCTCAAGGGGGTCAGGCTCCCCGAGCCCCAGAGAAGGGCCCACCTGGCGGCGGAGGCGGCCAAGCGCGCCGCCCGGGCGGGGAGGCTGAGAATGGTGCATACAGGTGAATGACGGTCGAAAGGAAAGCGGATCGAAGGAGCATCTCTTCCCGTACCGGGGACACGGCGCTCCGGGACCCTGCACCGGTATCCTGCGCCGGGATCCTCACCAATACCTTGCCCGCGTACCCGGGAATCCTTGATAAGCCCCGAGCCCTTTCAGTCCCCCCGCCTCCGGACCACCTTGGCGGGTATACCGAAGGCGAGGCAGTTGGGGGGCAGAGTGTCCAACACCAGGGAGTGGGCCCCGACCACGGTGTTGGAGCCTATCTCGACGTTCCCCAGTACGGTCACCCCGGTATAGAGGATGACGTTGTCGCCGATGCGGGGAAAGCCCTCCTCTCCGGGGTCGAAGGGGGACGCCCCCCGGCCCCCCAGGGTCACGTTGTGCAGGATCCAGACGTTGGCGCCCAGGCGCACGCCCCGCCCGATGGTCACCCCGGCCGCGTGCCAGATGTGGCAGCCCGGCCCGATCTCGGCCCCGGGGTCGATCTCCGCCCCGGTGAGGAAGTAGTTCAGGCGGGCCAGCATCTCGGGCAAGAGGCGGAGGCCGCGCAGGTAAAGCCGGCGGTAAAGGCGGTAGAGGAGCATGGCCTGCACCCCCGGCTTGACCAGGAGCAGGCGCAGCGCCTGGCGCAGGTCCGCCCTGCCCTTGAGGGTCCCTTTGTCGCTGAAGAGGGTCCGCACGTCGCCCAGGAGACCCTCCGGCAGCCGGTCCATATCTTACCTCCTGCCTCCTTGCCCGCCGCATTGTCCGCCACCGGTGTTTCCGTTCCGCGCCGGCTAAACCAGTTTACCAGAGAGCGGGCGGCAGTTAGTAGGAGGGGGATAATCAAATTCAGGAACATGGCATCGATTATGGAGTCGAGCCCCGGATCGTGCTTCTGGATCATATCCTTCACATCACGGGGAACGTTTTATTAATATTTGCTGATATGATCGCGGGTCCCCTTGCGCTCGCCGTCTTGATCGGTGTGTATTGGTGTCCAGTTTTCGAGCTTAAAGTGTCTACTTTTGAATTTTAGATAACAGAGTCAATTCGGAGGCTTGACAGGATACGGCCTGGTGTCCATAATTTATGAGCAACACGCGAACATCCAGATAAAGGATGAGATTATGATCGAGGTTGCCAGGCATGGAGAGAGAGGACTTCGCTGGTGGTGGCGGGCCCGCCGTGGCGGTGTTTGCCCACCCCGCGTCTGGTAGCCGGGGGCAAACCTTTAGAGGGCCACGGAGAGAACCGCTCCGTGGCCCTAAATCTTTGGTAAAAAAACAGGAGGAGGAATGATGACAGACCAACCCAAAATTATCCAGCTGAGCGAGAAGGAGATCCCGGAGGCCTGGTACAATGTCCTGCCCGACCTGCCCAAGCCCCTGGAGCCGCCCCTGCACCCGGTCACCAAGGAGCCGGTGGGCCCGGACGACCTGGCCCCCCTCTTCCCCATGGGCCTCATCCAGCAGGAGATGAGCCCCGAGAGGTATATAGAGATACCCGCTGAGGTGCGGGAGATATACCGCATCTGGAGGCCCACCCCCCTGGAGCGGGCGGACAGGCTGGAGAGGTACCTGCAGACCCCGGCGCGCATCTATTTTAAGAACGAGGGGTTGAGCCCCGCGGGAAGCCATAAGGGCAACACCGCCGTGGCCCAGGCCTACTACAACAAGAAAGAGGGCGTAAAGCGCCTGACCACGGAGACGGGTGCCGGGCAGTGGGGAAGCGCCCTGGCCATGGGGTGCAACTTCTTCGGCCTGGATCTCCAGGTGTTCATGGTCCGCTCCAGCTTCCAGCAGAAGCCCTACCGCCGGGTGCTCATGGAGTCCTGGGGGGCCCGGGTACAGCCCAGCCCCAGCGAGATGACCGAGGTCGGGAAAAAGGTCCTGGCCAAGGACCCCGATACCCCGGGCAGCCTGGGGATCGCCATCTCCGAGGCCATCGAGCTGGCCGTGAAGGGGGACGACGTCAGGTACTGCCTGGGAAGCGTGCTCAACCACGTGATCCTGCACCAGACGGTGATCGGGCAGGAGGCCAGGAAGGCCTTCGAGATGATCGACGACTACCCCAATTTCGTGATCGGGTGCGTGGGGGGAGGATCCAACTTCGGTGGAACCGCGGTCCCCTTCTTAAAGGACGTCATGGCGGGAGCGGATATCAAGCTGGTGGCCGTGGAGCCCAGCTCCTGTCCCTCCCTGACCGGCGGGCGTTACGAGTACGATTTCGGGGATATCTCGGAGTCCACTCCCCTGCTGCTCATGTACACCCTGGGGCACGAGTTCGTCCCGCCGGCATCCCACGCCGGGGGCCTGAGGTATCACGGCGACTCCCCCATCATTAGCTTCCTGGTCAAGGAGGGGCTCATGGAGGCCAGGGCCTATCACCAGGTGGAGGTATTCGAGGCGGCGGTGCTTTTCTTCCAGACCGAGGGTTACCTACCGGCGCCGGAGACCGCCCACGCGATCAAGGCGGTCATCGACGAGGCGGTGAAGTGCCGGGAGAGCGGGGAGGCCAAGACCATCTTCTTCAACTTCTCCGGCCACGGCCTGTTGGATCTCTCGGCCTACGACGATTACAACAACGGCAAACTGAACAACGTGTAGCGATAGGCTGAACTTGAAAGGGCCCCATGAGGGCCCTTTCTTGTGTGAAAGACGCCTTTCGTTCGTAGCCCGAGGCCCACAGCGGTGTTCTCGCGGGAAAGCCGGCGTTATGGAGAAGAAGGGCTTTTTCCCGACCTGCGACCTACGGTTATAATAGGGACATGAGAAAGACATGCATGGCAGCCGCAATCCTGCTGTTGCTCCTGCAGCCCCTGGCGTTATTCTCGGGATGCGGGGGCGGGAAGCAGCAAGGAGAGGAGGAGAAGGTGGTGAACTTCACCATCGAGTCCACCCTCATACCCCGGGAACGCGATACCGTCTTCATCCTCGATTGGAGGCGGAAATCGACCGGGCCCGGGGATGTGGACCCCAGGGAGCTCGCCCAGCGTTACTGGAAATGGGAGGGTGGATCCCTGACCGAGATAACCCGGGAGGAATACGATGACCTGGCCTCCCGGCGGGAGCCGGGACAACCCAATAAATGGATCTACGGCGAGCACTCCATCACCGTGCTCGAGCTGGACGAAGGCAAGGGCGAGGCGGTGGTCGAGATAGACTCTCTATACGGCCCGCTCGCCGGTTCGGGGACCCGTTACCTGTTGAGAAAAGAGGGAGGCGATTGGACGAAGGTATCGGAGGAAACAGTTTGGGTTCCCTGAACGTCAATATACGGTGTAACTGGCCGGTTGCACATGGCGACGTATGCCGCCGGGTTAGTCGAAAGCGAGCCAGCCTGGTGGCGTAACGGCTCGAAGCGGAGCAGCTCGCACAATGTCGGTTTGCTGAATGTCTTTTTAAGCGAGAAAAAGAAGGGAGAACATGATGAGGAAGTTGGTAGCGGTTTCGTTCCTGGTTCTGGCTCTCGCCGCGTCCCTGGCTCTATTAGCGGGATGCGGCGGGGGGGGAGGCGGCGGCGGGTCATCCCTCTCGGAACCGGAGAAAGTGGTGGATAACGCGCTCCATGAAGCGATCAACAATCAGAATTTCCAACCGTTTCTGGAGCTGATACCGCCGGATATGAGGGACACGTATGGGCAGATGCTGGAGCAGGGCTTCCCTTACAAAGACGGCAATATCGTCGATATCCACTACAAAACCAAGCAGACGGATTCCACCCATGTCATCGTGTCTTACTGGGGGACTATCGAGTACGTGGACCCCGAGAGCGGGGAGAAGAAATCGGAGAGCATGACCGAGGAGGAGGCCAGTTTATTACCACTGGTAAAGGATGGCGGCAACTGGTACATAGACTTCAGCGGGGCGACGCCGGAAACTCCGCAGCAATAGGCCCGCGGGAATAAGCCCGGTAGTATCTTTTACCGCGATGGCTGCACGCCGGCTTCTCGGGGTCGCGGCGTTTGCGCTGGCGGCCCTGGTCCTGACCTCCCTGCTGGGCTGCGGCGGGGGCTCTCCCTCCCAGCACGGCGGGGAGGAAACGGTGGCCGAAGGCGCCTTGAGAACGGCGCTGGCCAGGGAGGGGGGAAGGTTCATCTCCCTGGTGGCGCCGTCTTTCCTGGAGGAGGCGCGGCGGGAGATGCCGGGCACCGAAGACGGGGAACTGGGAGGAGTGCTCATAGCGGGCTTCCTTGAGGGCATACCCTTCGTGGAGATAAAGAACGCCTCCTACCAAGTGGAGGTCCAGGGGGATGAGGCGGTGGTCCACGTCTGGGGGGTTTTCCTGGATGCCGGGGGTGGGGAGGTGAACATACCGGAGCCGCAGGCCTTACGTATCCCCCTGATCCGGGAAGGAGGGCGCTGGTACCTCGACTTACTGGACCTTTGAGGGGAAAAGGCCCCCTTGCCGCGCTTATGCGTGGCTCAAGGGCATAAGGGGAACGGTGCGCGATCCTGTAGGGGCTCGAGGAAAGCCAGCCAAAAGATCCCGGGCCGCGCCGGGGGGGGGCGACACCATCAGGGGATGAAAATATACTGCGTATTTTAAAGGTAGCATAAAGTCCGAGAGTTATTTCTTTCCGCTTCTTCCTGTCGCTTTTAGCCTTGTGCCTGAAAATGGGTTTAGCGTTTTCAATAATTAAGGGCGCGGAAGACGAGCAAGCCCAGGTTCTCGCTTACCTTCCCGCTCTCCCCCTCGATGAAGCCGGCCTGGCGGCCGTAGGCGCTGAAACCGACGAGTGTTACCAGTATCTGGGAGGCAATGCGCGCGTCGACATCCCGGCACTTGCCCACCTCCTGCATCTCAAGGATCTTACGCTCCAGGATCTCCGAGAACCGGCGGTGGAAATCGTTGAAGATATCGCTGAAGAGCTTGCTCTCGATGGCCGCCTCCATGTACACGTTGTTCAAGTCCTCGTGCCGGTCGAAGATATCGCTTATGCCCCTCAGGATGACGCGCACCGCCTCGTAATCGTCGAAGGCGATACGCTCCATGAACACCTGGGATGATTCGCCCAGCCGCTCCAACTCGCGCATGAGCTCGCCGAGGATGGCCATGAGCGCGTCGTCCTTGCTCTTGAAATAATCGTAGAAGGTGCCGTGCCCGCAACCCGCCCTCTCGATGATGTCCACGACCTTGGTGCCGTGGTACCCCTTCTCCACGAAAACCTCGTGGGCCGCCTCCATCAGTCTTTCCCGGGTGATTTCGGACTTGCTTCTCTTGGCCATCTACACCAGCCCTCCCGGCCTGATACGGGGGGTAAAACATGAGGCCTGTTACTCGGCCATATATCGGTTCACAATATAACATATTGTGGCGGGCCCGTGGACAGGCTGACCCCAGGGTTGAAGCAAACCAAATTTCAATTCTCGTGCTCCAGCCCCTGATTCCCTGGACTGAAATTGGTAGAAAAAATCGGTTCTTCTCCCTGAAGTGTGGGTACTTAAGGGGCGGTTATTAAAGACCTTTTTGAAAAGTTCCTGGTAGTTAAGGAATCGGTGAGCGATCGGCAATCAAATTATGAGCTTGTTGCCCATACTTCATGGCGAAGAGCCTAAAAATTCAATCAGAGGAAGGTGATGGGGTTGGCCAGGAAGAGGAAGGCGCAGCAGGAAATACGGGGTCCACCCCGGCGAGCGCGCGGTGCGTATCGTGACCCCCGGGGAGATGCCCTACGGCATGACCCTCAAGATACGCAAGCTCGAGATGCGCCGGCGTTTCGGGGGCATCTTTATGGGACGAGGGCCGGGATCTCGAAGGCTCTTAGGCCGGCGCTTCAGGACCGGCGTTGCGAGGGAAGCTGCGCCGGATGGCCGAGGCAAGCTCGGCGGCGGTCACCGCCTCCACCCTCAATCCCGCGGGGAGCATGGCGTGGAAATGGCGGGAGTAGGAGCGGGTGAGGAAGCGGGGGTCGAGCACCACGATGATCCCCTGGTCGGTGGAGCGCCGCACCAGCCTGCCGATGCCCTGCCGGAAGAGGGTCACCGCCAGGGGCATGTAATAGGAGCCCCAGCCCCCGCCCCCCGCCGCGTCCTGGTACTCCATGCGCCCCGCCACCACCGGGTCCTCGGGGTGCCGGAAGGGCAGCTTGACCACGATGACGGCGGACAGGGATTCACCCGGGACGTCCACGCCCTCCCAGAAGGCCTCGGTGGCCATGAGGACGGAATCCCGGTCCATGCGGAACCTCTCCAGCAGGAGGGCGTTGGGGGTTCCTTTCCTCTGCCGCAGGCAGCAGAGGCCCTGCTGCTCGAGGCGGGGCCGGAGCTCGGAGTAGAGGAAGTCCACCTGCTGGTGGGAGGTGAGCAGGACCAGCGCCTTTCCCCCGGTGGCCGCCAGGGCCTCCTCCACCACCCGGCTGATTTCTTTCATGTAGCGCTTGAAACCGGGCTTGCCGGAGGAGGGCTCGGGCAGGTCGGTGACGGCTATCAAGCGTACCTGGCTCGAGTAGTCGAAGGGCGAATCGAGAGCCACTAGCCGCACCTCTCTACCATATTCTTCCACCAGGTCCAGGCCGGTGCGGTGGAGGAAGAAGCGGAACCCCTCCCTGGCCCCCGGCACCCGCAGCGATGCCGAGGTGAGGACGGCACAATCCAACCGCGAGAAGAGGAGGGAGGCCAACTCTTCACCCACCCCGACCGGGGCGCTCTTCACGCCGGAGGTGGGCGGGGATAAGCCCCTGCCCCGCTTCGGCGAGCGTTCCACCCATCGCAGGTGGGCGTGGAAATTCTCGTCGCCTGGTTCGCGCATGAAGACTTCCAGGGCCGCGGCGGCCTCGGATGCCCTGCCGGCCAGGGTTTCCCCCCGCCTGGCGTCCACCTTCAGCTCCTCCTGGTCGCCTGCCGCCGGCAGGGAAAGGGTCTTCTCGACCAGTCCGACCAGGAGGGCGGAGATACGATAAAGCCTTGCGGCCAGCTCCAGGCCCTTGTCCCGCGCGTGCTCCCACGCCGGGCCGGCGAGGGTGGCGTGGTTCAGGCGGTAACGCGCCGCCTCCTCCCCACGCGCGGCGCCGGTGGAGACGGGGGGAAGCAGCGGGTCGAGGACGCGATCGAACCAATGCTCCACCGCGTCGCGGGCCTCCTCCGTTTCCCGGTGGGCGTCGTCGATCATGCGCTGCCCGCTCGCGTCCAGGGGCAGGAGGCTCCACCGGGTCAGGAGCCCCCTGCGGCCGGAGATGTCCTCCAGGGTCTTGAGGCAGTCCTCGCGCGAGAAGTCCAGGGTGAGGGCCTCCGTGGCCACGTCCTCGAGATGGTGGGCCTCGTCCGCTACCAGCAGGCGGTAATCAGGGAGGATGAGGTTGGAAGGGCCATTCTCCGAGGCGTAGATCTGGCTTAAGAGGAGGGCGTGGTTGATCACCACCACCTCGCTCCTGGCCGCCCGGGAGCGCGCCTTTTCCACCCAGCAGCGGGTGTGGAAGCGGCAGTGGGGGCGCAGGCAGTCCTCCGGGCTGGAGGAGAGCTCGGGAAGCAGCTCCGGGAGCAGGCCCCGCAGGTCTAAGGAAATCTCTTCCAAATCGCCGGATGCGCTGCGGCTGGCCCAGGAGGCCAGGAAGGCGTAGGCGGCGGCGGGCGGGACCTCGCCGAAGTGGAAAGCGGGGTCCCCCTCGGACAGGGAGTCGCACCACTCGCTCCACTTGCGCAGGCAGAGGTAGTTGCTTCTCCCCTTGAGCAGGCTGAACTCGATGGACCCCAGGGAGCGGGAGAGCAGGGGGAGATCGCGGTGGAAGAGCTGCTCCTGCAGGTTGCGGGTATAGGTGGAGACCACCAGCGGCCCTTTCCCGGCGCGGGCGTAAAGGACGCCGGGGACCAGGTAGGCCAGGGACTTGCCCACGCCGGTCCCGGCTTCCACCACCAGGAAGGCCGAGTCGCCCATGGCGGAGGCGACGGCCCGGGCCATGGCGGCCTGCTGGGGGCGCGCCTCGTGGTCGGGATAGACGGAGGCCAGCGCCCCTCCCGGGGCCAGGACGGAGGCGACCTCGTCCGGATCCACGGCGCCTCTCTCCCCCGGGGCGCGTGCGCCGGGGGAGGGCGTGGCCTCGCCGGCCGGCCGGGCCGCGGCCGGACGGGCGGTGTCCAGGCGGGGGACCATGTCCGCGAGGTCCGGGAAGGGGTGGCGCCCCCGGCGGCCCTTGAGGAAGAACCGCCACGGGCTATCCACCTGGTGCAGGGCCCCCAGTACCGCCTCGCGCGTGCGGCCGGGCGCCTCCTCCCAGGCTTCCTCGAGGCGCGCCAGGATACGCAGGAGCAGACGCGCGTCTTCCAGGGCTTTCCAGGAAGGGGGCTCGCCCAGGAGGGAGACGGCCAGCGAGGGGAGGGAGTGGTCGCGGAGGTAGGGCGCCACCAGCCAGGCCAGCTCCCGGGTGTCCAACAGCGGGCCGGCGAGACCAATATGGAAGCGCTCCAGCAAGGCGGCCTCCATCACCGATCCCTCGTGGGAGAGAACTGGCCGCCCCTTTATGAAATCGCGGATGCGGGCGAGGGCGTCGTCGGGGGTCAGGCCTCCGCGGTATTCCCCGTCCCCCCTGCCGCTTCTCTCCAGCAGTGAGGCCGGGACGGGCACCCCCGGGTCCACGCACGCGGCGAGGGAGTCGATCTCGACACCGTCGCGGACCCGCACGGCCGCCACCTCCACCGGCAGGGCGGTCTGGGGGTCGGGCCCGGTGGTGATGATCTCCAGGATGCAATAATCATTAACCCAGCTCATGCAAGACTCCATACCAGGTAGCTGGGAGCAGGCGGCTGGGTTGGAGATTCGCTTTTGGGGGCCATGTCCTGGATGCAAGCCACCAGCCACCAACTACTTATTACTGTACACGTGGATTCTATCACTGGCGGACGACGGGGGTTCCGGCCGCCGAGATTCGATTCACCCGTACTTCGACGAGGGGTACGTCGCCGTCCACCCCGGTCCCGGCCTGGGGGTGGAGGTGGACCGGGAGAAGGTGCGCGCCCACGGGGAAAAGATATGAAGGCATGCCCGAGTTGTGGCGTGATGGGTATAGGAATTTCTCGCTCGCTACGGCAAACAGCCGGAGGTCGGTGCTGAACATCTGACGGAATGGGGTCTGCGCTTGAGCATTTGACGGGTGGAGTCTGTGCCTGGCGAATGTTAAGGGCTGACCCTACCTGGACGGTGGTTACTTGTAACGGTTGTTCGGTTCGATGATAATGATGGTAAATGCCGTGCTTTCCTGGACCTGAGACGGAAGGATTGGAACAAATTGGATAAGGATGCACGAAAGGGTCCCGTGAAGATGAAACAGTTGTCCCAGGCCTCGGGCCTGCCCGTGAGCACCATCAAGTTTTACATGGCCAAGGGCCTGCTCCCCGCGCCGAAAAAGGAAAAGCCCAACGTGGTTTATTACGACGAGGCCTTCCTGAGGCGGCTGATGGTGGTCAAGAATATGCGCTCGGAGGGGCTATCCATAAAGAGTATGAAGAGCATACTGGATAAATATCCCTTTGAGAAGGTCTCCGATTGGAACGATTTCCGCGACCAGGCCCGGGGAAAGGAATCACGCGAGCTGGAGGAGGAGGAGCGCCTGGCCGCCATGAGCGGCGAGGAGCGGCGCACCGAGGAGATCCTGGACGCCGCCTTCCGCGTCTTCTCCTTAAAGGGGTACCACAACACCACCGTGGACGATGTCGCCAGGGAGGCGGGGATCAGCAAGGGCACCTGTTACCAGTACTTCGTGGGGAAGGAGGAGATCTTCATCGCCACCATGGAGAGGAGCATGGCCACCCTCCTGGCCGAGGCCGATGCCGCCGCGGTCGAGGCCAAGGATGCCCTCGCGATCCTGGGCCTCAAGGGGCTCACCTTCATCTCCAAGTACCGCGACCTGCAGTTCATGTTCATGGGCGTTATCTCCGAGGCGCTGGGCGGCAACGAGAGGCTTAAGGCCAAGGCGGCGGAGATCTTCCAGCGGGTGGCGGAGTTCCTGGCCCTGGACATCGAGAGGGGCATCGAGGAGAAGGTCTTCCGTCCCGTCGACCCGGTGACCGTGGCCTACGCCTTAATCGGCATCGCCGAGGTGGTGGGCAATCGCTACGTGGTGGAGGAGGAATTCGACGTCCTGCACTTCTTCGTAAA
>Ga0315282_10011454_pt1 | contig 13735 bp, 13 predicted proteins | sample YL17G07_20_MG_FD_203693 | JGI IMG/M metagenome (GOLD analysis project Ga0315282, IMG submission 203693) | Sediment microbial communities from Yellowstone Lake, YNP, Wyoming, USA - YL17G07_20 | ecosystem: Environmental > Aquatic > Freshwater > Lake > Sediment | place: USA: Wyoming | collected... | reverse complement strand
GAAAAAACCCGATGGATTAACCGTCGTCACGCCTGAACAGGTCACAGTCTTTCTATCGCCGCTGCCCGTGAGCCGACTAATCGGTGTCGGAGCAAAAACCAGAGAGAGAATGCAAACGCTGGGGATTAACACAATCTTTGACCTGTCAAACTATGATATGCAGAAGCTAATCGCTGTTTTCGGCAAGACTTCAGCGACATATTTCCACAACGCCTCGCTGGGAATCGACGACGAACCCGTTCAAGAGAGAGGCGAAGCCACATCAATCAGCAGAATCTCAACCCTGAAGCATGACTCCCGAGAGCTGAGCTTCGTCCTAGAAAGAACGGATCAACTCTGCAACGAAATCCACGCCACAATAGCAGAAGACAGGATCGCATACAAGACTGTTGGAATAATCGTGATAACGACAGACATGACCATCCACACGAGGTCAAAAACCCTCGAAAACCCCACAGACAGCCTTGAAGCCTTGAAAGAAACCGTGAAGGAGCTCCTTGAGAAGTTCTTTCAACAAACCGAGTCTGAGGCACGGAGAATAGGAGTCAGAATCTCAAACGTCGCCAAAGAACAAAAGAATCAGAGGCAACTCACGAGCTTCATAGAACTGACCAAAGATTGACTCTGCTGTTTGTCAGAGATTCCAGCAACCTTTATTTTCAATGTAAGCTCATTTTCCATTGGACAAGCATGACTTCAGACGACAAAGAAAAGCACCGTGACGGTCTGCCGCCGGGTCAAACCCCAATCAAGAGGCTTCTAAGATGGGGAATAGATCACCCCGGCATCACACGATCTAACCCACGAATCGACTTGAAAACGTACACACTGACGATAGATGGTGAAGTTGAAAAACCGTTCAAGCTCAGTTGGAACGAGATTGCTCGGCTTCCTAGAGTCCAGTCTGTGAGTGATTTTCACTGTGTTGAAGGATGGAGCGTTCTCAACTGCAAGTGGGAGGGCATTCGTTTCAGAGATATAGCCAATCTGGTTAGGCCTAAAGAAGGCGCAAGGTTTGTCACGTTTGAATGTGCAGACGGGTACACGACCTCGCTTTCATTGCCGGAGCTTTCAGGCGACGACGTTCTGCTAGCATATGGACTTGATGGAAGACCCTTGGAAGAAGGTTATGGGTTCCCTCTGCGACTTGTTGTTCCCAACAAGTACGGGTACAAGAGCGCTTTGTGGATAACCCGGATGAGATTCACTGTGAGAAAGGAAGCTGGCTTCTGGGAAAAAAGAGGCTACAGCGACACTGCAGATGTCTGGGAGAACGATCGGTTTTCCAGATGAAAAGCAACGGGCCAGTAAAACAGCGGAGTCATTGAATCTAGCTCCCTTTTTGAACAAGTGAACCATAAACTTCCAACGTCTGCTCAGCAACTTTTTTCCATGTGAAATAATCCATAACTCTTTTGCGGCCATTTTGTCCCCAGAGCTTCGCTCTTTTCGGGTCTCTAAGCACTTCTTTTATTCCCCATGCTATGTCCGCTGAGTCCTCCCCGTTAACGTGGACTCCGTTCTGTTCCGAGCCTGAGTTGATGACTTGTTCACGGAAGCCAACTACTCCTCGAGCGCCGACGACAACCGGCTTTGCCATGGACATTGCCTCCAAGCTTACTATGCCGAAAGGTTCGTAGACTGACGGAAAAACACACACGTCTGAGGCAGCATAGTACAATATCCTCTCATCCTCTGGGACAAAGTCAAAACGATAAACGACCTTGTCTTTGATTCCGAGCCTGTTCGACGTTTCAACGATGTCACTCTGTTCTTCGCCCTTGCCCAGAATCACCAGTTTTGTCTTTGGAAACTCCTGCAAAACCATGGGCATCGCTTGAACCAAGTTCTTGACACTTTTCACCCACGTCAGCCTTCCAAGAAAAAGAACCATGTTCCAGTCCGCCTGGATTCCGCACTCTTGTCTGAACTGCTGCACATCTTCTTTCTTGTATTTTTGTGGATCATATTCATTCGGGTCTACGCCGTTCCACACCACGCTTATTTTTGATTGAGGCCAGCCGTGTCTTGTCAAATCGTCCTGCATCGCATTACTTACTGTTATGATTCTGTCCGCATTCTGGGCCGCGGCCTCCTCAAGATGCGAGACAACCTCGGAGCCATGTCCCCCGCTCCTGCCCCACTCAGTGCTGTGAACGTGGAAAACCACGGGTATTCTGGTCTCGTTCTTTGTTATCAACCCTGAAATGCAGCTCAGCCAGTCGTGGACGCACACTACATCGAAATGATAGCCCCTTTTCCTAACCAGCTCGTTCAGGAACTTAGTTGAACTCAAAATGTTGTAGATGAATATGTCGTTGAAAAACCGGATGTTTGTCCCCCATCTCTTCAAATCGTCCACCACGAACATCGGAAAAACATTGCTTGCATCCGCAATCAACGGCCGCTGAACATCCACTCCCTCCAGAATCTCGGTTGTTTTCAAGTCACCCGGATTAAGCGTGAAAACTGATACATCATGTCCAAGCTGAACGTATTCACGCGTTATGTATTGAGCGTATGTCCCCAAGCCGCCAACAAGTTTGGGCGGATACTCCCACACGAAGAAGCCGATTCTCAAGTCACTACCACCTTGAAGTCCCTTCATTATAGTTTTGCGAAGGAAGTTATGCTTTTCTGTCCGCGATTGCCAACAGGAACTGGGGCCGGTCGTGACGGAAGACACTGTTAACCGAAAGTTTATAGTGTGTTCAACAGATTGTGATTTGCTTGGAGTGAAGAAATTGCGGGACCCTATCTGGATTGCGGCTGAAGAAATAAAGAAGCTTCAAGTTCAAGGTGCGAGAAATGTCGCCATAGCTGCGATAACCGCGACGGAGACATTGGCAAAACAGACAAAAGCCAAGACTAAAAAGGAATTCCTCAAAGAACTTCTGAAGGCCAAAGAAACTCTTTTTGCTTCAAGAGAGACTGAACCGCTAATGCGGAATGCCATTCGACTGATAATAAATCAGGTAGAAAAGAGCCCCGAAAAAAACACCAAGAAACTGAGCGAGACAGTTTCGAGGGGATCGCAGCAGTTTCTGAAAGACCTCGAAAACTCAAAGGAAAGAATTGCTGAGATAGGAGCTCGAAGAATCAGGAACAACTCCACTATTCTGACTCACTGCCACTCCTCGACAGTTACTCATCTCCTGAAGAAAGCCAAGCTGGATGGGAAGGTTTTCGAAGTTATCTGCACCGAAACCAGACCTGTCTTTCAAGGAAAGGTCACTGCGAAAGAAATGTTAGACATGGACGTTAAAACGACGTTCATAATTGATTCAGCCACGAGGTTCTTCATGAACCGGGTTGATCTCGTATTCGTGGGAGCGGATGCGATAACTTCTGAAGGAAACGTGATAAACAAGGTTGGAACAAGCATGGTTGCGCTTGTGGCTCAAGAGGCGAGGACTCCGTTTTACGTGGTCTCAGAACTTTTGAAATTTGACCCGGCAACGATGTACGGAGACTACGAGAAGATAGAAGAAAGAGATCCGAGTGAAATCTGGAAAGATGCCCCGACAAACCTGACCATTAGGAACCCAGCCTTCGATGTTACGCGGAGAGACTTCATTCATGGCATAATATGTGAAGATGGAATAATATCGCCGCACTCGATAACCGAAGTAATGCACAGGAAATATCCATGGGTCTTCAATTGAAGAGGCGCTACGGGGTTTGCCCCCACGTTTCCAAAGCTGCTTCCAGTTCCTTGTGTTTCCTGGCATATGCATCCAGTGACACGCCATGCATCGCAGCATCGACGGCTTGTCGCATAGCCATCGCTCCGGCAATCGTTCCCTCGGGGTGGCCATGGATACCCCCGCCAGCCTGAATCACAAAGTCCTCCCCGAACAACCTGACTAGTGCAGGGACGAGTCCAGGGTGGAGCCCTCCAGAGGCAACTGGCAAAACTGGTTTCAACCCCCCCATTTCCATCGTCAACGCATCGCGGTTTTCAATTACTTCTTTCGCCGTTTCGGACATTTTTCCGACAACGGTTCCCACGTGAAGCTGATCAACACCCAGCGCCCTTGCAACTTTGGCCACAACACGCATTGAGATTCCATGTTTAGGGTCCTTGGTGAACGCCGCGTGACCAGCCCTGTGCGCGTGAATGATAAGGTCAAAGTCTTGATTACGGAACGTCTGCAACGCAGCATAACCGCAGGTTAGAATGTCAATCATCACGTACTCCCCTCCATGGCCCACGACAGCCTCTGCTCTTTTCAACATTTCATTCGTTTCTGCCGTCACGTTGACCATGTAGACCTTCTTTTCCCCAGTCTCTTCCTCAGTCCGGTCCCGCTTCTCCAAGGTTTTCGCGAGGCGATCTTCAAACGGATTAAACGTCTGACTGCCAAGATTCTCGTCATCCTTAACGATGTCGCATCCCCCAACCCAGGCATCATAGGCGACCTTCGCATGATCCACTGTTTTGAGTCCAAGCTTAGGCTTGATTATCGTGCCTACCAGCGGTCGATCATTGACCTTCAAGAGCTTCCGTATCCCTTTAATACCGTATTTCGGTCCTTTGAAACTTCGGATGAGGTCTCGCGGAAAAACTATATCATTGAGTCTCAGGTTTTTCAGGGCTCTCAACCCGAAAACGTTCCCTGCGACACTACTTAGTATGTTGGGCATGCTTCCCAACTCGAAAAGCTGCAGAGGATAGGCTATTTTGACATTGCCGCCTTCTATGCTGAAAACGTGAGCAGCAAGTCTGAGAACGTAAGGCTTCACCGTCGAAAGCTCTGTCCACGTTCCTATCGAACTTTCAGCAGCAATGCCTCCTGCTGCTTCCTCAATATCAATGCCAGCAGGCTCCACGTGAAAATTGCAAATGACCTCTGTCTCTTTCGGTTCATATTTCAAATCAACAAAATCTCTGTACTTCAACTAGCCTAACCTTCCTTGTTCCGTGAATGGCATCCGGTTCCTTAAAACCTTTGACGGTCTGCAGAGCTAGAACGTTGCGCGCGCGCAACTATTTATCACCGTTTCAGCGTTCCATGCGTGTTGAGTCAAGAAACCAACACAAGAAAACTGGAAGATAGAATCACATTTATATGCACAGCAGCCAAATGTCCAACTGAAGGCGATCATTCTCTGAAAGAGGATTATAGTTGCCACTCGGATTAAAGGGTTGATGATGAAAACATGAAATCCAAGGTGGAATTCACGGACGAAGAACTCGCCCAGATCGCGGAGCTCGTAAGGGAGAACTTTGAAGTCTACGGTTTTGATGCTGATTCACACGCGGACAGGATATTGCAGAGCATTTTTAAGAAAATAACAGGTTCAGAATGGTGTAAACAAGGCTGAAGCTCACACGATCAAACTTTCTGGGCCACGTTCATTCCGAGACAAAGCAGAAGACCCTCGAAGAATAGTCGAAAGTTGACCCGAATTATTAGAAAGGACATGACCCAATCAAGAACAATTGAAGAAAAGCGGCGGAATTGTTCGGGAGACGCCTCCAACGTCCGTAGCTCAGTTTAAATATTAGATTCGTGATTAGACGTAGCGAGAGGAAAATTGGTCCATGGGTTCCAAGTCTCCAAGAGGCGAATTCGCTGCGAGAGCGCTTGTTGAGAAACGCAAGAAGTTCCGCTGGAGCAGCATGTACTACAACCGCAGAATCCTGAGACTGGACGTAAAGGCGGACCCGCTTCAAGGATCTCCCATGGGACGCGGCATAGTTCTTGAAAAGGTCGGCGTGGAAAGCAAACAGCCAAACAGTGCCATAAGGAAATGCGTCAGAACCCAACTGATTAAGAATGGGAGACTCATAACTGCCTTTTTGCCAGGAGACGGCGCCCTGAACGTTGTGGACGAGCACGACGAAGTTTTGGTCGAGGGAATAGGCGGTTCGCGTGGAAGAAGCATGGGCGACATTCCAGGAGTTCGCTGGAAGGTTATAACAGTCAACGGAGTATCTTTGAACGAGCTTGTGTACGGTAGGAAGCAGAAGCCAGCCCGGTGAGAGTTTTGAGTCAGAAGCAGGAAGAGAAAGACCTAAGAGAAGTAAGACTTTTTGGAAAATGGAGCTTCAAAGGCATCGAAGTGAAGGACTTAGGCTTGCAGAGATACGTTTCACTGAAACCGGTTGTGATTCCTCACAGTATGGGAAGACATGAGCACAAGCGCTTCCGTAAGGCAAGCATAAGCATCGTCGAAAGGCTTGCAAATAATCTCATGCGGCCAGGGAAGAACGCTGGGAAAAAAGCCAAAGTGATGAACATGGTGAGCCACGCGTTTGAAATAGTCAACCTGCGCACAGGCAAAAACCCCATAGAAGTCTTGGTCAAGGCTGTGGAGAACTCGGCTCCCTGCGAAGACACGACGCGCATCAGCATGGGCGGCATCGTCTACCACCTATCAGTGGATGTTGCACCGCAAAGAAGAGTCGACCTGGCCTTACGGCACCTCGCAGACGGAGCAAGACAAGCCGCAGTAAACAACCCGCGCTCCATAGAAGAATGCCTCGCCGAAGAGCTAATACTGGCAGGCAACAACGACATGAAGAGCTTCGCAGTCGCGAAACGCCACGAAATTGAAAGAGTAGCCCAAGCTTCAAGATAGAAGAAGATGCCGTTGGTTAATCATCTGCTTCGTTGCATGTTTAGATTTTTCGCTTTCGAAATGAAGTACCGCTGAATAGTTCGGCCACTCACAACGTGGTTTAATTGCATGCTCTGCACTAATTAGCTGTGGTTGCTTCAACGTGAATCCATATAGGCCCCTGAGAGAAATCATTGAAACCCTGATGGGTAGCCCGTCTCCTAGCTGTCACGATTTGATTTATCTCAAAAAACAGGCAGCCATCAAACATCACCTGCAGAAAGTACCCTCAAACTCCGAATTAATACGCTTGCTAACGGCCGAAGAGAAACGCAAACTATTGCCGCTTCTGAGAAGGAAGACCACACGCACAATCTCCGGTGTCACAGTGATAGCTGCAATGACGAAACCTTATCCCTGCCCACAAACTAAACCCTGCGCTTACTGTCCCGGAGGGCCTGCTATGGGCGTCCCACAGAGCTATACTGGTTTTGAACCAGCGGCCATGCGTGGGCTGCAGAACGAATTCAACCCGTTCCTTCAGGTCAAATCCCGCATCGACCAATTGCAAGCCATAGGGCACAACGTTGACAAGATAGAACTCATAATAATGGGCGGAACTTTCCCCGCCACTCCCACAAACTATCAAACCTGGTTCGTCCAACGTTGCCTCGACGCCATCACAGGAAAAGAATCAAGCAGCCTCGAAGAGGCAAAAAAGAACGCGGAAAAAAGCAGCATCTGCAACGTTGGCATAACGCTCGAAACACGGCCAGACTATGCCAAAGAAACTCACGTGGACCATATGCTAAGCATGGGCGTAACCCGCGTGGAAATGGGCGTTCAAAACCCAAGCAACAAGATCTACCGCTTGGTGGGCAGGACACACACGGTTCGAGACGTTGTGGAATCCACGCGAATAATGAAAGACGCAGGATTGAAGACAGTCTACCACATGATGCCTGGACTCCCCGGCTCAAACCGGAAAAAAGACTTACGAGTATTCAAAAGAATCTTCACAGACCCCCGCTTCAAGCCCGACATGATGAAGATTTACCCGTGCCTAGTATTGAAAAACACGAGAGCCTACGAATGGTACGTGGAAAAGGAATTCATACCGTATACCAACGAGGAGGCAGCAGACCTCATCGCAGAAATCAAAAAAAACGTTCCAAGATGGATGCGTATCATGCGCGTCCAACGCGACATCCCCGCACCACTAATCGTTGCCGGAGTGAACAGAAGCAACCTACGACAGCTAGTGCAACAGAGAATGGCGGACGAAGGCACAAGGTGCAACTGCATACGCTGCAGAGAAGTAGGCCACCGAACAAGCAGCGAAGTGACGCTCGACCCAAAGGAAGTGGACATCCTCACCACAAGGTACGACGCTTCTGAGGGCGAAGAAATATTCATTTCAGCAGAAGACTTGAAAAATGACGTTTTGATAGGCTACTTGAGGCTAAGGATCCCTTCAGGAAAAGCCCACAGACAAGAACTGGGAGCGAAGCCGTGTTCCATAGTGCGGGAACTCCACGTGTGCGGACCTTTAGTTCCTGTCGGCAAACATTCCGACAAAGCGTGGCAGCATAAAGGCTTCGGCAACATTCTGCTGGCCAGGGCTGAGAGCATAACCAGAGAGGATTATGATTTAAAAAAGATTCTAGTTATAAGTGCGCTCGGCACAAAACAGTACTATGAGCGGCTCGGCTTCGAGCACGATGGAGTTTACATGTCAAAAACGCTGGAGAATCAAGAATGAGTAAAAAGGAATTTTCAGGCTACAAAGGAGAAGCCTTGGCAAGCATAAAAAAAATCAGCGCTGAAGTAGGTGACATAGTACGTGTGACGAGAAAAGGCGAGGTATACGAAGGAATCCTGATCCCGCGCTCTGAATACGGCGACGAAACTCACATTGTCGTGAAGCTGAAGAACGGCTACAACATCGGCATAGAAATAACGCCAGACACGACAATAGAGAAAATCGGGAAAGGAACAAAACCCACCTTTGCAGCCCCACCCCAACCCGAACAGAACGCACAACTGCCAAGAGTCACCATAATAAGCACGGGCGGAACCATAGCCAGCCGAGTGGACTACAGAACAGGCGGCGTGCGCCCCGCGTTGACGGCTGGAGACCTCTACAGCGTTGTGCCCGAACTGGCAGACATAGCGCGAATCGACGCCCAGATACTCTTCAGTCTCTTCAGCGAAAACATAACCCCGCAGCAATGGACAGAACTCGCCAAAGCCATAGCCGACCAAATTGCTAAAGGCGTTGAGGGGGTTGTCATAGCCCACGGAACAGATACCATGGGCTACACGGCAGCAGCTCTCAGCTTCGCTCTGCAAAACCTTCCCGTTCCAGTGGTAATCGTGGGTTCACAGCGCTCGGCAGACAGGCCGAGTTCGGATGCAGCAACAAACCTCATAGGCGCCGTTTCAGCCGCAGCGGAAGCACCCTTCGCAGAAGTCACTGTTGCAATGCACGAAACAACCTCAGACGACTCCATAGTGTTTCACAGAGGCACAAAAGTCCGCAAATGCCACACGAGCAGAAGAGACGCCTTCAAATCCGTGAACGCAACACCAATTGCGAGAATAAAGAACCGAAAACTAACGATGCTCACACAAGACTACAAAAAACGCGGCTCCTCAGAGAGACTCATGTTAAAGCCCGAATTCAACGACAAGGTTGCCCTGATCAAATTCTATCCCGGCATGAACCCGGCAGTAGTAGATTGGCTTGTAGACAAAGACTACAGGGGAATAATCCTCGAAGGAACAGGTCTAGGTCACATTAGCATGAAGAGTCTCGAAGCTGTACGAAAAGCCGTCTCGAAGAATGTTGTCGTTGCAATGACATCTCAGTGCATCTGGGGAAGGGTGAACATGAACGTCTACGGTGCAGGGCGCGACCTACAGGCTCAGGGTGTGATCCCCTTGGAAGACATGCTTCCCGAGACCGCACTCGTCAAGCTCACGTGGGTCTTAGGACAAACGCAAGACGCGAACGAGGTCAAAAGAATCTTGAAGACAGATGTTGCGGGAGAAATCTCACCGCGTACTGTCCCAGAATGAGCGAGCGTGGGATGAAGGGGGCTGATTGAACATTGGGTATAGACTATGAAAAAGTCCGGTTGAAAGTTGGTCTAGAAATCCACCAGCAACTAGGCACTTCTGCAAAGTTGTTCTGCAGTTGCAAGCCGGAACTCTTTAAGGAAGAACCAGAGATAACCTTTCTGCGTGCACTCAGACCTACACAAAGTGAGCTTGGCCAAGTGGATCCCGCGGCTTATTTCGAGTTTCAGAAAGGCGTGAAAATCCTCTACGAAGCGAGCAGGGCAACCTCATGCCTTGTTGAAATGGATGAGGAGCCGCCTCACCCGCTGAACCCCGAAGCTGTCGAAACGGTTCTAACCGTGGCTTTGATGATGAAGGCCAAGCCTGTTGACGAAATTCACGTGATGCGCAAGACGGTGATAGACGGTTCCAACACAACTGGTTTCCAGAGAACCTGTGTGATAGCTCTAAGCGGTGAGATAAAAATGGGAGAGAAAACAATCCCGATTCAACACGCCGGCTTAGAAGAGGATGCAGCCAGAAAAACCGGCGAAGAAGAAGGCAACGTAACCCATTATCGCATCGACCGGCTGGGCATACCACTGATAGAGATTGCAACCGCACCCGTCATAAAATCGCCGAAGGAAGCAGAAGAAGTCGCCTTTGCCATCGGAAGAATCTTGAGAGCTACAGGAAAAGTGATACGCGGTTTGGGCACGATCCGCCAAGACATAAACATATCGATTCCAAACGGAGCACTCATGGAGATTAAAGGCCTCCAAGAACTCGAACTCGTCCCCCTGGTCGTGGAATACGAAGTTCAGCGACAACTAAACCTCATAAGAATAACTGAAGAACTGGGCAGAACTGGATTGAAACAAGATGATCTTAAAGAAGAATTCTTCGATGTCAGCCACACATTCAAGCAGACAAAATGCAAGGTTATCCGAAAAGCCTTAGACGGAAACCGGCACGTATTGGCGGTGAAACTGCTAAAATTCGGAGGTTTCTTAAAGCGGGAGCTGATGCCAGGATTTCGCCTTGGAACAGAAATGGCTGACAGAGCCAGATTCTGGGGAAGAGTCGGCGGCATATTCCACACGGATGAAATGCCAGCGTACGGGATAACGACAGAAGAAGTTGAGGAACTGAAGAAGACGGCTAGGGCAGAGGATGAAGACGCCGTAGTGTTCGTTGCGGACAAGGCTGAAAACGCCAAGGACGCGCTGAAAGCTGTTGTGGAGAGAGCCCGAGAAGCCTTGAAGGGCGTTCCGGCGGAGACTCGCGCGCCAAACCCTGATGGAACCACGAGGTACATGAGACCCCGCCCGGGAGCAGCAAGAATGTATCCTGAAACGGACATCCCCCCTACACAGATAACTGAAGACTACGTGAGAAAAATCAGCCTCCACCTGCCAGAACTCCCAGAACAGAAACTCGAAAGTCTGACTAAAGCGTACAAGCTGAATCAGAAATTGGCCAAACAAATCCTTGATTCCGAGTACGGCGAATTGTTCGAAACCATCGTCAAAGAGAGTAGCGTTTCGCCAACAACCGTCGCCGCTTTCATGACAGAAACGGCAAAGGCGCTGAAACGAGACGGTGTCAGCGTCGAAAAGGTCCTTGACAATCAGATTAGAGAAATCTTCCGAGCTGTGGGTTCTGGAAGATTGACTAAAGAGGCTATTCCCGAAATCGTTAGCTGGCTTTCACAGCATGAAGACAGCACTGTGGAGAACGCAATCGACAGAATTGGGTTAAAGATGCTTTCAAACGAAGAACTTGACGAAATCGTCAACTCTGTAATCGAGCATAACAGAAGCTTGATTGAAGAGCGGGGAGCAAATGCTTTCGGGCCGCTGATAGGCATGGTAATGAAGGAAGTTCGCGGCAAAGCCAACGCAGCATTGGTAAGCGAACTTGTCAAGAAGAGACTTGAATGCGCACATAAAAAGTGAAAAGCAGAGCGTTCAACAACGATTATTACCACGGAATGCTCTCTTTAGGACTTGGTTTAGCTCTCTCTTTAAGACCTAGTTTGACTAAATGAGGTCGATCACGACTATCTATTTTGAAAATCCTTCGCAAAGCTTGCTGGACGCGATCTGGCTACCTGAAGTTGAGACTGACGTGTTTATCTGTAAGCTCTCACTGCTATGACTTCCTCGGGCATTTTTATGTTTTCACCGCAGTAGGGACAAAGCCTGAATTCTGAAGACACTGGCTTTCCGCATGCTGCGCAGAGAAGCGGGAGCTTTCCTTTTTCTTCGATTCTCCTGACTTCCCTCTTCAGATTACTTAACTCTGTTTTTATGTTCTCAACGGTCAGTGTTAAGGGCTGGATGCTCTTGACATCTGTCCTCACGTTGCGAACGATGTCCACAACTTGCGATAGAGTTTCGTTGCTTGCCTCGATTGTTTCGTACATTGCATCAAGCACCTCGCTTTTCTCAGCCACCGTTTGTGTTTCAAGAGCACTCTGCCTTTTAGCGTCTGAGAGTATCTTGTTCAAGAACTGCTCAACCGGGCTGTCAAAAGCTATCGCACACGTTATTCCCCAGAAAACCAAGGTCGCGACCCCGCTGGCTATGAAGTACGTTGTCGGCGACATGGCCTGAAGTTCCTCGCCGATGAAGGGGTAGAGCTGGAGCAGATGCGCCTGGCTGCTGAAGAACAGAGCTGATGTTGCATCTGTCAAGTGAACCATTGACACGAATGTTAGGGAACTGAAAAGCCACACGCAAATCCCTTTATTGGCCAAGTGCATCCCTTGTTTTGAAAAATCTTGCGTAAATAGTAAATAGGATATCGTGACATTTAATACGCTATTCCCAAATCCGATATATATCGAAACACGTAAATGCTAAAAGCGGCTAGCTCCTTGCTGTATGTGGGATTGAATTGAGGGCGAAGAGGAGGAGAGCAGTGGGCAGGAGCTTCATTTTTCGCGTGAGGCTAGGCGAGTACGAAGTTGAAGTCGGTGGCACTCGCGACGAAGTTCTAAAAACTGTCGAAGACTTGCCCAGCATGATCAGCAATGTCCAAAAGGCTTTTGATGGTGTGAGACCCAAGAAGTTCGCGACGCTCACAGTCAAGACGGAGGCACCGAAGGATGAGAAGGCGGCTTCCGAGAAATACCCCCGAATTTCAGCCGCAGAAACTGGTAACGAAGCCGTCTTGAGGCTTCTTGAAACTGATTGGGGGAAATGGCGTCCACGCACTCTTGAGGAACTGAGGGACGCGTTGAAGGCCAACGGGCTGGAGTATCCCCCACGGACGCTCGCAGCCGTTCTGCTTGATCTGGTTAAGCAGGAAAAGATTAGACGCTGGAACACCGATTCTGGCTACGTATACATTCTGGCTGAGAAGGAAGCTTTCGGCCTGAGGAGAGGCGCGAATGAGCAAGGTTGAAGTGCGAGTTAAGACTCCCTTCGGCGAAATCATCGTCGAGGCTGAAAACCCGCAGGAGGTCTTGAAGATTCTTGAGGCTTTTCCAGAGGGTTTCGTGGAGAAGGTTGGAGGTTTCGTTCAGAACCGTTTGATGCCCTCAGGCGTTCAGCTCAAAGGCATCGTTGAGTCCACGACCGAAGGTCCCGTAATCATAGCACGCGAGAACCTGACTCACTATGAAGCGATAGGGTTGACGCTGTACGCTTCAGAGGAGAAGAAGAGCACAGCGGCGCACATAACGAAGCTTCTGGAATCAAGCGGCATAAAATGCATGGTTCCCGCACGCCTAAACGAAATGACCAAGAGGGGCCAAGTGTTCAAGCCCGATCCCAATAGGCCCGAGTTCAAGCTCACCATGCAGGGCGAGAGATGGGTAGAAGACGACGTTCTAACCAAGCTCAAAAGCAAAATGGGCCAGTGAAAAGCCTCCGCAAATGCACATGATCGATAGCGCATGCGACAGTCGAGTTCGTCGTGGCACGTGCTTGTTTGATTTGAACCGCCCTGTTAGGCGTTTGACAATGTTTTTTAAGCATCGCCGTTAAACAGAGCTGCGGGGCGTATGGGTGTTGGATAGAGAGCATGCCGCATCTGCAAGCGAGCCTCTTCAGAGCCGGAGAGGCGGGGATGAGGACGAGTTAACTGTGCAGGTAAG
>Ga0315282_10011453_pt1 | contig 13736 bp, 8 predicted proteins | sample YL17G07_20_MG_FD_203693 | JGI IMG/M metagenome (GOLD analysis project Ga0315282, IMG submission 203693) | Sediment microbial communities from Yellowstone Lake, YNP, Wyoming, USA - YL17G07_20 | ecosystem: Environmental > Aquatic > Freshwater > Lake > Sediment | place: USA: Wyoming | collected... | reverse complement strand
TCTGGATGTGATGATGCCGAACAAAGACGGTTATGAAGTCTGCAAGGAGTTGAAAAGAGATCCTGCCTATCAAAACATCCCTATCCTGCTCCTGACCGCTGTGGTGTCCCATATTCCCACAACTACGTACACGTATCGGGACGGGATGGAAACAGAGGCTGATGACTATGTTGACAAGCCAGTGGAACCGGCTGAGCTCGTCCGTTTAGTTGAGAGACTGATTCAGAAGAAATAAGCGATCAGCGGACAGCTTTTAAGAACTTACCGCAGGAGCGGCCTTCGGTCTTTTTAAGCTGATAGCTGAAAGCAATTGCGAGGCCTATGATGAAAAGGGAAGAAGTTCATATCCTGATAATCGATGATGAAAAGATCATCCGGGACGGAACCGAATACGTCCTTAAAAAAGAGGGGTATAAAGCGATAACCGCTAAGGATGGAGAAGAGGGGCTCGAATGCCTGAAAAGTTCAACATGCCACCTTCTCATCCTTGATCTGATGATGCCAGGAATCAGGGGAATGGATGTGTTGAAATTGGTTCAGAAACAGTACCCGGATCTTCTGGTAATTGTCATTACCGGATATGCCACCGTGGGGAATGCAGTGGAAGCGATGAAAATCGGTGCTTACGATTTCATCCCGAAGCCCTTCACACCCGATCAGTTGCGGATTGTCGTGAGGAGAGCCATTGACAAGTTGAATCTTGAGCAAGAGGCGGCACTGCTCCGCAGTGAGCGGGAAAAAAGTCTCCAGGACATTGCCAATGAAAAGAGCAGGGTAAAGACCATCATCCACTGCATGGCTGACGGTGTCATTGTCACAGACCGGGATAACAGAATCGTTCTCACCAATCCGGCTGCCTCGTTGATGCTTTCGGCAGAAGGTACAGACCTCATGGGCAAACCACTTTCCGTCTGTGTGAAGGATGGGAGACTGAATCAGCTGGTCGAAGGCTTCTTTTTAGGTGGAGAACCCGCGTATTCCGCTATCTCCCAGGAGATTACGGTTACGAAGGATAAGAAGATTTTTCTCAGGGCCCACGCCGCACCGGTAAGAAATGAGGAAGGAGACCTCATCGGATCGGTAATCGTCTTTGAGGATATCACATTCCTCAAGGAACTCGACCGGATGAAGTCTGATTTCGTGAACATGGTTTCCCACGAGCTGAGGACGCCTTTGGTTACGGTGAGCCAGCAGCTCTCAGTAATCCTCGATGGAATAGCCGGAGAGGTCAGCGAGAAACAGAGAGAGCTTCTCACCCGTGCAAAAGAGAGAAACCGGGAACTCGTCACGATGGTGAAGAATCTCCTCGATCTCTCCAAGATCGAATCGGGTGAGATAGTTCAATACAAAGAACCCATGAATCTCAATGTACCCATAGGCAAGGTTATTGATATGATGCTGCCCCAGGCGATAGAGAAAGGTATTTCCCTCGAGTTTCAACCCCATGAACCGCTTCCTGTCATCGATGCCGATGTGAACAATATGGAAGGGATTTTTACCAATCTGATTAGTAACGCAGTAAAGTATACCAACCAGGGCGGGAAGGTAATTGTCAGGAGCGGAGTAAAAGGAGGATATGTTCAGATTGATGTGGCGGATACCGGCATCGGCATTGCCCGGGAAGACCTGCCCAAGATCTTTGACAGGTTCTACCGGGTAAAGACTGAACAGACAAGGAAAGTCGTGGGTTCAGGGCTGGGACTCTCCATTGTGAAGGGCATCATTGAGGCCCACTTAGGCTCAATCGAAGTGGAGAGTGAGCCGGGGAAAGGCACTACCTTCTCTGTGTTCCTGCCCATAAAGAGCTGAGATACTATTTTCACTTGGAGTCGAATTCTTTCCTTTGTTCCTTGTCCTTTCATTTCTTCTTTTGTCATCCAGACTTCTCAGGGAAGATTAACTCTTCATAGAAAATTCAATCTGTGGTATGGTTCGGAGAAAAGGCCGTTTGACCACACATAGAAGAGAGGTGCACGATGATGGGGATAGAGGTAATGATCTTCAGGCTGGTTCTGGCCGGGCTTTTGGGCGGACTGATTGGCGTGGAAAGGGAGCGGCATGGAAGACCGGCAGGGTTTCGAACACACATTCTCTTATCCACCGGGTCTGCTCTCCTTATGATGCTTTCCCAGTACATGTATGATCTCTACCCGGGACAGGATTCAAATAGCATTATCCGTCTGGATCCCGGCCGGATCGCCGCCATGAGCATTACGGGCATCGGCTTCCTCGGTGCCGGGGCAATCATCAAATCGAAGGGACACGTCCGTGGACTGACTACAGCAGCATGCCTCTGGATGGTAGCGGCGGTAGGCCTGGCTGTAGGGTGCGGGTTCTACCTCCCTGCCCTGGTGGCTACCGGCATTGCCCTGTTTTCGCTGATGGGGCTCCGTTTTCTGGAGAGACATTTCCGGAAAGACTGGTATCGAAAACTCATTCTCTCATTCGATGGCCTTGAGGATCAGATGCCCGGTATCATAAAGGTAATGGATAACCATAAGGTCTGGATCCTCAGGATGGGCCTTCATCAGAATCTTAAGGGAAACGAGACAGGCTATGAGCTCGAACTCAAAATGCGGGAGAACATCTTCAAACACGATCTCATCTCTGACCTCAACCGCATCCCTGGTTTAAAAAAGATTTGTTTGATATAAAAGGGAATAAAAGAACGTCAGGGAGACCCCCCTCCTTGTAATGCCCTTTCTGTCCGCCCCAGTTTTTTATGGATTATGGTCTTCTCTCTGAACTCTTTTGACATGTCAGCGTAGAGCTGGAGCTCGCGGACACTAACATACATCTGATCAATGATGATTTCCCTCTTTCCCTCCCAGTCTGTCTCGGGGTGTTCGCCGGTAAAGCAATACGCCTGGAAGTAGAGATCGCCATCTGTTGGCTCTCCGTTTACGAACATTCTCCCCTCAGGATACCTATCTTTTGTATCATACCAGAGAGATACTCCTTCTCCAGGAGATACCGACGGAGCGCTGAAAGAGACCTGGTACTCTTTACCGCGAGAATCGAGAATGGGGGGGAAGATGAAGAAACACCTGTCGATGCCTTGTATATTTTTAACAGGGTAATGCATCTGGCAGATAATTTTTCCCTGCTCCCCGGTCTCTTTGAGAACAAACACAATGTCTCCCTGTGCTCGTTTGGATTCGCAGGAGAACATGGCCCGGATTGCACATAACTTATTGCTCGGCGAGACAAAGGTTTGGCTTATGGTGGTGGTGTCATTGATCGCTGGCTTGAAACAGCAGAACATAGGCTGATCCACCACCAAGGCGAGGCGAGGTTCTGCATAGGCAGGCTTCAGAATCCTGAAAAGCACATTGAGATTCAAGATGATGAGCACGAGAGAGAGCACCACGAGTGAAGGATTCCTCCAGCGGAGAGGAAGGAGTGACCGAAACCCCATGATCAGTATCATGGCGATAGGTGCTATAACCATATAGAGATATCTTCCTAAATAAAAGCCCGTATATTTTATATTAATGTACGCATACATACCTGTTCCCACCAATATGACAAGCAAGAAAAGGCCCAGCATATTAACCTGCAATGATGACAACGCTTTTTTTGCCCATAACAGGCAGAGTCCAACAATGCTCAGCAGGATGATAACTCCATAGATAGCAAAGTAAAAGTCGGGGAGAGAAAATTCCAGGGCCCCGAAAGCACCGAAGAAAGTGGTGAACGTTTTTTCGATTACCGTTGTCACATAGCCCAGGGAGAGCGGAACGCCCCGCAGATGAAAAGAATTTAAGGTGTCATAGGTTTTTACAAAGGTGGGGTCATTGAACATCAGCCAGTTACGGAGAAACCACCACCCTGACACGACGATAGCCGTACCCAGGATAAAAAAGAGAGGGAGGATTGGATTTCTTTTGTCTCGCAGACATAGCCAGAGAATAAAAAGCGTTGTCACCGGCAGATAGAACAATGCGGATGTTTTTGAGAGAAGGCACAAGCCCAATAGAATTCCACTCCCGACCTGCCACCTGAGTCGAGCAGGATCTCTGAGGTAGTAGAGAAGCAATAGGAGATAGGCTGCGGAGAGGGTTGTGCTGAGGTTCTCGTTTGAAATAGAAGCCGAGACGTGAAGGAATTGTGGAATGGTAGCAACAAAGATCGCAGTTACAGAAGCAAACAGCTGGTCTCCAGGGAAGAGCATCAGGGCAATAGAATAGATGAGGGATATCGTTATCCCGCCTAACATCAAAGAAAGAAGTCTGAGCAAATAGGCAGTCCGGGCCTTCCCTGCATAAGGGAACTCTGTTTCCTTTTTCGGAAGGGTGAGGAGACAATAGCCGGGGCCGTCATTGACAGAGATTTCCTCTTTAAGCAGTCGCTGGTCCTCATGGAAAAAAAGCGAGCCAATCATATAATACAACGGCGGATGGTATGCCATATGCGTACTGTTTCCTTCAGGAGCAGATGTGTACGACGGCAGCGTATGTTTCTGAGCAATGTATTCGCTATACGTAAAGTGTCGCTCTTCGTCGGGGGGGGTCCACAGGGGAGTATAGTAACTGTAACACAACCCTAATATGAAAAAGAGAACTATTGGAATACAGCAGATGTAACTTTTGTTCGTCTTGAGGGGTCCACGCCCATCAGCGCTCATAGGCAAAGATTTTTTATTCCTTAAATACAGTGTATTATATAGACAACTTGGTAAAATAAAGCTATCTCATTGATACTTATATTTAACTATCCTCTGGGCATCCTCTCGGTAGGGTAAAAGATAGAGATAGTAAATCTCGTCATAAACTATACTTTTCCTGGTAAATTCTTTAATCTTTTTCAAACAGTTTATCATCTTATCTCGGCTCAATTCGTAGTTTAAAATGATTAATACGCTCTGCCGATACTGAAGCATTAATTCATGTGCTTTTTGAATCACCTCCTCCGGAGTCACACCTCTTTCCCGCTTCCTATCCCAAAGGCAATAAGAACCAAACCTGTTCCCCCGCACGTAGTAAATCTTATGATTTAAATATCCCGCAATAGCAGATACCTGTGCATCGTCATCCCCAACCATGAGCATTTTTTCCATATGATTATCCCTAATGAACTGTGCAGTTTCCTTTGCTTCTGAGTAGGGATATACCCAATCTTTAACATTTGCAATGGCACCCCCCATATAATGGCTGGATAATATTATTATTAGAAATACATTGCAATATTTTTGCGCAAAAGTTGATAGCAAGCCGATATATTTGCTTCGCATTTCTATTGGGGGCATATAATGTGCGAGCCACAGGGTCGCCATCACTATAATGTATAAATGTCCCGTATGCCACAGCGCTCCGTATTTGACATAAAACAAGATTAACAATCCGAGGGTCCCGGACAGGTATAAGAATAGAATCCTGGGTTTGCAGAGGAAAAAAAAGAACAAAAACATGAGCTCAAAGGCAGAAAGAAAAAGATTCATCTTTTTTAAAAAGCTGAAATCTAAATATCGAATCGTTACTGAAAATGGAAAAACCATATATACTTTATTAATGTTGCACATAACTTCTTGTATTCTTTTAACACTCACTGTAGTAAAAAAAACCGTCGACCATGAATGAAAGGTTTCTGGCGGAAGAATCGCTTCAGAGATTGACAAAACAATTCCGCAGAAAAATATTATAATCCCGAGTAAAACTCCTGCTTCTGTAAACTGTTTTATTGTCTTCCGGTTGGCATAAAGATTCCAGAGCAAAAAAAGGCCAAGACAGATGGCAATAACTGTCCCCATAAAATTAGTTTGGGAGAGGAAAAAGAGTATGCCGAAAAGCACTAAATACTTTTTGGTAGGAGTTGAAAAATAAGTACAAAATAAAAAAACAAAGAGCATTCCTATAGCGTAATTTCTGCTTTTAACTACATATTCGTAAAAGGGGAAATAACCAAAAGTGAATAATATTTTTTGCAGTTTTGAAAATGGAGAGAAGTTTAAAAAAATCACAATGCTCAACGTGGCGATGAGCACATGTAATAATTGCATAAAAAACGGGTGAGAGGTAAAGCGCGTAATAAAAAATAACAACAAATGCCACAGTGGCGGATGCCCTTCGTACCTCATACAAAATAATATATCTGCAATTGAGGAGCTATCCCGGGCAATCATCCACGTCTGCAGTTCATCGCGCCACATTTCATGTTTCAAAATTCCCCATAATGATAAAATAAGATAAATAAAGACTACTATTGTAAAAAGATTAAATTCGCTCTGGAAGAAATTGAGAATCTTTGTGGAGGGGTTATGATGCGGAGAGATGAGATTTTCTCTAACCCTGGTTCGCCTCATTCATCATGACCGTATTTAGCGCTCTCTAAATATTCCGCATCAATATTGATATCCCATAAGACATACGGAGAGCCAGGTAATTTGAGATAATTTCGAGCCGCCAATATGCCACTCATCAGCGAATGGTCCTGATTATTATACCGATGCATACCTGCACGGCCGATTGAATAAAAATTGGCAAATTGATCTATTCTCAACCTCAATACATTGTAGTGCTCCTGTAACCCGATATAATAGACAGGGTATGCTTCTGTTTCGCGCACAACCCAATACTTTTCTACATCTCTCTTCTTTGCTAAACCCATTTTCTCCAACTCACTGATCGCCAACTGAGCAAGAGATTCATTCGATTCTTTCCAAAGACCCTTGTCTTTAAATACAAAATATTCGACGCTGAGTGTACTTTCATTCTTATCAGCAACCATTGCTTTTGAAAAATTTTTATAGTTCGCTATTCTTGCCATCTGCACATCAGGAGAATGCACGTATATCCATTGATCAGGAAATAGGCTTTCATTTTTCACGAGTAAATCAACGGTAATATGATCTCTATATCTCAACATACCTGCGGCCTTATTAATTTCATCAGAATCTAATGGATTAAGCATTGCAAAAAAATGAGCCAAGGGAATGCTGCTAAAGAATTGTTTCGCGGTAATACATAGTTGCCTTCTGCCGGAATCATTGACATTGATAGACTCTATAGTGTTATCTTTACGGTTATATCTTACTACCGTGCTGTTTAACATTAATTCGGCGCCCTGTGATACTAATCTATCACACAACGTTTCGTACATCTGCCCCGCACCAAAAACAGGAAAATCAAATTTTTCAGCCAATGTTTTAATTTTTTCATTTCTTCCGCCCAAGAAAGCATTTTTAATAACTTCCAGGGCATCGAGACCTTTAATCCTTTGATCAACCCACTCTGCTCCGATTTGGCTACAGGGAATCCCCCAGACCTTTTCTGTATATGTTTTAAAAAAAGTTTCATAGAGTTTGCGTCCAAACTTTTGAGTTACCCAGTCCTCAAAGGTAATCACGCTATCTTTTTTTCTCATCTGTGAAGAAATAAAGGAAAGAACTGCGTTGAATGATTCTCCGGGGCCTAATTTTAATATATCTTGAGGTTTTATTGGATAGTTGAAATATCTATTTCTATAGAATATGCGGGTTAAACGTGATACAGGTTGAAAATCTGTGCCTAACGTATCATGCCAAATCTTGTTAATTTCTCTATTCTTGGTGAAAAAGCGATGGGGGCCAATATCAAATCTTACACCATCAAAATTATCCGTCCTCGCCAGTCCTCCAACAGATTTATTCTTTTCTACGAGTACAATGTTGGTTACACCATGTTTAACGAGTTCTAACGCGGCGCCTAAACCAGCAGGACCAGCGCCGATAATGCAACATTCAAAAGACTTTAAATTACTCTGCTCGTTTTTCATTTCTATAAAAAATTACGGCAACTCCTCAGAAATGGTGCTGATGGAAACAATAATCCGTTCAAACGGGCAAAAGATTTCGTAACCACTCTACACAAATGCAATGCATTCGTTCAGATGGGAACTTAAAATCCCAGAAGGAAATTCTGGGGGAAATCGGTTCGTACATATCACGAGTACCATCTCAATTTTTCGACTGGAGATCCCCGATGCCCCATCTCCGACAACGCTCAATTACATAACTGGCGGAGAGATTGGGATTCGAACCCACGGTTCCGATTTCTCGAAACACTTACTTGGTGGGCGAGTGCCTTCAGCCAAGCTCGGCCATCTCTCCACATGTATAATGAGTACTACATAATATAATAAACGGTTGCGCCCCAATTTACAATGGATATTTTAACGGTTGTGATAGCCAAATGAAAGTGTCATACTAACTGCCGAGTGAAAATGTCAGTAGGATATCCTGTCACCCAGACAGGAGGGAAGGATGCTACTGAGAATGAATGACTCGAACCTATGGATCAGCAATATATCCCAATATCCTCTGGTAAAAATTACGGAGTCTCACGACGACATTGTCCACGGTGAGAAGTTCTTTTTGTATGTCATGAAGTGTCATCAATAAACACCCTTTCAATAAATCCTGATGTTGCCCCGCTTCAGGAATTCATCCCGTCTCTCCTTCTCTTGGCCTTGTCGAGAAGGAGCATCTTTTTGTGGATAATGGTTTTCTCTCTGAACGCTTTTGACATTTCAGCGTAGAGCTGGAGCTCACGGATGCTCACTGCCCATCCTTGGTTGATGACACATTCCCTTTTGCCCTCCCAGTCCGTCTGAGGGCGTTCCCCGGTAAAGCAGTATGCCTGAAAGTACAGGTTGCCTGTGACAGATTCATTATTAATACGCATTGTTCCTCCGAGTACGCTATCGCCTGCTGTGTTATACCACAGGGAAATACCTTGCCCCTGAGGTACGGAGGCTGAGCGAAAGGTAGCCACATATGTCTTTCCCAGGGAATTAGGAATGGGGGGGAACAGAAAGCAACACCTGTCACAATCATTAATTTCCTTGAGAGGGTAGCTCATGTGGTAAAGAGTTTTTCCATTGCCTTCGGCTTCCCTCAGAGAAAAGAGTAATTCACCATTGAGCCGTTTAACCGGGCACGAGAACATCACCCGGATTGCAGAGAGATTGTTTCTCGGCGCGATAAACATCTGGCTGACGGTCGTATTCCCGCTGATCCCCGGTGTCGGGCAACAGAACCTTGACTGATTTACTGCCTCTACCAGAAGGATTTCAGCATAAGCAGGTTTTAATACCCGGAAGAGGACATTCAGATTCAGGGTGATGAGTAAGAGAGAAAGAAGAACAAAAACAGGGTTCCTCCACCGGAAGGGCAAGAGGGAACGGATCCCCATCCATGTGATTATGGCAATAGGGGCTATCACCATGTAGAGATACCTTCCTAAATAAAGTCCCATGTATTTGATATTAATGTAGGCATAAATCCCTACTCCTCCCAGCAGTGAAAGAAAAAAAAGCCCGACCACTCGTACCTGAAATGGTGTGAACTCTTTTGTTGCTAACATCCGGCAGAGTCCGGCAATGCCGAGCAACACGATGCCTCCGTAGATAGCAAAGTGAAAATCAGGTATAGAAAATTGCAATGTTCCAAACTCCCCGAAGAAGGAGGAGAAGGTTTTTTTAATGACGGTTGTCATATAGCTCAAGGAGAGAGGGATGTGTTGCAGGTGCCAGGGATTTAAGATGCCAACTGTTTTTGAGAACACGGGGTCATTGAATAACAGCCAGTTGCGCAAATACCACCAACCTGACACCAGAGCGGCCATACCCACTACAATACAAAGAGGAGGTACTGGATTTTTTCCCTCCCGCAAGCATACCCAGAGAGCGAAGCATACCGTCACTGGCAGGTAGAATAGGGTAAATGTCTTCGACAGGAAACACAAGCCCAGCAGGATTCCGCTTCCAACTTGCCATCTGAGCTTATGAGGCTCTTTGATAGCAAACATGAGTGATAAGAGATACCCTGTAGAGAGGGTTGTGCTGAGGTTCTCATTTGAAATGGAAGCAGATATGTGCAGGAACTCAGGAATGGTAGCGACGAAGAGAGAAGCAGCGAAGGCAAAGGTTCTATCACTAGGAAAGAAGATCAGGGCAATGAGGTAGACGAGATATATCGTTATAGCGCTCAAAGCCAGAGAAAAAAGCCTGAGGAAATAAGCGGTTTTTGCCTTCCCCGAATATGGGAACTCCGCTTCACGCTTCGGGTGCGTTATGCGGGTATACCCCGGGCCGTCATTCACGGTAATTTCTTCTTCGAGGAGACCCCTGTCATTCCCGAAGAAGAGCGAGCCAACGAGGTAGTACAGCGGTGGATGGAATGCCATGCTGACGATGTTTCCTTCAGGATCAGGCCTGTACGGGGGAAGTGCATGATGCTGTGCGATGTATTCACAGTAAGCAAAGTGCCGTTCTTCATCCGGAGGGTTCCACAAGGGGGTATAGTGACCGTAGCTCAAACCCAGGGACAAAAAGAGCGCCAGAATAACAAGGGGGGCCCAGGTGCTTTTTATGGTGAGCATGGAGAAAATAATTTATGAATTTATACCTTAGCGTAAAACACGAGATTCGATACCAGGCCGAGAAGCCTGATACGTTTAACGGAAACGTTTGTCCCTGCCGGGAAGAGACGAACCGTCTCCCATTCCGTGAGAAGGTTGAGATTCTCTTCCTGTGCCAGGAATTCTTTGCCCAGCCATCTGCAGACAGCGCGGAACCAGGAAGGAGGAAGCCAGTGGGCGAAGGGCAATACGGTGTGAAATTCTAACGGATACCACCGGTTAGGAATGGCGATGGAGACGGCAGAGCCCAGGCGACAGAGTTCGGAGATAAATCTCTGTTGCCTGTCGCGGCTCCCGACATGTTCTATGGTCGCAAAGCTCACGACCAGGTCAAAACTCTTATTCGGGAAGGGGATTGCTGGACCATCAGTCTTAATAAATTGCAGCCCCGGAAACTCCTGTTCCAGAAAAGACGCATCTTCGGTGCCGATGGCAGTGATTCTGTGAGGGTATGGGTAGAGCTTTTCGAAGAAATTCGAGTCCCTGCGCCGGTCAGAGGTAACCCCCACGTCGAGAACGGTCGTCTGGGCAGTGGGCTGTGCCATGCTCATGAAAGAGTCAAATATTTTTTTCCGGACCTGCCAGGAAATAGTGCTGTAAATACCGAAAATGTCAGGGGCAATGTAAGGGTTGTTTTTCTCTTCGAATGGCATACGCAGTGATACAGTATCAACGGAGAACCCTTCTGTCAACTCGATACAACCGATACAACCGGCAGCCTGCGCACAGGTTGAGGAAGTTGTAGCAGGAGAACAGCGCTGCTATTCCGCGGTCGCGGTTACTTCGACGAGCAAGAAGTTTTCGTCGTAGAGAAGAGTACGGCCGAGGGATGAGAGTTCATGGATCAATCGTGCATCGGGATAGGGAATAAAAAATTGAGGAGCCTGATTCTCGACTGTCCAGGGAGGGAGGAGCTTCCTGTTAATCAGGACATGGGTGATATGGTATTTCTCCACAATCCTTTTTCGTTCATTCGGCGATCGGAAGAAGGTCACGGCATCAGAGAGCCGCTCAGCATTTTCCGGGATGAGAGGGGAATTGTGGTAGAGGGAAACGACTTTGGCCCCGGTGATACAGGGAAGGAGCCATGAGGTAAACACGTCTGCGAGAACCGTATCGCCTCTCCGGAGGTGCTTCTGAAGAATGAGATACTTCTCCATGGGGTGAGGAGATCTTTTTAACAAGAGAGGCAGATAGATTTTTCCGGTCATGAAAAGCTGATTGCCCATTCCTCCTACAAGTGCACAGAGGAAAAGGATTGCTAACAGATTTGCCGCACGGGTGTTCTTGAAGGCTGCTCTCTCTTCTCTGAGTATTTTGAGGGTCCGTGAGAATGCGAGCTGGCTGAAGAACAGGCAGAAGAAGACGAAGCGTTCACCCAGGCTTATGTTGAGAAAATAGCCCAGGGCATAGAAGAGGAGACAGGATAAAAATCCAAAGACGATAAAGGGGTATTGTCTTTTCAGCCCAAAATACACGAGAGGAATAATCCCCAGAAAGGCAGGCCCGACCCGCCTGAGAAGATCAGAGTAGAGGTAGGCATGGGTTGCCCCGTAGTCCCAGAACTGCTTTGCCTTTCCTGAAGCAACATAGAAGAAACTCTTAAAAAAGGGATAGTAGGGCCATAGAGCAGTGAACCCGAGAGCGATGAGGAAAGTGATGGCAAAGAGAAAAAGGGCGTTTTTCTGTCCATATCCTTCGGTTGTGATGAGGATCAGGGTAACAAAGAAATAGAGGAAACCGGTGACGGGATGGTTCAGGAGAATAAAGCTGCTCAGGGCAATAAATACTGAGGCATGACGCCGCTTCCCCCCATGGAGATATCTGAGCAGGAAAAAAAGCGAGAGCGGCATGAGGGCGAAGGAGACGACTGAGGGATAGTAGGCGAAGGAAATCAGGGAGCTGAACATGTAGGAATTGCTCTCCTCCCAGCCCTTTCCCCAGAGGAAGAGAACACAGAAAAGTGTGTAGAGAGGCTGCTTTTCATCCTGAAAGTACTCTTTTGAAAAGAGATAGATACCCACGCCCAGGAGGAGAAAAGAGGCGAGGGAGGAAAAGCCGATGAGGGTGAACAGCTCTATGGGAAACATTTTCTGGGCAATTGCCATCATGATAACAGACGGGACAAAGCGGGACGAGGTGCGACCAGGGAGATTGAGCAGGGGATTGTGAGGCTTCGTGAAGGAGTAGGTGAGTTCTTTTACTGCTGCTGTATGTTCACAGCCATCCGTATTATCAAAAAATGGGTAGGTGAGGAATGCGCAGGGGATAAAGATGAAAGAAATAAGCAGGAGAGCGAAGAGATATTTTCTGCCCGGCGTTTGCAGGAAGTCCATGGTATCGTTGCGTCGTAATAATCTGCGTTGAGGCACAAGGAGTATACTGTAAAGAAAGAGTGGTTTCAAGCGTGAGGACAACATTTGATTTGGTGATAGCAGGTATGATACATATTGAAAGATGAAAATGAGGTGTCGCTTCTACCATGACCATAGAGATCAAGAGAGACTGCCGTTTCTTTAAAGGACACATTCCCTGCAAGCCTCACAAGAAGTATGGGGTTCACTGTACTGATCCCGACGGGGAAAGCTGTGTCCACTACGACCCCATGGAGAAACGGATTCTTATCATTAAATTAGGTGCAATAGGTGATGTGATCCGGACCACACCGCTGCTGCGCAAGCTCAAAGAGGTATACCCTTCTTCTGAGATCTGGTGGCTGACCCATACGCCCGAAATTCTTCCCGCCTCCTTCATCGACCGTCCCGTGCGTTTTGATCCTGCTTCTCTCCTGGTAGTAGAATCTACACCTTTTGACATCGTATACAACCTCGACAAGGACAGCGAGGCATGTGCCGTGCTGGAGAGCGTTCAGGCATCTGAGAAGAGAGGCTTCGGGTTGAACGCCCATGGAGAATGCCGTCCTTTAAATGGTGAAGCTGAGTACCGGTGGCTGATCGGCCTGTATGATGATCTGAACCGGAAGAATCAGAAAACCTATCAGGAGCAGATTTTTACTATCTGCGGCTTTGAATTCCGGGGCGAGAAATATGTCCTTGAGAAAAGCCTCGAATCAAGGTTTGCTGCTCACGTTGACCGTGACCGGATAGCGATCGGAATCTGCACCGGTGCAGGGAGCAGGTGGCAGTATAAAAAGTGGACGAGGGAAGGGTTTGGAGAATTGATTCGCCTTGTGAGGACCAGGCTCCCTGACGTGGAAATCGTCCTCCTGGGCGGGCCTGACGAAGATGAGACGAACAGGCATCTCCAGTCCCGGTTTCCCGGCGAGGTAAAATACTTTGGCACCATGTCGCTTCTTGAATATATGGCGCTCCTTGACCT
>Ga0315282_10011452_pt1 | contig 13737 bp, 10 predicted proteins | sample YL17G07_20_MG_FD_203693 | JGI IMG/M metagenome (GOLD analysis project Ga0315282, IMG submission 203693) | Sediment microbial communities from Yellowstone Lake, YNP, Wyoming, USA - YL17G07_20 | ecosystem: Environmental > Aquatic > Freshwater > Lake > Sediment | place: USA: Wyoming | collected... | reverse complement strand
CTGCTGCTCCGTAACGATACTCGAGAAGAGGCGGCGAGGTTCATCTGGAAGGAACTTGATAGACCGACGATGCTTCTGTACTTCGGTCAGGTGCTGGACCGCTTTGCCTGCCTGAAGGATCATGAAGTCCAGGAGTTCCTCAGGGAGGTCGCGTTCTCAGAGCAACCACATGGTTTCGAGTCGGGCGCGACTATGGCAGCCATGCGCGGCCTCGCTACGTTTGACGAATCCGCTGCATATGAGGCAGCTCTTCATGCGCTCGGCCAGCCCCGGATTGACGACCGAATCAGCTGCCCTGCGTTCCTTGTTCGAAGGAACCGCGAGAAGGCAATCCCGGAGCTTCTCGAACATCTGGTTGATGAAACCGACCACCTCATGAGGGCCGCGTTGGCGGCGACGCTCGCCGATGCGCTGGACGCTGGAGGGGTCGTCTCGTGGCTGCGGCAACCGGAGCTGCGAGGCCGTCTGGCAGCTTGCGAGGTCGCGGGACAGATGCGCTGGTCAGAGGAGGTACAGGAGGCCCTGTTAGCGTTACTCCTTGACGAGGATGTCAATGTGGCTATTGCAGCTGGAACCGCCCTTGACTTGCTGCGAAGGGATCGAGGTGTGCACGATCTCGTAGAGGCTTTTCAGAACGAGAGCGATGAGAACAGACGTTGGGTTCTTCTCGAGGCCGCTGCCGACTGGGGGTACCCGGGGGTTGGGGAGCGGCTGGAGAGGTGGCCTGCTTGGATAGGTCGTCTGGAGAGCATTGCCTCGTACGGAAGACGGAAGTACATGCAGGACAGGCTTGGGAGGCGAAGGCAAGAGCTGCAAAGACAGCTGAAGCGGAAGCGATAGTCCTGTCTTGCGGCGCTTCGTCTCCATCGGAGGGTCGCTTGACCGTAGTAGCCCGAACAGCTAAGGTGTGCTTTCCTGCACGGCTCGCTGTCCCCACCACGGAGCGCTCGACGCAAAGTCTGATGTCACCGGTTGGTAATCAGCACGTAAAACGGACCCACCTGAGCGGGTGAATCAGCGTCGAAAATGGACCCACCGCAGCAGCCTCCGTAGGCTGTCTTCCTGGTTGGAGAAGACGGCTCAGACGGAGGGAGAGGATGCTGACCGCGAAGGGCCCAAGGTACAGGCGATAGTCGAACTGTAGAGGCGGGGACGGTCCTTCCGGAGATCGCCTGCGAGCTGGGCGTGCATCGGGACACTGTCTGGAGGTACCTCGCCGAGGCAGGTGAAAACCGGCCAACCCGGACGCCGGGGCCGAGGGTGAGGGCGGCCTAAAACCGGCCAAAGTGACCGCCGGGACTTCCGGTCTGAGAAGCCGGGGTGAGCCCTTCCGTGAGGTCGTCCTGGAGAGGCTGGAGGCGAGTACCATGGAGTATGTTACACCGTGCTGCCGGACCGCCCTTGACACCCGCCCCCAAGCCCTTCATGAACAAACGAGGTTAGGCGTCCCGCCCCACCTGTTGGCTGTCCCGGACCGCAACTCTCAGTAGTGGTACTTGGCACGCCGCCGGTCAAAAGCATCGCGTGACCCCTCCATGATGTCCACCACAGCCTGGACTACTTCATCCCTGTCTAAGGCCCCGACGACAGGCCCTTGCCCACTGAGCTCATCGCTCCTCTTGACGGCTCCGCGTACAACCCCTGCGTCGTCTGGCCTCGCCTCGAGAGCAACGATAAGCTCTGCGTCAGCATTCACAGGGATGTTGGCGTTATGGCTGATGACCAATATCTGACGCGTCTCTTTCTTCTGGCGTAGCACGGGAACAAGGAGGCCATACAGGCCTTCGTTGTCTAGACCTTCTTCAGGAGTGTCTACTACGAGAGGGCCATCCCCTTCCGCCAGCAAAAGGCTGAGCACGGCAAAACCCCGTTGGCCAGCGGAGACATGCGACAGGTCACCAAGTTCGTCCCCTCGGGAATCAAAGACCGTGATGGTCACCTTGTCCGGCACAGAAACTGTCTCGACTCGCTCCAGGACTCGCTCAGGGAACCAGTCCTTCAACACAATCGCCTTGCGGTCCTCTGCGCCCCAGAGGCTAGCAATCAGGCCGATACCGTCGCGGTGGAGCTGTCTCATCCCTTGGCAGAACGCAGCGGACAACGGCTCGTCGCTCGGCGATTCTCTGGTGAGATACTCCAGTAGTTCCTTAAGATCGTCATCGCTCAGCCGACGTCTGTCTCGCCAGAGACCCATCTGGTCCAGTTTCCTCGCAAAAGCGTCCCAGTCTTTCTGATGCAACACGTCGATTCCAACCACACCCTCAAGTTTTTCACTGAGTTCTGCAGCCTTCCGTCGCCGCAGTTCAGTCTGTCTTGCCCAGAGCTGCTGCAAAGCACCAACCTTGGACTTCCGTTGCCTAACAAGAGCATCTAGCTGTTCTTCTGCTTCACCTATGGCTTTCAGCTCCAGCTCTTTAGATCCCAGTTGCTTTCGAAGGGACTCATACTGGTCAGGCGCTAGCCCCTTTGCCCGGAGCTTGCCTTTCAGCTCCTCGTATTGTTCCCTCGCTGTACCGACGACTGGACCCCATTCATCAGCAAGGCTTCTATGGAAGCGGCTTTCGGGGCCCACCAAACGCCTGACCAAGCCCCCCTTCGCTCCCCGGACCTGGTTTTCGACCAGAGATAATGCGCACCGCGCAGCTGCCAGCAAACGATCTGCTATGCTTGCCTCCCGTCCCGCGCTCACTCCTCCGGTGCCTGGCGGTGACAACTGCTTGCTCTGCTGGGTAAGGCTACGGATCTCTTGTAGGGTGCCACCCAAAACTTCCGCCGCCTTTTGCCCGAGTTCGGCAGCAGCTCGTAGGGTTCCATCAACTTGCTGAATCGTTTCCCACGAGCAGACCTCCTGCTCAACTTCGCGAAGCGCCAGAAGGCGCCCGTGGACAGCGTCCATCTCCGTCCGAACCCTTCCCTTTTGTCCTGCAAGTTCTCTGAGACGACCGACCTCCACGTCCAGCGTCTCAACTTCAGCTAGCGCCTTGGCACCTTCTTGCTCGAGGCGGCGAAGATCGTCGAGGAGGAACTGGTCAAAGAGCTTCCGGGCCTGCGGAGCCTCGCGCGCGAGGGCGTCTATCTCCCCTTGGGAAAGGAACTTCGATGGCAGCAGCGCACCGACGTCAACGTCATGGCGTTCTGCACCACTACCATCGAATACCACTGTGCGCGGCTCCCGCCCCCAGCAAAGCTTGAGTTCGAAATCACCCGCCGGCGTTCGCACTCCCACCTCGATCTGTGCTTCACCGGCGGTACTGTCAAGTCGGTCGTTAATGTCTTGCCGAACTTTGGCGGGGATCTCTTCGGCGAGATGTCCGGTGGCAGCTCTTATCGCATCGAATAAAGCTGACTTCCCTGCACCCTTGCCGCCAATCACGCAGTTCAGGTTTGGCGAAAAGCGGAGTTCTGCGATTTCAAGGAAACCACCTCTTGCCTTCACATGGGTAATGATGGGGTAGCTGAATGCCACGTCGGGAGAGCCGCGCGAATAGCGGATATGGGACTCCGAGGCCAGAAACGCCTGCCGCAAGCCTTCGATAGACGGGCGACTCATCTTCAGCCACGTGAAGCGGCAGCCGGGGTGATTGCACGGGTCATCGGCGACCGGAAAGAGACGTTTGCAGTCGGAAACCAGCACGTACCCGAGAGGTCGCGCCCTCCCGTAGCCTGGCTCCCTGTTACTGATGACTCTGCCCAGGAAGCTGTTCGGGTCCAGGTCCCCCGGTGCCTTGTGAAGCTCAGCTGCATACAGGCCGGGCAGCACGTACTCTTGTTCGCGCCACCAGTGTTCTGCGGTTCCTCGGTCCAGCAGCCCCTTATCCCGTTCGGGATGTGCAGCGATGACCAGTCCATCGAACTCCTCTTGGACTACGTTCAGTATCTCCTGTAACGACCTCTCACTCGGGCACGGGTTCCCGCCGCGAAATCGATCCCGCGGCAAGAGCTTTGCAGCTGCGTCGTTCACCTCGGCCGGACCAGCATCTGGCGAAAATAGACACACCACGTGCCCGCCTCTTCCCACACGGCACTCGATCTCGAAACCTGGGAAGACCACTACTGGTGTCTGACCGCTTCGCTCAGCTATCTCTTCATTGGCCTGGCGCAGAAGTGGCAGCAAAGAATGTTCTGGGGTTGGAGCGAAATTGTGGTCCACTACTGCAATGACCTCGAGGCCAGCCTCCAGACACGCTTCGATGAACTGGCGAGCCTTCTCCTTCTTCTCAGTCTGACTGGTGCCGGGGTGTACTCTTGAAGCACCCTCTCGCCACGACGGGTCTGCCGGGCTATGGAGGTGTAGGTCACATTTGTGAAACCGCGCGTATGCTGCCATCGTTGGTGGACCTCCTTCGTCAGGGGCCTCTGAGGACACCGACTATCGTCTCGAAAGAGGATACCATATCATCTCGCTGAACGCAAGGATGAGAAAAGCGGGAAAACGACTGGACAACAGGTCACCCGCGCGGGGGTCGGACACGACTGGGCACCTGGGGCCCTCCTACCTGCACCGCCAGGGGCCTCGACTGACCCCTTGGACGAGGAATGACGGCACAAGGAAACGCCGCGGTCCGAAGGCACCCTCCAAGAGAGGTGCCGTGGGAAGTACTGTTTCTTCTCATGGCGGGGGAGCGCTGCGAAGCTTCGACCTGACCAGCTACCGCAAAGCTTTTATACCGGGGTGTCGTAGTCTCGCCAGAATGACATCAGAAGAACCATACCAAGGAAAAGAAGACACGAGATACCAGGTCACCTTGCTGAAGGACCTGCGGGCTTCGGTGAGGTCGATCGACAGCAAGGTCGAGGAGATCGTCGATGCGCTGAAGGAGCATCTCGACGACCGCCAGGGAAGCCACAACGAGTGGATTCCAGACGACGCCTACGACAATGACCGGTGTGAGGAGTGGTAGGCAGTCTGCGAGGCCACGGGGAGCTGGCACAGTAAGGCTTAAATAGCCGAGACGCTCCTGTAGGTCATGGAAAACGTCAATGTGGAAGCTGGGCTGCGAGGCCTGTCAGAGTCCGTGCGTCGGGTCAAGGCTCTCCTCGCCTGGCAGGAGCTGGAGCGAAGCGAGAGCAGGCCTGGACAGCCGCCTTCCTTCAGCATAGACAGCCACGTCGAGGAGGACTTGAGGAACCAGTACAGCTTCTTCGTCAAAATGGCGCTGGACCTCGACGAGTTCCTGAATCAGGAAGAACCTGGGACGCGAGATGAAGAGCAGAGACAGCGGCAGCGGTGGAAGGAACGCCTCTCCCGTCTGGAGGAAGAGGTGAGAAAGCTGGGGGTAGGCGCAAAGCTTATAAGGGCCTGAGGCTTTATGCGTGCAGTGGAGTGTATGCGCCGATGGAGATCCAGGAGTATGTAGCTGAGAAGGAGAAACGCCTAGCTCGAAGCAGCCAGCGGATCAGGAACTTCGAGGTCTTTGACTTCAACTACATCCCAGAGAAGCCGCTGATGAGGGACGAGGTGAAGCCCATCGTCGATGCCCTCCTGCGGTACGAGAAGACAGGGATAGCCAACCACCTGCTCCTGGTCGGCAGCAGAGGCAGCGGCAAGACCCTCTTGGTGAAGTACCTGATGAAGGTGCTGGCCCTGAAACACGACCTGGGCTTTGAGTATGCCAACTGCAGAACTCACAACACCAGCTTCAAGATCCTTGCTTCCTTGCTGGGGGTGAGGCCTCGGGGGCTGGCCCTGGAGGAACTCTGGGAGAGGTTCAAGGCAGGACATGGAGGAAAGACAGTCCTGGTGCTGGATGAAGTAGACCTTCTGAGCGAGAAGGACACACGGAAAGACATCCTCTACCTGGTCAGCAGGTCCCAGGAGAACTACATGGCTGTCCTCCTCTCCAATAACCCCAAGTTCCTGGGCCTGCTTGACGAGAGCGTCCGGAGCACGCTCCAGCCCGAGGTGGTGCACTTCAGAAACTACTCAGCTCCCCAGATAGAGAGAATCCTGAGGGAAAGGGCTGTCCTGGGGCTGAGGCGGGTACCCAAAGTACTTCTGAGGAAGATAGCTGCCCTGACAGCGAGGAACACCAACTCTGACGTGCGGGTAGGCATCAAGACCCTCTATTATTCAGCGCTGGAGCCACAGGCAGGCCTTTCTGAGAACTTCGAACGAGCTCGGAGGGACATCCTCATCGAGCTGATCCGGGACCTGAACGACAGAAACCTCCTCATCCTGAAGTCAGCGCAGGACGTCGGGGAAAGCCATGTCAAAGCTGTCTATGAGCGCTACCGCCAGCTCAGTGCCCGCTTCCAGGAGGAGCCCTTCAGCTACGTCCACTTCTACTCCAACCTTTCCTATCTTCAGAGTCTGGGCCTCATCCTGCTCGTCTCGACCAAGGTGGGAAGGACCTACACCAACCGCATCCAGCTGCTCTTCTCCCCTGAACTGCTCCAGGCGGTGTGGGAGGCGAGGTTCAGATAGGGGTGACGAAGGCCGGGGTGCAGAGGGGACGGGTGCTGCCTCCGGGGAAACTTCACCGGTCGAACCGGCTCTTGACCTCGGCCAGGTCGAAGCCTTCGGGCTGCCAGTCTCCCAGCCATTCTTTCCGCTGAGCCAGGTCTTCGCTGTCATCGTCTTTCTCACGCTCGAGGATTCCCAGGGCCTTGAGGCAGTGCTCATAGCCCCATATGCCACCACAGTCTTCGGGTGGAAAGGAGCGGGCGCCGTCCAGTAGCCTTCGTCTGAACTTCTCGGGCAGCTCAACGACCTGCTTCAGCGTGACCAAGTGGTGCCAGTCGTCGCCGAAGTCGTAGATGTAAAGGCAAGTGTCCCCAGGTTGATGGAAATAGGAGGACAGCTTCACCCGCTTGGCCACAGGCGCGGGCTCCTCCTCCCAGCGCTCCTCGTAGTCTGCTCGGGCGATGGCCTCTCCGCGTGGGTTCTCCTGGAACTGGAAGAGGTGGTAATCCCACCATCCGCACGCTACCTGAATGGCGTTGTGCAGGTGCTGGAAACTGGCTGTGCTCTGGAGAAGGAACCTCCGCCAGATATTCGGCTTGATTCCGAGGAGGCTCACCTCCAAGTCCAGATACGCGGGCATCTGCCTGGCTCCTTGCAGCTTTCTCTCACGGGACCGGTCTCTGGCTCATACCGAACTGGACACGGGGCTCTACTCAGCTCTGGCCGGCATTCTGAACGCAAGCGAGGAGCGTGTCAAGGCCCCAACCTGCCGCTACGACCGGCCCGAGATGCCTGCGCCTCGGCGTTGGCCGAGCCCGGGGAACTCCCGTTGCCTTCTCCTGCAGCATCCCAGGGAATAGTAAAGTATAAATAGAGGCTTGATGCTCTTCTCAGGCATGGAAGGGAAGGTTGAGGGCAAGGGGCAAAGAGGCAAGAGTGAAGGTGAGAAGCAGATCGAGAGGCTGCTGAGGAGGTGCGGCCTGGTCTATCGATACGAGTACCCTTTGGCAGTGGTCGAGCGCGGCAAGACCCGAATCTGGTATCCTGACTTTTTTCTGCCCGAATACGGCATCATCATCGAGTACGCTGGCCTGACCGGAGACGAGTACGAAGCTGGGTTGCGGTACAAGAAGTCGGTCTACGAGGAGTTCGGGATTCCGGCCATCTTTGTCTACCCCGACTCTTTCAGGGGTTACTGGCCTGCTCGTCTCCTCTCGCAGATTGAGGAGGTCGAGAGGAGGCGGGTTGAGAAGGTGGCTCGAATCCTTGAAAGAGCCGGTTGAGGTGGTATGCTAAGCAGGGCGGGCGGACGTTCCCGGCGGTCGAGCCGGTGCTCGATGGATCGAACACGAGGTGGATGGAGAGGAGGAGCAATGATGGCTGAAGCACGAATCGAAATCCTGGATGCCAGTGTTCGGGTCCTCAGCCTGGAAGTGCGGAGCCGGGACGTAGTGGAGTTCCTTCGTGCCGTGCCGGAACCTGAGCGGGAAGGCATGGTCATTCGAGCGATCGAGGTTGGGGTGTTCTGCCTTGAGCGGGCAGGGACCCGAAGGGATCTCGAATTCGTAAGGCGGCAGGTCGAATCGCTTCTGAACGAGGTACAGAGTGCCGTGGCAAAGGTTCCCGAAGAGACCCAGAAATCACTAGCCAGCAGAATCGGAACTGGCGAGGGACAGCTGTTGGCTCCCGTTCAAGCACTCGTCAACGACGTGTCGAGAGCTGCGAACGAGAAGATCAAGGAAGTGAGGGAGCTTCTCTCGCAGGAAATGGATCCTACGAAAGAAACGACAACGTTAGGGAAGGCCTTGCGGACCATCAGGGATCTTCTCGATCCCAAAAGGACGGATTCGATTCAAGGGTCACTTGGGGCTGCTATCAACGCTGTCGCCGCTCAAGATGGCACGCTGGCAAGAACCGTGAAGGAAGTGGTCGCTGAATCTGTGAAACCTTTGAAGGACCAGGTCGATTCGCTGGCGAGGGAAGTACGCGGAAAGGAGGCCGCAGCTGAGGCACTCGAACAAACAACGCTGAAAGGAGCCTCATATGAGGAGGAGGTCGTAGGAAACTTACAGGCGTGGGCCAAGGGTGTGGGCGCCGAGGTGCACCACGTCGGTGGGGACAATCGTCCCGGTGACGTTTTGGTTAAGGTGAGGGAATCCGCCTTGGGCCCAGAAGGCTTGACCATTGTGCTTGAGGTGCGAGATCGGCAGACCCCGATGGGCCGAAAGGCAATTACCGATGCTCTCAACGATGCGATGGCTGAACGTGGTTCTGGGGGGGCGGTCTACTTGAGCCGTGCCAGAGACGGACTGGCGCGAGAAATCGGTGACTGGGCAGAAGGGACGTGTGCACATGGCCCCTGGATTGCCTGTACTGATGAACACCTGACGACTGCGGTTAGATTCCTGGTCGCTCAGGAAGGCCTTGCCAGGCTGCGCAGCGCAGCACCGGCCGTTGACTCAGCCGCTGTGCAGGCTCAGCTTGGTCGAGTTCGAACTGCACTTGGCCGTGTGAAAACGATTAACACGAAAGCCACTACCGTGCGGACCAGCGCGGATGAGATTCGGGCAGAGGCTGAAAGGCTGCGTGATGACATCCGAGGCGCCCTCACAGAGATCGAGGGGGCGTTGCGTATATCGCTGCAGGGGGATGTAGCGGAGGAGACCGGAGTGTCTGGACCCGAATCGGTGGAGCCCGTGGATAAGGGGCCTGCCGAAGGCAGCCTGTAGATTGCGCGAGCGGTATGACGTCGGGCCGGTCATCAGTCGGCACTCTTGAGATTCCGGCCAGCGATAGTTCCGAGGGTTAGATACGGGAAGTCGCGAACAGTTGAGGAGATGCCTTTGCTTGGAGGGGCGAAGCGAAGGCTGAGGCAGCATGGAGGGGTAGGCGAGCACTCTTGCCTTGACGGGCTGGCCTTGGTCGGTGTTGATAACGTTTTCTTGCTAGGCCTTGCATGAGGCCTACTATCGGGATAGGCTCATTTCGGCCTTTCATGAAAGGAGAAGACGGTGGCGGAGAAAGCTGGGAGCATCGCCGAGCTGAAAAGCGAGCTGGCGAAGCGGGAGAAGGCACTGGAGAAACTGGAGGCCAGACAGAAGAAGCTGGGAGCGGAACTGAAGCAGGTGGAGGCTCGGATCGCTGGACTCACGGGCCGGGCAAAGGCAGCTGGGAGAGGAAGAGCTACGGTCAAGGGTCGAGGTCAGCCTGCAAGAGGCAAGAAGAGCCTGAGGCAGGCGGTGGCTGAAGTGCTGGGAGGGACACGCAAGGCCCTGGGGCCGAAGGAGATCGCCAAAGCTCTTCCTGGTGTGGGCTACGTCTCCGAGAGCAAGAACCTCAGCGTGATGGTGGGGCAGGTGCTGTCTGCGGGCCATGAGTTTCGACGGGTGGCGCGAGGGAAGTACCGGCTGGACCGGCGACGTCTTTCCAGGAAAGGTACGAAGAGGCAGGAGAGGGCTGGGCCCACTGCCGGGAAGAAGAGTGAGAGCTGAGTCTCTTCGCGGTGGCGGGGCCGCGTCGACCGCAAACAGGGCTGGTTGTGAGGTTGAAGGGGTGTCTGGGCCTGATGGGGGAGGACTACTGTCTGGGAAACACTGACGAGGTTTATCGACTCCCTCACCCGGAAAGGAATCTGACCGTGAGCGAAGGGGCCGTCGCGCCCCGTCGGCTGGTCATCCTCCAGCACTCGCCGCACGCCTACCTCGCCTGCTGGAGCCTGCTGCCTGACGACCCTCCCGGCGTCGCCTTCCACTGCTACCGCCGCCGGCTCGGCGAAGAGACGCTCACCTGTGTGACGCCCGAACCCATCGGCCACGCCTGCCGGGCCTTCATCCCCCGCACCGACGATGCCGACGACCTGGCCGCCTACGTCCTCCGTTCCGTCGTCGGCGGTCGGGAAGGAGCCCCTTCTGAACCGGTCCGGCCCGCGCCCCGCTGGATGGGGCTCCACCGCATCGTCCTACGCCTCGACCAGCCCGCCCGGTTCGCCCGGGTCTCCTCGGGCGACCTCGACGGCGACGGCTCCATCGAGTTCCTTGTCCTGCACAGCCCCTGCCCCAACGTGGACCCGTATCGCCTGATGTGGTTCCCCAGCAGCCACAGCCTACGCCTGGACGCCTACCGGGCGGACGGCACCCTCCTCTGGCGGCACGACCTGGGCCCGGGCGTCGAATCGGGAAGTTGGTACGCACCCGTCATCGTGGCCGACGTTGACGGCGACGGCCGGGCCGAGGTCTGCTTCCGGGCCAACCTCTCCCCCGACCGCCTGGACTACACCCACGAACGGACCAGAATCCTCGACGGCCGGACCGGCCAGCCCAAGGCCGACCTGCCGTGGGTGAGCGCCGAGGGCCTGGGCTCCGACTACAACCGCACCCTCTCCCGCAACCTCATGTCCTTCGCCTCCCTCGACGAGGGGAGGACGCCCGTCCTCGTCATCGCCCGGGGCACCTACGAGGGTCAGAGGCTCATCGCCCTCGGCCCCGACCTGAAGCCGCTCTGGGAGCGGGCCATCCTCGACGGCACCCGGGGCTCCCACGCCTTCCCCGCTGCCGACGTCAACGCCGACGGCGACGACGAACTCCTCTGGGGCGACCGCTGCCTGTCGCTGCGGACGGGGGAGGACCTCTGGGTCGCCGAGCGCGCGGGCTTCAACGGACACACCGACATCATCGTCCCCGCCCACGTCCAGCCCGGCCGCGACGACTACCAGGTCTACTATTGCCGCGAAGGCTGGGGAGGCAAGGGGACCGGGGGCGTCCTCCTCGTCGATGCGAGAGGGAAAACCGTCTGGGCCGACTGGGACCGCGGACACGTGGACATGGGCTGGGCTTCGCGCGTTCTCCCGGAGCCGGCCGGCATGCAGTGCTACGCTTTAGAGATTGAGGAGAAGACGGGCGGCCCCGAGGGGATGAAGCGGGTGGTGAACGAGGTGCTTTTCCGGGACGCCTTCGGCTCCCCGCTCAAGCCCCCCGTGAACCTCCAGTACACCTTGCCCATCGACGTCAATGGCGACGGCTTACGGGAGATCGTGAGTCAGGACGGGCAGGTCTGGGACTGGCGGGGCGAGCCGGTGAGCCGATACGAAGGTCACGTCATCCACGGGGCCAACCACTTAGGCGATGCCCACGAGCAGGTGGTGACGCTGACGGAGACCGGCGAAATCCACATCAACTTCTGGCCCGGCCACAACGTGTCCAAGGTGCTCCCCCTGCGCTCGGACCGCCAGTACGCCCAGGACATCTCCCTCCTCACCGCCAACTACCACACCATCCCCTTCTCCTCCACCATGCACTGACGCTCGGCTGCCTTTGGCTGTCCCTGTCCGCCCGCGAAATTCCGCCTTGACACCTTCTTTGCCGAAGCTTAGCATGCATCCGTACCGATGGCATTCACCTCCGGGAAAGAAGGGCACGAATGTTACTCTTCCCCGCTGCAATCGCGGACTTTGTCATCGGCGATCTGGCCGGCCATCCAGGCTCACCAGGGCACGGCAAGCGCTGTCGAGGAGATCGCGCGAACTGGTGTCCAGCGTTAACCGAGCACGAGCCCAGAAGCGCCTATCTGGGCGTGTTCCCTTCCATGTTTCCTGCAGGTATCAGCCGCAACCCATGAAAGATGACCTCAGCAACTTCAGGCCTGGATACCTAAAGCTCCTTGAGGATATGGAGCGTTTCAGCGCCGCATTCGAACCGTCCGTCACGTTTTACGAGCAACTGGAGCAAGCCTTTGCACCGATTCGACGGCAGCATCTGGAGCTTTCTCGGGCCCTGGAGCATTCTCTACACCTATCCTCCCCGCTCGCGGACATTCTCGAGGCTAACCGACGCTGGATAGACCTAATTGACCTGGCCAGCGCTTCGACTCGGGTCTTCGAGGAGCTGAGCGTCAGTCACCAGACATGGCTCGACAAGATCAAGCTGTCGGAACACAGCATCGCTCAGCTGCAGGCAGTCGCCACGTTGTCCCTAGAAAACACTGCTTTTAGGTTGACGGTAACCGAGGGTCTTTTCGCCCGCATTGACTTCGAGGCGTTGAAAGCCCGCGTTGCTTTACCACAGCGCTCTTTTCCGAAACTGGAGCGGCTGATCCGTGATGTGACATTCACCTATGAGAAGTTGGCCGCCTCAATTCAGACCTTCTCGGACCTGACGCAGTTGCCCACGTTCGCTCTGCCCGGGGCTACCCGTGAACTCTTCACCACGGGTCACGCGCTCGATGTGGCGTGCAGGCCGAACGAGCCGCGAAGAGAGAGCGAGGCCTCCGAGCTTCAACTGATCACCGAAGTGAAACAGGAAACGTCCCTTTGCATCCAACTGCTCGAGGCCGTCGATCCAGCACTAGCCCGACCATACATCGGCGCGCACGAGGCCTTGCGCGGAAGCAATCCGGACCGCGCAAGACATATTCTGTCCTCGCTACGGGAGTTTTGGAATCATCTGCTACGTCGGCTTGCGCCCGACGAACACGTGGTCGCATGGATGCCGAGCGACGACAACGAACTTCTCCATGAAGGGCGGCCGACGCGGAGAGCGCGTGTTCTTTACATCTGCCGCGACCTCAACCACAAGCCACTAACCGATTTCGTTGACCAAGACACGCGCGCCCTCGCGAAACTGGTGGGGTTTTTCGACCGTATGCACGAACTGGAGCAGAACCTGACCGACGAGGAACTCGGTGCCCTGCTACTGCGAAGTGACTCCTGGATAATATACATTCTACAACTGGCGCAGCAAACGGCGAAGTGACCGCGACCGGCAAATTGCGCGCTGGAGGGCTTTTGCCTCCGAAGTAGGCAGCCCCCTGAGAGAGGTCATACTCGTTTTCCCGTCAGGGGGCCACCCCGTGGGTGTGGACGCGACCGTCAGACCTTGTCGTCCTTCCATCAAGTTGGTGGGGTGTGGACGGGGTGGCCCTGGCCGAAGAAGAAGATGAGGTCAATGAGAAAGGACAGGACCACACCCGCCGTGTAGCCACCAAGTATGCCTAACACCGCCACCTGCGCACGTCGGTAGAGCCCGATGCCCCCCACCTTCAGCACCACCCAGTTGGTCAGCCGGGCCACGAACAGGCCGAGGTGGAGAAGGGGCCCGGCAGGCGAGGTTTGCGGACATGCTCACAGGGCGCAGCTGGCACGGCGAGAGGCCGGACTGCGGGAAGGGGCGACGGGGCGCCCTGTCTGCCATGTTCGGTGGAGTCGAAGGCCGTGGGGGAAGGGCGGCCACGACGTCGGTGCTCATGTGCGGACGTGAGCAAAGATTCGGACGTAGGCAAAGAGAGAGTGCGGTTAATGCGTGGAAGCTGGAAGGGCGAGGGTGTGCTCGACGCGGGCATCG
>Ga0315282_10011451_pt1 | contig 13737 bp, 9 predicted proteins | sample YL17G07_20_MG_FD_203693 | JGI IMG/M metagenome (GOLD analysis project Ga0315282, IMG submission 203693) | Sediment microbial communities from Yellowstone Lake, YNP, Wyoming, USA - YL17G07_20 | ecosystem: Environmental > Aquatic > Freshwater > Lake > Sediment | place: USA: Wyoming | collected... | reverse complement strand
GAGATGGTCGTCTTTCCCGACGGGCGCGCAATTATAAAAAACACCGATGATGAAGCGCTGGCGAGGGGGCTTTATGCCAAATATATCGGTGCCTGAGGGGATTTTATGATTTATCTGGACAATGCCGCTACATCCTGGCCCAAGCCAGAAATTGTTTACCAGACCATGGACAACTTCCTGAGGACAAAGGGGGGTAATCCAGGTCGTGGGAGCCACAGTATGGCATTAGCCGCCAGGGAGGCGGTTGAGGAAACCAGGCGGCTTGTCGCCCGGCTGATTAACGCCCCAGAAGCAAGCCGCGTTATCTTCACCCTCAACTGCACCGATTCGCTGAATATGGGGTTGAAGGGGCTGCTTAAGCCCGGTGACCACGTCATCACCAGCTCTATTGAGCATAACTCGGTGGTCCGCCCTCTGAGAGGGCTTGAGAAAAGTGGGGTCAGGATCACCAGGCTAACGCCGCTGGCGAAGAGCGGGTTTGTTCTGCCCGCTGATATTGAAAAAGCGATAACCAGGGATACCAGGCTGGTGGTCATGACCCATGCCTCCAATGTCAGCGGGGCCATTCAACCGGTTGCGGAATACGGGAAAATTTCCCGAAAGAAAGGCCTGATTTTCATGGTAGACGCCGCGCAGACTGCGGGCAGGTACCCCCTTGATGTTCAGGCAGGCAACATTGATTTACTCGCCTTCTCCGGGCATAAGGGGCCGTTCGGGCCTCCGGGTACCGGCGTCCTTTATATCGGTGAGCGTGTTGAGCTTGATTCATTACGCGAGGGCGGCACCGGCTCCCACTCAGAAATGGAGGAGCAGCCGCTTGAGCTTCCCTACCGATACGAGAGCGGCACGGTAAACAGCGTAGGCATCGCCGGGCTTGGTGCCGGATTGAGATATATTTTTAAGGAAGGCCTGCAGAAGATTCGCGCCCATGAAGAGTCCTTGGCCGACAGGCTAATTAAGGGTCTAGCGCATATCACGGGGGTAACCCTTTATACCGCCGGGGATAGCGCTGAGCGAGTGGCTATCGTCTCGTTTACTCTTGAGGGGTACGAGCCGGGGGAGGCGGGAGCTATCCTTGACCAGACGTTTGATATTAAGGTGAGGACAGGGCTCCATTGTGCCCCGGCCGCCCATAAGACACTGGGCACCTACCCCCTGGGCACTATCCGTCTGAGCCCGGGATATTTTAATACCGCCGAGGAGATTGATATTACCCTTCGGGCGATAGAAAAGATGGCGGGGACGGCGATGACCAGGGTCGGCGTTAGACGAGGAGGGTTGGAATGGCAAAGATAGAGATGCTCTGCCCCTTCAGCCAGAGGTTGTGCGATGAGTGTCCCCTTTACCGGGGCAGGCACTATTTCCTGTGTTTCTGCAAGAATTATCGGGGCTATATCGGGAAGTCGAGAGGGAATATCAGGCCCGGTACTGACCAGCATGAGGTTGACTTCAAGGCTTTGTGGAAGCAGTTGGAGCCGCGGCTGAGCCATAAGGTGGAAGCCAAGCCCCAGATTAAGCTCAAGGTTATTGACATGGAGACCGGGAAGGCGAGGTTTTGTGAGCTTGACGAGGCGAAAACGTGGGACTGGGACAATCCGGATATAATGAGAATGGTTGGTGGCTACTTCCATGTCACCAGCTGGGACAGGTTGGTGGAGCTGGCAGCGCGTAGGGCAGAGAAAGGCTACCAGGAAATGAATGTCTATGAAGGCCCCCGCTTCATGATGCTCGCCGGAGGCTAAAGATGGCTGCAAACCAGAAAATAGATACCCTTAAGTACAAGACGGTGGAGATACCGAAGATAACCAGAGGGATAGCCAGAGATTCTGCCGGGCTAATCGGGAATACACCGCTGGTCAGGCTGAACCGGATAGCGAAGGGGGCGAAGGCGGAGGTGGTCGCCAAGCTTGAGTCCTTTAACCCCCTGGGGAGCGTTAAGGACAGGATTGGGGTGTCCATGATTGCTGACGCCGAGGCGAAAGGGCTTATTAAAAAAGATACGGTTATTATTGAGCCCACCAGCGGCAATACCGGCATTGCCCTTGCCTTCGTCTGCGCCGTCAGGGGATATAGGCTTATCCTCACCATGCCCGATACGATGTCATTGGAACGAAGGCAGCTCCTTTCTGTTTTCGGTGCCGAACTGGTTTTAACCCCTGGCGCCGAGGGGATGCGCGGGGCGGTGAGGAAGGCGGAACAGCTGGCGGCGGAAAATCCTAATTACCTTATGCTCCAGCAGTTCAAAAACCGGGCAAACCCGGAAATACACCGCCTGACCACCGCCGAGGAAATCTGGCGGGACACTAGCGGCAGGGTGGACATCCTGGTCGCTGGCGTGGGGACGGGGGGGACAATTACCGGCATTGCCGAGGTAATAAAGCCCAGAAAGCAAAAATTTAAGGCTATCGCTGTTGAACCAGCTGATTCCCCGGTGCTTTCTGGGGGGAAGGCTGGATCTCACAAGATTCAGGGCATCGGCGCCGGTTTCATCCCTCAGGTCCTGAGGCTGGACTTAATTGATGAAATTATTAAGGTTACTAACGAAGATGCTGGTATAATGGCAAGGAGATTAGCCAGAGAAGAAGGGATTCTGGCGGGCATATCCTCAGGGGCGGCTGTCTGGGCGGCGCTGGAGGTAGCCAGGAGGGAGGAGAACAAGGGCAGACTTATCGTGGTGGTCCTGCCTGACACCGGTGAGCGCTATCTTTCCACCCGGCTCTTTCAGGAAGAAAAACAGGACTGAAAAGGAAGATGCCATGTTTAAGACCTTGAGAGAAGACATCCAAACGGTATTTGCCAAAGACCCGGCGGCGAGGAGTGTCGCCGAGGTCATCTTCTGCTACCCGGGGCTGCATGCCATCTGGCTTCACCGCATGGCTCACTACCTCTGGCAACACAAACTTCGTTTTCTGGCCCGTCTCATCTCCCATGTCAGTCGCTTCTTAACTGGCGTTGAAATCCACCCTGAAGCTAAAATCGGCCGGCGTTTCTTTATTGACCACGGGGCAGGGGTGGTCATCGGCGAGACGGCGGAAATCGGGAACGACGTTTTGCTCTATCAGGGGGTTGTCCTGGGCGGGACCACTTTGAAGAAGGGGAAGCGCCATCCTACCGTCGGCAATAATGTGGTCATCGGCACCGGGGCGATAGCCCTCGGCGCCATCACCATTGGTGATGGCGCCAGAATCGGCTCCGGTTCGGTGGTGGTAAAGCCGGTGCCCCCCGGGGCGACCGTCGTCGGTGTCCCGGGGCGGGTGGTGGAGGACAAGAAGAAGCCGGTGCTGGACCTAGAGCATGGCCGGTTGCCCGACCCGGTGGCCACGGCGATAAGGCATGTCCTCAGGGAGCAGAAAGAACTAGAAAAGCGCCTGAAGAGGCTTGAGGACCTGAGAAGGTAATAAGATGGCGAGGATAGTTGCTGTCTGCAAGAGTAAGGAAAAGGGCACCAGAAAAGAAGACGTCGCCAGGGGTGTCCTCAAGCAGGATTTTGGTCTTACCGGCGATGCTCATGCTGATTGCTGCACCCACCGCCAGGTGAGCCTGCTGGCGCTTGAGAGTATCAATAAAATGCGCCGTCTGGGCTTTGATGTCGGCCCCGGGGACTTTGCCGAGAACCTTACTACCGAGGGGATAGAGCTGGTCTCATTGCCCGTTGGGACGCGGCTTTCCGTGGGGAGGGGGATTATTTTAGAGATCAGTCAAATCGGCAAGGAATGCCATTCCGGGTGTGCTATCTATCGGCAGATAGGCAAGTGCGTCATGCCCAAAGAGGGGGTATTCGCCAGGGTGATCCGTGGGGGGCTGGTTAAGAGCGGAGACGCAGTTTTTCCCAGTTGAGTAAAGGGGTATTGACAAAATTCCCCAGAAGTGCTATTATTTAAGGTTGTTATTATGCCGCATAAGGTTTCACCTTATTATACCTTCCCATTAACCACCGCGTTGACCTAGGTTAATGCTTGTCTTGGCGCGAAATTTTGCTCATCTATTTTAAAATTAGAGTAAAAGGTGGTTTTGATGTTGCCAAAAAACACTGAACAAAAGGCATTGCCCATTCCCCAGAAGTCTTACGCCAAGTTGCCCGAGGTACTGGAGGTACCAGACCTGCTCAAGATCCAGACTGATTCCTTCCGCTGGTTTCAGGAATACGGGCTAAAGCACTTGCTGGAGGAGATATCCCCTATTGAAGACTTTACCGGCAACCGGCTGGCGCTTAGCTTTATTGACTATGAGTTCCGCGAGCCCCACTTTACCGAGCAGGAGTGCCACCAGAGAGACCTGACCTACTCCGCCCCCCTCTATGTCCGGACACAACTGCTGGTCAAAGAGACCGGCGAAATAAAGGAGCAGGACCTTTTCTTTGGTGATATCCCGCTGATGACGGCTAAGGGCACCTTCATTACCAGCGGTGCGGAGAGGGTGGCGGTAAGCCAGCTCCTCCGTTCCCCCGGTGTCTATTTTTCAGTTGAGGAAGACCCCACCACCGGTCGCCGCCTGTGCCACGCCAAGCTCATACCGACGCGGGGGGCCTGGCTTGAGTTTGAGACCAGCAATCGGGATGTAATCTCGGCCAAGATAGACGGCAAACGCAAGATTCCCATCACCACCCTGCTCCGGGCTATCGGTTATGGTGGCGAGGAGCAACTTCTGGTGCTCTTTGCCGGTGAGGACAACTCCCCGGAGCACCAGTATATCCACTCCACCCTGGAACGTGAGCCTCTGGTCAAGGATGAGCCTGAGGCGCTGCTTGATATCTATCGAAAGCTGCGCCCCGGCGACCCGCCCAACATTGAAAATGCCCGAAAGCTGCTCAAAAACCTGTTCTTTGACCCGGCGCGCTATGACCTCGGAGAGGTGGGACGGTATAAGCTTAATAAGCGGCTGGGGCTTGATATCCCCGAGACCCAGCTTGCCCTCACCAGAGAGGACATTGCTGAGATTGTCAGGCACATTATCATGATTAATAATGGGCGCGATACCCCCGACGATGTTGACCATCTGGGGAACCGGCGGGTGCGCACCGTTGGTGAGCTGATTCAGAACCAGTTCCGCATCGGGCTGCTGCGCCTGGAGCGAGTGGTCAGGGAGCGGATGAGTATTCTGCCGCCTGAGGCGCTTGCCCCCAGCGCCCTGGTCAACATCCGCCCGGTAATGGCCGCCACCAGGGAGTTCTTCGGCGGCTCGCAGCTATCGCAGTTTATGGACCAGACCAACCCCCTGGCGGAGCTGACTCATAAGCGGCGCCTCTCAGCCATGGGACCGGGGGGACTCTCCCGTGAGCGGGCGGGCTTTGAGGTCAGGGACGTCCACTTCTCCCACTACGGTAGAATCTGCCCCATTGAGACGCCGGAGGGGCCTAATATCGGTCTTATCGGCTCGCTGGCTACTTACGGGCGGATTAACCGCTACGGCTTTATTGAGGCACCCTACCGCCGGGTTATTTCTGAGGTAAACAATACCGCGGCTGAGCTGGTGGGGAGGACAACCAGAGAGGCAGTCGTTGATGATGAGGGCAATACCCTGGCTGGGGCGAGGACGGTAATTGACCGAAAGCTTGCCGCCCGGATAGCCAAGCTATCGCCGCGGAAGATAAAGGTGGTGACCTTTGTCTCTGACGAGGTTGTTTACCTCTCAGCCGATAAAGAGGACCAATATGCCATCGCCCAGGCCAACGCCCGCCTTGATGAGAATAACCAGTTTGTTGAGGACAAGGTTGAGACCAGATATGCTGACCGCTACCTGCTGTTGCCCCCCAACGAGATTCAGTTTATGGACGTTTCTCCCAAGCAGATAGTCAGCGTGGCCACGGCCCTGATACCATTTCTTGAGCATAATGATGCCAACCGCGCCCTGATGGGGTCTAACATGCAGCGTCAGGCAGTACCGCTGCTCCGTCCCGAGGCGCCGGTGGTGGCTACCGGGATGGAGGTAGAGGTTGCCAAGCACAGCGGGCAGGTCATCTTTGCCCAGAGTGCGGGGACAGTCGCCGTGGCGAGCAGCTCCGAGATTGTGGTTACCCGGGACGATGGTGAAAAGGATGTCTATCCATTAATGAAGTTCGTCCGCACCAATCAGGGGACATGCATCAACCAGCGTCCCATCGTCAGCAAGGGGGAGAGGTTGGCGGCGGGGCAGGTCCTGGCGGATAGCTCATCTACCGAATACGGCGAACTGGCCCTGGGACAGAACGTTATCTGTGCCTTTATGAGCTGGGAAGGCTATAACTTTGAGGACGCGGTTATCATCTCTAGCCGCCTCGTGGAGCAGGACAAGTTTACCTCAATCCATATTGAGAAGCATGAGATAGAGGCCAGGGATACCAAGCTGGGGCCGGAGGAGATTACCCGCGATATACCTAACGTGGGCGAGGAGAACCTGCGCGAGCTTGATGAGGACGGCATTGTCCGCATCGGGGCGGAGGTGGGCCCGGACGATATATTAGTCGGCAAGATTACCCCCAAGGGGGAGACGGAGCTATCGGCTGAGGAGAAACTGCTCCGGGCTATCTTTGGCGAGAAGGCGCGGGAGGTTAAAGATACCTCGCTCCGGGTGCCTCACGGCGAGTGGGGCAAGGTGATTAATGTCCGGGTCTTCTCTCGTGATAAGGGCGATGACCTGCCCGCCGGCGTTAACCAGTGGGTGCAGGTCTGGATTGCCCAGAAGCGGAAGGTCTCGGTGGGGGATAAGCTTGCCGGGCGCCACGGCAACAAGGGGGTTATCTCCCTTATTGCCCCGGCGGAGGATATGCCATTTCTTCCCGATGGCACGCCGGTAGATATTATCCTCAACCCCATCGGTGTCCCCTCAAGGATGAATCTGGGGCAGGTCCTGGAGACCCACCTCGGCTGGGCGGCCCAGACACTTGGTTTCCAGGCAATTACCCCCGTTTTTGACGGCGCCAGCGATGGCGAGATTGAGGACGCCCTGGCCCGGGCCTGGATTGCCCGGAGGTCAGGAGCGGTTGACCCTGACCCCTCAAATAGCCACGCTGGAGTGAATTTAGAGCAGGCGAAGGCGTGGCTCAAGGGACGGGGCTATAAAGGGGACAGGGTATTTTCTGATGACTACCACGGCGAGGCGAGGGAGGCCTGCCTGCGCCTCTGGCTTGAAGACCTGGGCGTGCCCAGCCGTGAGCTTGACCAGAGCCAGCTGAGGGAGGCGGTGGATAAGGTAAAGAGGGAGCGCAACCTCACCGCGCCGATTGTGGGCAAGGTCGTCCTCCGTGACGGGCGCACCGGCCAGTCCTTTGACCAGCCGGTGACGGTGGGGAGCATCTATATGATGAAGCTCATCCACCTGGTTGAGGACAAGGTCCACGCCCGTTCCACCGGCCCCTATTCCCTGATTACCCAGCAACCCCTCGGGGGTAAGGCCCAGTTCGGCGGTCAGCGTTTCGGCGAGATGGAGGTCTGGGCGCTTGAGGCCTATGGTGCCGCCCACATCCTTCAGGAAATCCTGACCATAAAGTCCGATGATGTTACCGGTCGGGCCAAGACCTATGAGGGCATAGTTAAGAACGAGGATATCCTCCAGCCCGGGGTGCCGGAATCGTTCAAGGTTCTGGTCAAGGAGCTGGAAAGCCTGGGGCTTGCCATTGAGGTGATTAATGAGGAGGAGAAGGTAACCTTTGCCCCCGAGGCCAAAGAACCCGCAAAACTGGAGGCCGGACTTAAGGCTGAGGAGAATCTAACCAAGCAAGAGGTAAAAGAGGAAAATGCTTGAAGTTAACGATTTTGATGCAATCCGCATCTCGCTGGCATCACCGGAGCAGATAAGGAGCTGGTCATACGGCGAGGTGACCAAGCCCGAAACAATTAACTACCGCACCCTGAAGCCGGAGAGGGACGGTCTTTTCTGCGAGAGAATCTTTGGTCCCACCAAGGACTTTGAGTGCTATTGCGGCAAGTATAAGCGGATACGCTATAAGGGGATTATCTGCGATAAGTGCGGCGTTGAGGTCGCCAGGGCTAAGGTGCGGCGCGAGCGCATGGGACACATTGAGCTGGCAAGCCCCGTAAGCCATATCTGGTTTGCCAAGGGGATACCCAGCCGCATCGGGCTTTTGCTTGACCTGTCGCCACGGAGCCTGGAGCGCGTCCTCTACTTCTCTCACTATATCATTACCTCCATAGACGATGAGGCGTGCCAGGAGGCAATCAAGCAGTTAAAGCAGAGTGGCGCCCAGCAAATAGGCGAGCTCCAGAGCGCGCTTGAGACCAAGATTAAGGAGAGTGAGAAGGCGGGGGCGACGGTAGATGAGATAGAGCGGCTACAGCGGCGCTTCGGCGAGGAAAGGCTGGAGATTGAGGAGAGGCTCTCGGCAGCGACGGAACAGCTTAAGGACCTGAGGCGGGGGGTACTGCTCACCGAGAACCAGTATCATGAGCTGAAACAGAGATATGGCCACGTCTTTAACGCCGCCATCGGGGCGGAGGCTATCTTGCAGCTGCTCAAGGACCTGAACCTGGACGAGATGCGCAACCGGCTTCTCCAGGAGACCCGCTCCACCTCGGGGCAGCGCCGCCGCAGGGCGGCCAAGCAGCTGCAGGTGGTGGAGGCGTTTCGCCGCAGTGGCAACAAGCCCGAGTGGATGATTATAACCGTGTTGCCGGTGTTGCCACCCGACCTGCGCCCTATGGTCCAGCTGGACGGTGGCAGATTTGCCACCAGCGACCTTAATGACCTTTACCGGCGGGTTATCAACCGCAATAACCGCCTGCGCCACCTTCTGGAGATAGGGGCGCCGGAGATTATCATCCGCAACGAGAAGAGGATGCTCCAGGAAGCGGTTGATTCCCTTATTGATAACGGGAGGAGGGGACGGGCGGTTGCCATCGGCGGTAACCATAAGCTGAAGTCCCTCTCCGATATGCTCCGGGGCAAGCAGGGGCGCTTTCGCCAGAACCTGCTGGGCAAGCGGGTTGACTATAGCGGGCGCTCGGTGATTGTCGTTGGTCCCGAGCTCAAGCTTCACCAGTGCGGGCTGCCGCGGCGGATGGCGGTAGAGCTGTTTAAGCCGTTCATTATGCGGCGGCTGGTGGAACAGGGTCTGGCCCATAATATCAAGAGTGCCCGCCGCCTGGTGGAAAGAAGCAAGCCCGAGGTATTTGATATTCTTGAGGAGGTGGTCAAGGAGCGGCCGGTGCTGCTTAACCGCGCCCCGACTTTGCACCGCCTCAGCATCCAGGCGTTTGAGCCGGTGCTCATTGACGGCAGTGCCATTCAGATTCACCCCCTGGTCTGTGCCGCCTTTAATGCCGACTTTGACGGCGACCAGATGGCGATTCACGTCCCCCTGTCCAAGGCGGCGGTGGCGCAGGCAAGGGAAATCATGCTCAGCACCCACAATATGCTCCTGCCAAGCTCCGGGGAGCCGATAGTAACCCCGACCCTCGACATGGTGCTGGGCTGCTATTACCTGACCACTATTATCCCCGGCGCTAAGGGTGAGGGCTCAATCTTCGGCAGTTTTGAGGAGGCGAAGCTCGCCTACGAGCTGGGACGCATTGACCTCAGGGCGGAGATTGAGGTCAGGAGGCAGCAGGAGGATGGGCAGAAGATTAAGACCAGCGTCGGGCGGATTATCTTCAACGATGTCTTGCCCGCCAAGCTCGGCTTCTATAATCAGGCGATTGATAAGGTGCTCCTGAAGCAGATGGTGACTGATTGCCATAAGCTCTTGAGTAACGAGGAGACGGCTAGGGTTGTTGACAGCATCAAGCAGCTTGGCTTTAAATATGCCACCAGGTCAGGGACGACCATCGCCATGGGGGATATTCAGGTCCCGGAGAGCAAGCCCAAGCTGCTGGAGGAGGCGGGGGAGAGGGTGGCTATCATTGAAAACCAGTATAACCGCGGCTTAATCACCGAGGACGAGAAGTATGACAGCACCATAACCGTCTGGATGGAGACCACCGACAAGATTACCGACGTTATCTCCCAGACCCTTGACCGCTATGGCGGCATCTATATGATGGCGACATCAGGGGCGAAGGGTAATATCTCCCAGATAAGGCAGATGGCGGGGATGCGGGGGCTGATGACCGACCCCGCGGGCAAGATAATTGACTTCCCCATAAAGTCAGGGCTCCGCGAAGGGCTGACTGTTCTGGAATACTTTATCTCCACCCACGGCGCGAGAAAGGGTCTGGCTGATACCGCGCTGAGGACGTCGGACTCGGGCTATCTCACCCGGCGCCTCATTGACGTTGCCCAGGATGTTATCACCTGCGAGGACGACTGCGGCACAACCGATGGTCTGTGGATAGCGGAGCCGCAGGAAAAAGAGCTCTTGCCGCCCTTTGCCGAGAGGATAATCGGGCGCCTGGCGGCAAGCACCCTGGTTGACCCCAAGAGCGGGGAAGTAATTGTTGAGCGCAACGAGGAGATTAACGAGGAGAAGGCGGAGAGGATTGTTGCCGCCGGCATAAATAAGGTCCACGTTCGCTCTCCGCTGAGCTGCCGCTCCAAGCACGGCGCCTGCCGCTACTGCTACGGGCGGGACCTCGCCCGGGGGAGGCTGGTTGACCTCAACACGGCGGTGGGGATAATTGCCGCCCAGAGCATCGGCGAGCCCGGTACCCAGCTGACCCTGCGTACCTTCCATACCGGCGGCGTGGTCGGGCTTGATATTACCAGCGGTCTGCCCAGGGTGGAGGAGCTGTTTGAAGCCAGACCGCCCAAGGGGCAGGCACTTATCTCGGAGATAGACGGCAAGGTTGAGGTGACTCAGGATGAGGAGAAATTAATAAAGGTCTCAAGCTCCGAGGTCTACCGTGACGAGTATCAACTGCCGCCAGGCTGGCAGTTTGTTGTTAGCAGCGGGCAGGCGGTGGATATTGGGGCAGTCTTAGCCCAGCCACCGGTTATGGCTGAAGCCTCAGCCGAGCAGGTGGCGCTCGCCACCGAGGTTAAACCCCTCCAGGCACGCGTTGCCGGCGAGGTAACCATTGATGGTGACCAGCTCTCTATTAGCTATCTTGAGGAGGAGCAGCGGGAGTATGTCATCCCGGCCAGCGCCCACATTCGGGTCCAGAGCGGGGGCTGGGTGAAGGCGGGGCAGCAGCTTACCGATGGCTCAATTAACCCCCAGGACATCCTGCGTATTTTAGGTAAGGAGGCGACCCTGCAGTACCTGGTGGATGAGGTGCAAAAGGTATATCGCTCCCAGGGGGTGAATATCAACGATAAGCATATTGAGGTTATTGTCAACCGTATGCTCTCCAAGGTCAGGATTGACTCTCTCGGTGATACTGACCTCGTGCCCGGGGAGCTGTCGGACATCTTTCGCTACGAGGATATTAACGCCAAGGTGCTGGCCGAGGGCGGTGAGCCGGCTACGGCCCACGCCGTGCTCATGGGTATCACCAGGGCCTCGCTGAACACCGGGAGCTGGCTGGCCGCGGCTTCGTTCCAGGAGACGACCAGGGTGCTTACCGAGGCGGCGGTCAAGGGTGAGATTGACCGACTGGTCGGGCTTAAAGAAAATGTGATTATCGGCAAGCTGATTCCGGCCTGCTACGCTATCCCCGTCGAGGCGCTACCTGCAGAGGAAACGGTGGCTTTGGAGACGCCGAGTCTGTTGGCGGCTGAGGCGCCGGCTCCAGCTGGCGAGGAGGCAGCGGCTACCGAAGAAGGCGGGGAGAAGCCGGAGGAAGTGGCAAGCGAGGAGAAGCCGGAGGAGGAAATAACCAGCTGATTCTCGTCGCTTGTATTGATTATGAGGGTCGCCCAATTTTGGGCGACCCTTTATTTTAGCCACGCTAAGATGTGATATAATAGGTTGACCCAGAGGAGGCCCAAGATAGACCGAATTATATCCGGCAGACCCGGGGCGGATGATGTGAACCTTGATACCAGCCTTCGGCCGCGGCGTTTTGCTGACTTTATCGGGCAGGACAAGATTAAGGACAACCTCAAGATAGCCATCACGGCGGCGAAGAGCCGTGACGAGGCGCTGGACCATATCCTGCTTTACGGCCCGCCGGGGCTGGGAAAGACAACCCTGGCCTATATCATTGCCGCCGAGATGGGGGTAAACATTCGGGTTACCTCGGGTCCGGCGATAGAGCGCACCGGAGATTTAGCGGCTATCCTGACCAATTTGCGCGACCGGGACGTTTTGTTTATTGATGAAATCCACCGCTTGAGCCGTCTGATTGAGGAAAAGCTATACCCGGCGATGGAGGACTTCGTCTTCGATATTATTATCGGCAAGGGTCCTGGGGCCAAGAGCATGCGCCTGCCCTTGCCCCCCTTTACCTTGATTGGCGCCACCACCCGCTTTGGCCTCTTAAGCCCGCCCCTCAGGGACCGCTTTGGTGCCGTCTACCGCCTTGATTTCTATGACCAGCCGTCTATCGGCAAAATCCTCCACCGCTCCGCTAAAATCCTCCAGGTAAAGGCCGAGGCTGAGGGACTGGACGAAATCGCCCGCCGGGCGAGGGGCACACCGAGGGTGGCTAACCGCTTGCTCAAGCGGGTGCGGGACTACGCCCAGGTGATGGCGGAGGGTGTTGCCACCAGAAAGGTCGCCGTTGAGGCATTGTCCAAGCTTGAGGTGGACAACATCGGTCTGGACGAGATAGACCATAAGGTGCTCCACACCATTGTGGAGAAGTTTAACGGGGGACCGGTGGGGCTGGAGACCATCGCCGCCTCTATCAGCGAGGAGGCGGACACGATTATGGATGTCTATGAGCCCTACTTATTGCAGCTTGGCTTCCTGGAAAGGACCCCCCGCGGGCGACTTGCCACCCCGCTCGCCTACCAGCACCTCGGTCTGCCCTATAACAAAGAAAAGCCACCCCAGCCGACTTTGTGGCCAGGCAGTGAAGAAGAGTCTTCTAATTCATAGCTGCTGTGCCCACTGCGCCGCCTACACCGTTGATTACTGGCGGGGGCAGGGGTATGAGGTGAGCGCCCTCTGGTATAACCCCAACATCCACCCCTATACCGAGCACCAGCACCGCCTTGAGGCAATGCAGTCCCTGGCCCGAGAGATAAATTTGCCACTGATAGTAAGCGAGGGCTATGACATGCCCGAATACTTCCGGCGGGTGGTGGGGCACGAGACCGAGCGCTGCCAGTATTGTTTCCGGCTCCGCCTTTCAAGGGCGGCGGAGGTTGCCCTTCAGAATGGCTTTGACGCCTTCACTACTACTCTGCTCATCAGCCCCCACCAGAAGCATGAGCTAATCAGAGAGACTGGTAATGAAATAGCCAGAGAGAAGGGTGTTGATTTTCTCTATGCCGACCTCAGGAAGCGCTACTCGGATAGCCGGCATATGACCAAACCCCTTGAACTCTACCGCCAGCAGTACTGCGGCTGCACCTACAGTGAGTGGGAGCGCTTTAAAGGCCTTTCTCAGTCAATATCGTAGGCCACCTGAACGGTAAGGGTGAGCTCAAGCTCTCCCGGGCTGATTGGCGTCGGTGCTGTCCCGGCTGCCTCTTTATACATGGGGGGATAAACGGGAGATATCGTGCCCTCGGAGATATAGGTCGGCTTGCCCAGCTCCACCCCGGCCAGCTTGGCCAGTTGCTCACCTTTGGCTTTAGCATCAGCCATTGCCTTCTCTCTTGCCTCTTTATAATAGGGCGTGGGGTCATCCACGGAGAAGCTGATGCTGTTTATGCGGGTGAGGTCTCCGCCGGCGGCGGCGACGGCATCAATAACGGCGCCGGCTTTATCTATCTCCCTTATCTTGGCCGTCACCATATTGGTTACCCGGTAGCCAA
>Ga0315282_10011450_pt1 | contig 13737 bp, 15 predicted proteins | sample YL17G07_20_MG_FD_203693 | JGI IMG/M metagenome (GOLD analysis project Ga0315282, IMG submission 203693) | Sediment microbial communities from Yellowstone Lake, YNP, Wyoming, USA - YL17G07_20 | ecosystem: Environmental > Aquatic > Freshwater > Lake > Sediment | place: USA: Wyoming | collected... | reverse complement strand
TGCCGCTGATGTCGAGGCCGTACTGCCTGGCCTTGTGGGCGATGGCACTCTTGCCCGACAGGTCGCTCACCACGATGCGCCGGTGGTTACCGACCAGCTCGGGGCGGACGTGCTCGTAGCAGATCGGGTTGCGCTCGACCGCGGCAATGTGCACTCCGGCCTTGTGGGTGAACGCACTCAGGCCGACGTAGGGCTGGTACTTCCAGTGGCGCACGTTGGCCAGCTCGTTGACGAAGCGGGAGACCTCGGAGAGCTTGGCGAGCTGTTCGTCGCTGACGCACTCGAGCCCGAGCTTCAGCCTCAGGTTGGGGATGATCGAGCAGAGGTTGGCGTTGCCGCAGCGCTCGCCGAACCCATTGATGGTCCCCTGGACCTGGGTCGCCCCCAGGTGAGCGGCCACCAGGGAGTTGGCCACGGCCACCTCGGAGTCGTTGTGGCAGTGGATGCCGAGATTCACGCCGGGGTAGCGCTCCTGGACGGCCTTGATGATCTCGCAGACCTCCATCGGCATGGTGCCGCCGTTGGTGTCGCAAAGGACGATGCAGTCGGCCTTGGCATCGATGGCCGCGCCGATGGCCGCCAGGGCGTAGTCGCGGTTGCCCTTGAAGCCGTCGAAGAAGTGCTCGGCGTCATAGAAGACCTTCTCGAAGCGGGGCTTGAGGAAGCCGACCGAGTTGGCGATCAGCTCCAGGTTGCGCGGAAGCGGGATGCGCAGGGCCTCGCGCACGTGGACGTCCCAGCTCTTGCCGAAGATGGTCGCCACGGGGGCGCCGGACTCAACCAGGGCCTTAAGGCTCGGGTCGTTTTCCGGCTCGTTCTTGGCGTTGTGGGTGGCCGCGAAGGCCGCGACCTTGGCGTGCTTCAGGGAGTAGTTGCGGATCTCCTGGAAGTAGCCGACGTCCCTGGGGTTCGAGCCCGGCCAGCCGCCCTCGACGTAGTCGATGCCCAGGTCATCTAACTTGCAGGTGATGCGGACCTTGTCCTCGAGGGAGAGGTTGAAGTCCTCGGCCTGGGTGCCGTCGCGCAGCGTCGTGTCGTAGACCTCGACCCTGCGGCCCGGACTGGAAGTTTTCTGGCTCATCGCCTGACCCCTTGAACGCCCTGCCCTGCTTGATAGGCTCTACTTGATAGGCTCTCTACTTGATAGGTCCTATTTAATAGGCTCTTCCACCGGCGGCTTGTCCAGCCCGAAGGCCTGGTGGAGGACCCTCACGGCGAGCTCCGTATACTTCTCCTCGACCACGCAGGAGACCTTGATCTCGGAGGTCGAGATCATGATGATGTTGATCCCCTCGGCCGCCAGCGTCTGGAACATCTGGCTGGCCACGCCGGAGTGGGAGCGCATGCCCACGCCGATGATGCTCACCTTGGCCAGGCTGGCGTCGCCCAGCACCTTCTGGCCGCCCAGGGCCGTCGCACTCTGCCGGGCCAGGTCCATGGCGCGGCCGAAGTCGCCCCGCGAGCAGGTGAAGGTGAGGTCTGTCATGCCGTCGGCACCCGTGTTCTGGATGATCATGTCGACGACGATGTCGGCAGCCGCCAGGGGCTCGAAGACCTTGGCCGCGATGCCTGGCCGGTCGGGCATCTTGGTCAAGGTGATGCGGCCGACGTCCTTGCTGTAGGCGACACCTGAGACGACTACCTTCTCCATGCCCTCGTCTTCCCTTACAACCATGGTGCCTTCGTCCTCCGTAAACGACGACCTGACGTGGATGGGCACGTCGTACTTCTTGGCAAACTCGACCGAGCGTATCTGGAGCACCTTGGCCCCGAGTGAGGCCATCTCGAGCATCTCGTCGTAGCTGATGCGGGCAAGCTTCCTGGCCTCGCGCACGATGTTGGGGTCGGTCGTGTAGACGCCGTCCACGTCCGTATATATCTCGCACACGTCGGCCTTGAGGGCGGCGGCCAGGGCCACGCCGGTGGTGTCCGAGCCGCCCCGGCCCAGGGTGGTGATGGAGCCCGTCGGGTCCAGGCCCTGGAAGCCGGCCACGACGACGACCTTGCCCTCGTCCAGGCAGCCCATGATCGGCTTCGTGTCTATGTCGGTGATGCGGGCGCGGCCGTAGGCCATGTCGGTGAGGATGCGGACCTGGTGGCCGAGGAAGGAGCAGGCCCCAACGCCCATCGACTTGAGCATCATACTGAGGAGGGCCACGCTGATCTGCTCGCCGGTCGAGAGCAGGACGTCCATCTCCCGCTCGTCGGGCATGGGGGTCGCCTGCCTGGCCAGGCCGATGAGCCGGTCCGTCTGGCCGGCCATGGCCGAGAGGACGACGACGACCTTGTTCCCCGCCTCCTGGGTCAAGATGACCCGGCGGGCCACGTTGCGGATCCTGTCGATATCCCCGACAGAGGTGCCTCCATACTTCTGGACGATCAGTGCCATCCGAGGCCTCCGGTCTTAGTTACGTCTCGGCCGCGGCGAACTGCGGCAGCGCGCCAATCAGCGCCTCGGCCAGCGCGCGGGCCCGCTCGCCACGCGGCGCGAGAGCGGCCTGCCTGCCTTCCCCCGTCTCGGGGGGCCACAGGCTCAACGTCACGCCTAGCGATTCCTGCGGCGGGGCCTCCAGCCTCTCGGCCCACTCCACGGCGGCCACCCCGTCGCCGTAGAGGTACTCGTCGAGCCCCAGCCCCTCCTGCTCCCCGCCGCTCACGCGGTAGAGGTCGAGGTGAAACAGGGGCAGCCTGCCGCCCACGTACTCGTTGATGAGCGTGAACGTCGGGCTGACCACGGGCTCATCCGGCGGCACGCCCAGGCCCCGTGCCAGCCCGCGCACCAGCGTCGTCTTGCCGCTGCCCAGCTCGCCGTGCAGGGCGATGACGTCGCCAGGCCCCACCAGCCGGCCCAGGACCTCGCCCAGCCGCTCCGTGGCCGCCTCGTCAGGCAGCAGGAGGCGCACTGGAACTTAGGGCCCGCCAGGCCGCGGGCAGGGAGTCGATGACGTCGGTGGCCAGCACGCCGACCTCGCCGATGCGCCGTGCGGCCAGCTCGCCGGCCAGCCCGTGCCAGTAGGTGGCCAGTTGCGCGGCCTCGAGCGGCCCGTAGCCCTGGGCGAGGAGTCCCCCTATCAGCCCGGTGAGGACGTCGCCCATCCCGGCGCTGGCCAGGGCAACAGAGCCGCTGGAGTTGATCCAGTAGCGGCCGCCCAAAGCGGCGATGACCGTCCGGGCCCCCTTGAGGACCACGGTGCACAGGTGCTCGGCGGCGAAGCGGCAAGCACAACCGACGCGGTCGGCCTGGACGTCGGGCACCGAGGTGCCGGTCAGCACGGCCATCTCGCCCGGGTGCGGCGTGACCACCCGCGGGGCGGCGGCGCTGCTCAGCGCGCTCAAATCATTGGCCAGGCAGATAAGCCCCCCGGCGTCGATGACCATCGGCCTCGGGCTCTTGCGGACGAGCTCGCATACCACCCTGGCCGAGTCGTCGTCGGTTGCCCAGCCCGGCCCCACGGCCAGGGCCTGGGTGCGGTGCAGCAAGCTGTTTATGCGCTCCAGGGCCGCCTCGGGCTTTCCCGGCAGCGGCTCGGTCATCGCCTCGGTCAGCTTGACCTCGAGGATGGGGTTCAGTGCCTCCGGCACGGCCGCGGTGACCATCCCTACCCCGCTGCGGGCGGCGGCCTGCGCGCACATGGCCGCGGCCCCCGTCTTGCCCACCGACCCGGCGACCACCAGCAGGTGGCCGAAGGTGCCCTTGTGGGCCTCGGCCGGGCGTGGCCTCAACAGCGAGCGCGCCGCGGCGGCGTTGATGAGGTGCCCGGGGACGTTCTCGGCCAGAATGGCGGCAGGCGGCAGGCCGATGTCGGCCACCTCCAACTTCCCGGTCAGCCCGGCCCCTGGGAAGAGGACGTGGCCCACCTTGGGGCAGCCGAAGGTGACGGTCAGGGCCGCGGTGAGGGCCACCCCCTGGACCTTGCCGGTGTCCGCGCTCAGACCGGACGGAATATCCACCGAAACCACGGGCCTGTCAAGGTTGCCCAGGAACTCGACGGCCTCGCGGGCAAGCCCCGAGACCTCGCGCGCGAGCCCCGTGCCCAGGATGGCGTCAACAACGACGTCGCACTGGGAGAGCCGCCACTTGAGCGGCGCGAACGCAGCCGGGTCGGCCGCGGCATGTATCTCCACCCCGGCCTGCCTGGCCCGCTCGAGGTTCACCGCGGCGTCACCCTGCAAGGCGTCGGCCCTGGCCAGCAGGACGCAGAGCACGGGCAGCTCACCGGCGTGGAGGAGCCTGGCCACCACCAGGCCGTCGCCGCCGTTGTTGCCCCGGCCGCAGACCACGGCGTAGCGGCGCCCGCTCAAGCCCCCGAAGAAGCGCTCCATGGCCTCCACGACAGCGCGGCCCGCGTTCTCCATCAGGAGCAGCCCGGGCACTCCGAAATCTTCAATGGCGCGCCGGTCGATCGAGCGCATCTGCGCGGCGGTGACCAGCTTCACCGCGGCCCCCTGTCGATGATGACGGTGGCCATGGCCAGCCCCGCCTCGTGCGTCAGGCTGACGTGCGCGCAGGCATCATTGCACATCTGCGCCGCCCGCCCGGAGAGCTTGAGGTTCGGCTTGCCGCGGGTGTCGGGGATGACCTCGATGTCGCGCCAGCGCATGCCCCCCGTCAGGCCCAGGCCCACCGCCTTCATGAAGGCTTCCTTGGCCGCGAAGCGGATGGCGACGGCCTCGGCCAGCCGCCTGCGCGACAGGCACAGTGCGCGCTCCTCGGCCCCGAGCACGCGATCAGTGAAGCGCTCGCCGAAGCGACCCAGCGCGGCCTCGATCCGCTCGATGCGGATGAGGTCTATGCCGATGCCCGAAATCACCCTAGCGCTGCCCACCTGCATCGATGCTCACCCGCCGGCCGCCTTGATGAGGGCGGCCATCTCGCGCACCGCCCGCGGGAAGCCCACGAACACGGCCCGCGCGACGATGCTGTGGCCGATGCTGTACTCATTGATGTCGCGAAGCTCCGCCACCGCGCCGACGTTGTGGTAGTCGAGCCCGTGGCCCACGTTGGCCTTGAGCCCCAGGGAGTGGGCCAGCCTGACCGCGCCCACCACGCGGGCAAGCTCGGCGGCCCGCTCGCGCCCCGGTGCCGCCTCGGCGTAGTAGCCGGTGTGGACCTCGACGGCATCGACCCCCAGGCGCTGCGCCTGGCGCACGTCGGCCTCCTCAGGGTTGATGAACAGGGTCGAGCCGATCGCCGCGCCCCGCAGCCGCTCGACGGCCGCGGCCAGCACCTTGGCGTCCGCGCCCAGGTCCAGCCCGCCCTCGGTGGTCACCTCCGCGCCCTTCTCGGGCACGAGCGTGACGACGTCGGGCCGCACGGACAGGGCCACCTCCATCGCGTTCTCGGTGGCGGCCATCTCCAGGATGAGCGGTGTCTTGACGAGCTGGCGCAGCAGGCGCACGTCGCGCTCCTGGATGTGGCGGCGGTCACCCCTCAGGTGGACCACCACGCCCTCGGCCCCGGCCGTCTCGGCCAGGAGTGCGGCCAGCACCGGGTCGGGCTCCTTGCCGCCGCGGGCCTGCCGGATGGTGGCCACGTGGTCAACGTTCACGGCCAGGCGGGCCATCAGCTCTCCTCCCCCGCGCCCTCGAGCAACGCCATCATCTCTGCCTCCTTCGCCTCCATCAGCCGGGCGGCCTCCTCCCCCGAGCGCTCGTGGTCGTAGCCCAGCAGGTGCAGGATGCCGTGCACCAGGAGCTGATCGAACCTCTGCTCGAAGCTGAGACCGGCGTCAGTCGCCTCGCGCTCGGCCGTCTCCACCGAGATGGCGACGTCGCCCAGCAGGGGGTCGTCGGCCACGCTCATTTCGCCCTCGCGCATCGGGAAGGCGATGACGTTGGTCGGCCCCTCGCGGTCCAGGTAGTCGCGGTTGAGGCTCGCGATGCCGCCGTCGTCGGTCAGCAGCAGGCTCAGCTCGGCCCCGCTACAGCCCAAGGCGCCGGATATTCTGTCGATCCTTCTCTTCAGCCTCGCCCGGTTGATCTTCACCAGGCTTTGCTCGTTCGCTATCCTCAGCCTCACCTTTGGCTTCACCCCTAGGCCTCTTGGCCCGCTCGACCTCCGGATACTCTACCCGCTGGTGGTACATGGCGCACAGGATCTTGTTGAAGTTGGCCGCAATCGAGTGCAGGTCGCGCAGGGTCAGCTCGCTCTCGTCCAACTGGCCGTCGCAGAAGATGTTGTTGATGATGCGCTGCACCAGCCCCTGGATGCGGTCGGACGTGGGGTCGGGGAGCGTGCGGGCGGCCGCCTCGACGGCGTCGGCGAGCATCACCAGCCCGGCCTCCTTGGTCTGCGGCTTGGGGCCGGGGTAGCGGAACTCGGCCTCGGACACGGCCCCGTCGCCCTTGAGCCCCTTGGCCTTCTGGAAGAAGTAGCTGATGAGGGCCGTGCCGTGGTGCTGGCCGATGATGTCGACGATGCGCCGCTCGAGACGCGCGTTGGTGGCCATCTCCACCCCGTCCTTGACGTGGCTGGTGAGAATGAGGGCACTCATCGAGGGGGTGAGCTTCTCGTGGCGGTTGACGCCGCTCTCCTGGTTCTCGATGAAGTACTGCGGCTTCTTGGTCTTGCCCAGGTCGTGGTAGAAGGCACTCACCTTGGCCAGCAGGGCGTTGGCCCCGACCGACTCGGCCGCCGCCTCGACCATGTTGGCCACGACAACGCTGTGGTGATACGTCCCGGGGCTGGCAACCATCAGCTCCCGCAAGAGCGGCTGGTCCAGGTTGGTGAGCTCGAGCAGCCTCATGTCGGTCACGTAGCGGAAGGCCATCTCGACCACCGGGGTGAGCCCGATGACGAGGAGCCCCGCGGCCAGGCCGCCCGCGAAGCCCGCCGCGGCCTCGAGCAGGCCCTGGAGGGTGAAGTAGGTCCCGCCACTGATCGACAGCGCGCCGACGACGAGCACGTTGGCGACACCGATGACCAGCCCGGCCCGCACCAGCGCGGGGCGCTCCCGCACCCGGCCGATGCAGCTCGCCCCCACCAGGGAGGCGATGTAGAAGTAGAGGAAGGCCGGGAGCTGGGCCTCGACCAGCATGGCGACCGACACCGAGGCGGTCAGCGAGAAGAAGAGGGCCTGGCGCAGCCCGAGGAAGAGGGCGACCAGCATCGCGCCCGCCGCGGCCGGCGTGGCGTAGACGGCCACGCGCTCGGTCACGAAGGGGAAGGCGTGGCTGATGGCCTGCCCGACGAAGAGCGACGCCTTGGCCGTGAGGAAGACGCAGAGGAGGCTCGCACACAGGAAGAGCAGGTCCTTGTTGCTCGCCAGCCGCTTGCGGCCATGGAGCTCGGCCAGGTGATAAGTGAGGGCCAGGAAGATGGCCAGGAGCAGGGCCATGCCGACGATGATCTCCGGGGCGGCGACACCCACACCCTCGTGCTCGACCTTGAGCTTGAGGAGGTCCTCGGGGCGGATCTTCTCGCCCTCGCGGATGATCATCTCCCCCTTCTTCACCTGGAAGAAGACGGGGCGCACCCGCTCCCGGGCGAGCTTGCGCCGCTGCTCCGTCTCGGCCTTGCTATGGGTCAGGTTGGTCGTGATGAGCCCCTCGGCGAGCTGGACGGCTGCGGCGCGCTGCTCGGCGGGCAGCTTGAGTGCCAGGGCCTCGGCCACCTCCCGCACCCTCCCCCGGGCCGCCTTGAGGTCGGGGACGGTCGTCGCGTCGTCGACCTGGCGCTCCTGCCCGGCCACCACGGAGCGGATGATGATCGGCTGATCGTGCTGCACGCGGCCTACCCCAGCCACCATGATCCGCGAGGCCAGGGTGATGACGGCCTGCTCGATCTCAGGCGAGAAGCGGCCCCTGCGCAGCCCCCGGAAGGTGTCGGCCTCGACGGGGGCACCCAGCAGCCGCTCAAACTCGGTGCGCTCCTCGTGGGCCAGGCCGGGGTCGCCCCTGCCGTGCTCCAGGGCCCGGGCGCGCTCCATGGCCGCGCTCAGGCGCCGGATGCCCTGGGCCAGGGCCTCTTCGTTCAGGTCGTAGACGGGCGGGGAGGCCTCGGCGGCGGCCTGGCGGCGGACCTCGGTGGACTGGCGGTCCTCGACCAGCAGGTCGCGGGAGGCCTTGACGTCCTCGGTGGCCACGTCGCCGGCGTGGTAGTCGTAGCCCCCCGAGAGCAGGCGCGAGTAGGCGAGCAGGGCGACGACCAAGCTGACCACGACAAGCATCGCCCAGCGCTGCACCGCCTCGTTGGCGCACAGCTGCTGGACGCGCACCCGGATGCGCTCCCCGATGGGCTGGCCGCCGTTGCCCGTCTCGGCCGCCTGGTTCTTGGGCGCCTCTGCCATGTCTAGTCGGTGGCCTGCCGGCCGGCCTTCCTCTCGTCGAACTTGTCGTATGCCTTGACGATCTCGCGCACCAGATGGTGGCGCACGACGTCGCGCTCGGTGAAGTAGATGAAGCTGAGGCCCTCAACCTTGCTCAGTATCTGCGCCGCCTCCACCAGCCCGGAGGTGCGGCCCTCGGGCAGGTCGATCTGGGTGATGTCGCCCGTGATGACCGCGCGCGAGCCGAAGCCCAGGCGGGTGAGGAACATCTTCATCTGCTCTGAGGTCGTGTTCTGCGCCTCGTCGAGGATAACGAAGCTGTCGTTGAGCGTGCGGCCCCGCATGAAGGCCAGGGGGGCCACCTCGATGACGCCGCGCTGGACGAGCTTGGAGGCCTTGTCAAAGGCCATCATGTCGTGGAGGGCGTCGTAGAGCGGGCGCAGGTACGGGTTGACCTTTTCGGCCAGGTCGCCGGGCAGGAACCCCAGGCGCTCGCCGGCCTCGACCGCGGGCCGGGTGAGGATGATGCGCACGACCTCGCCCTTGGTGAGGGCCGCCACCGCCATGGCCATGGCCAGGTAGGTCTTGCCCGTGCCGGCCGGGCCGATGCCGAAGACGATGTCGAAGTTGCGGATGGCGTCGATGTAGCGCTTCTGCACCAGGCTCTTCGGGGTGATGAGGCGCCGCTTGGCCGAGATGTAGACGGTATCGAGGAAGATGTCGCGCAGGGGGGCGAACTCGTCGGCCTTGAGCATGCGCGCGGCGAACTCGACGTCGTTGGCGTAGATGGGGTAGCCGCTCTTGAGCAGGTCGTAGAGCTGAGCGACGAGCTTCTCGGCCAGCGCCACATCGTGCGGGTCGCCCTGGATGGTCAGTATATTGGCCCGGGAGTGGACCCTGACCGCCAGGGAGCGCTCCAGGAGCTTCAGGTTGGCGTTCTGCTCGCCGCACAGGGCCCGGGCAAGCTGCGGGTCCTCGAGCTCGAGCCGCGCTTCATGCTGCCCTTCAGCCAATTGAGTCCTCCAAAGGGGTATCCGTGGCGCGCCTCCCCGTACGCTGCCCCATAAACGGCTGTCCCATGACGCGCACCAGCACCCGGCGCCGCCGCGGCCGGTTGTCGAAGTCGCATAGCACCACCTGCTGCCAGGTCCCCAGCTCGAGCCTCCCGGCCGACACCGGCAGGGCCAGCGACGGCCCCAGCAAGGCGGCCCGGACGTGGCTGTAGCCGTTGCCGTCGCCCCAGCGCTGGTCGTGCTCGTAATGCTCCCCCTGGGGGGCCAACCGCTCGACGGCGCGCGCGAGATCGGCCACCGCCCCGCTCTCATACTCGATCGTCGTCAGGGCCGCGGTCGAGCCGGGGACATGGAGCAGGCACAGCCCTTCGCTGACACCGGAGCGCGTCACCTCGGCCTCCACCTGCCCGGTGATGTCGAGGATATCGGTGGCCTCGCTCGTCTCGCGCTCCAGCCGCGCGCTGTGTATGACCCAGCCGTCTGTCATGCAGCTCTCATGCGTCGGCTCCGGTGCAGGCAGCTTTCATTAATTGCCCTGTATAGTTAACATTGGTGCCCCGCAGCCGCAAGACGTTTACCCCATCTGCGGGCATACTGCAATTCTCAAACCGCTTGACTTGAACCCGCGGCTGGGGCTAGCCTCGGTGGCTGTCCGCGCCTACAGAAATTATACGCAAAATCGGGCAAATATGAACGTCCTGGACATCCTCTTCGCCGTCGTCGCTTTGCTAGCCGCGCTGCGGAGCTACTTCCGGGGACTGGTGCGGGAGGTGGCCGCCATCACCGGCCTGCTGGTCGGCATCTGGCTGGCCGCCCGCCACTACCCGGGGCTGGCCGCCCATATTCCCTGGGTCGGCCCACACACGGCCCACGTGATTGCCTTCGTGGCCATCGTCGCCGCCGTCTACGCCCTCTTTGCCCTCGTCTCGTGGGTGGTGCGAGGGGCGCTCAAGGTCAGCCTCCTCGGCTGGCTGGACCGCGCCCTGGGCGGGGTGCTCGGGCTGGCCGAGGCGGTGCTCATCTCGGCCGCCGTGCTGCTGGCCCTCATCGCCTTCCTGCCCCCCGGCCCGCAGGTGGTGCGCCACTCGCGCCTGGCCCCCCGGCTCTACCCCGTGGCCGACCGCGTGAGCGCCTTCACCCCCGCCGAGCTGCGCCAGGCCTACGGCGAGAAGAAGGCGGCCCTGCTGCGCCCCGAGGCCCCGGCCTGCCCCCCGGCCGCGCCGAAAACAGAACCGAAAAAGAAAGACCCGAAAAAGACATGAGCGACAAGGCGAGTGCGGAAACCTGCGGCCCCGAAGCCCGCGCCCTCCAGCGCCTGCTCGATCTCGTGCGCCGGCTGCGCGCGCCAAACGGTTGTCCCTGGGACCGGGAGCAGACGCCCTCGACGATCAAGGGCTACCTCATCGAGGAGGCCTACGAGCTCGTTGAGGCCATCGAGGCGAATGACGCGATGGATGCGCGCGAGGAGCTGGGAGACGTCGCCTTCGAGCTCTGCTTCCTGGCCGAGCTCTACCGCGAGGCGGGGGAGTTCGATCTGGCCCAGGCGCTCGACACCTCACGGGCGAAGATGGTCCACCGCCACCCCCACGTCTTCGGCGAGGCCGAGGTATCGGGGGCGGAAGAGGTCACCCTGCGCTGGCACCAGATCAAGGCCGCCGAGGGCAAGCCGCTGCTCGAGTCCGTCCCCCGGTCGCTCCCGGCCCTGCTCAAGGCGCACCGTTTGGGGGAGCGGGCCGCCCGCGTGGGCTTCGACTTCCCGGGTGCTGAGGCGGCGCGGCAGAAGCTCGAGGAGGAGGTCGGGGAGCTGAAGGCGGCGATGGCTGTGGGGGATCGCGACGCGGCGCAGCGGGAGCTGGGCGACGTCCTCTTTGCCGCGGTCAGCGTGGCGCGGCTGCTCAAGCTAAGTGCTGAGGACGCCCTAAGGGGGAGCCTCGACAAGTTCAGCGAGCGCTTCCGGTACATCGAGGAGAGGCTCAAGGCCCAGGGGAAGAGCCTTCAGGAGGCAAGCCTGGAGGAGATGGACGCGATCTGGGATGAGATGCGGGGTGAAGGGAAATGAGATACGCCAAGTTTTCCTACCGCTTTGGTGAGGAAGTGCTGAATAGCAAGCTAGCCCTGAAGAACGAAATAGAAGATGCCATCAGACATATCCCATGCGAAAAAGAATGCCTGGATCGTCCGGGATTAAACAGAGCGCTGAACCAACTCCTCTCAGAGAGGGGTTGGACTGGCCAGCCGGACGTGTTTGGATCCGGAGAAGGGGCACTCAAGCTGGATTTCTTGAAAGAGCGCATTGGGATGGAAATCCAACTAGGACATTCCTCCTTCTTAGGAATAGACATCCTGAAGCTTCAGGTGATGTCGTATTCTTACCGGGACGCTATTGATGTTGGAGTCTATCTGGTGACCACGAGACAGTTTCAGAGGGAAGCAAAAACTCGCTATGGAGCCAATTGGGATGGTAGCCTCAACTACGAAAAGGTCGTGAGGTTATTGCCTTACTTCAAGAGCGCCATTCAAATACCGATTTTCGTGATCGGCCTGGAATTCTAAACTCTACTCTAGCGCCAGCCCCCGCACCTGCTCCAGCACATAGCTCCTGATCTCGTCCGCCGGAGGCTGCTCCCACTCAAACCTCCCCGAGTCGGCAAACGGCACCAGCACGTCCTTGAGCCTGCCGCCGCACCCGCACTCGGCCCGGCCACCCTGGAGGGGGATGATCGCGCGCACCCCGCAGCCCTCGCAGGCCACCACCCGCTTGGCCCCGGAGAGCTTGCCCCGCTTGGCCACCGGCCGCCCCTCGATCTCCATGATGTCCATCGAGAAGTCCACCACGGGCGCGTTGCTGATCGCCGTGCCCACCCCGTAGCCGTCCGCGACGGGATTCAGCTCCAGGATCGCGCGCTCATCTATCCCCCCCGAGACGTAGAGCTTCACGGCCTCATGGCCGCGCAGGTCGAGCTCCCAGCGCACCTCCTCGAGGATCCGGTAGAAGTCCCCCCGGCGCGAGCCCGGCGTGTCCAGGCGCATGGCGTAGAGCCTTCCCGCAAGCGCCTCGGCCACCCGCAGGGCCTCGAACTTCTCGTCCTGGAAGGTGTCGATGAGGCTCACGCGCTTCACCCTCGGGTCAACCACCTCGTCGTAGGCCAGGGTGGCCGCCACGGTGTCGCCGAAGAGCAGGATGAGGGCGTGGGGCATGGTGCCCGCCGCCTCGTGGTCCACCAGCTCCGCGGCCAGCGGCACGGCCACGCCGTCGCAGCCGCCGATGTAGGCGTTGCGCTCGATCATGGGCGCAATCCCGGGGTGCATGCGCCGCGCCCCGAACGATATCAGGTCGCGCCCCCCCGCCGCCCTCTTGCAGCGCGCGGCCATGGTGGCAATCCCCGAGGCCTGGCAGATGAGCCCCAAGAGCGCCGTCTCGAACACCCCGAAGTCGCTGTAGCGCCCCTCGATCTCCATCACCGGCTCGTAGGGGTAGAAGACCGTCCCCTCGGCCATCATGCGCACGCGCACGGGCAGGCTCGCGAGCACCTCGCGGCACTCCTCCTGGCCGGCCAGCACCGCCCACGGCCAGCCCTCGGGCAGCGACTTCGCAATGAACTCGGCCCGCACGTTCGCGTCCACCCCCTTGGCCCGCAGCACCTGCTGGGCGCGCGAGAAGTAGACGTCGGTGACCTGCCCTGACCTGATCTGCTCCGGGGTGGCCAGGTGGAACATGGCGCTATCCCTCTCCCAGTTCGCCAACCACGGGGTAGCCCTCCAGCACCTCGGCCCCGTGCGGGGCGTCGAGCATCGCCTCGGTGAGGTCGGCCCCGGCCTGGTGCAGCTCTTCGTGCGAGCCGCCCTCGAAGGTGGGGCTCTGCGTCACGTCGTAGACCTTGCCCTCGAAGGCGACGTAGGCGGGGGCGCCGCCTTCTCCGTTGAACTTCGCCAGCTCGGCTGCGCTGAACTTCCTCACGGCTATCGCTCCATGCGTGGAATGCAGTGGTGCAACTGGATGGGGGCTGCGGGGCACCTAGTCGGCCAGGGTGCCCACCACGGGAAAGCCCTCCAGCACCTCGGCCCCGTGCGGGGCGTCGGCGAGGGCCCCGGTGAGGTCGCCTCCGGCGGCGTGCTGCCCCTGGTGGTCGCCCTCCAGCCACAGGGTGCTCCCGGTGACGTCGTAGACCTTGCCCTCAAAGGCGACGAGCGCCCGGGCGCCGCCTTGGCCGTCGTACTTGGCGAGCTCGGCACGGGTGAACGTCTTCACGGTGGCAGCCTCCAGCATCTCATCTGGCGGGGGGGAGCTTGGCCCGGAGCCAGCCTGATGCGGGCCGGCCGGGCACCTATGTGGCTAGCTGCTTGGGGGGTTTAAACGCGGTGAGAGAACAAAAAAGGGCCTCTCGGCGGCCCTCAGGATCAGTGGTGGAGGCGGCAACCGGACTCGAACCGGTGAATAACGGTTTTGCAGACCGCTG
>Ga0315282_10011449_pt1 | contig 13738 bp, 13 predicted proteins | sample YL17G07_20_MG_FD_203693 | JGI IMG/M metagenome (GOLD analysis project Ga0315282, IMG submission 203693) | Sediment microbial communities from Yellowstone Lake, YNP, Wyoming, USA - YL17G07_20 | ecosystem: Environmental > Aquatic > Freshwater > Lake > Sediment | place: USA: Wyoming | collected... | reverse complement strand
TCTCGTTGGCGTATCCTCCTTGGGTTTTTGTTTTCTTGAAAATCCACCCCAGGATACGGATGCACCGCTTTATTTTCTACCCGATCCACAGAGGATCAGAGTTTACACACCTTCTGAATATAACTCCCCGAGATTCATACTTGGGCATTTCTGCTTGTTTAAATGTTCAATTTATGTTTACATCACTGTGTAAAAAGGTGAATATAAGGTCAATATCTCCTCGAAAAATCTGATTGTAGTCCACCTTCTCCACTGCTGTTAATATGCCCCAAGTTGTACTACACAGATTAACACCTATTACTCAAAAAATTCGGTCCTAGAATTCACCCAGTCCAACCTTCTGAACAATACTAACCTTTCCACAACCTTCTATTATTAGGAGTATTATTAATCTATAGATAATCATTATTACATATTACATAATTCGAGCGACCCCCACAAACCGGACGGTTAGTTAAGTTGCTTGAGTGATGAGAAAGCGTTGCTCAAACTCCTCTGGTGGAACATAGCCAAGCGACGAGTGCAAGCGTTTGGCGTTATAGATCGTTTCAATGAAAGCACCGATTTCCTCTCGGGCTTCAAGCTCGGTGGCGTATTCGTTCAGATACACCTCCTGGGTCTTCAAGGTTTTCAGAAAGCTCTCGATCGTTGCGTTGTCATACGGATTCCCTTTTCGACTCATGCTGATCTGGATGCCGTGGTGCTGGAGCAGTGCGACATAGTCCTGTGAGGCATACTGCACACCGCGATCCGAATGATGGATCAACCCTGGACTGACGCTGCGCGTCTGTAACGCCTTCTGCAGCGCTTGGAGTGCCAGCTCGGCTTTCAGACGGCTCGACAGTGCCCAGCCAATCACTTTGCGGCTGAAGAGGTCCAGGATCACTGCCAGAAACACAAAGCCGTGTATCAAACGCACATAGGTCAAAAACAAGCTCCCGGATCAGGTTCGGATACACACGCAACGAATGCTGGGAATCAGTCGTGCGCACAAAGCGTCGCCGGGGCCTTCGTTGCAAGTGATAGTGCTGCATCAGGCGCTGCACCCGCTTCTTGTTGACCGTTACACCACGACGATGAAACTCCTTTGTCACACGACGATGGCCGCAGCCCGGAAACTCTTCCAGGATCGCCCGGATCTCCTTCACCAGGTTCGGCTCAGCAGGCTCACTCGTCCCTCCACGATGACTCCAAGCGTAATACGCACTCGGGCTTATGCTGGCAATCGCACAGCGACGTCGAGTCGACAACACTCCGTGCTCAGTCTCAATCAACCGGTAGATCATTTCCCGGCTCCTCCGTTGGTCTTGGCCAGCTTGTTGTCTAACGCAATGAGTTTTTTTAATCCCGACTCTGTCGGGACTCCATCGTCAACTGGCTGATCTTTCGCTCCAGAGCTGCGACCTTTGCTTCCTCGCGATACACCTGTCCGTGGCCCCGAAAGGCATTCTCGCCATACTTCCGATACAACTCCCGCCATTGCCGTATCAGGTTCGGATGGACCTCATACCGTCGAGATGCTTCTGCCACCGACAACCCAGACTCAACGTGCTGGACAACCTCCAGTTTAATTTCTTTTGTGAATTGCCTTCGACCCATCCCGCAGACCTCCTTTCCTCTGAACATACCTTATCTTGGTGTCCAGTCCAAGGGGGTCAGATCAATTAAATTCACCTTAACTCCTTCTCCCCCAGAAACTTACTTCCAAAATACCAACCGATAACTAGTACGCTACCGGAAAAAACCGCCTAAATCGACTGGCCGAGAGGATTTTGGAGAGGAATTCGTCGAACGGGTTTTAAGACTCGGATCTTCATTGGCGAAGCAAGATCTTCTCGCTACCGTTGCTGAGCTTACAGCATACTGTGTCTATGAAAACTATACAACATTCATCGAAAAGAAGGTGAAGCTCGATGAGCTAATAGTTAGTGGGGGCGGCACTCACAACGGAGCAATCATGGCGGGGTTGCAGAAGTACTTCAGACCTATGCTGGTGAGGAAGATCGAAGAGTATGGGATATCTTCTGACGCGAAAGAGGCTGTGTCCTTTGCGCTCCTCACAAACGAGACGATCTCCGGTGGTCCCGGAAATCCACCCGCCGGTATAGGAGCAAAGAAGCGCACCCTCTTAGGGAAGATCTGCTTATGACAGCGAGTCTACGTCTCTGAGGCCATTACCGCATTAATAGCGACAACGGTTACGATATCGTCGACGCTGCATCCTCGTGACAAATCGAAGCAGGGTTTTCGTAGGCCCTGAACAATTGGTCCGAACGCCTTAGCTCCCCCCATCCGCTCTGCAAGCTTATAGCCGATGTTTCCTGAGTTGAGATCGGGAAATATCAACACGTTTGCATTCCCCTGGAGTGGACTTCCCGGAGCTTTTCGAGTTGCGACGTTAGGGACAATGGCTGCATCAAGCTGCAACTCACCGTCAACAAGGAGATTAGGTTGTTTCTGCCGTACTAGAGCCGTTGCCTGTTGCACCTTCTCGACAGATGTATGCTGAGCGCTCCCTTTTGTGGAAAACGAGAGCATCGCTACTCTTGGCCGTTCCCGTGTAATTTTCTCATGATTCTTGGCGGTGGTGATGGCAATGTCAGCGAGTTGATCCGACGTTGGGTCCGGGACCACACCGCAATCGGCAAATGTATATACCTTCTCCGGGAATACCATCAGGAAAAAACTAGAAACGATGTTCACCCCCTCGGCTAGCCCTACAACCTGAATACCTGCTCGCAGAACGTCAGCCGTCGTCGAAAGCGACCCGGCAACGCTCCCATCAGCAAATCCCTCGCGCACCATCATCGCACTGAAGTACAGTGGTTGCCTGATTGTTGATTGGGCCTCTGTGAATTGGGGACCCTTCGACTTTCGCAGGTTGAAGTAGATGTGTGAGAAGTCGCTGAGCTTGTCAGACTTTTCTGGGTCAACGGTTCGGATACCTGATAGCTTTATCCCGAGCTTTTCAACCTTCTGGCGTATCTCCTCTTCAGGCCCAACAAGAGTTGCACTGGCAATTCCCTCATCCGTAACAATCCGGGCTGCGCGAATTGTACGTTCGTCAAGTGCATCGGGAAGGACAACATGCTTCCGTCCCTTGCGAGCCTTTGCTTTGATCTCTTGAATGATACTCTGTCCAATCATCGGTTCTCGGTTGCCCAGGTTCCTCTCGCGGAGCGAATGCCGGAATATACTCTATTGAGTGCACACAATCAATTGAGCTGCAATGTAGTGCCCACGTTCACTCACCGTGCGAGAGGATGTGACGAAATGTCAAAGGGTTAGTAAATCTCACAAAAAACGGCTAAAAAAGAATATTAAGATTAATTAATGTGGAAAGAAGACTTGACTATCTGTCAGCTTATGGTTATATTTTGGTTACTAACCTTCTTCATTCCTCCCGTGACTTCTGTAAAGCACATATACATAGAGACATATGGCTGTCAGATGAACGTCGCCGACTCGGAAGTGGTGATGGGTATCATGCACAACCGGGGTTACCGCATCACAAAACAAATATCACAGGCCGATGTCATCCTTGTCAATACTTGCAGTGTACGGGAGAATGCCGAACAGCGTATCTTTGGTCGACTCGGACACTTTAGACGATATAAACGTCAGAACCCCGGAGTTGTGATTGGCATGCTTGGGTGTATGGCTGAACGTCTGCGCTCGAAATTGATGGAGGAAGAAAGCATCGTCGATGTCGTGGTAGGTCCGGATGAGTATCGGAAGTTGCCGGGCCTCGTTGAAAGTGCGGCTAACGGGACAAAGGGCATTGCCGTTAAGCTCTCTCGGGTCGAGAACTATGATGACATCATCCCGCTACGGACAGATGGGATCTCTGCGTGGATCTCCGTCATGCGCGGCTGCGACAAGTTTTGCACGTTCTGTATTGTTCCCTTTACTCGGGGGCGAGAACGGAGTCGGAGTGTTACCAATATTGTTGGGGAAGTGGAGGAGCTTTCCACACGTGGATTCAAGGAAGTTGCATTGCTTGGTCAGAATGTCAACTCGTATCATGATGGAGAATATGATTTTGCCGATCTTCTGGCAAACATCGCTGGAGTCAATCAATCGATTCGCGTAAGGTTTACCACGTCACACCCGCAAGGTATGTCTGATAAGCTTCTCAGAACAATCGCTCGCTATAACAACATTTGCAACCACATCCATCTACCAGTACAATCAGGCTCAGATCGAATCCTCGAGTTAATGAACCGGACTTACACCAGCGAGCACTACCGCAACTTAGTGAAGAAGATCAAATCCACGATTCGAAATGTCAGTCTCTCGACAGACATTATCGCTGGATTCCCAACTGAGACGGAGGACGACCATCGGATGACCCTCGATCTTCTTGAGGAAATCAGGTACAATGGGGCATTCATGTTTAAGTATTCACCACGCGAGAATACGCCTGCTTTTAAGATGGGTGATAGCATCCCAGACGAAGTCAAAGTGAGACGGCTCAACGAGATTATCGAACTTCAGCAGCGGATCTCCCGGGAGAACAACCAGACACTCATTGGCCATACGATGGAAGTCCTCGTTGAAGGTGAGAGTAAGAAATCTAAGGAGAACTGGACAGGGAGAACAGACACAAACAAGGTGGTAGTCTTTCCAAAAGAGAATTCTGAGGTCGGTGACTATGTTTGGGTTAAGATCTCCAGCGCCACATCGGCAACACTCTTTGGGGAAGTCGTTAACGCAGCCGGGGAGAGGCTTTCCAGCGCCGCCGAGCGGGCTGCGGTTGTTTTTCCAGATTCGGTACAGACCATCCTAGATCAAGCTGATGGATAGTTTGCGATATATCGCCCTTACCTTTGGTCTTCTCATAGCGCAGGTTCTTGGGCTCGAACCCGCCCAAGGGCAGGAGTTAAGCGGATCGGCCATTGAGAAACGGCTTGAGATGATCAAAAACGGGCAAGCTGATGAAGTCAAGGTGGAATTGCCGTCCTTGCTTACGAAATACCAAAACCACCCCGGGGTGCTTTATCTACAAGGAGTGCTGACGAGCGACGGTTCGGAGGCAGTGAAGATTTTCCAGAGTGTTGTTGATAATTTCCCGAAGAGCGAATGGGCAGACGACGCTCTCTACAAGACGTATCAGTACTACTATTCGGTTGGATTGTACAAAACTGCAGTGCAGAAGTATGAACGGCTGAAGCAAGCCTACGCGAGTTCTCCGCACCTTGTTCATGGAGAATCCCCCAGTGTGGACCCGGAAGCGGATGCCGTCGAAAAGCCAAGCTTGACGGGTGGTTCCGACCGTGGTACATTTGCAGTGCAGGTCGGTGCGTTTTCCACCGCGGAGAATGCAAGCAAGCAGAAACGTTTTTTTCACAACGTCGGGTACCCCGTAGAGACACTGAACAAAGTGAAGCGAGGGAAAAGCTACTATCTTGTTTGGATTGGTAATTTCAAGAGCTACGATGAAGCACGGAAGTTCAGAAATACGATGAAGGGGAGGTACAAGATTGAACCGATCGTCGTCGAGCGGTAGTGACGAGGATGATACGATCAAACGAGAGGGGTGAGATGGAGCGAAAGGAATTTCAGAAACAGATGGATATGATCGGCCAGTCTGTCGAGATCAAGGAGATCATTGACGTTGTCCTTCAGGTGGCGCCCACAGACATCACTGTTCTCATCAGCGGTGAGAGCGGGACCGGGAAAGAACTCATTGCGAAGGCGATCCACGCCGCAAGCCCGCGGGCAAACAGAGCGCTCGTTACGGTGAATTGCGGTGCAATCCCTGAAGGCATCATGGAGAGTGAGCTTTTCGGCCACGAGAAGGGCGCTTTTACAGGTGCGACTGAGTTGCGGAAGGGATACTTTGAGATTGCAGACGGGGGCACGATCTTCCTGGACGAGATCGGAGAGATGCCGCTTGCTACGCAAGTGAAATTCCTCCGAGTACTTGAAAACGGCGAGTTCATGCGAGTAGGTGCCTCAGTAGCCCGAAAAGCAAACGTTCGTGTCATCGCAGCGACAAACAAGGACTTGGAGCACGAAGTGCGGAACGGAAATTTCCGGGAGGATCTCTTCTATCGATTGCGGTCGGTGAATATCCGCGTCCCTCCTTTGCGAGATCGACGGGAAGATATCCCCCTTTTCTTTAATGCCTTCGTTAGTGATTTCTGCGAGCGTAACAGCCTGACTTTTGCCGGCATAACAGATGAGGCGATGCAGCTCTTTGTGAACTATGACTGGCCAGGGAACATCCGTGAGCTCAAGAATGTCGTTGAGAGCATGCTTGTCATCGAGCGCGGGAAGCGGCTTGAGCTGGAGGATGTAAGGAAGCATCTGAGGGGGAATCGAGAGGACCATGAGGAGAGGAATTTGCCGGTCTTCCTTAACCGTACTGCAGAGCAGGCCGAACGCGAGCTTCTGTACCGAGCCCTTGTCGAGATGAGGAAGGATATTCTCGAGGTGAAGAACCTGATCGCGCGCCAGTTAATGCACCAGGCGCCAGTTGCACCCCCGTCTGAGTATAGTATCGAGGGAGTCGAGGCAAATGTTCAGGAGGCAGAAGAGTCGATGGCTCTTGATGAAGTGGAGCGGAAGATGATCATCAATGCACTCGACAGATTTCACGGCAACCGTCGTCTTGCAGCAAGAGCATTACGCATCAGTGAGAGAACGCTGTACAGAAAAATCAAGGAGTATGGACTTCCAAAATAAAGGAGGAGATTCGGATTCATCTTTCTTGTTCATCAGTAAAGATTCTCTGGAACGCCGTCCTTCAGGGAGGCACCGCTTTCCTGTTGATCATACATATCGAAGGGTGTGTATATTCGTTTCGGGGCACCTCGGTTCCTTCACATATTAAGACGATTGCCATCCCAATTTTTGATGACCAGAGCGGTTTTGGCGAAGCAGGTCTAAGAGACAAATTCACGAACGCCGTCATTGCCCGGTTCATCAATGACAACACTCTTCAGATCTCAGACAGGAATATGGCCGATTCGATGCTCGAGGGTGTTATCACATCGGTGCGAGCTGAGCCTTCGGTCGTCGGGGGTGGAGAGCAAGTTCGGAAATGGCGTATCACGATCACAGCGAAGCTGATGTACACGGATCAGAAACTTCATCGAAAAGTGTGGGAGAAAAGTCTGTCGAACTGGGGAGATTATGAATATACCGGGGGTCTCTCCGCTCGAGCAGACGGGATTCAGCAAGCGATTAACAAACTGGCAGAAGATATTCTCATTGAAACAGTCTCCGGTTGGTAAACCAGCCGCCTAACTTTCACTCAAGTAACGAACTCGGAATAACCTCATGGTGCCAATGGTACTCATCTTATATTTCTTCGCGCTCCTCACCCTTCTTCTGTTCGGGGTCCAGGGATTTGTGATGGTCTATTATCATTTCAAAAATCGTAATGAGGAAGAGACAGCCGATCCTGCGCTTCTCGTGTTCGCGCCTGTCACCGTCCAACTGCCAATATACAATGAGGTCTATGTCGTCGGACGATTGATTAAAGCGGCGTGTAGGATCAAATACCCGAAGGAGAAGCTGGAGATACAAGTTCTCGACGACTCCACTGACGAGACAAGCACAGTTGTGGCGAAAATCGTGGAGGAGATGGTGGCTCGCGGCTTCGACATCAAGCACATCCGGCGTGGAACTCGCGAAGGATACAAAGCCGGAGCCCTCCGAGAGGGCTTGAAAGTTGCACGCGGGGAGTTCATTGCAATCTTTGATGCTGATTTTGTACCAAGAGAAGATTTCCTCCTCCGGACGATGCCCTACTTTTTCCTTGATGAGAGGATCGGAATGGTCCAGACACGGTGGGAACATCTGAACACCGAGTACTCTCTTCTCACACGGGCCCAGGCGATGGCGCTCGATGGGCATTTCGTTATCGAACAGGCTGTGCGGAACCGCGCTGGATTCTTCATCAATTTCAACGGGACGGGCGGAATCTGGAGAAAGGCTTGCATCGAGGATGCAGGGAATTGGCACGATGATACGCTCACGGAGGACCTCGACCTCAGTTACCGTGCACAGCTCCGCGGCTGGAAATTCAAGTTCCTGCGCAACGTCACGTCACCAGCAGAGCTCCCCTCGGAAATCATTGCATTAAAGACGCAGCAGTTCCGCTGGACGAAGGGAGCAATCGAGACGGCAAAAAAGATTCTCCCGCTTGTGTGGAGCTCCAACTTCCCACTCCGGATCAAGCTTCAGTCGACTTTTCATCTCACGAACAATATTGTTTTCCCCTTTATTCTGCTTGCGGGTATTCTCAACGTGCCTCTCGTGTACATCAAGAATCATGGTGGTTACGAAACGTACTTTGCCTTGATGTCGATCTTCGTCGTGGCTTTCGTTGGCTCTTTCCTGTTCTATACGTTCTCCCAAAAAGAGATCTATCCGGATTGGCGGCGAAGGCTTTTCCTCTTTCCTCTCTTCATGGCAGGGAGTATGGGTTTCGCGGTCAACAACACGAAGGCCGTCATCGAAGGTCTCATCGGCAAGAAGAGAGAGTTTGTCAGGACACCAAAGTACGCGATAGAGAAAAAGGGGGACGCTTGGACAAACAAGAAGTACGTGCCGACGAGGCTAAGTTTCACATCATTCATTGAATTGCTCCTTGCACTCTATTGTTTCTTTGGAGTGCTCTCATCACTCTATTTCTCAGAGATTGCGGCGGTTCCCTTTCAATTGCTTTTCTGTCTTGGGTTTGGGTTTGTTTCGTTCCTTTCCTTTAAGCATGCCTGGACTGCGAGACAGCTTCGAGTCGCTCGAGGCAAATGAACACTGCTTCCGTTGAGGCATCTCCTTTCTTGATCCAGTCTCTTGAGAAAAGAATGGCGGCAAATCCATTCTCGCCATCGGTTACTCGCCTTGCCAGCCTCTACCTTGGCGAAAACCGCCTTGAGGAAGCACGTATTCTCTGCGAAGAAGGAATCGCACGGTATCCTGACTATGCTACCGCACACCTTGTGCTTGGCCAGTGCTACCTCGGTCTACAAAGGATCAGCGACGCTAGGAGGGAGTTCAGCGAAGCCTTAAACCTTCAACCCCAGTGTGAAGTTGCCCGGACGCTGCTTCGGGAGGCGACCCTGACCTCGACAACTGATCTAGCCGTGGAAACGGCAGCAGCCGAAGATCAGGTGCAAGCCTCTCCCAGGCAATCTGCGTATGAAGACCATCAGATCGTGAGTGGGGCCACCGCGGATGAAATCGTGACGCCGACTCTGGCAGAGATCTACGCAACCCAAGGAGCCTACCAGGAAGCCATTCGGACATACACCTTGCTGGCACGCCGGAAACCAGAAGAGAGAGAGCGCTTTGAGCGACGAATTCGGGAGCTCGAGGAGATGTGGAGGTCGCTGACGCCACCGAGTTAAGGGACGAATTGCTGTTATGAAAAACGAAAGCCAATTCGGGCATCGCAGCCAGGATTGGCTTTTCTTGTTAGGACTAGTTCTTAGCTACTGAAGCTGGTTCACAAACCTCGTGAGTTTCGATTTTTGGTTTGCGGCTTTGTTCCGATGGATGATTCCCTTTGCAGCTAAAGAGTCTAGAATGGAGACCGCCTTCAGAAGTGCGGCCCCCCCCCTCTCTTTCGTCGTTGCGCTTCGGACACGTTTGATTGCTGTTTTCATGAGGGACGTGTAGTGACGGTTCTGTTCTCCCCTCCGTGCGCTACTCCTCATTCTCCTAAACGCTGATTTATGCTGTGCCATCTTGCCTTTCGGTAAGGTTTCGGTTTCAAGTTTCAAAAAATGTACGAATAATTCTCCACTCAGTCAACGGATTTTTTTGCTGACACTTCCGACCACTGGATTCTCTCAGAGGATTTCGAACGGGACGACCCACAAAGGAGTCGCTGGATTGCTTGCATTTCAGAGCGATAGTGGGTATATTTTTGAAGCAAAAATTTCTTCCTTGTGTGAAGAACAAATGATCAACATCATTGACTTCCGTCGAGACAAATCGTCTCTTGATCGTATAACTCGGGGCTCCTTCGAAGATACCCGGCGGGCAGAAAGACAGGTGGAGAAAATTGTTCGGGATGTGAAAGAAAGAGGCGACAGTGCGGTTCGTGAATACACGGCACGGTTTGATGGTGTGAAGATCAAGGAGCTCAAGGTCGAGCCTGCAGACGTCGAACTTGCCGTACAGCACGCACCAGACGGTCTCAAGCGAGCACTGGATGAAGCAGCTCAGAATATCCGGCGGTTTCATGGAAGGCAGATTCGGAAATCGTGGTTCATGCGTGACAAAGCTGGATCGCGTCTGGGACTTAAGATTCAACCGATCGAGAAAGTTGGCGTCTATGTCCCGGGTGGAAAAGCAGCTTATCCCTCCTCAGTGCTCATGGGTGTCATCCCTGCTCAAATCGCAGGTGTTCGGGAGATTCACCTCGTTTCCCCGCCTGACAGGAGCGGATTCATCAATGAAGGGGTTCTCGCAGCCGCATCACTCCTCGGCGTGACGGCGGTGTATCGCGTCGGAGGTGTGCAGGCCATCGCAGCCCTTGCGTACGGGACGCAGAGCATTCCAAGAGTAAATAAGATCGTCGGTCCTGGAAACCTGTACGTCCAGACTGCCAAGAGGATTGTCTTTGGTGATGTTGGAATCGACAGCTTTGCCGGTCCAAGTGAGATTCTTATTGTTGCAGACCGAACTGCAAATGCAGCATATGTTGCGGCAGATTTGATTGCCCAAGCAGAACATGATGAGAAAGCTATGTGTCTGCTTATTTCAACGAGTAGTCGGCTCATCGCGGATGTGAAACGCGAGCTTATCAATCAGGTCAAAGCTCTTCCGCGAAGAAGGATCATCAAGCGTGCGTTGAAGCTACACGGCGCCCTCGTCCTCGTTGCACAGACAAGGGAAGCCATCGATCTGGTAAACCGGATTGCGCCCGAACACCTCGAAATGCTTACGCACGAAAATGGCCGTTTGCTTCACCGGATTCGCAATGCTGGGGCAATCTTCCTCGGTGAACACTCTCCCGTTGCTGTTGGCGACTATTTTGCCGGGCCCAATCATGTCCTACCCACAGGAGGTTCTGCGCGATTCTCTTCCCTCCTAACTGTCGATGACTTCATGAAAACATCGAGCGTCGTCGAGTACAGTCGGAAGCGACTCAATGAAGCACGGGAGATTGTATCCGAGTTAGCGAGTTACGAGGGTCTCGAAGCCCACCGTGCTTCGATTGCAGCAAGGTTTTCCTCTCAATACCGTTGATACCCTAATGAGTGTCATCGAGCTCATCAATAGGAATATCCGCCAGCTCGAGCCTTATACGCTGAAAACTGCTCGGGCGGGAGTGAAATTAAACCAGAATGAGAATCCCTTTGATATTCCGCATGAGGTGAAAAACGAGATACTCGAAGAATTCAAGAAAAAGTCATGGAATCGCTACCCCGAAGTCCTTCCTTTTGATCTCATTGATCTTCTTGCAGAGTATCATCATTATCCGGCGGATGGAATCATTGCTGCAAACGGGTCGAACGAGTTGATGTATACCGTGATGATGACCCTGGTGTCGAAAGGGGTGAAAGTGCTGATCCCCTCTCCAACATTCTTTTTGTATGAAAAGGGAGTGCGGATCATGAATGGAGATGTTGTCCATGTGATGATGAAAGAAGATCTCGCGTTCGACACTGAGAAGATTCTCGATGCTATCCAACGAGAGAATCCCCGACTCGTCATCCTTGTGTCGCCGAATAGTCCCACGGGACAATCGATCTCGTATGAAGATATTGAGCGCATCCTTCAGGGGACCAGAGGGCTTGTGCTTGTTGACGAGGCCTACATTGAGTTCTCAGAGAAGAGAAGTGTCTTTGATCTTCTCAAACATGCTGAAAACCTCATCCTTCTGAGAACCTTTTCGAAGTCGTTCAGCGCGGCGGGACTGCGGATTGGCTATCTCCTGACGACTCCGAGACTTCGTGCTGAGATCCTCAAACCCAAGATTCCATTTACAGTTGGAGTCCTCGCTCAAATCTTCGTCGAGGTGCTCTTTCGGCATCTCGACCTCGTTCGAGGGAGGATTGAACTGATCAAGAGTGAGCGGAATCGTCTCCACGCTGCATTGCAGGAGATTGCGGGCGTGCGGTCCTTCCCATCCGATTCAAATTTTCTCCTATTCCAGACAAAGAAAACATCACAGGAAATTTTTGATGGCTTATTGAAGCGTGAAGTTCTCGTGCGAGACGTGAGTTCATACCCAATGCTGGATCGGATGCTCCGCGTGAATGCAGGGACTGGTGAAGAAAACAATGCATTCCTCAGTGCTCTGAAAACTATTGTGTAAGCAGAAATTAGGAGACGTGGAAGTGAATATCGTCGTTTGCATCAACCACGTTCCGGATACGGAGACGCGGGTGAAAGTTGGACCCGATGGAAAAACGATTGACAGGACGAGTGTCAACTATATCCTCAATCCGTATGACGAATTCGCGATCGAGGAATGTCTTAGGCTTAAAGAAAAAGGCGGCGGCGAGGTCAGTGCCATCTCTCTCGGCGGTGATAGCCATAAGGAGACGCTTCGGAAAGCCCTTTCCATTGGCGTGGACAAAGCCATTTTCCTCAAAGATGAATCTCCACGTGATTCGTTTGCCGTCGCAAAGGCACTTGCCGAGATGATCAAAGAGCTTTCACCTGAGATCATCTTCTTTGGCAAGCAATCAATTGATTATGATGACTCACAGGTTGGAACGATGGTCGCGGAGCTCCTTGGGCTTCCATCTGCATCCGTCATCGTGAAGCTGGAAATCTCCGGTGGGGTCGCCGTGGCTCACAGAGAGATTGAGGGCGGACATGAGGTCGTGGAGGTAAAACTCCCCGCAGTGTTTATGGCCCAGAAGGGCTTGAACGAACCCCGCTATCCATCCTTGAAAGGAATCATGGCTGCAAAGAGCAAGCCCATTCAGGAACGTACAGCACCAGCGGTTGAGTCGAGAGTTCAAGTTCTCTCAATGCGGAATCCACCGCCAAAGAGTGCAGGCAAAATTGTGGGCACAGATGCCTCTGCCGTCCGTGAACTTGTGCACCTCTTGCATGAGGAGGCGAAAGTGATCTGACAATTGTGAATTTCGAATTGTGGGATTGTAAATGCTCAATTACTGGTCTGAGGCAATTTTATATTTTTGCTCCTAACTCATTCCTTAACCCATGAAAATTCTTGTCTTTGCAGAGCAGCGGGAAGGTGAGTTCCGGAAGTCTGCTTTTGAAGTCGCAAGAGCTGGAAGAACTATTGCAGATCAACTTGGCGGTGAGGCTGTCGGTGTCGTTATCGGTCACAATGTGGAACCCATTGCGCCGGAGCTTGGAGGTTTCGGCGTGAGAAGAGTCCTCGTCGTCGATGATCCACGCTTACGGTTCTATTCAGGTACTGCCTACGCCAGTGTTTTGGCGGAGCTTGTCAAGAAGGAGCAGCCATCGGTGATTCTTGCTGCAGCAAGTGCGATGGGGAAAGACGTAGCGCCACGCCTTGCTGTCAAAATCGATGCAGGTTCAGCAGTTGATTGCATTGCACTTCGAGTGGAGAAAGGAGAGATTATTGCAACACGGCCAGTGTATGCAGGCAAGACACACATCGAAGTGAGTGTGGACTCAGCAGTCAAGATATTCACACTCCGTCCCAATGTCTTTACGGCCGGATCAGCAAGCTCTGACCGAGCAGCTGTTGAGAAAGCGGAGGTAGGACTGCGGGACGAGGATTTCAGTTCGCGTGTAAAGGAGCTTCACATGGGTGTGGGTCGGCCGG
>Ga0315282_10011448_pt1 | contig 13738 bp, 11 predicted proteins | sample YL17G07_20_MG_FD_203693 | JGI IMG/M metagenome (GOLD analysis project Ga0315282, IMG submission 203693) | Sediment microbial communities from Yellowstone Lake, YNP, Wyoming, USA - YL17G07_20 | ecosystem: Environmental > Aquatic > Freshwater > Lake > Sediment | place: USA: Wyoming | collected... | reverse complement strand
TCTGGGTCCACAAGGCCGACGGGGAGATCTGGGACCTGGACTCCACGGACCTCGGGAACATCATAGCCATCGGGACCAAGCAGAAGCTAGGGTACCTGATGGAGGAACAGGAAGCCGTGGACGAGAGGCTCGACTACCTCGACAAGATCTTCGAGGAGGTCAAGGGCCTCGGGGCCGATGTCACCGACGCGGGAAAATACCTCGACAAGGCCAAGAAGCTCAAGGGCGGGAAGGACCTCGAGGGGCTGACCGAGTCGGTCCGGAACGCGTCTCGCGGTCTGGAGAAGGCCAGGTACGATTTCCTGAGGACCAAGGCCAACGAGGCGCTCATGGCCCTTGAAGAGGAGCTCGGGAAGATCGACAACAAGGACGTCACGATGCTTGACCTGCTCATCAAGAGGGCCCGGGAGCTCTACGACGAGAAGAGGTACGACCGTGTGAGCAAGCTCTGCAAGCGCGGCCTCGAGCTCATACCGCAACTGCCCGAGCTCGTCGAGGAGGAGCTGGTCGAGGAACCGGTCCCGGCCCCCGAGCCCCAGGACGAGGAGGCGGCCAAGGAGGTCCGCAAGGCCGAGAGGACGATCGCGGCCGCCGAGAAGACCGGCGTGGACCTTGCCGAGGCCAAGGACCTGCTGGGGCAGGCCCAGAAGGAGCTCGAGTCGGGCAACCTGGACATGGCAAAGGAAATGGCCCAGGAGGCCATCAAGTCCGCCAGCGCTGCCAAGGCGGGGCCGACGCCGGAGCCCGCGGTCAAGAAGGGCCCCGACCCGCTGCTGAAGGAGATAGATGCGCTCGAATCGCAGATCGGTGACACCAAGGGCGAGGAGGCGGATTCGGCCAGGGACTTCCTGACCCAGGCCAGGGACGCCTTCGGCGATGGCGACAAGGACATGGCCAGTGACTTCGTTGGCCAGGCCAAGGAGCTCGTCGCCAAGATAAAGGCTGCGGCCGAGCCCGCCGATGAACCGAAGAAGGTCGTCCCCAAGCGCAAGGTCAAGAAGGACGACTCGGCTTCCCGGTGCCCGAAGTGCGGGAAGAAGGTGCGGTCCGAGTGGACGAGCTGCGCCTATTGCAGGACGAGCCTGAAGTAGCTATGCTCGTCGGTCATTATTTCAATACAAAATGATAGCCTAGGGCATCACTTGTTCTGCAGCGCCAGCAAATCCTCGGTGCTGAGCTTCTGGCCCTTTTTGAACTTGTCGAGGATCTCCTTCTGCTGCTTCTTGACATCCGTGTCGCCCTTGGTCTTCTTGACGCGCTTCAGCTTCCGGCGCATCCCGAAGATGAGCTTGTCGTAGTCGTGGACCTGCCGTATGAGCGCGATGTGCATCTTGTGCTCCTCGTCGGCCTTGGCCTTGGTGTCCACGAGGGACTCGTGTATCTTGTTCAGCTCCTTCCGCAGCTCGTCGCTCTTGGAGTAGAACTCGACCATGGTGTCGTGCTGCTTCTGGGCGGCCTCGGCCAACTGGCCTACTAGCGCGTGCTGGGCCTCGGCGTCCTGCCTGGCCTTGCGGGAATCCTTCACGGCGTTCTTGACGTCGTCGTTGGCCTCGAGCTTGCTCTCCCGCTCCTTGATCTGCTCGGACATCTTCTTCATCTTATCAACGAAGTCGCGCTCGGCCGCGACGGACATGTTGGACGTCTGGTGCTTGAACTCCATGTCCCGGAGCTCCTTCTTCATCTTGCTGATCGGAGGCCCGTCGTCCTTGGGCAGGCGTTCCTTCTTGAGCTTGTTGACCGATTCGTTGAGGTCGTTGGCCTTCTTGTTCAGCTCCTCCCTGAGGACCTTGGCCTCCTGGACCTGCATATTGAGCCTGTTCCGCTCCTCCTTGCAGTCGTTGGCCTCCTTTACGAGCTTGCGGATCTGGTTGTTGACGCCTTCCCGCTCGCGTATGAGGGACTTGGTCTGGTCGTTCAGCTTGTCCCTTCGGAACTTGTGGTCCTCGGCCTTGGCGTTGAGCTTGTCGCGCTTCTTCTCGAGGTTACGGATGTCCTCCTCGGTAAGTTCGTCGGGCTTCAGGATTGTGCCGTCGACCATGACGACGTTGCCCTCGGCGGTCTGGCCCGATATGACGCTGTCGAGCCCCGCGCTCTTGATATCGTCCCAGTCGGGCTCGCCGTCGTTCTCGCTCTCGGAACGCTCGGTGGCGTCCTCGGCGAGGTCCTCGAGGTTCAGGCCACCGGCGCCGTTGGGATCCTTGGGGGCCTCTGCAGGGGCCGGGCTGGGGCTAGGACCTGTTGGTTGTTCAGAAGAAGCATTGACTTCCGCTTTTACCGGTTCCGGGACCTTTTCCTCACTGGCCTTGGCTATACCTTCACCCGCGACTTCCTTGGAGGGCTCCTTATCGGCTTTCGCTTCTTTGCCTTCCTCACTCATTTTTCCAAAACCTCTTTCGCGTTCTCAGCCAATGCCAACCCATGTTTCAGGGCGATGTATCGTGATGATTAATAGCGTACCACGCTTGGAATAACCTAATTCAGGTATTGTTTATAAACCTTTTGATTGGCCATTATAAATTATATAGAGGACAGAACAAGAAAGAAAGGCAATCTAAGACCTCTCTGAACTTGTCACACAATCCCATTTTGGATCAGAAAGCATATTATCCCTGAATTCGGAAAGTGTCCTAATGATGATATATAGGATGCGCCACAGAAGATATGTTCAAGGGTGGGTGGAATTCAGAATATGCGATATAAGAGTAATATATTCAGTGTCTTGCTTACGATAGGTATTGTCCTTTCATTCATTCTAATGTACATCATTCCCACTTATTCCAACACCGGACGCAATGTTCCAATCCAACATGAGTTTCTGATCGGATATGCAGACAGGCTCTACAATGCGACCGATACGCGCGCGCTCGTTTTTTATAATGGAAGGGAAGCCAGCTACAATCTGACCGTGCCTGAGAACGTCGTCACGATTTGGTTCTATATCTCATGGTGGCCGGGATATGAAAGAGTGGATCATTATGATAGGTACACCTATCACCTCAAGCTTTTACCTCCGGCGGCGAGGGACAATGCATTCTGTATGCCGGACAGCGAGGCGCAGGGCTTTATCGACCTCAAGGACGGTAGTAACGGGACATCTCTTAAATGCGCCTTGAATTACCTACCAATGAACAGGACCATCAAGGCCTGGAACCCGGGCATGGCGAACGACCAGGTCACGAAAGGGACCTATGGCCAAGGCGTCTGGAATTACAGCCTATCGATCATCTGGGAATACCCCTTTTCTGGAATGCGTTGTGGTCATCAACCGAACCTGAGGTTCGCGGTCATTATAGTGATGGAACGGTATGAGCCATCGATCATGATGGTCGGATGATGGACGAGCTCGTTTTTTCATCAGGATCTGTCATAATACAATTGAGAAAAAAGATGTGAGAGGGCTCCTTTTTCAAGGAGCCCTTCGTTTCCGTCCCTTTACTTCACGAGCTGGTGGAACTTGTAGGCCTCGAAGTCCTTCGTGAAGCAGAAGTTGATGGTGTTGAAGTCCTTCCGGAACTCGATGACCTCCTTCCGGACCGTCTCGGGCTTCTTCTTGTCTATGGCGAGCTTCTTGATGAGCTCCGCCACGTAGTCCATCTCCTTCTCCGTCATACCTAGCCGGGTCATCTCCTGGGTCCCTAACCTTATGCCGGACGGGTCCTTGGCCGTGTTCACATCGTCCCATGGGAGCAGGTTCTTGTTCGCTATGATATTGGCCGCCTCCATGTCCTCGACGACCCTGGTCCCGCCGCCGTTCTCCTTGACGTCCACGGCCAGCGTGTGGCTCTCGGTGAACCCGAGGTCCGGGCACAGGACCTTGAAGCCCCGCTCGTAGAGGGCCTGGCCCAGCGCCTTTGAGTTCCTGATGATCTGGTCGGCGTACTTCTTGCCGAAGGCCAGGCACTCGGCCAGGGAGACCCCCAGGGCCGCCATGGCATGCAGGTGGTGGTTGCTCAGGACGCCCGGGAAGACGCCGAAGTTGAGCTTCCTCTCGAGCTTCTCCTTCCATTCAGGGTCGTTGATGGATTTCGGGTTGGCCAGGATTATGCCGTGCTGGGGCCCGGGCAGTGTCTTGTGCGTCGACCCGTTGATGATGTGCGCACCCTCGCGCAGGGGGTCCTGGAACTTGCCGCCAGCGATCAGGCCCAGGACATGGGCCGCGTCGTAGACGACCGGGCAATGGAGCTCGTCGAGGGTGTCCTTGAGCTCCTTGAGGGGCGTCGGGAACAGGTAGACGCTCTGGCCGAACAGGCAGAAGCGCGGCTTGGTCTCCTTGAGCATCTTCTTCGTTGCCTCGACATCTATGTTCATGTTCTTGATGTCGAAAGGATAGGTGATGGGCTCGAGGCCCCGGACGCCCACGGCGCCGAAGACCGCCGAGCTTATGTGGGCCCCGTGCGGGACGTTGACCGTCGTGATCTTCATGCCCGGCTTGGCCAGGGCGAAGAACACGGCCAGGTTCGCGTTGGTCCCCGAGATGGGTCTCACGTCGGCGTAGTCGCACTTGAACAGCTCCTTGGCAAGGGCCGTGACCTTGCGCTCGACCTCGTCGACGTACTTCAGGCCCTGGTAATACCGCTGGCCTGGCAGCCCCTCCGCGTACCTGTCGTGGAAGTCGCAGACTAACAGCTCCCGAGCGAGGGGAGAGATCAGGTTCTCCGACGCTATCATGGGAATGCATCCCGAGAACCATTCATGGTGCTTCTTCACCTGGCCCTTTATCCAGGCGGCCTCCTTCTTGTAGTCCACCATAGGATCACCAGGGCCAGAATAGACCTCAATGATAAAAAGGTTCTTGCAATTTCCATTGTGAGAAAGTGTCACGCCTCAGATGAGGTCCTCGCCGCTATCGTCCCCGAGGTCGACCATCATCTGGAGGCTCAGGATGTCGTCCTCGATCTCCGTGATGCGCTCGGGGTACTGGAGCTTCTTGCGGATCTCCTCGAGCTCTTTCCTGGGGCCGAGCTTCTTCTCGAGCTCGTGGATGTCGCGCTCGAGCTCCTTGAGCCAGAAGATCTCCTCCTCGGTCTTCCTGAAAAGGGCCAGGGCCAGCTCCCGGTTCCCGTCCATGGCCTGGACCAGCCGGTCTATCTTGTAGCCCTCGTCCAGCCAGGCCTTGACCTTGCCCACCACCTCGCCCCACTCGTCCACCTCGCCGATCTCCACCTCCACCCTGGCCTCTGGCAGCTCGCTGTCGTCGATTATGAAGAACATGGGGAAGTAGTCGTCGAGGCCCGAGGCCAGTATCTCCTGGATGTGGGCCGTGATGAACTCCTTGGCCGGGGCCCGGAGCCTCTCCTTGGCACCTTCCTCGCCCAGGAGACCCGACAGGGTCGCATGGAGCTTGTTCAGGAAGGCCTCCAGGGCCTTGTAGCTGTCCGGATGGTCCGGCATCATGGACTTGATCCTGAAGTCCTTCTGGATGAGGAAGAACATGATCTTCGGGTAATCGTTCTTGAGGGCCCTCTGGGCCAGCCGGAGCGTGTCCAGCGTCAGCAGCCGCTTGTTGGCGAGCAGCACGGACTGGACGAGCTGTATGTAGATGTCGATCCTCCGGAACTGGACGACCTCGGCGGATTCCTTGGCCCTGGCCTCCACCTTCCCAGCAACTTCGTCACGAGGGACCGGTATCTTCTTGACCTTGATCTTGACGGGCCGAGAGGACGCCTCGGCCTGGACGGCCGCCTTGCGCTGTTCCTTCATCTTCTCCCTGAGCGCGTAGACCTCCTTCCATATGAGGTCCGTCCGTTCCATCTGCCTGACCATCCGTTCGACGCGCCGGATGTCGGTCTCGAAGCCTATCCCGTCCATCTGGTCCAGGGCCAGCCGGACCTTGTCGAGGACGTTGATCTTCTTCTCGAGGGATTCCATGGTGGACCGGACCTTCTCCGAGTCTGGCTCGTTCTTGACGAAGACCTCGATCCGCCGGACCTCGTAGCCCGTGTCAGCCCAGTCCTTTACCATTTTAATGTATGGCTCCCGGTCGACCACACCGGTCCCGGACCTGGCCCTGTTCTCCAAGGCCGCCTTCAGGCCGTCGAAGGTCTCCTTTGCCTCGTCTAGGGCGCTAGTGTCGTGGAGCTTGGCCCTGAGCTCGGTCACTTTGGGTTCGAAGCCCTTGGTGTTCAGAAGCGATAATTCCAGCTCGATGTCCTTGAGGGCCTTGACCTTCTCCTTGAAGACAATGAAGCCGGACTTGACCTTCCGGATGTCGGGCTCGTCCTTGACGAGGGTCTCGATTGCCGCGGTTTTATAGCCTTCCTGCGCCCATTGCTTGAGACGGTAGAGCATCTTCTCGCGCATGACCCGTTCCCTTTCGGGGGTGATCTGCTCCTCGATTGCCATCCCAAGGCACCTCATCAGCGCGCCCTCGTTGGGCGCCCACCATATGTTTGCTCATTATGTTCTTTGTATAAATGTGTTATCTAAAGACCGCTTTATTCACCTGAAAAAATCAGGTGAGATGTCCGAATGCCAGTCGCACAGGCCCTGGATGCGGCCCATGAAGATATTCTTGATGCTTACCACTATACCACAACCTATGCTGGACCGGCCCTCCCCGCTATGATGACAGCAGACCGCTCGATGGTCCACTATTTCCTAGGACGTGATATATATGGATTTTTTAACAAGAATTGAATAGAGACGGTTGACGGGATATATGATGAATATCGCGACGAAAAGATTTTTATCCGCTTGGAAAGATAAAAATAGATTGGATTTGACGTTGTGATACCGCCGTGAAGAATGTCGGGCCCGTCCTTTAAGAAAAGATTAATATACGGTGTTCTATTCCGTAGTGCACGCAGGACAACATCGCGGGCCCGTAGCTCAGCTAGGTGGAGCGATCGGCTCTTAACCGATTGGCCAGGGGTTCGAATCCCTTCGGGCCCGCATCTCATTTTCCTTTTCCGAGCTCGGCCATCTCTCTCTCGATCATTTCGGCCCAGCCCTTGTTGCCGAGCTTCTTCAACAGATTGATGGCCTCGGTGTAGGCGATTTTAGCTGTCAGGGCATCGCCCTGGCCAGCCAGCACCTCCGCCTTCAACACGAGGACCTCGCTCTTGGCGGCATCGAGACCGTCCCTCATTGCCATGGTCTCGGCTTGCCTCAATTCCTGGAGCGCTAGGTCGGACTTGCCATTCAAGAACTGTATCATTCCATGAACGCCCGTGGCCTCGATTATGCCCTCCTTGTCGTGGGCCTTGCCCAGGTCCGCGAGCGCGTTGTCCGCGAGCCCCATGGCCTTTTCCGTCTCACCGCTCCTCGCGTAGCAGATGGCCATGTAGGTCTTGCTGAAACCTTTCGATGTGAGGTTGCCGACCTTGTCCGAGGTCTCCACTGCCTGTTCCAGGAATAAAAAGGCCTCGTCCGTTTGACCTAATTTGATGAGGGAATCCCCCAGTTCATAATATGCCCGCGCGAGGGGTTCGCTGGGGCCTTTGTCCGAGAGTAGTTCAATGGCCTTCAGAAGACCATCTACAGCCCTCTCGAGATCCCCCTTAGCCTTGTCGATGGACGAAAAACTGATGATGACCTGGCCCTCTGTACTTGTGTCCCCGATCTCCTTTGACAGGGACAAGGCGCTATTGAGGAAGTCCATGGCGAGCCCATTCTCGCCCATGTTCCAGCTGACGTTGCCAAGTCCCTCGAGGCACATTGCCTCCTCGACCTTGTCCTTGACGGCCTTGCTGAGCTCGAGGGCCTCCTGGTAGTCGGCGACCGCCTCCGTGAAGCGAATCATGCGCGCGAGGGCGTGGGCTCTCATCCGGTGGGCCACCATAAGTTCGCGCTTGGTCGAGTCATCCTCGCCTTTCTTGGTGAGGATGACCGCGTCCATGGCCAGTAAAAGCTCGGGCCATTTCCCGTCCTCCATGTGGCGCTTCGCCTTTTCAATGAACGACTTGCGCACATCCCGTGGCTCTGCTGGCATCGCACCTTTATCATAGGATGCCAATTAAATCATTATCGGTCGGTCCAGAACAGGATAAATGGTCCTTTCGATCCTCCGGGGCCATCATTGCGAAGGGATCGGCTCGTCGGTGAGCATCAACCTCGAGAGCCTCTTGGCCTCGGCCAGCGACTCCAGGTTCCCGTCCCATTCAGCGAGCCCGCTTTGACACCGGGACTCTATCAGTCGCACCAGGCTTGCCATCCTTGCCTGGAGCGCGACCGTGTCCTGCATGTCCGTCACAACGGCCAGATAGAGATATCTGCCGTTCTCTAGCAGGATGCGGTTGTTCGCGTACCTGATCTCCTTGACGGTCCCCGGTGTGCCGTCGGAGGAAGGGAAGCTCCTGCTGACGAAGTCCTGGATGGCCGTGAGCATCCCGCCGAGAAGGTCCTGGTCGACCTCGGGCTTCAGCCGTCTCGCATCGTGATGGATGAGGCGCCCATCCCTGTAGACGAGGAAAACGTCCTCGATCATTGCCAGGGGTTGTGGAACAGGTTGTATCGGCTGGGCCAGCGGTACAGCACCAGGGGTCGGAGCGACCTGCGCGCCTGCTACAGGCTGGGGACCGGACTGTTGGACCATGACCATCGACCGCCTCCGGGTCACGGCGTAGGCGACGACCGCTATGACGACGACGATGACAACCACAACAACGATGAGCGCGAGGACCAGCATGCCGTTGCCGCCGCCGTCCCCGTTCCCTCCGCCGGGATAATATTGGTAGTCCGTGATCGTCACATAGCTGTCCTGGAGCGCGGGACTGAATGTGAGCTTCACGAATTCGCCGATGCCCGCGGAGTACCAGTAATTCAGGGTGGCGCCGGTCTTGTTCATCTGCGTGATCCGGAAACAGTCCATCTGGCCGAGGGAAGTGTCCAGGGATTCTATGGCCGCCACGGTAAAGGTGAGGCTCTCATTGCTGACCGTGGTCTTCGTGACCCCGTTCACAGTATCGACGTTCGTGATCGTGAGATTGTCCTCCCACTCCTTGCCCAGGTCCATGGGGAAGTTGACCTCCCGCTTCGGCGGGTCGTAGGTGATCTCTGTGGTCTCGGTCGTCTTGGGCTTGCTATTATCATACGTTGTGGACTTGGTCTTGATAAGGCTGAAATCGTCCTGACTGTAGTAGTTCGTCCCTGTGACCGAGGTCTGGAAGGCGCCCAGTGTCGTTTTGATGCTGAAGTCCAACATGAAGACAGAATAGGTGTTCGGCCCTACGGAGACCTCGCCCTTCCCCGTGACGTTAAGATCGACATCGATCAGGACCGTAACGATAAAGACGAACTGGCCGTGGTATTTCCAGTAGTCGTTGATGTGCCAGTTGGGCTTCCGTGCCGGGGCCAGGGCCGTCGTCGGCGGGACGATGGCCAGGAGGATGATGGCGGCGATCGCCAGGGCGATTATCGGATGGACCTTCCGTGCCAAGGCCTTGCACCAGGGCAACAATGGATATCGAAATATAAATAAGATGGTCCTCCTCGGGATTCCTGAGGGCTATCGTCCTCTCGAAGGCCCTTTGCGGTCCGCTGTTCATCCGTACCTTTCGTAGATGATGGGGATGCCTAGCCGCTTCAATATCTCGTAGAGCCTCAGTCTGGTCCCGCTGTCGTAGTTCCCTGTGTAGATGACGATCTTGCCGTAGTCAGGCACATTGACCTTCTTCTTGCCAGCCATTTCTTCCACCTCCATCATCTATTTATGCTTGTAACCTATATAGAGGTTTGTCACTCAATATTGTAACAGATGTGATAAATATGCCACAAAAGAAGTCGAAACGTAACAAAATCAGTTATGACTCGGCAATCCTTGACAGGCTCCTCAAGGACCCCACACTGTCGGTGGAGGAGATGGCCAAGGGCCTCGGGACCTACCGCCAGCGTGTGTGGAGGACAAAGGGCACGATGGAGGAGGACCACATCATCTGGGGATACACGGCCGTTGTCGACGAGGCCAAGCTCGGCCATGTTGTATACATGGTCCTCATGAAGATGAGGCCCATGAACCAGGACCTCGCGGAGCTGATCATCCGACGCATCGGTCGGACCGAGTACGGGAAGCAGCAGGTCCGCCTCATCGACGTCCTCTACACGAACGGCGAGTACGATTGGGTCGTCATGTTCGCGGCCCCGGACCATGCAACTGCCCGGCGGTACTACGATTCGATAAGGGTCGCTTACCAGGAACACCTGCTCGATAAGCCCATCCTCGTGGACGTCAATTTCTCGCTCATGCGCGAAGGCAAGGTGAACCCCGAGCTGAACAGGCTCAAGGAGTTCGTACCGCTCTGAACGCCCACCGGCCGGGCCAATGATTTATATAATGGCGACCATGGAGGAGCATGGCCCTGAGACCCGAGGCCTCGGAGCTGTCCGGGATGGCCCTGGACTGCCCCGGCGCGTGCGCTTATTGCTGCCTCTGCCCGCCTGGTCTGCTTGACGGCGAGGTCGACGGCATCGTGAACGCCTGCAAGGATTCGGCCTCGGCGCTCGGGAAGGACCGCATGGGGGATTCCGAGCATGCGGTGCAGGTCCAGGGGGGCCGCGGGGCCTGCGCCTTCCTCGCTGACAGGAGGTGCAAGGTCTACGAGGCCCGCCCCCATTTCTGCCGCCAGTACCCCGTGATGGTCTACGCGGGATGGAGGCTCCAGCTCTCGGCCATCCGCTCGTGCCGGGGCCTGGTCAAGGCCGGGGCCAGCAAGAAGGCCAGACCGCTCATGGACCTCTTCCGCGGCGAGGTCGAGGCCAAGGGCGAGGAATATTACGCCGAGACCCTCGAGGAGACCCGGAGCTGCTTCGAGGAGATCAAGGACAGCAAGGAGCTCTACGCGCCGCCGGCCGAGGTACGCAAGGCCGCCATGAGGGCGGCCAATGCGATGGGCGACGCGAGGGCATTGTGCAAGGCCGTTGGCGAGGACGTCCACGATGAGGGAAAGGCACGAACCGCGATCCTCGAGATGTTCTGGGACGACATAGAATCCGCGTTCACGTGCCCCGAGGTCATCGACCTCCCGGTCTACAACCGGCCCGACCGCAACTGGGAGATATTCAGGGTCGTCGGCGGTGGCGAGATGAGCGCGTACAAGCTAATGGAGGACGGGAACCTCGTCTACGAGCTCAGCAAGCCTGCGGTGGAACTCAAGTTGAGGCCGCTGGACGCCGAGGCCGAGAACCATCTCAAGGAATATCTCCGGATCGCGTTCGCCCGGGATGTCTTCTACGGTCGCGTGGCCCGCGAGGCCATCATCGCAGAGATACCGATGAAGGAGCTGGCGGCGGAGGTCAGCGCAAGCATCACCGCGGACCTCTGGTGGAGGGCGTGCATGCTCACGACATTCGGCGCCATGACCCACCCTGATAAAAGAACGCCCTTGACAGGCCCGTTGGGCATCATGTCAGCTAAAGAGGCGGTCATCTTCATGGACGCGGACCTGCTCGACGCGCTGGCCCTGGGCGCGATAATCTGACAACGAAATTCTTACTTGCTTCCCATCTCGCTCTCGGCCGAGAGCAGCCTAATGACCGATATGAGGTACTGGAACCTCTTCTTGAGCTCCCGGACCTCGGAGATGTTGCTGGTCGTGTCGAAGGGTATCTCGAACTTGCCGGCCTTGATGGCCTCGGTGGCATCCTTGACGGCGTTGCCGAGCTCGATGATCTCGGAGATGGCCTCCTTGATCTTCGATATGGCGAGCTCGTTCTGCTTGTGGATGTCCCGGACCTGCTCGAAGAGCTTGAAGACGTCCCGCTCGAAGGGCACGAAGTTGTCGTACTTGGCCGGGATCGATATGTTCTTGGAATAGTCGCCGTTGAGGACGGCCCGGATGGCCTCGTGCACGGCCTTGAGCCTCTGGTCGACCTTCTCGGGCAACAGGCCTTCGCCGCTCAACGATGGAACTGGTGGTATGCTGCTCATGGTTCTCCCCCTTGGTGCCCATTCACATAGGATTAGGGAGTAGTTAAAATTTATTGTTATGATTTTGACCGTCCTCAGACCTGCCGGAAGTAGTCCTCTGGCATCCCTTCCAGGAGCCCGTGGGCCCTGACATCGTCCCCCAGGCCGTCCAGCAGGTCCTTTGCGGCCACCCGCAGCAACAGCCGGCTGATGTTCCTGTCGGACCTCGATTCCAGGCACTGGACCATGGCCGTGAGCACCGACAGGAAGACCTTCTTCAGGACCGGCAGGTCGCTGTCCCCGAGAATGCCCTGGGCGACCATGGCCCTGAGGTTATCGTAGGTCTTCATTGGCCCGCTGCCGACCTCCAGACAACTCAAAACCGCCTTGGCCTTCGGGTCGTGCCAGCCGTTCGCCCTAGACACCTCGAGCTTCAGGGAATCGTAGAGGCCGCCGTTGAGCTCCCGGGACCTCTCGAGGGCGCCCAGGACCAGGTTGGAGTAGAACTTGGCGGCCTTGAGGAACGGCCCCTCCTCGGTGGCGAGCTTGGTCAGGCTCAGCTCGGGCATGCCGCGCCGGAGGCGGAACTCCAGGGCCCGGTCCGATACGGCCCTCCTCTCGACGAGCCCGGCCTCCTCCAGGGCGGCCAGGTGCGCCACCAGTTCGTTCCGTTCCATGCCGAGCGGCCCTTCCAGGCCCTGGAGCCCGAACCAGCCGTTCATGTGCATGTAGCGTACAAGCTGCACGGCCCTGGGCATTCCAAGCGCCCTCAGGACCTTGCTCGCGTCTACCTCGCCCACAGAAGAGACATCATCGCTCATGTCCCCAACCTCCTCTTCCTCGATCCCTTTCGGCATGCATGGGACCCGGCCCTCCGGTGCCTGATTATGACGAAGGCCGCGATGGTCCCGATGATCGGTATGATTATGTCCTTGAACTCAGGCAGCGTCACGTAGTTCCCGCTCCATGCCGGGGCCTGGAGCCTGCCCGGAGCAGAATCTATGAATGGCCCCATGGGGACCGTGTCCACCTCGGTCCTGACCTGGTACCTGATGGTCTGGTGCTGGCCGAGGCCGATGAGACCGAACTCGATGCCCAGCTCAAGGTTAACCCCGACCCTGTCGAACCTGTCCTTTGCCACTATGTTCTGCTGGGCCCAGACGCCGGCGACGTTCTTGTACAACCGCACGACGCCGTTGGCCAGGTCGTAGATGACGTCCCATTCGGCCGTGCCGTCCAGGTTCGTGTCGAGGTATACGTGGACATTGATGTTCAGGTTCCCTTCCATCCTCACATGGAAGTAGAGCACCACGCCGTTGTCACATATCTCGACATCCCTGATGTCCCGGCCGGCAGGTATCCGTGCCCTTTCGACGGCCAGGTGGTCGTTCACGTAGCCTTCGCTGTTCGGCCCGATCCGGCCCCAGTTGGCGTCGATGACCCCGTCCAGCAGGTTGATGTTCAGGTTGTTGGACCGTATGCCGGTCGACGATATGGTCGTCTCGAAGGTTGTAAGCGGGAAGGACCCAAGGACGCTCCCGGCCGAGGAACGGACGCCGCTCCGGTCCAGCGTGATCCCCAGCGTGTGATGGTCACCGAGGGTCGTGAAGTCCGCTGCAATATACAGCAGCGTTGTGAGACTGCCCTGGACGACCAGCGGCGGCCCGAAGGTCATGTTGGCCACGCCGTGGATGAACTGGCCGCTAGCAAGCGATGTGATCGTGTCCAGGGCGTTGAATGTGTGGTCCCCGTTATCGAGATAGACGTGGATGGCCCCGGTGTCTATGTCCGTGGCGTTCCCGAAGCGCGCGAAGGTCAGGCTCCTCAGCACGATGTCCTCCGAGGCCTTGATCTCCAGACCGCACAGGGCCACGTCGGCGGTCCCGTAGACCACGA